>Ga0210003_1004627_pt1 | contig 10795 bp, 6 predicted proteins | sample LantaG_FD_182804 | JGI IMG/M metagenome (GOLD analysis project Ga0210003, IMG submission 182804) | Deep subsurface microbial communities from Baltic Sea to uncover new lineages of life (NeLLi) - Landsort_02402 metaG (SPAdes) (version 2) | ecosystem: Environmental > Aquatic > Marine > Oceanic >...
TTTTAAGTTTCTTGACTTCAGATACCCCTTGATATATTCCTGTCTTACTATATTGTCTGGGATATCTGGGCACTTGATCACCTCTTTAGGCTATCTGATAGCTTTGGGGTAATATTGTCAAGAGAACCTTCCCTCTGACATTAAAAAATGTGTCATTTCAAGACCTGACCCTTTTTTCCTATTTTTCCAATTTCTCTATTCGTAAATTCAACTTCTATCCATGTTTGACCATCTTTGGCTTCTTTGTGAGGAAAAATACGTTCTCCTGCACCCTCGCGGGCAAGGTGTTCTATTCTGCCAGAATATAACCACTCCCATGCATCAACAATGGAACTTTTACCACTGCCATTCCTTCCATAAATCATAATTGACTGAATTGAATTTTCCTTATGAAAATCAATTTCTAAAGGAGGTGTGTTTATTCCTCGAAATCCTGAAATAGTGATTTTCTGAATTTCTCCCATATCAATCATCACCTGTATTTTTTCTATTTGTTCAGATAACCAATACATAAATTTGTCGACATTAAACCCATCTTCAGAAATACATGCCCTTATTTCAGTAATTATATCTTCTTTATATTTTCCTGAATTGATAGCTTTCTCAAACCATATGATAGGATCTCTCATTTAATCACCCCTAATATATTAAAGTTGTTATTTCAATTAACATTCCCAACATAAAATAAATAAACGAGCCTGGTCTCAATATTTAATATATTATATTTTTAAAAAATATGACGGAAGTGCAATAATAATACTCTAAAGGACTGTATTTTTACATACAAAAAGTTAGAAAAAAGTACCGAATTATTGACCTGGTATATCTTCCCTATTTATCTAATTTAAAAGCAAAATATTAATTGTCTAAGAAAATGGGATGTGTCCCTATTTATTTCAACAAACCCATCTTTGATATGGTATTAGCTAAGTTTTATCGTCATGAAACTAAAATAGGGGTCAGTATACAGTATAGGGTCAGATTAGGACAGGTTGTCAAGATTTAACATAACTACCGCTAATCTAATCCCGGTTAATTAATTGTTTAAATACTTTTTTTGTAGCTTTATTTGTAGATTATTTCTTAGTTTTATGATCTAGTATTGATCTTATTTTAATTTTCAGCAATTAATTGATATTAGACAATCACTTTCCAATTATCAAATACGATAAAGTTTTTCTTAAATCCTCTTTTTAAAAAGAAAGTTTCATTTCAATTATTTTGGTTTTTCAGAAAAATAATGTGAAATTGTGAAGTCTGTCCCAGCTATTCTCTTATGGCCCGAGTCAGGCTGAAGCGATTGTTTGAGCTTTTCTAATCGTAATCAAATAGCTGTAAAGGCATTACTATTCCATCATCTTTCTCATTCTTTTTCTCTTCGATATGTATCGACAATGAAAGATAAATTAAAGCCTCACGAGCACATCTTAATAATCGATATACTTTTTTCTCAAAATCTGATTCATCGATTGAATATGCTAGGCTGTCAAACCTAAGTTCTCCGTCTGATTCGTTTGGCTTAATCCAGTGAATTTTGAAATACTTATGTTCAATATTGTTTCGTAAATCAGCAATATCCTTGGCGTCAGGTTCAGCCAATTCTAAATATTCCATATCTTTGGCATAAAAATCCTTGCTAAGGAAATATAGACCTCTTAATGGATTATTATTCAAAGATTCAATTTTAGGATTTACCTGTCTGTCTTTATACCAGATGTTTCTAAAATAAACCTTATCTCTATCAATGCCTAATCCAAAGTATTCGTTGATAAAGTAACCAACCTTATCAAATATGGAATATAGCGTCTTAAATGCATTTTTTAGCTGCTCGTATCTAAAGCCGTATTGAGGGTAATCAAGAGTATTTACTAATTTCCGATCTTTATCCGAGTAATGAACAACGCCTTCAGGTAACTCTTCTTTATATTGGTAATATAAATACCTTGCTGTTATATACTCTTGTTTCAATTGATTAAAAAAACCATGAAAAACGGGCGCCTTGTAATCCTTTACTCGCATATTAGGGAGTTGTAGAACATCATGGGCAATTGCAGTATCGAAAAATACGTCGTTTAGAGGGTTTAAATATAATGAATTGGTTAGAATCCATTTTCTATAATTTCTTTCTTTTTGTGATCTTCCCAGTGAATATTCTCTAAAACTATTTTGTTTCTTTAAAAAATCAACGGTCAATACACTTTTTATCCATGATAGATCAGTCTCAAATGCTGTTCTTGCTTTTTCGTAAATATCGTCTTGTTTCAAAAAAAGCAGTAATTCATTATGGCAATGCCTAAGTATTAATGCTTTATGATTCCTATCATATAGATTGTTAGCGTAATAGATTATCCCATGAGATAAATTGCATCTAGCCATTCCAAAACTTGGTTTAATGCTTAATGCTTTTTTCCATGATTCAATTGCATAAATAATTCTTCCAGAATTTGAGAACATATTTCCAATGTTTGTATAAGCTTGCAGAAAGATTCCTGCTTTTATTTCTTCAGAAACATTAATATTAGATACACATTTTCGAAAATATTTGATTGCATTGATATGTTCAATCCTTTCATAGGACCAAACAGTCCTCTTTCCATAATTATTTAGAACATCTAAATCTGACCAAGCATTTCCGATAAAGTAATCAACAATTGCTTGCTCGTCAATATTAGTTCCCTCATTAACGATTAGGGAAGCATCATCTATGAGTTTTTTTAATAATTCAGTATTACGATTGTCAAAGGCATTATCTATCGAGTTTCCAAGATTTTTGATTTTGTCTCGAATCAATTTAATCACCTCTCTCTAGATAGCTCTAACGCTGCAAATCACCGGCTGCGGATGGAGCCCAGCGGAATTCGTAGTCCGAGTGAATTTGCCTTGTTAGGCTAAGTTATTCTATCACCTTTAATTCACGTAGAGCTTTGAAAACGTTTTCCATGGTTTCATTAACTCCTTTTTCTTCACATTTAATAGTATATAGATATTGAAGCATTTTTATAGTTGAATCAAAACATCGCTTGCTATTGGGATAACGATACATTGCAAATTTCCAATCAACACACACTGGTATATCCGGACGAGAACATGAGTTTTTTAGTTCAAGTGAAGGGTGTACAGCTAAATCCCTATATTTAATTATCTCTGATATTGTGCTCCTAAATTGTTTAAATGTGTCCTTTTCTATCTTGTAGACCCTTCTAATAACTTCTGTGATTTGCTTTGCTCTTCCCGTTTTATTATCACGCCATTTATTTATATCATCCTGAGACAGTTTTGCGTATGGACGTAGCTGATCATAAAGTGCGTCTAATGCAATTCCGCATGAAACGAAAACCTGTAAAGACGGTTCCAACTCGGTAATTAAGAGTTCTTTTTTCTCAGAATCATCCGCGTTATCCCATCTTTTCACTATATTATTAGATGCTGTTTTTGATTGGTTTAAATTATCATGTGCTACCCTCAGCCATATAGGTAGGACATTATAGGCTGTTGATAAAATAGCATGTGAATTGGCATTACCTGATTTATCCAAACTAATTTGGAAATCACCAGGTAAAAATCCTACTTTCATACCTTCAAAAATAAGTACGCCCATAGATATTGATCTAAATTCGCCTAACATAAGATTAGGTGTATTAATGAAAACAACAAACGTTGCTTTTCATGGCAACCGAATCTTGTATGGTTATTTTTAGTTAAGTTGTTACTATTAAATACTCTACACATTATTTTTTCTCCTTTTACCTTTAGTTTATGTTGCTTTTTTTAGCAACCTAAACTGGTTAAAATATCACTCAATAGTGTAAATCATGGGGCCAGTTCTTGTAGTATCATATTTTGCCTTACCTCTCGATTCTTTTAATCATTCTACTAACGTTAGCATAATGCACTCCAATGAATTTTGCTATTTCATCTGGGCTACTTAGAGTATAACGTTACCAGAAGCAAAACTTCTAAATGATTTTTTCTTTGTTATCCTCAAAAATGTCCCGGAGGAAATAAGTGCTCCTCTGGCCATATATTCTATTTTGGCATAAAGAAAGTGATTGGACTATCCTGACTGATTCAGATTATTCTATAGTTACAGAATGTTTTTTTAATTATAGACCCTGTAAGATTTCCTTTAGGACGTCTATCTATATTAATACCTAAAGCCTCAACTATCTGGATAAGAAACTCTTCAGACCCTATAGGTTTTCCGCTAAAAATTACCGATTTATTGACTTGGTACGCCTTCCCTATCTATTTAATTTAACAGCAAAAATAATAATTGTCTAAGAAAATGGGATGTGTGCCCATTTATTTCTAAGCTACTGCTCCTCCTTCCCAATTCTTTGAATGCCCATCGTAAACAAATTTATAATCATATAAACATGCTCTTTTAATGAATCTATTATCAGGACATGTGCATTTCATTTGTTCATGATTCAAATTAGAACCGTACGCAAAATAATACACATTGAATTTTTTATTAACATTTTTGGTATTTAAAAAATTTTTTAATTTAGTTGAAATTTGGACTCCTAAATATTTTTATAGAATCTATGTTATTTTCTATATTCTCAAATTCCATATTTTTCTTCCCTTTTTTTAAATGCCACCTTACCTCCTTCTAAGATTGGCATGATGTCTTCACGCATCTTCAAATCTTCTAATGCTCCTAACTTATAAGAAATCTTGTTATTCTCAAATTCCGCAACAATTATCTGTTCTGCATCAGTGTTGACAACAAGATTTGCATTATTTGTGGCGATTATAATTTGCCTTTTCTTTTTAGCCTCTCTGAAAGCTCCGACAAGTTCACTATAAATAAATTTGTTATCTAAACTCTCTTCTGGTTGATCTACAATCAACGGATAATCTCCCTCTGCCAAAAATAGCTTTAATAAAACCGTCCCTTTCTGCCCCATTGACAGGCTGTCTATTGATATTCCTTTGAAAAAGATTTCTGTGCTCAATGAAAAATAATTCCCAAAAGTCCATTTATAGAAATCGTAACTGGTTCTTGTTCTCTTTAAGAAGTTCTTATTCTTAAGTATTTTTTGGGTAAACTTTTTAAGAGACCCCTCCAATTTCTTTAAAGTATTCTCAGTAATTGCAGTTTCCAGCAGTTCAGCACATTTTTCTACTTCATCTATATTGATTTTCCTCTGATCCAAAATATCTGCTCCAAATTCTACAAATATGTCTTTGTCAAAGTAGGTGCTCGATTTAAAATCAACCCCACTCATTATTTCACTTTTGCCTATTGAAAACACCTCGATAACCTCTTTATAATATTCCTTCCACTCCCAATATTTGTTTAAAAGAGTTTTGTATTTTTGCATCCTCTCACTTTCGAGTGATTTTATTTTTTCTTTTTTCTCTTCTAATTGTGTTAACTGTTTTTTTAAAGATTCAATATCAGTTCTTATACCCTCTATTTTTTTAAGGGATTCGGCGTGTGTCCTTTTAATTCCAGAAAATTGACTGAGCTGTTCTTTTTTCTTTTCAATTTTTTTTGTAACATCCTTAATTCTTTGCGAGATAAGTTCAAGTGCTTTTTTGATTACATCGAGTTGAAGCTTGAAATTTAATTGTGGAATTGTTAGATCAACCATTAATTCTAATAATTCATTATTTAAGTCATTTATGGTCTTATTAAAGACATCCAAAAATTCTTCCAGTTCACTTTCAAATTGTTCTAACTTGGTCTTCACATCTTCAAGTTTGGAATGATTTATTCGTAGTTTGGTTTCTTCGCCCTTTATCTTTTCAATACTTTCTTTAATGCCTTCTTCCATACTTTCTGTAAGTCTTCTAAGCTCATCTTCTTTGTCTTTTAACTCTCCTTCTTTGATTCTCTTTTTACCTGTAATTTCAGCTATAATTTCTTTTTTAGTATCTTCTTCGAGTTCATATATTCCTCTGTTAATTTTGTCGATTTGTTTGGTGATCTCATCTATTTCGTCTCTTAACCCGTCAAATTTTTGTTTATATCCTTTATCTATTACTTCTTTATTGCTGAAAATGATTTCCTCTATCTTTTTATCCAGTTTTTGTCTATCCCCACTGTATTCTTCTATTTTACCTTGCGGAAGATAAACAATCTGTGAATCCCGAAAGAACTTTTCTTCTATAAGTTCTTTGGAAAATTTCTCTACATCTTCTCCAATAAATCCCATTTCAACTTTTAAATCTTGTTTCTGGTTTTCAATTCTTTGAACAAAGGAATTTCTATCCTTCCCCGATCTTTTACACCTATCTTCAAAACAATTTGCTGTCAGGTCTAATAATGCTGTCTTCCCACTTCCTTTTCCGCCTGTGACTGCAATCAAGTTTCTGTTTAATGGAATCTCCTGTTCCTCAATTGATAGTTCATCACTTATCCAAGAGTTTTTGATTTTTAGCGAATTTAATGTGTAGATATTTTTTCTGTATTCTGGATTTTCCGACTGAATTCTAACTCTCTCTTCCGGTTCGTAAAAGACATGTTTTAGTCCCTCAAAGGTAGGATGTGCTTTTATCCAGCAAAACCTATTTTTATCAGGTTTACAAAGTTTTTCAAAAGAGTGGGCATCTGAACCATGGATACAGGGTTTTAGAGAACCAAACTCATTTATAAAATCTTCAGGACTTGGATGTTTTTTGCCAAGTCCAAAATCTCTTGTATTTAGATTAGAAGAAAAGATCGCGTGTGATTTCACAAGGATTTTCTTTCGTATAAGGTGCCCTTGACTATTCCAGCTAATAGAATCCCACCCTTCTTCTACAAGCACCAGCAAATATTTACCACCAAAAATAGAATCCCTTTCCTTTAAAATTTTCACTATTTCATCTAAGGAAACAGTAATGTTTTCACAACCCACAACATAATCAGATTTTTTACAAAACTTTTCATGCTGTTGCTTCAAAATGCTTCCTATCTCTTCAATATTTTCTCTTGTTAGTTTTCTTGGTTCTGTATTGGGTGCATATATATGGAGCTCTTCAAGAAATTCTTTCTCAATTTTTTCGAGTGCTATTTCATCACTAAAGATTACGTGATAATTTAACTTTTTACCTCCAATGAGTTTATCAAGTCTGAATTCGATATTTGGTAAAATCAACTCAAAATTCTGAAGCCTATCCATCGACCTAGACTCTAATACTTTCTCATAGCCATTGATAGTAAAGTAATCGGTGATACCAATTACAGAAACATCTGATATTTTCTCAAGTTCGTCAATATATTTTTCCCAGATATTATTATGATATTTCTCTTTTTCTTCTTCGTCGAGGAACTTAAATTCGTGGTGAAATGACGCAGGGGTATGCACATGTAAATCCCATTTTCTCCATACAGAACCTCTATTCATACAAATATCCTCCTATTTTTCCAGGATTATAACAGAAATTAAAAATAGTCGAATTATTATGTCAAATGTAGATACCTATCCCCATATTATAAATAAGGTTTTTATTATTTTTTAATATAAATTACAAAATTCAATCAAAGCTTTTATTCATTAACTTTTTTAATTTATTTTTTAAGCATTTTTCCGGCTTTATAATAGAAATAAATTTGATTTCGCTCAATTTCTTTTGTTTTTTCTTTCCATTCATATAATGCATTATAGGCAACTGTTCCAGCTCCTATAGCCAAACCAATTGCTGTGGCAGAAATATTTGATACTTCTGCCAATTTAGAAATTATTACACCTAGGCCGGCAGGTATCCCCCACGCGCTTTTTGTTGCTGTATATAAAAGTTTTAATAAATATTTATTCGCTTTGCATTCTTCCTCAATTTCTAATACCGCAGGTTCTATTTTTTGGTAAAATAATTTATCAATGTCATAATAAAAATTTTCATCCCATGGTTTATATCTTATACAATCTGATATTTCAATTATGGCTGATCTAAATCTGATAAGTGGTTTACCTAAGGTTTTTCTTATATCTAAAATCTCATCAATTGTAGCATCCTCAAAATTAGGAAGCCTTTGGAATATATTGAATACAAATCCAATTTGCTTAATTTTTTCTAAATCAACATCTGAAATATTTAATTTCTCATCATTTATTTTTGCTTTAACAAGATCTAATATATTTTCATCTAATAAAGGATATGTTTCTTCCAGAATTCTTGACTTTCCAAAAGTATATATATCCAGAAGTCCAGACTCTATCAATGGGTCAAGTTTATAAATTCCAGTTTCAGACACTATTTCCTTTAAAGCAGAATCAGATGCACCATATAATCTTCTAAGAGATTTGTTAAATCCTTCTTTCGATATATTTTTAAAGTTGATTCTATTATTTTTTAAATACTCTTGTATTTCGCCCAGTTTTAATTTCGACTCATTTTTTTCTTTTCCAGCGAATAATAATTCCCTTACTTTATCCGATTTTATATTCTCTATTGCTTGTTTCATTTCTCTTTCTTTGCCACATTGTCCAATTAAATATAAAACCGAGGAAAACATTATAGGAATAACGCTTATAAGCAACACTTTATCTCCGTAGAGAATTGCTGTTTTAACTAAATTGATTTCCTTATTTATATTTAATTCTTTCGGGGTAGGCGGATAGGGAATTATTGTTATATGAAATTCTTTCAACATTTTTATTTCCTTTTGTATAATCTTAATTTTAAAAATAGAGAAATGAATATTTAAATCCTTTAAGAAATAATTCTTTGATAGTTTATTTTTATATTGAGCATAAAATATTTTACTCTCTCGTTCCAATCTTTTTAAGGCTATAATCTTCTAAAGGATTATGTGAAAATATCCAATTACTAAAACATTTTTCGAATATAGAATTATTTTTCTTAAAATTTTCTATAAAATCTTCACTTTTCTCAATTCCCACGGCTTTAATTAATATTTCTAAAAATTTTTTACTTTCAGCTTTTACAATATAGCTTGGAGCCCAATTAAGATAAATACAACTTCTAGGACACCAAAGAGAAGGTCTGTATAGTAATGGATCCTCTGTCTTTTTCCCATCACATATTGATCTCATAAAAAGGAAATAATCAGCTTCTAAAAACTTATTATGTGAAATAAGCCGAGATAAATCACCATCAGTAAATCTTTCTTTCAATAAATCTGCCATAACGCTAACTCTTTTTTTATTTACATTTAAAGAAGAAATAAAGTTATTTAATTGAATATAAGAAATATATTTACTTTCCTTTTGTTCGATAAAAATTTCGTTTGATAATACATCTCCGATAATTTCCCAATTATCATATTTAATTAGAGCAGCAATAAAAGAAACAAACATTTCATACAATAAAAACCTATATCCATCAAAATGACTTTCATGGTAACTTCCAGAAAAACCCTCTGGAATATTACATAATTTAAATAGATTTCCAAAATAATCATAGATAGTTTTACTTGCATTTTTATTCTTATACTTACTTGCCAACAAAACTGCTTCGATAAATTTAGATGTAATTTGTGTACCTTCATTAATTTGCCATAATATAGCATCATCAATTTCTGCAAATTTTGAAAAATCCGGTTTAATTTTTTCTAATTCTTTATAAATAATATTTAGATAATCTAAATAAAGAGGGCCTATTGATTTTGTATCTTTTATTGCATTTTCCAAATCTATTATAGTTGGTCCTGTCCCAATTAATGGTGCAATATCATTTATTTTTTCTGAAAGTTTTATAAATTCATTAATAAATCTACCCGCTCCGGTGCATTGGATGTAAATATAATTATTCTTTTCTAATATTTTTTCCATAGTTTCTTCAGGTCTTTTTGGATCAACCCAGAAAAGAGGATAGTAATTATAGTTTCTCTTTTTAAATAATTGTTGTATTCCTTTGTCTCTACCAGAATAACCAAGTACTATAACGCCATGTTCGCTTATAACTCTTATTAATTCTTTTTCCATTAATTGAGAAAGTGACTCCAAATCTTTTGGAGTATTTTTTAATTTACCACAACCTAAATTTCCATGAGGTTTATAAATTCTTACGGATTTACACTGTATTAAGGGTTCAACATTTTTAAGATCGTCATCTGTTGAAATTACTTGAACCTCCAGACCTCTCTCTTTAAGAGCTTTTTCAATATAATGATCAAAATTAGTAGTAATAATAACTCTTATTATTCCTCTTCTCGCTAATTCTGCTATTCCTTTATGGGATTCTCCAATATCGTTATTATCCAAATTTTTTTTAAGAAAATCTTGTTGGTCAGGATTTTTTGAATAAATCAATTCCATTAATTCTGAGTATTTCATTTGAGCATATTTACTTTCTATAAACCATTTTTCCAGATCAAAGTCTGGATCGATCTCTTTATTAGGATTATCTGCTATATAAAGAAGACCAGCTGTTTTTAGCATTAAATCCCAAGTGGTGGGAATCCCTGCATCTTTTGAAACTCCTGCTCCAGCAAAAAGAATATATTTTTTATCTCCAGGTAGAGCATTTGCAATTAATTTAACTATAGGATTCATAATTTCTCTCCTCTTATCGGAAGATTAAATATTTTTAATTTTTTCCCCAAAGTTTTTTCAAATTTTCTTTTGCATTTTTTACCTTATAACGTCTACCCAAAGTATCTTCAAACCAAAAATCAACAGCTTCTTCTCCATCAGGAGACATAGTATCGCTATCCCCAGCTCTGATAGTTATTTCATATTTTTCATTTTCGGTAAGTCGACCACCTTCTTTTTCAATATAAGTTCCGCCTCGTGTACCATCAGAATAATCTGCCCCAAACATTGAGAGAATGACTGGTCGACGACCACAATTTACTGCCTTAACTTGTAAGTGGAAATATTTCGAATCCGGTCCGTTA
>Ga0210003_1004628_pt1 | contig 10793 bp, 7 predicted proteins | sample LantaG_FD_182804 | JGI IMG/M metagenome (GOLD analysis project Ga0210003, IMG submission 182804) | Deep subsurface microbial communities from Baltic Sea to uncover new lineages of life (NeLLi) - Landsort_02402 metaG (SPAdes) (version 2) | ecosystem: Environmental > Aquatic > Marine > Oceanic >...
CAGGCACTTCCCCCACCGCTTGCCCTTCTACCTCTCTTTCTCTCTCTCTTGTTCACAACACAGAAATCGAAAGAGCTAGGCCCCCCTTTTTTTGGTTTACTAGAAAGAAGTCCGCCGCATCCCCCATCCCCCATTCAAACACGATGCCTCCCTCGAAAGAGTTTGACGACGCCTTCTCCTTCGACGTTCCTGGATCCAGCGGAGCGTGCTCTTCCAAGGCATCGCCCTGGGAGTTTGGGAGTGAGTTGAAAGTTGTTGTTTTTTCATGTAGCGCCAAACGCCGAAAGAGAAGAAATGAATTGCTTCGACGGGCGGCGGCAACGCCTCTTCTTTTCGAGCCGCCGCCGTCGGTCGTCGCTCGCATTTGGCCTCGGCGCAGCGCCTTTGTTCCTTGCGTTTCGGGTCTGATTCTAATTCTTGCGTGATCATCTTGATGTGTTTTATTGCCTCAGCACATCAGCTGGCGAATCAGAAGCACGGCGGCGAACCTAAACAGCCACGGCCTCGGCATGGCATTGAAAAAAACGAAAACGAAAACGAAAAAAAAAAAACTCGACGCTGACCACCTCTCTCTCTCTCTCCCTCCCCCCAAAAAAAACAGGCGCGCTCGCCAACGCCCGCACCGACGGCGCGACCGGCGCGACGACCATCGACGACAAGATCGCCGCAAGGCTCTCGCGGAAGAGCGGAAAGAAGCGCGGCAGGGCTGCAGAAGCGAGCAGCAGCAGCGAGGGCGAGAGCGACGAAGAAAACGATGACGACGAAGAGGACTCGGGCTCGAGCGACGACGACGAGGAAGGAGTCTCCGGCTCTTCTTCCTCCGAGGAAGAGGAGGAAGACTCTGACGAGTCCTCTTCTGATGATGACGACGAAGAAGACGAGGAAGCTACGAAGAGGAAAAAAGGAAACGCCGCAGCTGCTGCTCCGCTGACGCCCCCCTCGGCCAAGGCGGCGACGCCGGCCTCTTCTTCCTCCTCCGAGGAGCTCGACTCCGAAGACGACGAGGACGAAGCTGACGCCCCCTCCGACGACGACTCCGAGGACGAGCACACCGCGCGCATGAGGAAGCAGGCCGCAGACGGCGCCAAGCACTCCGCTGCGGCGATCGGAGCGAAGAAAAGCGCTTCCACCGCCTCGTCGTCGTTCGCGCCAGCGCCTCAGGGCACGGCCTTCTCGGCCGCGTCCTTCGCCGCGCTGCAGCTCTCGCGCCCGCTGCTGAAGGCGTGCTCTGCGCTGGGCTACTCGAGGCCGACGCCGATCCAGGTAAACGGGGAGAGAGAGAGAAAAAGGTTTTTTGGTGATGGTTTTGAGTTTCCACTTTTTGAGTTCTTTTATCCCCCTCTCTCTCTCTCTTTCCCTCTTTCTCTTCACCCCTCTCTCCTTTCCCCTCCTTGGCGGTTGATGAGACACCACAGCAAGGTTTTAAATATCGGATTCCCCTTTGTCAAGTGGGAGTTTTTTTAACTCTCACGATGGACAATATGAAACCTCCTGACGCCACCTCTCTTTTTTCGATTTCGATTTTTTCAAACTTTTCGTTCGTCGATTTTTCTTCGACGGCCGAAAAACTCAAGCTCAAGCTCAAGCTCAACCTTCAACTCTTCCTCTTCCTCTTCCTCTTCCGCCCCCTTCCTCACCAGGCCGCGTGCATCCCCCTGGCCCTCCTGGGCCGAGACATCGCGGGATCCGCCGTCACCGGCTCCGGGAAGACTGCCGCCTTCGCCCTCCCCCTCCTCGAGCGGCTCCTGCTCCTCGGCGGCGGCGGTGGCGGAAATTCGGCGGCGAGCCGCGGCCGGCTGCCAGCCACTTACATCCTCATCCTGGAGCCGACGCGCGAGCTCGCGGCGCAGGTCCACTCGATGGTCTGCTCGCTGGCGCAGTTCACCGACATCAGGGCGGCGCTGGCGGTGGGCGGGCTGTCGCTGCAGGCGCAGGCGAGCGACCTGCGGACCAAGCCAGAGGTCGTCGTCGCGACGCCGGTGAGTCTTTTTTTAAACTTTTTTAAACTTTTTTCTCTTTCAATTCTTCGTTTCCTAGCGCCGTTATCCGGCCGTACCCAAGTTCCCCTTCCGCGTCTCGCCGTCAATTTCTCTCTCGGCGGCGTCGGTGGGGGCCGGCCGGGGTAGTCACTTTTTCTCGGAAGGGAAAACTTTCCTATCTAGCCCCACTCGAGGGCGCGGCGCGAGAGCAAGAGCTCGGGGCGAAGAAGAAGAAGAAAAAAAGTTTTTTCTCTTTTTTTTTTCTTTTTCCTTCCCCGCGCGAGGCTAAGCAGGCGTCGATCTTTTACCGCGTGTCTTTTCTCTACCGGTGCCCCCCTCGCTTTTGCTTTTCTTGATTTCGCAGAGGCCCTCGTCTCTCCGGAAGCATGAATAAAAAACATTTCGAGGGGGCACTTTTTGGTCGCGCGTCGCCTTTTGCACCCTCGCAACAACATTTTTTTATGCGTTTTTTTCTCACTCGAAAATCTCGAAAATAAATAAATTTAAAAACTTTCTCCTCTCAGGGCCGCCTCGTCGACCACCTACGCAACTCGCCCACCTTCGGCCTCGACGACCTCCAGGCCCTGGTCCTCGACGAGGCCGACCGCCTCCTCGACATGGGCTTCCGAGACGAGGTCAACCAGATCGTCGGGGCGGCCCCCCGGCAGCGCCAGACGCTTCTATTCTCGGCGACGCTGGCGTCGGCCGCTGTCTCGCAGCTCGTCGCGGCGTCTCTGACGCGGCCGGTGAGGCTCGCCGCCGACGCCGCGTGCGCCGCTCCCACCGCGCTGTCGCACGAGGTCGTGCGGCTCAAGGGGGTCGAGGGCGCGGCGAGCAGGGAGGCCGCCGCGCTGGCTTTGTGTTCCTCGGCCGCCGTCGCCTCAAAGGCCTCTTCGAAATCTTCTTCTTCGAAGTCTTCTTCTTCGAAACCTCCTCCCGGCGGCGCCCTGCGCCGGGGCCGCGCCATCCTCTTCTTCCGCACCAAGGCCTCGGCGCACCGCGCCAAGATCCTCTTCGGACTGGCGGGCTTGCCGCGCGCCGCAGAGCTCCACGGCAACATGACGCAGGCGGCCCGCCTCGAGGCGCTCGAGGCTTTTCGGACGGGCGCGGCTTCTTTCCTGCTGGCGACGGACGTCGCGGCCCGAGGGCTGGACGTCTTGGGAGTCGAGGCCGTCCTCAACGTTGACGCGCCGCCGGACGTGGCTTCGTACTTGCACCGGGCGGGCAGGACGGCGAGGGCAGGGGCTCGAGGGCGCGTCGTGACGCTCGCCGGCGACGGGGACAGGGGCCTGCTAAAAAAAATTGTGCGCTCTGCCGGGGTCAAGCTCTCGGCCCGCGCCATACCGAGCTCCTCTTTGTCCCTTTGGAGAGACGCCGTCGCCCGCATGGAGCCCGACGTCGGCGCGCTGTCGAGGCTCGAGGCCGAGGAGGCCGCGCTGCGCAAGGCAGAGATGGAGGCGAGCAAGGCAGAGAACATGCTGTCGCACGGCGACGAGATCCGAGCGCGAGCTCCTAGGACGTGGTTCCAGTCCCCTACCGAGAAGAAGAAGGTCGCCGAGGCCGCCAAGGAGGCCGCGCTGGCCGATTTATCTCTCGAAGGCCTCTCTGGCGAGGCCCGTAAAGCCAAGAAGCGAGAGGAGCAGAAGAAGAAGCGGGCCGAGGAGAGGTCGACGGAAAAAGCGTCGCGCAAAAAGGCCAAGCGCGACGAGGCTCTCGCGCTGGCTTCCAGCGCCACCATCAAGGCCGTCAAGTCCGCCTCCCGCAGGCTGATGATGAACGAAGGGATCACGTCGGGCAGGGCCGGGAAGCTGGCCGCGGCGTCGGTGCTGGGAAGGAGCGCGGACTCCTCGGCGAAGAAGAAGCGCGACGCCAAGAAGAAGATTGCGAAAAAGGCGGCGAAGGAGAACGGCGGTGGAGGTGGAGGTGATAACGACAACGAGAACGAAGGCAGCAAGGGCCTGTTCTCCACTCCCGTCCCTCGCTCGGCCAAGGTCTACGCCGGTGGGGGCCGTTCAGGGGCGCTCAAGATCTCAAACTCGGGTGCCAAGAAGCGCTCCAAGGAGGAAGCGAAGAGGGCGGCGAGGGGCGGCAAGGGAAAGTCGCGCTTCAAGAGCAAAGCGAGACACAAGAGGAGGAAGTAGAAATTTTTGCTGTTTCTCTTTTCGATTTTTTTTTGGTTTGTCAACGTGTGTAGCAAGTGCGCTTTTGATGTTGTTGTGTTTCGATTCTTTTTTACAAGGGAGAGGGAAAGAACGAAAGAGAGAAAGAAAGAGAGAGAAAAAACAATTCATTTTTTTTTACGCCAGCCTCTCTCTGAACCACCGCCGGATCTTTTCCGGCGTCGTCGTCGTCGTCGTCGTCGAAACCTTCCCGGCCTTGCCGAACCCGTTCTCTCCCTCCGCCGTCGCCGTCGTCCCCATCGTCACGGGGAAGGCAGAGACGACAGCAGCCGGTCGGCGAATAGCAGGCGGAGCGACGTAGACCGACCCGTAGTGGATCTCGTGCCAGAACGCGAGGAACAGCACGCGCGCCGACCTCTTTTCCACGGGCTCGATCTCGATCAGTGGCTCGCGCTCGAAGCTCGACACGACGACGACGCGCAGGCCCAAACCGTCCGCGGCCGCCTGCAGGGTGACGTGGTCGCCCCACTCCTTGGTGTTGGACATCCGGGCGACGTAGGAGGTGAAGAGGTTGGGGTCGCAGCCGTTTTGGGTTTGGTGGTTGCCGCCGCCGTTGGTGCTACCTCCACCACCACCTCCGCTTCCACTTCCGCTCCCGTTCCCGCAGATGAAAGCCGCGTACCGCTCCGGGTGCGCCGCCAGCGTCTGCACCGCCAGCCCTCGCACCGCCTCGTGGTAGGCCTCGTCCCCGTACAGCTGGTCCGACAGCGCGCGGAACTGGCAGGCGCCGTCGCCCTTGACTGGCCGCTCGACCAAACCGTAGCGAGCGAGCGTCGCCGCGAGCCGCGCCCGCTCCTTGTTTTCAATCCCGCCACCAATACCTCCGCTCCCGAACCCGCTCCACGGCCACGGGGGTGCCGCCGCCCCCGCCAGCAGGGGGCGGGGGACCAGCGGCGCGAACCTCTCCCCGGCCACGCGCTCAGAGGCGGCGCGCTCGAGCAGGGCCCGCCAGTCCGAGAGCGGCGCCGCGGCGGCAGAGGCCGGCGACGGCGGCGCGGCGTTTGCGGAGGACGAGGGAGGGGGGGGAGGAGAGTCCGAAGGAGAAGAGGAAGAAGACATCATCATCTTCCTCGTCCCTTCCTCCGCTGCCCTCGCGAAGGCCGAGGGCCCCTTGTTCGAAGGGAGGTCCGCCTCGTGCAGGGCCCAGGCGAGGGCCTCGTCGTTGGAGCAGTCGTCGGCCGAGAAGGTGCGCTTTGCGGCCGAGGCGAAGGAGGAGGAGGTCGAGGTCGAGGGTTTGGCCAGCGCAGCGGAAGCGGAAGCAGCGTCGGCGGCGGCGGCGGCGACTTCCTCCTCCTGCTTCACATCCGTCGCCTTCGCATCGCCCTCCGCCTTGGCGTTCTCGTCCTCACTCCGCTCCTTCTCTGGCTTCTGCATCACACTGTCTGCCTCGAACGCCGCGATCGCAGCGGCGATCGCAGCGTCGGAGCCCGTGTCGAGGCGGTTGAGCATTTTTTTCTTTTTCGAGAAAGAAGAGAGAATTTCGAGAGAAGAGAGTGATTTTTTCTCGACCTCTACTTCTTCAGAATTTCTTTTTTTTTTTGGCATCGATAGCAATCGCACCATTTTTCTCTCCTCGAGAAGCTCGCTCATCCTCAGCGAGCTTCGGATTGTCTTTTTCTTCGCCTGGCGTGTGTAGAGGCAATCGATACGGTGTCTCCTGACCAGATTCGAAAAAAGAAAAAAGAAAAAAGAGAGAGCGTCTCTCGATCGAAAACTCTCGCTGGAAAAAGTCAAGAAAGGCGATGAGCTCGCCTTCTCCACCTCAACCTCGACCACCTCCACCACCCCAACCTCAACCACCCCCGTTCCCGCTCCGCGACCTCCACATCGACATGCTCACCGAGTGCGCCGGCCAGCTCGACCCTGCCTCGCTCCTCTCGTTCGCCGCCGTCTGCTCCCGGTTCTCGCAGGCGGCCGGGCCGGTGCTGCGCGCGCGCTGCCTCTCGGAAGGGTGGCGACCGCCGCGGAGGCCGCGCGGCGCCGAGGCGCTGGCCGCGCGCGCTGGCCCGCACGCGTCGTGGCGCGCGCTGTACCGCCGCCGGATCTGCGGGGCCTGCAGCGGCTCCCCGGGGGAGTTCCAGGCCTTCGAGAGGCGCGGCGGCGGCGGCGGCGGCGGCGGCGGCGGCGGCGGAGGCGGCGGGGATACTTCGACGACGAAGCTCCGCTTCCTGCTCTGCAGGAGGTGCGTGAGGCTGCCGGCGGTCGAGAGGAGGCTTGCCGAGCTCGAGCTGCGGCTGGATTTGATCGGGCTGAGCGGGAGGAGGCTGCTGTCCGAGGCGGAGGAGCGGAGCGCGTTTGGAGGTGGTGGTGGGAGGAGAGTTGGAGGGAGGAGGGGCAGAGGTCGCGGCGGCCGAAGGGGGCGAGGTCGAGGGAGGTAGAAGAGAGAAAGAGAGAGAGTTTTTTTGCTTGTTCTTTTTTCTTTTTTTCCGTTTTTTGTATTATCAATTTCATTAATTCATCGTCATCAACAACAGGAACAGCAAAAGCAATCAAGCAACGTATCTGCTTTTTGCTTTTTCGCTGTTTTATAAGAACAAAAAAAAGGTACAATTTTTTCAGGGGGAAAGAGAAGAGGAAGAAGAAGACGACAAGGAAGAGGAAGAGGAAGAGCGAGAAGAAGAGAGAGGGGTCTGGAAGGGCCTCCACGGCCCGACCCACGCCGTGATAACCTCCTCCGCGGCGCCCCTGGCCACCGTGGGGTCGACGACATTCTTAGAGGAAGAGGAAGAAGCCAGCAGGGCGTCGAGGAAGGGAGTCGCCACGCCGGCGGCGAGCGGCGACGGCCGCGCCACCGACGGCGACGCGGCCCTGGCTTTTGCCGCGGCCTCGGCGCTCGCCGCCACGAACAGCACCACCTTCCCCTCCGGGAAGGGGTTGTTCTCGGCGGCGGTGGCGTTGCCCGCGGGGCTGACCCGCGGGAAGGGCGCCGGCACGAACGTGACCGGCGCGTCGAATGCTCGCCCGCCGGCGCTCCTCTCCGCAGAGACGGTGTCGCCCCTGCTCAAGGCGGCAAACCTCCTGAAGGCGCGCACGATGGCCCCCTGGTTGCCCGCGGCGCGCGGGGCGACGGCGACGGCCGTGACGGTCGGGGACAGGGCCAGCACGGCGCCGCTGGGGACCTCCGCGACGCGGAGGCGGTAGCCTTCGAGGGCCGTCAGCGCAAGCGCGCGCGGCGGCGGCGCCGTTGCCGCGCCGCCGTTGCCGCCGCCGAACCCGGCGGCCTCGAGAGCTCCCGCGTCGCCGCCGAACGCCTCCAGCAGGGTGGCGCCGGTCCAGGCGTCGCACCCTCCGCTCTCGTGGAAGACATAGCTGCCCGAGGCCGCGGCCAGCTCGAGCGAGGTGACGAAGTCGCCCCAGATGCAGGGCATCACCGAGGCGTACGAGGCGGCGGCCGAGCCCGAGACTCGGGCGAGCTCTGCCGGGCCGTTGTTGTTGTTGGTGGTGGTGGTGGTGTTGTTGTTGTTGTTGTTGCCGTTGCCGTTGCCGTTGCCTTGCTGGGCGGCGGCAAGAGAGGTGAAGAGGCCCAAGGCCAGGACGGCAGCGGAGAGCGGACGAAACATCGTTGGGTTCTGTGGCGGTTGGTTGGGAAGAGAGGAGGAAGAGAAGAAGGGGGAAAGCGGGGAGGCGGTAAGGTGAGAGAGAGGTTGAAGAGGTCGAACGAAAGAAGCGTCGAAGAAAAAAATAAAATTGGCCCTCTGGACATTCAATCGTCCCCGTTTTCCGCGGGGAAGGAAAGCTTTTCGGCTCCTTCTCTTTGCGAGTTAAGATCAAACTCGAGGCGGGAAAGACGTTTTTTGTGGCGAATGAGCCGAAAAGGGCGCGGAAGAGCAAGCATTGAGCTGTCGAAATTGAAGGGAGAAGAGGCATGCCGGGCGCTCGTTCGACATCGTCGTCGTCGTCACCGTCGAAGAGACCTCTTTTCACCAACGCGCGCGCGCCTCACCTGTCCTTTTCAAACTGGGCGGTTGGTGGGAAAGAGGGTGAAGAAGCTCGCGCGTGAGGGAAGGAGATTGATCAGGCGGCGTGCGTGCTTGGCGTACGCGACGCTGGGCTGAAGAGAGAAAGTTGAATAGAAGTAAGATGTCGTTTTTTCCTTTTCTTTTTTCTTTAAAAAGAAAAACGAGCTCGACCCTTCTTTCCATTTCGTTCGTGTCGCTCGATCGATCGATAGAGCATTCGCTTTTTTCCTTCAACTAACCTTACTTTCTCTCTCCGTCTCTCCCTCTCCCTCTTTCTCCCCACCTTCTTCTCGCCCGCGGGAGACGAGGCACGGTCCACGTCTCCCGTTCTAGATAGGAAAACCCGGGACTAGCTCTCGGAGAGAGGAGAACGGCGACGACGATGATGACGATGATGCTTCCTCGTCGCCGTCGAGGGCTTGCTCTCGCCGCCGCCGCCGTCGGAATCTTCTTCCTCCTCCTCCTCATCTCCCTGTCGTCCCCCGCCCTGGGCCAGCAGCAGCAGCAGCAGCAGCAGCCTCCGCTCTCTGCACCAGCGCCCTCCTCTATCTCCTCTGATGAGGGCGTGCGCGACGCTCTCAATGAAGCCCCGCTCCCCGCGCCGCAGGCCCCTCCGCCGGCGAGCGACGGCGTCGTCGCCGCGAGCCAAGACCCGCCCGCTGCCGAAAGCGACGAAAGGCACGTCGCCATCGTCCACGAGGCCGCGGCCCTGCAAGCCGCGATGATCAACCCCGACGCGCAGACGATCGAGCTGGGCACGCGCTCCCAGAGTGGCGTGGCGGTGAGTGGAGGGAAGGAGAGAGAAAACGAAGGAGAGAGAAGCGGAGAGAGATCGATCGAGTTTTCTTTCTTCTCCTTGCCTTCCCTCGATCAAAAAAATCTCAACCTCTTCTATTTACCTATTAAAAAACCCAAAAAAAATCAGGCAGGCGTCTCCATCTTCCTCAACGCCCAAAACTGGCCCGCGGTCGTCATCGACGCCGGGCGGCGCATCACGCTGCGCTCCGCCAACGCCTCCGACCCTTCCCTGCTCGACCTGGGCAGGCTCTCTCCCGCCATCGTCGTCGCCCCCGGAGGAACCCTCGCTCTCTCTTCGCTCGTCGTCTCGGGCACCGCGACCGCCGGCGCCGCCGAGCGCTCGCGAGCCTACAGGCAGCCCTTGGTCCGCGGCACGCCCCTGTCGCCGAGCGTCGCGCTTTACCCGAACTCGACGCTGGAGATCTCCGGGACGACGGTCTACGCGGCGGTCGAATCGTGCTCGCAGTTCTCGCTGACGACGCGAAACAGCGGAGGCTCGCCGGCGACGAATTCGAATTCGAATGGCAGCGCTCGAACAATCGGCGCCGGCGCCGGAGGCAACAGCAGCGGCAGAAACGGCAACGGCTCGCTGCCTCACGCCTCGGCGGCCGGGCCTCCCCCCTCGTCCCCGCCTCCTCCGCGAGCTGCTGCCCTCGCGACCTCCACCACTTTCCAGCTGCTTGTGCGCTCCGGGACCAGCTCCCGCGACCTCCCCGCGGTCGGCGGCGTCTCCGGAAAAGACCTCGGCACGGCGCAGGTCGTCGAGCGGGACTCGCTGTTCGTGTGCGCGTCGGGGTCGCCCGAGGGCGCGTGGCCTTCGGACCCTTCCTCCTCGGCGGCGGCCACGGCGACGAAGCGCAGGCACGGCGGGGGGGCGGGAGCGGCTCGCTCGCCGTCCCCTTCTCCTTCTCGTCCTCCTCCCCCTTCTCGTTCTCGTTCTCCTTCGTCGCCGCCGGCCGCCGGAATCCTCGCCGCGGCGGCCGCGGGAGGAGCCGGAGCCGCGGCGCTGCTCTTCGCCGCCCTCGCGGCCTGTTGCCTCGCCGTCTCCAACCGCCGACGCAGGAAGAGGCAGCAGCAGCAGCGGCGCGAAGGGGGGGGAGGGGAAGGGGAGCTCTTGCCGTTTGACGACTCGAGGCCCTCGACTCCGGGGGGGAGGCGCGTCGGCGGCGGCGGAGGAGGAGGAGGAGGAAGCAGGGAGGACCTCGAGTCTGGCGAGTCTTTCGACGACGACGGCTTTGGCGGAGGCGGAAAGGGAAACGGCGGCAACGGCGGCAGAGGCCCCTCGACTTCCTCGCCCCCGTTCCGTGGCCGCCCCCTGCCGCCCCCGCTCTACCTCCCGCGCTCGATGCAGGAGGCCACGCTCACGGAGAACGGCGGAGTGATGGGCGAGGAGTCGAGCGTCAACTCGTCGCCGAGGGAGGAGGAGGGAGAGGGATATGGAGGTCGAAGAGGAGGAGGTCGAGAGGCGGCGGCGGCGTTGCCGCCGCTGGCCGCAGCCGCCGCCGCCGCCGTCGCCGCCGCTCCTTCTCATCCTCCCTTGCGCGCCTCCTCCTCCTCCTCTGTCGCCACGCCCTTCTCCCCGACGCCCTCGGCGCTCGCCGCCCTGGCTTCCCTGAGCCTCCGCCTGAGTGGGAACAACAACCGCTCGAGCACGGAGACCGCCGGGACCGGCGGCGAGGAGGAGGCGAGGGAGGGGGCAAAAGGGAGGGAGAGGGTTTCGACGACGACGACGACGTCGACGCTGCCCGAAGAAACGACGACGACGACGACGACGACGACGACGACGACGAGCGGCGAGCTCGGAGCGGCGGCGGCGGCGGCGGCGGAGGAGGAGGAGGAGGAGGAGGAGGAGGAGGAGGAGGAGAAGGAGGAGGAGG
>Ga0210003_1004630_pt1 | contig 10789 bp, 10 predicted proteins | sample LantaG_FD_182804 | JGI IMG/M metagenome (GOLD analysis project Ga0210003, IMG submission 182804) | Deep subsurface microbial communities from Baltic Sea to uncover new lineages of life (NeLLi) - Landsort_02402 metaG (SPAdes) (version 2) | ecosystem: Environmental > Aquatic > Marine > Oceanic >...
TCTACTTTTTGAGGGGGTAATTTCAGTAGGAGATTCTGTTAATATAGGAGAACATTCCGGAACAGTGGAAGTTATCGGTTTAAGGAATATTCATTTAAGGAAGTTTTCAGGTGAGTTAAGAGTAATGCCTTATGGAGAAATTGCTAGTTTTGGTAATTTTAATAAAGGGTACATGAGGGCTATTGTTGAAGTAGGAGTAGCTTATGAACAAGATGTAGAAAAAGGAATGAAAGCATTAGAAAAAATTGCTAATAAATGGGCCGAAGAGAATAAAGATATTGTCTTAGAACCTCCAATTGTTCAAGGGGTATTATCTCTCAGTTCTTCAGATGTTACTTTAAGGATAGCAATTAAAGTTAAAGCGATGACTCATTGGGGAGCAGAGAGAGAACTTAAACGAAGAATTAAAGATACTTTTGATAAGGAAGGCATAGAGATTCCCTTCCCCAGACAAGTAGTTTATTTAAGAAAAGAAGGCGAAAAAAAATAAAAGTATGGTTTTTAAAAAGAAATATTTTATATATAACCGATTTTATATTTTTTAAAGAAAAATATTTTTGCTTTTATTAAGCAAAAATAAATAGGAAATTGATATAAGATAAATTACAATAAAGCCCAAATTTAATCCTAATTTCGGGAGTAAATACCAACAAGAAAGATAAAATATCAGTAAAGTACTTACACTAAAAGAAAATCCATAAATAACAGAAGGATATAAATTTTTTTGTTCTTCAAAATGCAAAACTACCAATAAAGCAAATAACGTAGATGGAAAAGAGCTTAAAATACCTGCCCACCTGCTTCCGGTAATAGAAGCAATTTCTGTAAACATTGAAATGGTAATTCCTGCTATTAGTCCTCGAAGTAAAAGTGTTGGGATAGAAAATTTTTTATTTTTTTAATTGCTTGATCTATATTCATTTTTTTTAGAATAAAAATATTTATAAAAAATATGTTAAAAAATAGAATAGCAGCCGAAAGAAGATTAAAGTCTAATTTATAAATCAAGTAACCTGTGATAAAAAAAGAAATAAATCCCATTAATGAAGAAGCAACAATAGAAATTAAATTATTTTCTGGTTTGAAATATCTTCCTGTCACAAGATAAAAAAAACAGAAAAATATTGAAGAGGATAGAGCCGAAATCCCCCAAGGGATTCCCTTAACTAAAAATGGTATTCCTTCCTGATAAGAAATAAAATAAACAGATAAACCTGCTCCCAATGGGAGTCCTGATAATATTCCGCCCAAGACCGGGTTAATTCTTGTTGAGATTTCAGCTAATAGTACAACTATTACTGTTGAAATTAATATTTTTATTAATATTAGATTCATCTAAATCTTACTCTTTTAGTATTACGTATAAACTAATAAATTAACTATTTTTATGGAATATAAAGTCCGGAGGAAACAGGAATATACAGACTTATTTGAGGTAAGAAGGTAAGGAATATTAATCCTAATATCATTGCTATTACGTATATCCATACTTCTTTAGCGACTTTATCTAAAGTGCTTTTTATTAAATTTGCTGCTACATATAAATTAACTGCTACTGGAGGAGTAATCTGTCCAATAGCCAGGGCAACCACAAATATTATTCCGAAAAATAGCAGATCAATATTATAATAAGCAAGGATAGGCATAAAGATAGGCATAAAGACATAAGTAATGGAGATGGCATCAAGAAACATTCCGGCAATGATTATAGCTGCATTTGCCAGCAACAGTACAGCTATAGGAGTTTTAGCAATAGAAATAATACTCTCGGCCATTATATCTATTACTCCCAAAATAGCAGATGCGATGGAGAATTGAGTAGCAAAGGTTACTACAAACATAACTACTGCAGAAGTAATAACCGCACCCACCAATGCTTCGTAAAGTCCTTTAAGGGTGAGGGTTTTGTAAACAAAAAGTCCCACAAAAATACTATAAAATACCGCAAAAACAGCAGCTTCCGTGGGAGTTGCAATTCCGGCATATATTCCTCCCAATATTATAACCGGTGCAAGTAAAGCCCAAAAAGCATCTTTGGTTGTTATTAAGATCTCCTTTAATGTCCCTCTTTTTTTTATTCCCCGAAAATTTCTTTTTTTACAAACAAAATAGGCGGCTGCTATTAAGAATAAACCGATAATTATACCAGGAAGAATTCCTCCTAAAAAGAGAGCCCCCACTGACACGCCTGTTACATTACCATATACAATAAAAGCTATGCTGGGCGGTATAATAATAGCTAAGCCACTTGCCGCAGCAATAGTGGCAGCTGAAAAATTTTTATCATACTTTTGGGAAATCATTACCGGAATAAGAGTTAAACCTACTGCTGCGGTAGTTGCCGGACCGGAGCCAGATACTGCACCCCAAAAAAGACAGGTTAGAACTCCTGCAATTGCCAAACCTCCGGTTGCCCTTCCTACGATAATGGTAGCTAAGTTAGAAATTTTTTCTGCAAGCTTTGCTTTTTGCATTAAAATGCCGGCGAGGACAAAGAAAGGGATAGCGATTAAGGGGAATTTAGCAATACCTGAAGCAAAATTTCTGGAAATCATGGTAACACCAAGGCCATATTTCCAGATAGCAAATACTGCTGCAAATCCGACCGATGTACCAATAGGAACACCGATCAAAAGAAGAAGAGCGAAAATTCCAAAAAGAGTTAAGATTTGCATTATTTTGCCTCCTCTTCCTCAATTTTTTTTGTTTCATTTTTTAATCCTTTATAAATGTTTTTAAAAATAAAGACGGAAAATATAGGAATACCGATAATATAGATCCATTCAGGAATTCTTAAGGCTTCACTCTCCATATGAAAAATAGTTATGTCCATATAGATTTCTCTAAACGCATAATAATTGACAATTAAAAAAAGAAGAGTACTTAAAGCTGCTGAAATAAAAGCCGCAGTTTTTTTAAGTGTCTTTGGTAATTTGTTATAGACAGTGACCACTCCCAGGTGAGCTCCTTTTTCAAAGGCAATAGCAATGCCTAATACTGTAATCCATACAAAGAAATGGACAGTAATTTCCTCGGTAAAGGCAAAAGAAAGATGAAAAATTTTTCTACTTAAGACATTTACAAAGGCAATCGATGCCATTATGAAAAGTAAAATTGCTGAGATTAATTCTTCAAATTTTAATTTATTTCCGTCCACTGATACCTCCATTTTTTAAAAAGAGGGGGTATAAAATCCCCCTCTTTTTAGTATTTAGTATTATTATTTAGCCATATCTAACTTAGCAGCAGCAACAAAATCTACCCCTACTTCATTAATCCATTTGTCCAGTACTGGCTTGGTTGCTTCTTTAAAAGCGGTTAATTCTGCTTCAGTAAGTTCAACTACTTCCATTCCTTTGGTTTTAACATAAGCAATTTGATCCAAAATTTCGGGAGTTTCTCCAAATTTATCTTTTAGAATATTGATAGAAATATCTCCGTCAAGTCCTCTCCTTACAAAGGCTTTTTCCCACATTCCTGCTTCTTCAGCGGCTTCTTTTATAATAGTTTGTATATCTTCCGGGAAAGAATCCCATACTCCTTTGTTAACCACAAAGAGAAGGGGGTCAACCAGGTAATTCCAGTTGGTAGCATACTTATGATATTCCCAGATTTTAACCGGGAGAAGAACTCCGTAAGGATTTTCCTGTCCGTCAACTGCTCCTTGTTGGAATCCGGTAACTGCATCTCCCCAGTTCATATGAATGGGGTCCGCACCTAACTGTTTAAAGATGTCATCATATATAGGAGTAGGACAAACTCTTAATCTTAATCCTTTCATATCTTCCGGTGTCCTTACCGGTCTTATATTATTGGTTAATTGTCTAAATCCATTTTCACCCCAAGCTAAAGCCTTTACTTGCATTTTCTCCATCTCGGCAAACGTTTTTTTCCCAGTTTCGCCATATTCAATTTTGTCTAAATTTTCGAAAGTATTGATGAAAAAGGGGAGAGAGAAAAGGTTATGGGATTTTACTACCGAAGAAGAATTTATAGTGGATTCTACTGCGAAATCTATACTTCCTTCGGCAACTGCCTGGATCCAGTTCATCTGCTTACCGGCAAGAAGTTGACTTCCCCAATATGGTTTTACATTAATCTTTCCGGCAGTTCTTTCATTGATTAAATCACACCATTTTTGCGCACCCATTCCCCAACCAAAGGTATTACCTACATTTACGGTCATGGTGTATTCTGCTTTGGGTGTAAATTCTTTTGCACTACTGACGGAAAAACTAATTCCCATTAAAAGTAAAATAACTAAACTTAAAATTATAATTTTTTTCATTTTTTTCTCCTTAAATTTTTAATATTAATTTCTGAATTTCCATTTTCAGTTTCGAAATTATAAAATTCTTTTTTTCACCTCCTTTTATTTTAGCACAGGACTTTCAATTAATTTAGCTGATTTTTCTAAGAATTTTGCTGCATCTGCTCCATCTATTATTCTATGGTCATAGGAAAGGGAGAGATAAGCTAATTCCCTTATACTAATTTTATCTTCGTCAACTATCACAGGTTTTTTAATTATTCTTCCGATTCCTAAAATCGCCACTTCTGGCGGATTAATAACTGGAGTAAATATTTCTGTTCTCATCATTCCTAAATTAGTCAAAGTAAAGGTTGAGCCTTTGATCTCCTCTTCAGAGATTATGCCTTTTCTCGCTTTATCTGCTAATTCTTTGATTTGGTCATTTATTGTTTTTAAGCTTAATTTGTCTGTATTTCTAATTACCGGAACCATCAATCCTTTTTCCGTGTCCACAGCAATCCCTATATTAACATTATTATATATGATTAATTCTTTTTTATCAGAATCAAAGTGAGCATTAAATTTATTTAGCTCTATTAAAACTTTAGATAGAACAAATACTAAACCAGAAGTTATACTTACATTGTTTTCTTTCATAAGTTTTTTAAATTCAGTAAAATCAACTTCTGTGGTATTGGTTAAAGTGACAGCTGTATGAAAAGACTTTGATAGTCTTTCGGCGATAGTTCTTCTTAAACTTGAAAGTTTTTCTATTTTAAATTCTGCCTTCTTTTCCGAAACAGAAGAGAGATAGACGAGGACATCTTTTTTTTCTATCCTTCCACCCGGTCCCGTACTTCTAATTTGAGAGAGGTCAAGATTTTTTTCTCGAGCAATTTTTTTTGCCAGAGGGGAGGCTTTTATTCGTCTTCCTCTTTCAGGAGGGACAACCTTTGTAGAAGGGGTTTCTTTTATTTCTTCAACTTTTTCTCCCTCTTCACCTATTATAGCAATTACCGTTCCGACTTTTATCTCTTCTTTTCCTTTCCCAATTATTTTTAAAAGGGTACCAGAAACAGGAGAAACCACCTCATTAGTTATCTTTTCTGAAGAGACTTCAAGAAGCGGTTCACCATCTTTAATTTTTTCTCCTTCTTTTTTAAACCATTTTTCAATAAAACCGGATTCCATAGTTAAGCCAAATTTAGGCATTTTAATTTCATACATAATTTTTACTTACCTCAATACTTTCTTTACCGCATCAATTATATCTTTGTAATTGGGAGTTACAAAATCCTGAAGAAGAGGATTGAAAGGCATAGGAACATTTTTCCCGCCAACTCTTATAATAGGAGCATCTAAATAATCGAAAGCTTCTTCTTGAACTACACTGGCAATTTCTGCCCCCCATCCGGCTCTCTTCCAGGTTTCGTGAGCTACAACCAGGTGATTAGTCTTTTTTACTGATTCGATAACTTGATTTTTGTCCCAGGGGACCAAAGTTCTCAGGTCAATTACTTCTACACTAATACCGTCATATTCGAGTTCTTCTGCTGCTTTTAAAGACTCATGAACCATCCTGGACATACTTACTATTGTAACGTCATCTCCCTTTCTTTTTATATCAGCAACTCCAAAGGGGATAAGGTACTCTTCTTCTGGGACAGGGCCTTTTATTTTATAAAGCATTTTATGTTCAAAACAGATAACCGGGTCATCTTCTCTTAGAGCAGTTTTTATAAGTCCTTTTATATCGTAAGGTGTGGAAGGGATGATTACTTTTATTCCGGGAGTGTGCATAAATATAGTTTCTATAGATTCTGAATGTTGTGCTGCGGCAGAATTAGAGATACCATCAGGGCCTCTTAAAAGTAGATGAAGTTTTCCTTGGCCACCAGTCATATATCTAATCTTTTCTATCTGAAGAGTGATGGATTGGATGCCGGTAAACAGAAAATCTGCAAAATGAAATTCGGCAATAGGTCTCATCCCTGCTAGCGCAGCTCCCAATGCAGAACCGTAGATAACTTCTTCGGATATAGGAGTATCAAAAATCCTTTCAGGGAATTTTCCTAAAAGAGGTTTATAAACACCGAATATACCTCCTTGTTTGGCTATATCTTCACCATAAGTGAAAATAGTGGGGTCTTTTTCCATTTCTTCAAAAATAGCTTCTCCTAAAGCTACAGCGAAAGTTATTTCCCTCATTTTTACCTCCTTTAATAATCGTATCCGGAATCGTTAATAAAGAGATCGGTTAAAGCGTCTTCTTTACTTGGTATGGGACTTTCTTTAGCAAACCCAACTGCCTCTTTAATTTCTTTTTCACTATCTTCCCATATTTTTTTCTTTTCAATTTCATTCAACATCTTTAATTCTAATAATTTTTTCTCAAACTTTTTAATAGGCTCATTTAACCAGAATTCCTCGACTTCTTTTTTATCTCTGTAAAGTTCGGGGTCTCCTACAAAATGGCCTTTAATCCTGTAAGTTTTTACTTCAAGCAGAGAAGGTCCGCCACCTTCTCTGGCTCTTTTTATTATTTCCTTTGCAGTTTCGTAAACAGTCATTACATCATTTCCATCTATGGTTATCCCTGGTATTCCATAGCCTACTGCTCTATCAGAAATATTTTCTACAGAAGTTGTATCTTTAGCGCGTACAGTGGAGGCAAATTGGTTATTTTCTACCACAAAAATTGTTGGAAGTTTATAGATTGAAGCAAAGTTTAAGCTTTCATGAAAAGCTCCGGTGTTTGACGCCCCGTCTCCGAAAAAAGCTACTACAACTTGGTCACCTTTTTTCATTTTTATCCCTAAACCCGCCCCAACTGCTATAGGGAGACCGCCTCCTACTACGCCATTTGCCCCTAAAACCCCAATAGAAAAATCTGCTATGTGCATTGAGCCTCCTTTTCCTTTACAGTAGCCCGTTGTTCTACCGTAAAGTTCTGCCATCATTCTGTTTATATCTGCACCCTTGGCAATCATGTGTCCATGTCCTCGGTGTGTACTGGTAATAAAGTCTTCTTTTTTAAGGTTAGTTATAATTCCGGTGGCAATTGCTTCTTCTCCAATATAAAGATGGATGAAACCAGGGAGTTCTCCTTCTAAGAATAATTTTTCCGTCATTATTTCGAAATTTCTTATTCTTACCATTGTTTTATAAAGATTTAAGAAAAATTCTTTTGAATATGCCATATATAATTGCCTCCACACATTTCTTAATTTTCTATTAGATAAATAGAAGCAAGTTTCGTGCCAAGATTAGTTAATTTAGAAAAACTTTATTTTGTAAGGAATTTTAGAGATGGTTCAATCTAAAAGTGTAAAATTATAAAATATTTTATTACACTAATATGTAAAATATATTTACACTAAAGAAAATTATTAATTAAAAGAAGATTATATAAAAGTGGTGTTTTTAGGAGTTTTTCTTGATATTCCATTTATTTATATGACTATAAACCGTAGGTCTTGTAATTTGCAGTATTTTTGCTGTTTTTGAAATATTCCATTTTGTGTCTTGGAGAGCTTTAATTAAGGATTCTCTTTTTATTTCATCTATAGATTTAAGGGAGAAATTGTTTTTTATTATTTCATTAGAGAGATGAGATATATTTAATTCATTATCTTTACAAATATTTAATGCCCTTTCTATGATATTTTCAAGCTCTCTAACGTTTCCTGGGAAATTATAAGTAATCAGAGGCTCAATAAATGAATCATCAATCTTGGCTATATTCTTTTGTAATTTTCTAGAAAGTTTTTCCACAAAGTAATTCACTAAAATTGGAATATCTTCAGTTCTTTCCTTTAGAGGGGGGAGATTAATTTGTATTACATTTAATCTGTGATACAGGTCTTTTCTAAAATTTTCATTATCTGCTTCTTTTGACAAATCTTTATTAGAGGCAGCGATTATCCTAATATCTACCGCTATTGATCTCGCACCTCCAACTCTGGTAATACTTCTTTCCTGAAGAACTCTTAAAAGTTTTACCTGAAGCCCCAGAGGAAATTCACCAATTTCATCGAGAAAAATAGTGCCTCTATTAGCTAATTCGAACTTACCAGGTCTTCCTTTTTTATCTGCTCCGGTAAATGTCCCTGGTTCATATCCAAAGAATTCACTTTCAGCAAGTTCCCTTGGTATTGCCCCACAGTTTATCACCATAAAGGGTTCTTTTTTTCTTAATCCCTCATAGTGGATTGCTTGGGCAAACATTTCTTTCCCGGTCCCGGTTTCTCCCAAAATTAAAACATTGGAATTAGATTTTGAGGCAATTTTAGAAATTCTAATTGCTTCTTTCAATTTAGGACTAGTACCAATAATATCTGAAAAATTAAATTTTGCTTGAGCACCTATATACGAGGTGACAAATTTTCTTACCCTGCCTATTTTTCTGAAAAAATCTACTGCTCCGGCAAAATTTCCCTTTTCATCTCTTACCACTACCGCACTTTTTATAAAATGAAGCGTTCCCCACAGAGGACTATCAATGATAAACTCTCGGTCAGTATACCCTTCATGTGTTTTAAAGACAGATAAAATAACGGGGTTAAAATCTACAATATCCACAATAAATCTTCCTAATGAGTTTTTCATATCAACGTGGAGTATTTCTCCGGCAGCTTCATTCATGTATAAGATTTTTGCTTCTTCATCAAGACATATAATTCCATCTTTTGTCCCTTTACTTATTATATCCAGATACTTTTTAGATAGCTTTAAATTTTCTGATATTTCTCGCCACATCACTTCTTTTTCTACTGCTTGAGCAAGGGCGGAGATGATTCCCAATCCATAATCTGGGTAGTTATTTTTTTTTGAAGTAAGGGAGATTACTCCATAAATATTTCCTTTGGAATCATGAATCGGGGAAGAAGCGCAAGCCCAATCTTTTAATTGTGATGAGGGATCAGATCCTATTACTTCTATTTCTTCATTGCGAGCAAGAGATAGCTCTACCGATGTAGTTCCAAAAAATTCTTTGTTTATCACAATGCCTTCTGCAAAAACTCCTTTTCCTCCACTCGGCGAAATTGTTTTTAAAACTAATCTATCTGAGTCGATAAAGGAAATAAAGAACTCTTTCTTTTTTATTTTAGAAATAAATTTTTCTACAAGGGAAACCATTGAGGAGAGCCATATCTTATTTGTTTCCCTTCTTCTATTTAGCTCTTCAGAAGATACCCTTACTGGTTCTATATTTTTTAAGTTTTTTTGATAATTTATAATTTTATCTTTTTTGCTAAAGTTTTCCATATTTTTTATCCAATTCTTAAGATTATAGATCAGCTTAATAGGTAGAAATTATTTTATATCTTTATAAAATTATTATTGTAAATTTTTATTACATTGTTTTCTTTTATTTTAAGCGATTGTAAAAAATTATTCAATATTTTTTCTTTTACCATATCTATGGTCAAAGGAGTGTAAAATGAAAGGTTGGTGACTTTGCTTCTCTGGCTTTTAATGGGAGACCTTGTGTTTTGGGGATATTTTTCTTCCCACTTTATTATCTTTTTTAGTTCTTTTAGGTTGGAGCTTATAAGGAGTGAGGCGTGATAAAAAAATTTATTATTTTTTTGAGCAATAGCAGAACCTAAAATTTTCTTGTCTCCCAAAAAGATCGAATTTCTTTCTTTGACTTCACAATTTTTGTAGGCTTCTTTTATTCCTTTTAAAATTATCTCTGTTACTCCTTTTGCTTCTTCTAAGACATATTTTGAAAATAGAATATTTTCTTTTTCTTTACAGAAGGTTATATTTAAATTTCCTTGATCATGGTAAACAGTACCACCCCCAGTAAATCTTCTGAAAACCGGAATATCCTTTTTCTTAATATACTTAATATCCACTTCGTATTCTTCTTTTTGAAACTTTCCAATAACTACACAGGGGTTATTTTGCCAGAATCTTAAGACAAAACTATCCGTACTGCATATTTCTAAAATCTTTTTTTCTATTTCGAAATTCATTTTAGGTTCAAAATTTGGGATATCAACCAGGATCAGTTTCATTTTATAATCATACTCCGCAATAATGGATTTATCTACTACAAGCAAGGACAGTATCGAGTATTGAGTATCGAGTTAAGAAAGAGAAAGGAAAGATAGAAAAAGTAGTATTTTTCTTTTTATCTAATTACCCCACTAAAGTTTACACTAAGTGATAATTATAAGAGAAAAGCAGAATAGATGCGCAGTGTATCGTAAATAATTTTATAATAATTTTGAATTTATTGATTATAGAATTGGGCTGTAGGGGCACAATGAATTGTGCCCTTGCTATTTTATTGCCTAATGTTTCCCCTGGGCACGATGTCTACCTGTGCGTGTTCGCACGCAGACAGGCATCATGCCCCTACATTACTATTTTATGGGTTATAATCATATTGTTATTAAGGAATATCTGTATAATGAATATTTATGTGGGAAACTCCACAATTAATCTCTATATCCACTTTAAATTCTGAGCTATTGTAATTATTGGAAATATACATACTATCTCTCTTAATAAAGTCGTCAAGAT
>Ga0210003_1004632_pt1 | contig 10787 bp, 9 predicted proteins | sample LantaG_FD_182804 | JGI IMG/M metagenome (GOLD analysis project Ga0210003, IMG submission 182804) | Deep subsurface microbial communities from Baltic Sea to uncover new lineages of life (NeLLi) - Landsort_02402 metaG (SPAdes) (version 2) | ecosystem: Environmental > Aquatic > Marine > Oceanic >...
AGCAGTGTCATCCCACATCCTGCTTCAATCAAAATATCTTTACCGTCACTCCTGTAATCTGTAGCTGTTAGGCCAAACACCTTACCAACATGTCCAAGGTTCTTAGATATCTCAAAGAAGGTGCTCGCAGCTATATGATGCACCTCATCATAGATCACCAATCCTAGATCAAGTGATGCAAATATATCTGGATTTCTTACGACGGATGCAGCTATGGCCACTGTTATATCTGCTGTCTTCTTCTTTCCTCCACCATACATGGCAACTTTTTTATCTCCAAAGGCTTCTCTTGCATCTGATAAAAATTGCCTAGCAATTGAATCTGATGGTACAATAATCAATGATTTCTTTTTATATCTTTTTATAAAATATAATGCGATAAGTGATTTTCCACAATTATGTGTGACAGTAAAATCACCCATAAGATATAAATGATCTCCAGTTACTGTAAAACCGTAGTAATTATCACTTTTAAGCTTTTTAACAGCGAAACCAGTTCGCAATACATTCTTTATTTGTTCTCTCTTCTTAGCTTTTTTTCTTGGTAGTCTTGTAGGTATTATATTCGTGTTGCCACTTATATTAACTCTAAAGTAAAGTTGTTTCACTTTGTTTTTGCTATTTGTTGCATGCTTATAACTTTCTTTTTTATACGCAGCCAAACCAAGTGACCTAGCTATGTATACTATATTGTCAGCTATATTTTCATTCTTTTGAGTTATATCAAATACCCTGCTATCTATTAATGAGCCATCTGTATCCAACAATCCAGCAAGCAATTCTAATCTTTGTTGAACTGAGCATGTTTTATACTCATGTGGTATATGCTTATTATTGTAAAGATTTTTTTCTCTTATCTTGTTAATAAAACCATTATTAATTCTATAATTTTTAGCTTTTTTATCGGTATTAGATACTACAATTTTATAATTATTTCTTTTAGCATATTTGTATATTTCATCTACAATTTCTAAATCCATGGTTGTTATAGTTGGATTTACCTTACACCCATCCCCTAACCATAAACCTAATATATATGGTGGAATATCTAGCTTTTTTTCTTTAAACTCAATAACATTAGATTTATATAATTTATATTTATGTTTATATGCCTTAGTTTTCTTTATATAATCTTTAATAGATATATTATCTATAAAAGTATCAGTTTCGGTTTTTTTATGTTTATATTTTTTTGATCTATTTAGAGAAGAATATGATCTCTGTAAGGATAGTACATGTTCATTGTTTACAATAAAAGGCTCACCTTTATTAGGTGATATTTCATACATAACATCTACACCTCTTTCTAATTTTAATACTCTTCTCGGCATTCCATTTGGACCCATCAACTCATCACCAACACAAATATCCTGTGATGATTTGGTATAACCATTATACATTAATATTTTTTCATTTTTTGCATGGCAACCTGTAGCAAGGTTGATGGTACCGCGATAATTCTTATCCATCAACTCAAGTGCTTCTTCTTGGTAATTACGAGGTTTAAATGGAACATCTTTCCACGGGAGACAGATCGTTGAACCAGTCTCTGCTCGTCTATCTTCTATCTCTACCCCAAGAGATTCAACATGATGCAGCAGACCACTCGACATCACCATGTCTCCGTTTGGTAGCTCTTTGTATGCTTTGCCATTTACCTCTTGCTCTAACTGCTTGTATTGTAAAGATCCTCTTAGATAAGAGCTTTTTTTCATGCGATTTAGTTGAAATTGTTTTGATTTATCTTTGAAGGATAATATCCTTTGAAGGGATGAACGAACCGCACTTGATGGATTGTTTAATAGTATGAGTTTATTAGTTATAATTGCTTTCATGCTACTATTATACTCTCCAAGAGGCAATAATGGAGTTTAAAGAGTGGAGATCAAAAAGATAGCCGAGTTAATATTACACAAATGGAAGGTTGAGTTAAAGAGCAAAGATCGTACCAAAGCCAACATAGGAAATAACTTCGATGAGCTTATAGATAGCTGGAAGTCTGCAGAAGTACCAGTTGATATGGCATCTGATCTGATGAAACAAGCTGTTAAAGAGCACTTTCCAATTAGGGGAGTTGCTAAGGCTGTATACAGAAGAAACAAAAAAATGTTGAGAGATACATCAGAGGATGAGTACATCGCCAACTGGTGTGAAATGATAGAAAGTGAAGCGTATCAAGTATTTTATCTTTACTATCCAATAGATGTACCTAAAAAACAAGTGGTAAGTTATGGATCAATGTCTAAACAAGAGCACATGAGACAGATGGCCTATGCCAATACCCATCCAGATATAAATATTAGAAAATTAATAGAAAAAAGAAACACGATCATGACAGACGATGCTCAGGTAGAAGACTATGACGAGTCAATGGTTATGGTAGACTTGGAGAGTTTATGACAAAAATATCAGAGGGGTTTCAGAGCAAGATACTAAAGGCTGCTGGACAAGCTACAGCAGAGGAAGAAGCATCTTGTGAGGTATCCCTGGAGGAGATAGACAGTTTTGGTAATGCTGACAGCATTAAAGAATCATACGGTGCTATTGCATCTTACAACAAGATGCTTGATGAGAAGATAACGTTTATAAACCCCCAGCTGACAGAGGTGATACCGTTTACCAGAGAAAATCTGTACCTAATATGTGGATATTCGGGTAACGGCAAGTCAACGGTGGCTGCCAACATATCTCATCCACTGTGGAAAGAAGGTAAGAAGACACTGGTTATAAGCAATGAAGAACCAAAGCAAGATATACAGTATCGTATTGCTTGTCTTGAACTTGGATATAACTTTAACGACTACAAGAAAGGTAACATGCCACAAGACAAGCAAATCGAGTGCATGAAGCTTTTTCCAGAGATAAGTAAACATGTAAAGATAATAGATGTCGTGTTCAACGACGGTTTATCTACAAGATACGAGGGAATAGTAAATGCTCTAGAGGCCGTGAAGAGTGCTGACTACTCTGCTGTCATGATTGACTACTATCAGTTGATACAACACTCAATAAAGGATAGTAAGAGAGGGAGATATGACGTTCTTAACGATCTGAGAATATACATGCAGAGATATATACGTAAGAGCAACATACCGATCGTGCTGTTTGCTCAGCTGCATTCCCTTGGCAAGCGAAATAACGTAGATCTTGACTCTCGTATAAAAGAATGTCCGGTAATAATAGAAGCAGCCACTGTTGTACTAGAGATAATACCGAACTTTGAAGAGAAATCTACGTACTTCTTGATTAAGAAAGATAGGTTTGGATTACAAGGAGAGAAGATTACATGTGGCTTTGAGAAAGGTAAGTATGTAGAGTATGACGAAGAGTTTAAGAAAAAAGTAGAGGCTATAGCAATAAGCAAGACATTAAAAGATATTGAACAACATGGTGGCAATGATGAACAGAGTGGAGATGTGGAGACAGAGAGAGAAGGAGCTTGATATTCTTGTTAGAACATTAAACAAGAGTATAGACCTATCAGAGCTCATAACTTTAGATAAGGAACACAGAGGAATATTGTGTAAGTTTTGGAGAACTCACTATCCAAAGCAGGTAAGCTTTGTTGAGTGGCTTGGGTATATGGAAAATAAAGAAGTAAAAACAATAAAAAAAGAAACAGAGATGGAAAGAGTAAATAGACTATTAAAAGAGATAGAGGAGAGATACTCATGATGAGCACTAAGAAATGTTTGATATGCAATGATGGAAGAAAAAATGAAACACTCTACTGGCACAGAGATACTGACTCAGGTGAAATCTGGGTTTGGTGTAATAAATGCGATTGTGGAAGATCTATATGGAAGTACTGTGAGGAGGCTGGATTGAACCTATCTGAGTTCTTAAAAGGTGACTTTGACTTTATAGAAGCTGCTCCGAACGAGGTAACGAGGATGGATTGGCCACAAGTTTTTATACCACTATCTGATGCAAGAGCTAAAAAAGGTGTTGAGTATCTTAGGTCACGTGGACTGTCACCGGTTGGTGATATGTATTATGATATGAATGACGAGGGGATAGTTTTTCCATATCACTTTGACAGCGTGTTCTGTGGCGCTCAGATCAGATTTTTAAAAGAACGGGTAAACAAAGAGGGTGATGTTTGGAAGATCACTACGATGCCAGGGACACGCCTAGGATTGGTAATCTACGCGTATAATCAAACAAATATCATGCCACATGTTAAAGGATTCATTGTAACTGAGGGTGCATTTAATGCTCTGAGTATACAGCAGAGTCTGGACAAGATGTACGGTGGTGCTTATAAAAGTCCATGGAAAGCTGTTGCGTGCAGTGGATCTGGTGGATCTTCACATCAGCTGGAGGTATTCGGTGATCTCATAACTCGTGGATACAAGGTTGTCTGTGCACCAGATAATGACGCAGCTGGTCTTAAAATGTTTAAGAAGTATATTTCAAATAAAGCTGCAACTCACTTTGCTATAACAGATGGCGAACAAGACTGGAACGATGTTTTAGTTAAACTAGACAATACAGAGTTTGCTAGATATGTATTAAGCAAAATAAGAAAGCTATAACTTATACTGGTACTAGATCAGGGTTGATCTCTGCAAACATTGCATATGCCTCAGCTACATGTTCTAACTCTTCTGTGGTCACTATAACTTCATCTGGAACAACAGCATCGATGAACGATTTGGCACTGTATGGTTGACCATCTGACAGTAGTGCTAAGATCTCTGGATGATCAGTTTTCATCTGCAACACTTGAGCGATGTCTAAGTTATTATCATGGTTGTGACCAGCAATGATATGAAGAATTCTTGATGCAAGCTCTTTAAGTTTCTTGCCTTTTTCTTCTTTTACTGCAATAGCCTCTCTTAGAGCTTGCTTACTAACTTCGTCAACATCTTCAATCAAAGTGGTTCCATCAACATCAAGTTTTAAGTGTTTCTTATCTTGTAATAGCTCTGGTATTTCACCTATAAGCTCGAACCCCTCTGGAACGAAAAGATTAGAGACAACATCTATCCGCACAACTTTACCACTAGAAATTTCTTTTAATGCGTAAATCATTATTCCTCTCCCTCAAGTTCGCCAAAAAATGCAACATGAACCCTTTCCCTGTCACCGTAAACGGTAGTGTAATATCCAGAAGTAATGCTGCAATAAGATTTATGTTTATCATCAATATGGGTAAACGTATGCGGAAACTCAGTAGAGGGGATTCCTACATACTCATCATCCTTAAAACATTTTTCAAAATATATCTTATCTTGACCATTGCCAAAATCAAGAACTTGCTTAACATTCTTTGAGTATATAATCTTATTGTTCACTTGGTCATAAATCAATAATGCCTTCGCCTTACTCCAATCTGCTTTTGGGTTTTCAGAAATTACAGGTTGAATCTCTTTATTGTAATCGAGAGATAAAGAGCCAATCCCTTTTTCTGAGTGAGAGTGAATTGGAGTGATAATGTCCATCGACCCAATCCACATACCACCTGCACCCGGAGTGTTCGCTGTGAAAGTTATCGTGTGCAACCCCAACGGTAGCCCGCTTATCGACAATCCGCACCCTGCTAAAGTAGAAGTTGATGTTTGGTCGAGAATACCAGTGGCAGCGGTGAACCCAATACCAGCACCATAAACAGAAGTGGTCAATGAGGAATGGTTTGTTGAGCCATCAATGTCAACGGTCACACTAGAGGCCAACGATACCGTTCCCCTCCATCTCATCTCTAACCCTGTTCCAAAAAAAGTATATGAACAAGATGCCGTTGCCGTTGTGGTATATGCCTCATGCCCTCCAATATGGTCTGAGACACTAAAATTCAATGTAGTCCATGAGCTTGCATAAACAAACTCTCTACTGGCATCTTTTCTAATCAGACCTTGACCGATAGCTTCTAATCCCTGCGTAGAGTTCGCCACATAGTCTGCTACCACGTTATAAGAACCAAGAGAAACTGCATTTGTAGGTTGTTCTGGCGTTTTTGGTTGATAGACAATGAAGTCTTTCGACATAAAAGAGGCATTAGCTGACGTCCTTACTATTTTAAGAGTATGCGTCCCATAAGCAAGGCCAGAACAAATTTTACGAGTCTGTATTTGTGGAGTCAGACCAGATGCCTCTGGAATAGACCCTATAAGAGTTCCATCTATATATAAATCCGTATCAGCGACATTTGTTGCTCGTTGTTCTACGATATCTAGGCCTGTCCCAACGAAAGTTAAAGTATAGTAATGGCCTATACCAGATGCGTAAATAAGTTCTGAAAATGTTAAATAAGTATCCTGAACTTCGTTCCCTACTAACGTCGTTACCCCGTCATCTAAAGTAAATGCGGCTGTCCTCTGTCCAGCCAATGTGCTGAAATCGTCTGCTCTATTCGCCCCAAACTCTCTAAAATTATATCTCTTAACTTCCTCTTCATTTGAGTGGTCTGCTAAAGCTAAATATTTTGGAGTCGCATCTACTTCTGTAAAAGCACTCTTAACTATACCCTCATGGATATACCAAGAAACTCGACCACCTTTCGTTCCAGTGATTCCAGCTTTATAGTCTTCTAAAACGGCTGCGGGATTAGAAAATTTATTCGTTCCACTAAAAGCAGAGCCTTCTGGGACAGATATTTGGGCCGAATCGTTTAAAATCTCAACTCCAAAAAAATTCAAATTCAATCCTGACGCATCATCAATTCTAATTTTTATTGTGTGCCATCCAAGACTTAACCCAGAGGCAACTTTGTAGGCTACATTACTTTTATAACTTCTCCCTGATAATATGGTAGAAGAATTAATATAAAAGTTTGCTCCTTCAACACCACCGTCAACTGTCGCTCTGTAATCTCCCCCACTACCACTATACATCATAGCATTGAGACCAGTTCCATAGAATGTTATTTCAGCAAAGGCAGAGTTCCCAACAGGAGCATAAATCGTTCCACCATGATTTCCAGTGTTGTAATGCTCAAAGTCTCCAACGAACCTAATTCTGCTATCTTTATTGTCCAATACGAATACGTTCTCTCCACTCGGCCCTATCTCATCAATTTTATCAATTGAATTAAAAGGTATTCGTTCCACACCCATTCTAGGAATAGGCATCTTTGAGTAATCTAAAACCTGCGCTCGATTCTGAATCGTCGTGTGAGGAGCATCGATATACTTTGGGACGATAAAGTCTTGAAACCCTCTCTGCGCCCACTCGTTGCTATGTACTGATAGTGCCTTTCCCATTACTTATCTCCTATAAACCAAATAGTGCGCCATGATTGACAACAAACTCAGCATACATACCTGCGATAGTATCTTTCATCTCTGTAGTTGTTATAACTTCATCTGGAACGATTGCATCTAAAACTATTTTCGCTGCGAAAGGTTGACCGTCTTGTAGGTAGGCCTTTGCCGCTGCGTAATCTGTTATCATCTGTGCAATTTGTTCTGGGGTCAATGCTCGTTCGACATTGAACCCTGCAATCACATCTAAAATATCATTACAAAATTCTCTAGCAACTTTCCCTTTTAAGATTCTACTGGTCCTTAGTGCCTTTAAATCGAACGCTGCTTTCTTTGCCGCATCTTGAGTAAAAATATCATATGCAGGGACTGCTGGTACTGCAGGAATCGCAGGGGCAGCAACAACTTCTGGAACTGCTATAACCTCTGGAACGTGAGTGTATCTAGCATCTGCATCTCCAGCTAAGAATGCTGTGTACGCTACATCTACAGGGTCAACTGTAACATCTGGTGAGCCCTCTAAAACCCAAGTATCAACTGCAAAAGTCGGTAGGGTTGCCTCATCTGGGAACCCTTCCCTAGTCCAATACTCTGCAACTCCAATGACTTCTGCTACTGGAAGAACCTCTGGAACTTCTGGTACTTCTGGTACCTCTGGAATTGTTTCTATTTTTCCAAGTTCTCCATTTATTCCAATATCGCCAACTATTTCCATCTCTTCAAGATAACCATCAGATTTTAACCAATGACTCCACTTTATAGGTAAATCAATTGCATGGATGTCGCCGATAACTTTTCCCATCTGTGGGCAATCTTTTTTGTAAATTAATATTTTCATATTTTTCTCCTAATCTATTTTATAATTCTGCGTCACATTTTGCCCAACGATTCGAGTGATAAACACCTGTTGTACTCCTTATAACTTTAAAACTAAACCCCACTTCTTTTATATTATAAGCGTTAGAGGATTGAACATTCTGATCTGCAATCACCGTTGAGACATCAACCGCAGGGATTGTCCTCATTGTTTCAAGGAAATTCACAGAACAACTCATTTCTCTATTTATAGTATCAACTGAATTAACTTCACCACCACCTGACGCAAAATTTAGTTGATAATACCTTTGGCATAAACGTAACTCTTCTGCATAATCCCTACCAGCCATTGAAAATTCTTGTTCAACTCCCTTCGATAACTTCATCTGAGAAAAGAAACAAGTACTACCAGCGGTCTCAGACCAGTTAACTTGAGTATCTACTCCAAATTTCCCGGGTAAGTTTGCCCATTGGTTAATAGTTGGTGACTGATAATCCGTTCCTACGGTCATCCAAACAGTAATTCTCATACCGCCAGAGTTATCTAGTGGGAAGTTTACTGTATCTGAGATGTCTAAGGTTATAACTTTCTTTTCCCAAGTATCTGCGACATTAACTGTGGCCTTAGCTAAATATTTCCAATCAGACGCTGTATCATAGAGTCCTACTGTATAGTCACCTATCACTGAGGATTTCATCCAAAAAGAAATGGTACAGGTCTCTCCAATTAAATCTCTAAGGAATATCCCTTCTAATGTCTGCTCATGATAAACATAACTTGTAGCACCTTGGGCAACCGAGGAATTATTCAAGAACTTCATTGAATAAGAACTTTTCGTTCCACTCTGGGCTAAAGTTGGGACGTCAGTATCTCTTGAGCAGGTCCAATTATTTGTGGGGTCAGCCCAGAACTTATATCGGTCTGACAAGAAAGCACTCCCACCAGTGACTCCAAGAGAAACTCCTCTTTGCCAAAAATCAAAGTTACCATTGATTAAGTAGTTCTTATCAAGTCTATCTATTCTAGGTGATGCCATTATAATGCTCCTAAGATTTCACTGTTTGGGTAGTAGTAGATTGAGATTTTCATACCATGAGAGGCAGGATAAAGACCGCTAGAGACACCAGATAACATCCTAACTTTTATTTTATATGTTTTGTTAGAAAAACTCGAACCCTCTTCCCAAGTATGCCACATCCCCGTTGCTCCCCTATAAGAGTAGTTTGATGATGGTGCTGCATTAAGGTAGTGCTGTGAAATTATACTGTCAGTGACCCCATCGTTTAGATAAAATTCATAGTTTGTAGTCCCGCCGTTGTAGGTCGAAGTTCCACTATGTACCACCCTTATCTGCATAGAATATATACCTTGTTCACCTGACTGGATTCCAAACTCGGGTCTTAGGCCCAAAGATGTATCAATAATCCCACCAGTAACCACCCTAGAGTTATTGTCACAATTTACGTTATCTGCGAACTCTGCAACAGTCCCACTCGCACTCGTCCATTCACATGACGTCGTAGGTAGCCACTCGATACTCCCAACAAAACGAGTAGTGGAGGCAATTATAGAATCTTCCCTTTCGGCCACATCTCTGTTTAAGTTTTTTATTCTATTTATTGGATTAAACATAATTCGTTCCTTATTCCTATGTCCACTTACTTGTTACCTTATGTTTTGGTAACTCTTCAAGCATAACATCTGCACTTTGAGCAGATGTTATATTTAAGAAATTTGTAGTAATTGTTAGTGTAGTTGCTGTTGCGATAAATAAATCACTCATTGTTATAATCGGGCCTGACCTAATAGGGGATGTACCGCTTGCCACAAATGTGTTATAATTTTTTATAAAAGCACCACTTGCTACTAATGAAGCTGTTGGAACATCTGCAGCTGCCCCTGAATCGCTAAAACTCATTGAACCTGAAATTCTATATGTCTTATCTATCTCTAGGTTATTGAACGTAACAGAGCCACCATTAGTAGTTGAAAGTGCTTTAGATTGCCACTCAATGTCAAATTTATCTTCTTTATTGCTAATATCTATCTGGTTTTGAAGAACTGTGTCACCAAAAGTTCTCCTATCAGCCTCGGCAGGATTCTGTGATAAGTATCTATCGACATCACTGTCACCATAGAAACCTTGGGCAGCATCTTGAGCAAGAGCGTGAATCGCAGCGGTCATACTTTCAATTTGACCCCAGAGGGCAATGTCGCCACTAAACTGTAAACCGAAATAAACAATAAGAGACTCAGCATCGCCAGAGGCAGGAGTTTTAAGTTGTATGCTAGAACTACTACCATCTCCGGCGTCAATCTCAATGTAATCCCCTTCTCCCGTGATTTCATTTCCTACACACCTATATAAATTCGTTCCATTTCTAATAACGAGAATTTCTCCAACCTGATAACTTAAATTTGTTATTTGAAAACTCTCTCCAAGAGAGACTGACGACTGAGTGTCAACTAAGTCATATGTCCTCCAAAGATTCTTTGAATCTGTGACCACAGTATTATCTATTGGAGCATGGTAAAGCTCACCCATGAAAATTTCGTCTGCTTGTGCGCCACCACTCATTCCACCAGTAAGTTCAATTGTGTAATTGTCTCTGATTTGGAACGAATCATGCTGGATGAGCTCGCCTTCCAATAAAGAGAAGAGTCTAAAGTTTTTCTTGGTTAAACTTAATCTCATCTGAGCTATTTCACCCGGAGAAGGATTCGAGGTCGAAGGTAACTCAGCACTAGGGAACGAAAGATTGTTC
>Ga0210003_1004633_pt1 | contig 10787 bp, 7 predicted proteins | sample LantaG_FD_182804 | JGI IMG/M metagenome (GOLD analysis project Ga0210003, IMG submission 182804) | Deep subsurface microbial communities from Baltic Sea to uncover new lineages of life (NeLLi) - Landsort_02402 metaG (SPAdes) (version 2) | ecosystem: Environmental > Aquatic > Marine > Oceanic >...
ATTGGTTTTTACCAATGAATTTCATGGCCTGATTATCAAGGAAGCTTCACTGGGCAATTTTATGGGATTTTCGGTATTAGACAAAGTTTTTGGAATGGGGCACTGGGCAGCAATTATATATTTGCTCTTTTCAATATTGATTGGGTCAGTGTTAATAATCCAGATGCTTATTAGTACAAATTATACCTATAAGTGGCAAGCATGGGTTTTTTTATTTGCTTTAACGGTTCCTCTATCGACAATCATGTTATATTTATTAGATATCGAACCTTTTCCGCATCTTGAACTAATGCCTGTTTCAATAGGGCTAGGAGGCATAATAACTGCTATAATTTTGTCCAGATCAAAGATAGGAGAAATTGTTCCCATTGCTTGTGATAATGTTGTAGGAAGCATTAATGATGGAGTTATTGTATTAGATAGCCAGAATAATATATTAGATATAAATTCTTCTTTTCAAAGAATATTTAATAAACACATAAAGGAAATAATCGGAAAGCCATTGGAAAAAGTATTTCCTTATTTAAGCAGCAAGACGGAGGAATTAAGAAGTAGAAATATATCAAGTGGTTGTTTTTACATTTACAGGGAAGATAAAAAAGATATTTACGATATAAATGTTTCTAATATATTTAATTGGCAGGGCATGCATGTTGGTAAAGTGGTTCTGATGCATGATATAACTGAACTGGAAAAAACAAAAGAGGAGATTAAGTATTTATCTTTCTATGATAAACTAACTGGTTTGCACAGCAGGGCTTATTTTGAGGTGGAGCTGAATAGATTAGATACAAGCAGGCAATCACCTATAAGTATTATTGTGGGAGATGTGAATGGGTTAAAATTGGTAAATAATACTTTCGGCTATGCCGAGGGAGACAAACTACTTGTAAAAGTTGCTGAGCTTTTAAAAAAATCATGCAGAAGCGAGGATATTATTGCAAGGTGGGGAGGAGGAGAGTTTATAATTTTGCTTGCAAAAACTTCATACGATGATAGTTATGAGATAGCTAAAAGAATAGAAAAAAATGGCAAAGAAATTGATAATTTAAAAGTACCGATAAGTTTGTCTATTGGTTTTGCGACTAAGGACAGAAGCAGTAAGAGCATTGTCGCAGTAATGAAGGAAGCAGAGGAAAGAATGATTAGGAGGAAGTTGCTTAATGGTAAAAGCATCTATAGTTCTATGATATCTTCGCTAAGAAGAACCCTTTGGGAAAAAAGTTATGAAACCGAGCAACATGGGGAGCGTATTAAAAAGTTATCTTTAAAGTTAGGCAATTCTATCGGTTTACCTGCAAATAAATTGGACGAGTTAGAACTTTTGGCTACATTGCATGATATTGGAAAAGTCGCAATTCCAGATGAAATTTTAACAAAAGAAGGTACTTTGAATGAGGAAGAATGGAAAATTATGAGAAATCATTCTGAAATAGGCTATCACATTGCAAACGTATCTCCCCAAATATCTCAAGTAGCAAAAGGCATACTTTTTCACCATGAATGGTGGAATGGAAATGGTTATCCACAAGGGTTAAAAAAAGAAAAAATTCCTGTCATCTCGCGCATTATAGCAATTACTGATGCTTATGATGTTATGACAAATCATAGGCCATATAAGAAACCTATGAGTAAAATGGAGGCTATAGAGGAAATTAAAAGAATTGCCGGCATCCAATTCGACCCGGCTTTAGTAGAGAAATTTGTCTCTCTTATAGAAGAAGAGGAAGCAACATAGTAAGTGAAAACTTAAATGGTGTCCCTGGGCAGACTCGAACTGCCGACACCAGGATTAGGAATCCTGTGCTCTATCCACCTGAGCTACAGGGACACAATACATACATGATATTAGCATAATATAGAAATTATGCTAAATCTTAAAATGCCTAAAGAATATTAGCAGAACTAATTTTTACTGTCAAAATTAATCATCTTCAAGTGATAATTTTATAATTTTTTCAACTAGCTCTTCAAAAGATATGCCTGCTTCTTCAGCAGCCATTGGAAGCAGACTGGTATCAGTCATTCCGGGCGAAGTGTTTAGCTCTAAAACGTAAGGTATTTTTTCTTTTTTGTCTAAAATAATGTCAACTCTTGAAAGTTTTGAACATTTTAAAACATCATGAACATGAGCGGCTGTTTCTTTTACTTTCTCTGTTAATGACTGTGGCAGGCGGGCAGGAACAAAGTAGTTGGTTTTACCAGGTGAATACCTTGATTCAAAATCAAAAAAATCTTTCTCCGGGACGATTTCCACAACAGGAAGTATCTGAGGGTTATCTTTCCCAATGATGCTGATAGCAAGTTCGGTCCCATAAATAAATTTTTCTATAATTACTTTTTTACTGTATCCCAGAGCAGAAATTATTGCATCAGGTATGTCTTCCTGTTTTTTTACAATTTTTACACCAAGAGCAGAGCCTTGTGCCGATGGCTTTACCACAAGAGGCAGGCCTAAATTTTCTGTTACAAGAGGTAGAAGCTTAGATGCCCCAAGTTCCATAAATGAGCTTTCATTTAAAAAATAAAATGGCGGGGTTGGGATATTATGGCTTACAAGGATCTGTTTGGAGATTATTTTATCAAAGCTTAAAATATTTGAATAAACACCAGGCCCTGTATATGGAATGTTCAGCAGTTCCAGTATTTCCTGGATAGTCCCATCTTCACCATCTTTCCCATGCAGTGCAATATATGCCAAATCTATTTTTTCTGATGTCAGGTTGTCAACTATAGATTCATCTATGTCTAATTTTGTTACACTATACCCTAATTTTTTTAAGGCGCCATAAACCCTGTGGCCGCTTTTTAATGAAATTTCCCTTTCAAGAGATCTGCCACCCATTAGTACTGCTATATTTTTTTTCATTTTCATCACTCTTTTTCGATTTTAATAATAAATATTCATAAACCGTAATCCTGCAAAATAATTGAATTTCAGCGGTCTTTTTATTTGAAACTTCTATAAAGCTTGATCTTGTCTTTTATTATTTTTGATAAAATTTTTATCCCCTTTTCTATGCTTTCTGTATTTTCTGAACAGAAAGCAAGTCTTGCTTCGTTCCGTCCCCTGTTATCTGCATAAAAACCGCTTCCGGGGACGTATGCTACCTTATTTCTTATTGCATCAGCTAAAATTTCCTTTGTGTCCAGAAACTCTGGAAGCTTTAACCACACAAAAAATCCGCCTTCTGGCTTGGACCAGCTTGCCCCGGGAGGAAAATGATCTTCCAGTGTTTTAATCATGATATCTCTTCTGGCTGAGTAGATTTTAATAAAATCTACGACATTTTCTTTCCAGCATGGATCTGAAAAATACTCATAGGCAATTCTCTGTGAAAAAGAACTGGTACAAAGATCAGCAGACTGAACTGCCAGTGTTAGTTTTTCAAGTATTGGGTGTGGAGCTGCGACCCATCCTATCCTGAATCCTGGAGCAAAAATCTTTGAAAGAGTACTTATATAGACAACATTTTGGTTGCTGCTTTTAATATCGAGTTCTTTTATAGATGGGACCGGCTTTCCTTCAAATCTAAGCATCCCGTAAGGGTTGTCTTCTATAATTAATGTATTATATTTTTTTGCAAGAGACAGCATTTTTTTCCTTCTGCTGAGGCTTAGAGTATATCCTGATGGATTAGAGAAATTTGGCACGACGTATATAAACTTTACCTGGATATTTTTATTTTCTAATTCTTTGAGTTTTTGCTCTAATTCTGAGGTAATAATTCCATTGCTGTCAACAGGGATACTTACAATTTTTGGCTCATAGGATTTAAAAGAATTCAATGCGCCTGTATAACCCGGTGACTCAACAATAATGTGATCGCCGGGATTGATAAAAATTTTTGCCAGCAGGTCAAGAGCTTGCTGTCCGCCTGTGGTTACGACTATATCTTCTTCATTTGCGTCTATATTCTCAAGTTTCATGACTTCTGCAAGCTTTGTCTTTAGAGGATAGTAGCCATCAGAGCTTCCGTACTGGAGGCTTATATCACCATCCATTTTTAATGCCCTTCGGATATATCTCTCCAATTTTTGATAATTTAGAGCTCTAACCTCAGGCAATCCTCCTGCGAAAGAGATAATATCAGGTCTTGCAGACAACGAAAGCAGATCCCTTATTTCTGATGAGAACATCAGGGCTACTCTACTAGCGTATAGATGTTTCCAGTGATCAAGTATGATTTCTTTACTCATGATAATTATTTTACCTTACATGCTTAATCCAGTTTTAATTACTTTGTAGTAATATATATGAAAAGCTTGAAAAATTCAAAAATTAAATAAAGTTTAAAGAATATCCAATGGTGTTATAATTAATGCTAAACAAAATAATAAAAATAAATGGGGGTATTCACTTAACTGGAGTAACCACTATATATAGTGGTTGTGTGGTTTTACACCCTTACATTTTAATTCATATATAGTGTGAACCGAAGCCAAGTGAATACCCCCATTAAAAATATTTTTAATTGCAACAAGCCTATGAATATGAATTTTAAATCAGTGAACATAAAGGATATTAGTCTGGAACAATTAGAAAAATTAAATATTAAATGTGTCAACTGCAACTATTGGTTTGATGCTGAAAATACTAATTTCATAGAGGAACTTTGTAAAAACCGGGATGTCTGGAATTTGCTTAAAAGTAAAATATTTGAAAAAAGAAATAAAAATAGCTGCAGGAAAATTTTTTGTTTCAAGCAATCAGGCGGGAGAATCAAAGGTGCCTTTAACGGCAAAGAATGCGCAGGTATTATTTTATCTGGCAAATATTATCTTTTCCCTAAATTAAAATCGTTCAAAGTATACCCTCCTGGCAGCGAGGGCATGTTTTTAGGCTGTTTATATGTAGTACCTGAGTACAGGGACACGGGTGTTGAGAAAAGAATGCTTATGGCACTTGAAAAAGATTTGATAGATGAGGGGATTAAATTTATAGAAACAGTTGGAGAAAGGTTAAGCGATGATACGAGTAAAGATGAATATAGAAAAAGTCACTTAATACCTGTTAAATTTTTAATAAAAAATGGATTTTATATTATAAAGAATGACAGATATTTTCCTCTTCTGAGGTTAGATCTAAAAACTATTGCGGTCGATTTTGCAAAAAGCAAATTATTATCAGTAAGAGATATTTCTTTAAAGAAAAAAATTAGAAGTCCGGCAATGATCAAAAAGGATTAATTATCTTAAAGGTTGGAAGAAATTATTTACATATTTTGGAGACTGTTAGACAATACATTAAAGAACTTCATTAAAGTACAGAAAATATATACCGGTAAATTATCATTATTTCTACTTTATTATGCGGGAAAGGAAAGAGATGGATAAAACATACAGAGATTTATTAGATCATATTAATACCCTGGAGATAATAGACACCCATGAGCATCTTCCCTCAAATGAAAAAGACAGGGACAAAGATGCAGATATTATAAAAGAGTACATGTCCCATTACTTTGATCGCGATCTGGTGTCAGCGGGACTGGCCAAAGATGACCGCCAGAGAATAATTGAAGAAAAACTTACCATTATGGAAAAATGGAAAATAGTAGAACCATATTGGGAAGTTTCAAGATTCACAGGATACGGCAGGGCCTTGGATATTGCGGCACAGGAACTATACGGCATCGATAAAATTGATGGGTCCACTATAGAAGAATTAAATAATAAGTTTTTAGAAACTTTGAAGCCCGGATACTTTAAAAAGGTTCTAAAAGACAGATGCAAAATAGCAACAAGCCTGCTTAATGTAGAAACACTTGATAAAGACTATAATCCTAAAGATGAGAGGAGCATATATTGTGACAGGGACCTGTATAGCCCTGTTTATGCGATAAGTGATTTAGTATACCCTGATTTGTGGGCTAAAATTGAAAAAGTAGAAAAACAATCAGGCATTAGGATTACTTCCTTTGACCGCTGGCTTGAAGCAGCTGAAGTCTTAATAGATAAAGCATATAAAATGGGAGCAGTAGCGCTGAAAAATCCTCTGGCTTATCAGAGAACTTTAAAATATGATAGAGTGTCAAGATCAAAGGCAGAAGAAGAGTTTAACAATATATTTGATACAAAACATATTCCGGACTGGGAGGGAAGAATAGCAGAAAATGGCAAGGCTTTTCAGGATTATATGGTTCACTATATATTAGACATTGCAAATAAAAAGAACCTTGTGCTCCAAATACATACCGGTATTCAGGAAGGAAATGGAAACATACTGTCTAATTCAAATCCGGAACTTCTATCAAATCTATTTTTGCAGTATCCTGATGTGACCTTTGACATATTCCATATAAGTTATCCATACCAGAACGAACTTACAGTGCTGGCTAAAAACTATCCCAATGTGTATATAGATATGTGCTGGGCTCATATCGTATCACCAAATACGTCAGTAGCCAGTCTTCTTGAGTGGATAGATACAGTACCGTTAAATAAGATATCAGCCTTTGGGGGAGATTATCTATTTGTAGACGGTGTCTACGGACACTTGCAACTGGCTAAGAAAAATGTGGCAAAAGCTTTATACATTAAAGTGAAGGAAGGCCTGTTTGATATAGATAAAGCCAAAGAAGTTTCCAGAATGTTTTTCTATGATAATCCTAAAGAGATATTTAAACTTAAAATCGAGGTTTGATGGAATACAAGGGAAAATTTGAGATCTTTGATTCAGAAAATATAAAAACTTATCCAGTTAAAGAAAGAATCAGCAAGGTTAAACTAGAAGATTTTAAAGACCTTTCAACTTATAGGGAACAGAATTTTAAAGCAACTCAAAGTACAATCAAAAAAATAAGAGATTTATCAAAAAAACTAATTGAGTTCAGGGCTGATGGCAAGCCGGTTATTATTTTTACAGGAGCGCACCTTATAAAAAACGGTCTGGGTCCTGTTTTAATTGATTTGGTCAAAAGAGGCCTGGTTACATTAATTGGAGGGAATGGCGCAACCATAATTCATGATTTTGAGTTAGCATTAATAGGTGAAACCAGCGAAGACGTTCCAAGTGTACTGAAGAAGGGACAATTCGGTATGGCTTATGAGTTTAATTATATAAATAAAGCACTTGAAATTGGAGATAGGTGTGAGCTGGGTTTTGGCGAGGCTATTGGTAAATTTATGTCAGAAGAATCTTTCTCCAGAAGAATAACCAGCGAACTTCTAACCGAAGGCAAAAAGATTACTTTTAAATACCCTGATATTAGCCTGGTGGCAAATTGTTATAAAGAAAATGTGCCTTTTACTGTTCATGTAGGAATCGGGACCGATGTTATTGACCAACTCTGTACTTTTAATGGTAGATACAAGGGCGGGTGTTCAGGCAGGGATTTTCTCATTTTAGTAAATGAGATAACAAAATTTACACAAGGTGGGGTGATAATAAATATTGGAAGTGCGGTAACCGGTCCGGAAGTAATATTAAAAGCAGTCTCAATGGCTTGCAACGCTGGTAAAAAACCAGATGATTTCTTGATTGCAGATTTTGATATAAGAAGCGGTTATTCAAAAAGTGCACCGGGCCAATGTTCGGAAAACTACTATTTCAGAGATCAAAAAAGCCTGGTATGTAGAATCCCAAAATCTTTAGGAGGAGAAGGTATTTATATAAAAGGCGATCAGAGGACCACAGTACCTTTATTATATAAAAATATTCTTGAGAATTTGAAATTATAGGAGCTGCCATGAAAGAAGAAATACAAAATTATTTAAACTTGCACAAGAAATTAATCCAGGAATTGGGAAGTGAAAGCCTGGGCACCATTACAAAAGTGTCTGAGGCTATTGCAGGTTCCATAAAGAATAAAGGCACTATATATCTCTGCGGAAATGGAGGGTCAGCAGCTGATGCACAGCATGTTGCAGGAGAATTGATTGGCAGGTTTACTAAAAACCGGAGAGCACTTCCTGCTATTTCACTATCAACTGATACCTCTGTATTGACATGCATAGGAAATGATTTTAGTTTTGATGATATTTTTTCAAGGCAAATAGAGGCGCTAATTAATGAGAAAGATATACTGTGGGTTTTTTCAACCAGTGGTTCTTCACCTAATATACTAAAGGCTGCAAAGGTTGCTAAAGAAAGAAAGGCAAAATTAATAACTTTTACAGGCAGGAAGGGGAGCGAGCTGGAGAAAATATCGGATATCTGCCTTTCAGCAGGAACAGAGGTGACCAGCCTGGCTCAGGAGATACATCAAGTAGCCTACCACTTAATCTGTAAATTAATTGAGGCCCCATTTTAAAGAGTAAAAATGGATGAAAAAAGAATAAAAGAAATTGCAGAAAAATTTAAAAAAGTAAAAGTAGCAATATATGGGGATTATTGTCTTGATGCGTACTGGATCCTGGACCCAGGATACTCTGAAGTTTCCGTAGAAACCGGGCTTATGGGCCAGGCTGTTAGATACCAGTGCTACAGTCTGGGCGGTGCTTCAAATATAGTGGCAAACCTGGCAGCCTTAGAGCCAAAAGTTATTTCCACAATAGGAGTAATTGGAAATGATATATTTGGAAAAGAAATCTTAAGGCAGTTTAAGGAGCTTGGAATAAATACTGAGTATATGATAATTCAAAATGATGGTTATGACACCGTAGCATTTGGGAAGAGGTATCTTAATGGAAAAGAAAAAAATAGAATAGATTTTGGGTTTTTCAATAAAATGACAGAAGAAACTGAAGAAAGAATTATAAGCCATATAGATAAAGCGTTAGAAGAAAGTGATGTATTTATTCTTAATCAGCAAGTTCCCAACAGTATAAGTAGCCCTATTTTATTAGAAAGAATCAATGGTTTGATAAAAAAACACAGTGATAAAATAGTGTTGTCAGATACCAGGGATTATGGCCATGTGATTAAAAATACTTATAGAAAGCTTAATGAGCAAGAAGCCGTTAAATTAGCAGGGCTAAAAATAGATGGAAGCAAAGACATGGATATAGCGACTATTGAAGAGATCTCTTCCAGTCTTTTTAAAGAATCAAAAAAACCTGTATTTATAACCAGGGGCAGTAAAGGCCTGGCAGTTGCGGATGCTGATGGATTTTCCATCATAGAAGGTATTCAAATTTTAAAAGAGATTGACCCGGTAGGGGCAGGAGATACTGTAGTAAGTGCCATTGCCCTCTGCTTAGCTTCAAAGTTAAAACCAAGGGAAGCTGCAGTATTTGCAAATATGGCTGCATCGGTAACTGTTAAAAAACTTTTTAAGACTGGGACTGCTTCTGTCAGTGAGATCATAGAAGCCAGTAAAGATATAAGATATATTTATCTGCCGGAGCTTGCTGAAGATATTAGAAAATCAAAATACTTAAAAGATTCTGAATTCGAACTTTGCACTGATTTAAAAACAATGAAAATTGGAAAAATAAAACATGTAATTTTTGACCATGATGGAACCATAAGTGTCTTGCGGCAAGGCTGGGAAAAGATCATAGAAGATGTAATGATCAAATCAATTTGCGGAGACAAATATCAGGATGTTGATTTAGTACTTTTAGGCAGGATAAAAAAAAGAGTCCAGGACTATATTGATAGATCTACTGGAATTCAAACTATACTGCAGATGGAAGAACTGGTAGAGATGGTAAAAGAATTTAACCTTGTTCCGGAAAATATGATCCTGGATAAGTTTGGGTATAAGAAGATATATAATAATGAGCTAATGAAAATGATAAATAAGCGAATTAAAAAAATAGAGTCATGTGAATTGAATTTTGAGGATTTTATCATAAAAGGGGCCATTAAATTTTTACAGAGACTAAAAGACTCAGGCATATCTTTATATCTTACCAGCGGAACAGATAAAAAAGATGTGGTAAACGAAGCAAAAATATTGGGATACGCGCATCTATTTGAGGGTGGCATATATGGTGCATTGGACGATGTAGAAAAATTCTCAAAAAAAATGGTTATTGAAAAAATCATAGAAGAGAATCATCTGCAAGGCAAGGAGCTTGCTGTGTTTGGAGACGGCCCGGTAGAAATGTATGAATGCAGAAGGAACGGAGGAATAGCCATCGGGGTAGCAAGTGACGAGATAAGAAGATATGGCCTGAATATAGAAAAAAGAGAGAGACTGATAAAATCTGGAGCGCATGTGATTATTCCTGACTTTTCACAATATATTAAGTTGCTCGGTCTGTTATTTCAACAGGCTTGTGGTTAATCTCTTGTTGCATTATCACGATAGGGAGGTGTTGATTTGATTAAGGATGAAATCTTAAACTCAAAATTAGAACTTGAAAAATATTTAAAAGAGGAACTCCTGCCTTTTTGGCTGGATCGTTGCATGGATTATAAAAATGGTGGTTTTATCACTCATTTTGATAAAAACGGGGAAGACACTCAAGTGAATGAAAAATCACTGATTTCACAAACCCGTGTGATCTATTCTTTTTCATTGGCTCAAAAGTATGGCTATGGTAATAATAAATGTGGGAGCTTTGTTACGGAAGGCATAAATTTCCTGATAGAGAAACTATGGGATAAAACTTATGGCGGGTTTTATTGGATGGCGGATAGAGAAGGAAATATTTTGGATGATAAGAAAATATTATATGGCCAAAGTTTTGCTATTTATTCTTTATGTGAACATTTCTTAGCCACTGGAGATAAAAAGAGTTTAGATTATGCAGAAAAAACTTTTGATCTGGTTTTGAAACACTGCACTGACTCCTTTAATGGCGGCTATTTTGAGATAATGAACAGGGACTGGGATCTGGTAAGTTCAAATGTTGTTGGAAGCGATAGGAAAACTTTTGATGTCCATATGCAT
>Ga0210003_1004634_pt1 | contig 10784 bp, 7 predicted proteins | sample LantaG_FD_182804 | JGI IMG/M metagenome (GOLD analysis project Ga0210003, IMG submission 182804) | Deep subsurface microbial communities from Baltic Sea to uncover new lineages of life (NeLLi) - Landsort_02402 metaG (SPAdes) (version 2) | ecosystem: Environmental > Aquatic > Marine > Oceanic >...
GGGGGGGGGGGGGGGGGGGGGGGGGGGGGGGGGGGGGGGGGCGGGGTTTTTTTTTTTTTTTTTTTCCGTCGAGAGTGCTCCGCGAGCTCTCACTCCCTTTCGGCCGAAAGTGTTTCGAAATTCGAATTTGAAAAAAGAAAGAAAGAAAGAGAGGAGACCAATGTCGGACGCCACCGGCGCGGCGCCAGCTGGCGCCGTCGAAGAATCCGCCCCGGCTGAAGCCGTCCCAGACATCGAGAACAACGTGTCCGAAGAAGAGCGAGCAGCAACAGGCGTCAGAGAAGCAGTCGCCGACGTTGCTCCTCCGCTCGCGGCCCCGACCAATGCTGTCGTCGTCGCCAAAGAGCCGACACCGACACCGCCAGCTCCTCCTCCTCCTCCTGCCGCACCTCCTGCTGCCCAGCCCTCCGCGGGGGGGGTCTACGGCCGATCCCTCACGGAGAAAGAACAACTCCTTATCGCCCAGCGCGTGCGCGAGCAGCAGGCCGCGTTCCGCGCGTGGGAGGAGCGCGAGGCGAAGCGCAAGGTGAGAATGCATAGGCATGCGAATTCCCGTTTCCCCCCACTCCCCCCCCCACCCTCGCTTTGCTTTTTTCTTCGACCTCGACCTCCTCCTCTCTTTCTCACTCTCTCCCTCGAAACCGACGAAACCCCGAAAATCTAAAAAAAAACGCACGCACGCAGATCGCCGAGCTCCGCGAGCTCATCCCGGCCCTTGACGCCGACGACGTCGCTGCCGCGGCCCTCGCCGCCGCGGGCGACTCGGTCGAGGCCGCGCTCGACGCCTGCGCCGCCCGGCCGTCCTTTGTCCAGCAGATGCGGGCCCTCTGCGGCCGCGCGCCGCTGGCGCCGGCGCTGGTGGAGGCGCGGCGGCGGGCCGCCGAGGAGGAGGCGGGGGACGGCGGCGGCGGCGGCGAGGGGGGCAGGGGGGAGGAGGGCGGCGACGGCGAGCGGGGCGGCGGCGGCGGGAGCGGCGCGGGCGGCGGGAGCGGGGGCGAGCTGCAGCAGCAGCGGCAGCAGCAGCAGCAGCGAGGAGGAGGGCGGCAGCAGCAGAGGCCGCCGAAGCGCGCCAGGGCCCCCCGCGCTCCTTCCTCGACGGTTGACGAGAACGAAGAAGAGGACGGCGGCGACGGCGACGACGACGACGATGCCGCTGCCGACGACTCCTCCGACGGCGGCGCTCGCCGCCGCGGGTCGAAGAGGCGCCCTGCCGCTGCGGCGTTGGCGGCGGCGGCAGCGGCCCCGCGCCGCCGCGCCACGAGGCCGCCCCCTCGCGCCCCCGCGCCCCTCTCTTCTTCTTCTCCTTCACCCCTCCCCACCCGCAAGCCCCTGCTGGGCCGCGTCAAGCGCTGCTCCTCGAAATGCTCCACGCTTTTGTCTCTGGGCGTCCTTCGGAGAGAGCCGGGGTGGCACAACACCGGGTACATCTTCCCCGACGGCTTCTCCTCGTCGACGCGCTTCCGGTCGAGCGAGCGCATCGGCGACCAGGTAGAGCACGTCTGCTCTGTGGTCGGCGCCGGGGGGGCCCACTGGCCGCTGCCGACGTTCGTGGTCACGGCGGCGGACCGGCCGGACGAGCCGCTCGCGGCGCGGTCGGCGACGGGCGCCTGGTCGGCGGTGCTCGCCCGGATCGCGCGGCGCATCCGCGAGCGGATCGAGCGCGGCGAGGCCCTGCCCCCGCCGCCCCGCACGGCCATCGCGGGCCCCGAGTACTTTGGCCTGACGCAGCACGCTCCGGCAATCGAGGCGCTGGACCCCGGCCGCGAGCTCTGCGCTCTGTACTGGGCCGGGAAGGCCGAGCGGGAGGCGTTTGTCGCCGCGTACGGCGACGCGCCCGACAAGAAGGTCGTGCAGGTCGTGTCGGCGGACTCCGGCCGGGCTGCCGCCCCGGCCGCCCCTGCGCCTAGGGAGCCCGCCGAGCCCTGTGCGCCGGCGCCCAGGTGCGTCACGCCCGCGCCAAAGAGCGACACCGGCGGGCCAGCAGCGGAGAGGCGGGCGAGGGCGCGGGCGAGGGCGGCAGCGGCAGCGGCGGCGGCAGCGGCAGCGCCTCCTCGACCCCAACCTCCTCCGCCGCCGCCGCCACCTCCTCAGCGGCAGCAGCCGCGCTACCATCCGGACTCGGGCGACGACGACGAGAACAACGGCAGAGTCGTCGGGATGCCCGGGCCCTGGTCCGCCTTCGAGCGAGGGGATCGGGCGAAGAGAAGGGCCGAGAAGGTCGCCGCGGCGGAGAGAGCGGCAGCGGCGGCAGCGGCTGCGGCAGCAGCGCCGAGCGGCGGCGGCGAAAACGGCGACGGCGGCGAAAACGCACCAGCGACAGCAGCAGCAGCAGCAGCAGCAGCAGCAGCAGCAGCAGCGCCCCCCTCCGCCGCTCCCCCAAGCTCCCCTCCCCCGCTCCTCCCGGGAGTCCTCGACCCGATCACCATGGAGCCCGTGCGGGACCCCGCGGTCTGCCCGCACGGCCACGTGATGGGCGCGACGACCTGGGCCGCCGTGCTGGCTGAGGGCGGCGGCGTGTGCCCGTTCTCGAGGGAGCGGGTCGGGCCCGGGATGCTGACGAGGCTGACGGAGGCGAACATCGGGCGGTGGAGGGACAGGCTGGTGACGATGGACGCGTGAAAGAGGGGGAGATTGGGGAGAGGGACAGAGAGAGAGAGGGAGAGGGAAACGAGCGACAAAAGTGTGAAAAAAATCTAGAGGTTTTTTCATTTTCTTTGATTGAGAAAGTTGCTAAAAAAAACGCCAAAATGCCTTCCCTCCCGCGAGCCTCCTCATCCTCTGCTGCAGCACGAGCGGCTCTGCCGCCGCAGCTTTGCGCTGGGGCAAGTCTCCGCTTGTCGATGGAACGCAAATCCAGCAGCATGAACGCGCCTCGAGGGCAGCGACTCGACGCTTTCAATCGTCGCCCGATGCTGACGACGCAGCCGACGAGAACTCAGCGCTCGACCTCGACCCTCTCTTCCTCTCTCCCGCCGGCAGCGACCGAGCTCCTCTCCGCGGCCTTCACCCCGGCCTCCCCGGGGCTCCTCCCCTCGCTCGCCGTCAACGCCATCGTCTTCACCCTCGGGTCCCAAGTCCTCTCCGCCGGGCTGACCCCGCCGGCCGTCGCCGCCTCGTTCCTGCTCGGCACGCTCTCGTTCGCCGCGTTCGGCTGGCGTGGATACCTCATTGTCTGCGGCTATTTCGTCGCGGGCTCGGCCGTGACCAAGCTCAGACTCGCGCAGAAGCAGGCAGAGGGGATCGCGGAAGCGAGAGGGGGTAGGAGGGCGCCCGGTTCGGTGGTGGGGTCGGGGCTGGCGGGAGCGCTGGCGTCGGCGGCGGCGCTGGTGCTCGGTCGGTCTGCGGCGTCGGCGGCGGCGAAAAGCGGCACCGGCGACGCTCAAGTCAACTTTGCGCTCTGCGCAACGGCCTTCGTGGCCTCGTTCGCCTCCAAGCTCGCCGACACCGCCAGCTCCGAGGTCGGCAAGGCCTTTGGAACCAACGCATACCTCTCGACGACGCTGAAAAAAGTGCCGCGGGGGACCGAGGGCGCCGTTTCTACGGAAGGGAGCCTCGCCGGGCTCGTCGCGGCCGCGGCGGTGAGCGGCGCGGCCGTGCTGATCGGGATGATTCCGCCCAAGGCCGCGGTCGCGGCCTGCCTCGCGGCCGTCGCGGCCAACGTCTTCGAGTCGTGGCTCGGGGCCACGGCACAGTCCGGGAGGGAGGGCGCGGCGCTGAAACTTTCGAACGACGCGGTGAACGCGATCCAGATCTGCGTCGCGGCGGGGCTGGCCGCGGCCACGGCGAGGGCATTTGGTTTGGTTTGAGAACTTTTATTCCCCCTTGTTTCGTCTCCGCTCTTCTCCTCCTTCTCCTTCCGCGACTGTAAAAAAATAGTGGAAAGAAAGCGAGCATCGATAAAAACAGAGTCGTTCTTTGCGTGGAGTAGAGAGAGAGTGCGGAAGAGAGATGCCTTTTCTCCTTCGAGAATTCTCGAGTCAAGGTTGAGAAAAAACAAAAAAACTCCCTTTCTCTCTCTATGATTTCCCGGAATCGAAAAATTGAAGTTGCATTTACATCCATCCCACAGAAAAACAAACCTGGCAGCGCTCGCCTCATAAATACTTGTTTTGGATAGACAAAAAGGGAAAAGAAAGGGGGCGATGGCGCGCAGTGGAGGTCTTTTTGTTTTGTCTTCCTCTTTTTTTGCCGTCGCTCTCCACTTCCAGAACCTCTTTTTCACCGCTGCTGCTGCTGCTGCTGAGCTTGCTGCTGCTGCTGCCGCTGTTGAGCCTGCTGCTGCTGAGCCTGCCGCTGTTGAGCCTGCTGCTGCTGAGCCTGCTGCTGTTGAGCCGCCGCGGCGGCCGCGGCCTGCTGCTGTGCCTCCTGGCTCATCCGCAGCCTCTGCACCAGCGACGCACGCTGCTGCTGCGTCAGCTCGCGCCCATCCGGCAAGCGGTTGGTGCGCAGGATCTCCTGCGCCTGCGCGAACGACACGCGCGGGCCGCCCTGCTGCCCCTGCTGCTGCTGCCCCTGCTGCTGCTGCCCCTGCTGCTGGTGCTGAGGAGGCGAAGGGGCGGGAGCTTGGGGCGGAGGGGGAGCTTGCGGCGGAGCTTGCTGCTGCTGCTGCTGCGCCGTCGCGGCCGCCTGCGCCGCCGCGGCCTCAGCGACCTCGGCCAAGGCTGCCGGCGAAGGGGCAACGCCGCCGTAGGGCGCGATCGCGGCGGCGGCAACGGCCGCGTGAGAAGGATGCGGCACCCCGCCGCGCGCCCGCAGCGCGTCGACGGCCCGGCGCTCGTCGGCTGCGCGTCGCGCTCTGGCCGCGCCGAACGCCGCCGCGCCGGCGCGCGCCGCCGCCGACAGCGACGCGTCGGGCACGGGCAGCGCCCTCGCGAGCAGCTCGCGCGCGTGCGCCTTGGTCATCGTGGCTGCGGCGGCGATCCCTTGCTCGGTGGCGACGACGACGGGGGCCGGGTGCGGGACGGAGCCGCCGGCGGCCGCCGCCGCCTGCGCCTGCACCGCGGCGGCGGCCGCTGCGGCGGCGGCGTCGGCGGGGTGCGTGAGCGCCCGGAACCGCGCCCTGCAGCCCGCGGGGGGCCTCACGACGCCGCTCAGCGCCCCCGATGAGGTCAGCACGTCGGACACCAGGAGCCAGTTGGAGCCGAACTCGTGGACGACGGCGCAGAGCAGGGCCTCGTCGGCGGGGCTCCAGGGGGCGCCGCCGCCGGCAGCGGCGGCCGCCGCGGCGGCCGCAGCCGACGACTGCGCCGCGGCGGCCTGCGCTGCGGCGGCCGCCGCGGCGGCCGCGGCCGCCCTCCCTCCCGGGGGAACGGCCCCTCGAGGGAGAGGCCTCCCGTTGGGCCCGAGGACGACTTGCCCTTTGGCCCCCTTCCCAGAGAGAGGGGGCTGCCCAGGGCGCCGCTGCCCCTGCTGCTGGAGCTGCTGCTGGCGAGCAAAGGCCGCGGCGGCGGAGATCGGGTTGCCAAACTCGTCGTAGTAGAGCCCTCCCCCCTCTCCCGCCGCCTGTGCCGCCGCGGCAGCAGCGGCAGCGGCGGCGGCCGCGTCCTCCTCCCCGAGCCTGCCCTTCCTCTTCCTCCTCGGGTCGACGCGCCCGCGCTTCTTCCCGTCGGCGGGGCCTCCCTCGGCGTCCGAGGCTCCCCCAAACTCCAGCGCGCTGCCCCCGCGGGAGAGGCCCCCCCCCGCTCCCTGGAGGGGATTGCCGTCGTCGTCGAGGCCGGCGGCCCTGTTGGCCGCGGCCTGCCTCCGCCGCGCCGCGTCGCGCCGCGCCTCCTCCTCGGCGCGCGCGGCGGCCTCGGCGGCGGCCTGCGCGGCCTCCTGCGCCCTGCGCGCGGCCGCAACGGCCGCCTCGACGGCCGCCCTTCGGGCCGCCCAGAGGTCGTCCTCCCACTCGCGCTCGGCGACCAGCCTCTGGATCTCCTCCTCGGTCGCGAGCTCTCGGAACGCGGCCTCGAGCGCGCGGGTGAGGCCCGCGGGGACCGGGTAGACCAGGGGAAGCGCGGGGTCCGGGGTGAGCGGGGGCTCGACGCCCTTTTCGCTCCCGTCCTCTCCTCCTCCGTCGTCCCCCTCGTCGCCTCCCCCCGCCGCCGAGGAGGGCGGCGCCTTCTTCTTCCTGCCGTCCCCCGTCGCGCCGCCGCCCCGCCTCGCGGCCTCCTCCTCCGAGGCCGAAGCCGAAGCGGCCGCGGCCGCCGCCTGTGCCCTCCAGAACGCGGCGCTCTCCTTCCTCAGCGACTTTGCAAACTCGCCCGGGACGCCGGCCTCTCCGGCAGAGGGCTCGCGGAGGTTCTTACTCCGGTCGAAGCCTGCGGCCTCGGCCGCGAGCGCCCTGGCCGCTGAGAGTTTCCACCGCCGCTCCGCGCCCACGTCCCGCCACAGCCATATCGCCTCGTCGCGGACGCAGTCCCAGGCGTCGAATGGCCGAGCGGGCTCCTCGCACGGCTTGAGGAAGGCGTGGGCAAGGGCGGCCCGGGTGCCCCGGGCGACAGCGGCGGCAGCGAGCGTGGCGTCGTCGGCGGCGCGGGCAGCCGCGGCCTCTGCGGCTTCGCGGGCCTTGGTCGCCGCGGCGGGGTCGAGGGGAGGCGGCAGAGAAGGAGGCTTTGCTGCTTCCGTGTCGGGTGGGGAGGCGTCTCCGGACGGAGAGGCCGCGGCGCTCTTTCCCTCGTTCTTTTCCTTTTCCGTTGGTCCTCCTCGGCCGCCGCCGCCGTCCTCTTTAGCTGTCGAGGCCTTCGCCGGAGGGGCGGCGCCGTTGCCGTTGTCCGCGGCGCCGCCGGATCGGCCCGCCGCCGCAACCTCAGCGCCCTTCCCCTTCTCCGTGTTGGCGGCAGCAGAAGCAGCGGCAGCAGCGTCGGCGGAGCTCGAGGGCTTGGAAGAGGTCGTCGCCGCGGCGCCGTTGTCGTGCCTGCGGTCGGACGCCGCCGCGCCGCCGTGCTTGTCGCCGTCCTTCTCGGCTGCAGCCTTGTCTCCTCCGCCTCCTCCGCCGCCTCCGCCTCCGATTCGGTCGGCGGAAGCGGCGCGGCTCCCTCCGCGTTTCCCTCCGACGTCGTCCCTCTCCCTCGTGGCGCCGCGGGAGGTCGAGGGGGTCGTCGCTCCTGCCGGGGGCATCGCGGGTTTTGGGCGGGTGAGGCGAGAGGAAACGACGCCGCTCCTTTGTCCCTCCTTTGTCGTCGATTCCTTCTTGAGGATTCTGGTGCCTCAATTCCCCTATACTCGCGGGCCTGTAGAATCTCCCGAGACTGCGGAAGCGAGTGGTTTCGAGATTTGGGGGCGCGGAGGGTGCAAAGGTGAGCGCGCGGTCCCTCGAGGTTTTCCTTGCTCTTTGTTCTCCCGTTTTTCTCCGCTCGCCGCCCGACTTGTTTCGCGGGCTTTTATTTTATCTCCGCGCGCTTTCGCGAGGTTCTGCAAACGCAGGGCCGTCAAAAAATATGCGCAGATCGCTTGGGAACGGATGGGAGCTGGTCGAATTGGCTCTTGCACGGCGCGGCAGGGCCCGAATCGAAATGCTTTCTTCGGCGTCGTTTTTCTCAAAAGCGGCGATCGCCGCCGCCGTTTTGTTTTCCCTCCCTCCCTTGTTGCAGCCCTTGTCGGCGGCTCTTTTTCAGCATCATCCCCCGCCGACGTACCTCTAGAGGCCACGCGACGCCTCTTGCGACCGCTCTCTGCCTCTGACGTGATAGTCTTCGTCCAGCTGCCGGGAGTGAGAGCGATGGCGGAGCCTCCAGGTGCCTCAGCGAGGGGCGCTGATGCGAGGACCTGGCGCGCGTCTTTTTTTCTTTTGCTTTCGAGTTTTTTGGTTCCTGAGGCAGAGGGCAAAAGCATGCATGCCTTTTTCTTTCGCACACTGGATTTGCTCTCTGACCTCTTCTGTCTTCTCTTCCTCTTCGCCGCCAGCCGCCACGGGCACGTCTCTTTTTCTCTCTCTGCTCTCTCCCCCGCAGACGCGCGTGAGAGACCGAGAGAGAGAGAGCGAGGAGCGCGCTCGCGTCAGAGCCGCTGTCGAGAAGTTTAGAAGCCGAGTCAACGTTTCCTTGCTGCACTCGCAATCTCGCTCGCCCTTTGGACTTTCGCCCCCCCATCGCGGCGGCGACCGTTTCCCCGGCTTCTCGTCTCCGCGCCCTTCCGCCCCTCTCTAGGAGCCCCTCTCTGGCTCCGACACGGGACAACAGCTCGCAATCGGCATCCGCAAAGAGAGGAATCCGTTTGCGTGAGAACACGGGCTCGTAGCGGTGGATTGGCGAAGCGCATTGTTCCTTTCGTTCTCCACTGAGCGTTTGTCGCCATGATGTCGCTCGCCGCCCTTCTCCGGGGCGTCGCTTCGTCCTCTTCGTCGTCGGCATCGAGCTCGTCATCGGCGTCGACGTTCCTGCTCCGCACGCTGACGTCAGCGTCGGCCGCAGGGAGGGCGTCGGTCCTCCCCAGCGTGGGACTCTCGATGAAAGCGGCGGCGTCGATGGCCGTCGCCGCTCGCCCTTCGTCGCCGGCGTCGCTCTCGACCTCGCCCCGCTTCCTCGCCGCCGTCGACCTCTCCCGGGCCTCGTTCGCCGCCTCCGCCGCGGCCCCCCCCCCTCCTCCCCCTCCAAAGCCGGTCCCCATGCCGAAACTGAAAGATTCGTTCCTCGATGGCACCTCGTCGACGTACATAGAGGAGCTCCAGGAGCGCTACCGCGCCGACAGCTCGTCGGTCGACGCGTCGTGGGCGGGCTTCTTCCGCGCGCTTGAGGGTGGCGTGCCGGCCGAGGCGGTGGCCGAGGCCTACCACGCGTTCGAGCAGGGCGAGACGCACCTGCCGCCGCTGTCGGCGGCGTCTCTGTCGTCGCAGACGATCCACGAGTCGATGAAGCTGCTGCTGCTCGTGCGCGGCTACCAGGTGAGAGGAGAGAGTTTTTTTTTCCTCGAGTGAGAAAACCTGAAAAAAAAAAACCCGAAAGTTTCTCATCGAGCCCCCCCGAAATCTCAATATCCTCGAACCCCTTCGGACGCCAGGTCAACGGCCACTTCATGGCCGACCTCGACCCGCTCGGCCTCGACGACCGGGCCGCGTCCGCGCCCTCGGAGCTCGACCTCGCCACCTACGGCTTCTCCGAGGCCGACCTCGACCGCGAGTTCTACCTCGGGACCTGGAAGATGAAGGGCTTCCTGAGCGAGGAGCGGCCGATCCGCACGCTGCGCGAGGTGCTCGCGCGGCTGCGCGAGGCCTACTGCGGCGCGATCGGGTACGAATTCATGCACATCCCGGACCGCGCGCGGTGCAACTGGATCCGCGAGAGGGTCGAGACGGCGGAGCCGGCGAGCTACTCGGCGGCGCGCAAGGTGCGTTTTTTTGAGTTTTTTTTTAACTCATGTTTTCTTCCCCTCTTCTTCTTCTTCTTCTTCTTCTTCTTCTTCTTCCAGAGACTCGCCTCCAACGTTATCTCTCTCTCTCTCTCTCTCTCTCTCTCTCTCTCTCTCTCTCTCTCTCTCTCTCTCTCTCTCTCTCTCTCTCCCCCTTGTCTTCCCTCGAACCTCAGGTCCACATCCTCGACCGCCTCGCGTGGTCCGAGATGTTCGAGTCGTTCCTCGCGGCCAAGTACTCCGCCGCCAAGCGCTTCGGCCTCGAGGGGTGCGAGACGCTGGTGCCCGGCATGAAGGCACTGATCGACCGCGCCGCCGAGCGCGGCGTCGAGTCGATCGTGCTGGGTATGCCGCACCGCGGGAGGCTCAACGTGCTCGCCAACGTGGTCAGGAAGCCGATGGCGCAGATCTTCTCCGAGTTTACCGGGGTGAAGCCGCTCGCAGGTGAGCGTGTTTTCCCCCCCATTTTTCTTTTCCTCCCGAGCTTTGACGACTCGAGATCCGAGAATTCAGCTCACCCTATTTTCCGCAACTTCCCATCCCTCTTTTCTCTCCCCATGCGCTACAAAAAAAACATAAAAAACTTCACCAGGCGACGAGCACTACGGGGCCGGCCACGGCACGGGCGACGTCAAGTACCACTTGGGAACCTCGTACGACCGCCCGACGACCTGCGGCAAGCGCGTGCACCTGTCGCTGCTCGCCAACCCGAGCCACCTCGAGGCGGTCGACCCGGTGCTGCTGGGCAAGGTACGAGGGCAGAGTTGAGTTTTTCCTTTCCACGAGAGAAAAAGAGGGACGAGAGAGAGAGAGAGAGAGAGAGAGAGAGAGAGAGAGAGAGAGAGAGAGAGAGAGAGAGAGAGAGAGAGAGAGAGAGAGAGAGAGAGAGGACAAGGAAGAGCCGAGAACGAGAGACCCAAAAAATCACGCCGACCAACTTTTCTTTTCAAAAAAATCGAAAAAAAACTTTTCAACTTCAACTCTCAGGTCCGCGCCAAGCAGTACTACTCCGACGACCACGACCGCTCCAAGTCCATGGGCGTGCTGCTCCACGGCGACGGTAAGAGATGTTTTTTGGTTCTTTCCTAGAGAGACAAGAAGAGGAAGTAGAAGAAGAAGAAGAAGAAGAAGAAGAAGAAGAAGAAGATGATGATGATGATGATGATGATGAAAACAGCAAAATGACAGTGATGTGACTCACGCTTTCTCGTTCCCTCTTCCTCCCCTTCACCGCTATCTCCCCCAACAACAACACCAATAACAGGAGCCTTCGCCGGTCAGGGCGTCGTCTACGAGACCCTCGACATGAGCGCCCTGCCCGACTACACGACGGGGGGGACCGTGCACATCATCGTAAACAACCAGGTGAGTTTTTTTGGGGGGGGTTCTTCTTTTCCCCTCTTTTTTCGAAGGTCGGGAGAGGTCGCGAAAGAGGAGCCAAAGAGGGAAAAACCCACTCC
>Ga0210003_1004635_pt1 | contig 10784 bp, 7 predicted proteins | sample LantaG_FD_182804 | JGI IMG/M metagenome (GOLD analysis project Ga0210003, IMG submission 182804) | Deep subsurface microbial communities from Baltic Sea to uncover new lineages of life (NeLLi) - Landsort_02402 metaG (SPAdes) (version 2) | ecosystem: Environmental > Aquatic > Marine > Oceanic >...
GGGGGGGGGGGGGGGGGGGGGGGGGGGAGCAAAATCGCGCGGGTCCGTAGAGGGCTCTCTCAAGCCCTCGAGCCCGAGGAAGAGACCGGCCTGCGGCTGCTCCTGGCGCTCGCAGGCCTCTTGCTGCCGCCGCCCCTCCTCGAGGAGGCGCTCGCGGGCCGGCTCTTCGGCTTCGCCGCCAGTGCCGCCGCCGTCTTCTTCGAGACCGCCGCCGCCTCCTTCTTCTCCCCATTCGCGATCGTCACCGTCTTGCCCGCCGAGGTGCTCAAAGAGGGATCGACGCCCGCGTAGGCCCCGGCGAACCACCTGGCGGCCACGCGGGCCCTCGCAGCGGGCGGGAACTCTTCGTTGGCAAGGACGGCCGAGGCCGCGGCGGCGGCGGCCGCGGCGCGCTTGGCCTGCGAGGGCCGCTGCAGCTGCTCGAGGAAGCAGCAGTCGGCGTCGACGTGCAGCGTCGAGGTCGAAGCCTCCTCGCACGCTCGTGCGTGCATCAATTCTGCCTTGCGAAGGAGCGGGTGCGAGAGCGGGGGGTTCCAGGCCTGCCTCTGGAGCTTGCGGTGGCGGCGGCGGGAGCGGGCCTGGGAGTCGGTTTGTTTGAGAGGCGCGAGGTTGGGAAGAGAGAGGGAAGATGGAGAGGTGAGCTTTTTTTTTTTTTTTTTTTCCCGCTAGCCATGGCTGTTTCTGTTTTCTTTTTCTAGCTCCATTCGAGCCTCCCAGTTCTTTCTCTCTTTCTCTTTTTTTGTGCTCTTGGTTCGAGTATGCGATTTTCTTGTCGTCTCAGAGCAGCAAGCGACGGAGAAAGAAAATAGAACAGAGGCGGACGGCTGGAGAAGAAGGAGCGTTTTCCGAACGGACATTCTCGCGGGTCTGGCAGTTGCTCAATTTCAAATTTTGGTTTAATCCCTTCTCCCCTCAAGTCCAACTCACCCTGGCCACGGCGTCGCTCAGAGCCTGAAAAAGCATCATGCTCGCGCCGATCCCGGCGCCCTGGAAAAACGCGGTGGCGGCGGTGCCGAGGGCGACGGCGGTTTCGTCGGCGGAGGGTGCCGCGTTCTTGCTCCGCAGCGGAACGCGGACGGGCAGCGGAGGCAGCATCTCGAAGAGTGGCAGAACGGGCGCGAGCGAGCGAGCGAACGAGCGAGAGCTGTGGCACGGTCGGAGACTCCGAGTCGAAGCGATAGAAGAACGAGCGCGCGCCGCGGGGAAAAAAGTGAATTGGCGAGAACGAGGAGGTCGAAGAAAAGGAAAAAGAAAAAAAACTCAAAATAACTCTCTACTGCTGCTGCTGCTGTTTTTACACTCCTCCTCCTCCTCTTCCTCCTCCTCCTCCTCTTTCTTTTTTTCATGCCCCTCTCCCGGCCTCCCTCCTCAGGTGCTCCTCGGTGCTCATCACGTCCATCACCGACCGCTGCGGCCTGTGGTACATCCGCGCGAGCTCGGCCTGCCTCCTCGCGGCCGCGAGCTCCTTGAGGCCAGCCGAGAACGCGAGGTCCGCGGGCGAGCTCGCTGCTCCCTCTCCTGCTGCCGTCGCCGCCGCCGTCGTCGCCTCGGTCGCTGTCGCTGCCTCGCGGAAGCGCTCCCTGGCGCGGCGGCGGATGTACTCGCGGATGTTGTAGTTGGGGAAGTTGGCGCCTGGGGGGAAAGGGGGGGAGTGAGGTTGAGGGGGCAGGCAAGGGTGTATTGGTGAGCTTGGCCCCCCCCGTTTTCGAGCGAGAGACGCCCGCCGTCGTGGTCGAAGAGTTCGTTCTGAAGGCGCTTTTCTCTTCCTCTCTCACGCTTCTCGCCTTTTTCGTTCTTTCCTGCTCTCTATCCCAAGCAACACGCTGGCGCGTACCTGTGCGGAGAAACGCGCGGAACATCGCGCGAACGGCCGCTGGGGAGGGCGGCATTGCTGCTGTTTTTTTCTCTTTCTTTCTGTGATGCAGCGGAGCGCTTCTTCTTGCGCTTTGTGTAAGGGCCCTCTCTTATTCTCTCGGCTTGGAAGCAAGACTAGCGGGAGCGGCTTGCTGCGTCCTCGAATCTACGAGGCGACGAAGGATCGAGAGAGAGAGAGAGAGAGAAAGAGAAAGAGAAAGGGAAAGGGAAAAGTCGTAGAGAGAAGAGAGAATCGTTGATGTCTGGCGTTGAAGGATGACTGAAAATCATCGGCGAAGGCCAAATTGTCTAGAGCACAAACTCGTGGGCACAACTCGAGAGCACAATTTCCTTGCTTCTCTCGCCCGCTTTCTGTTTGAACGAGGGCGACTTCTCCACGGGCCAGCAGCGTCCAAGAGGAGATCTACACGCACGCTTGAGAGGCCACTCGATCCTGCTGACGACGGCAGGGAAGAGAGGAAACGCATCAAGAGAAAGGGTTGTTTTTCTGAGAGATGGAGGCTCCACCGCCGGTCGATGCCGGGGCTGGAAGCAGCCCCCCCGGCGACGGCGCGGCCTCTTCCTCGCTCCGCCCGGCCTCGCCTGGGTACGTGGGAGACACGTGGGTACCCGCTGCGCCAGCGATAGGAGGAAACGGAGGCTCGAGCGTGCCCCCCTCGCCGTCGAACGCTGCTGCTGCTCAGCGTGCCGGCACCGCCGAAACCGCGGCTTCGACGGCGGCGGCAGCTTCTTCCTCGTCGTCGTCGCTCCGCCGCCCGCCGAGCGCCGGCCGCCTCTTCACCTCGGACCCCTCGCTGTCGACGCTGCCCCTCAGAAGGCAGCAGCAGCAGCAGCAGCAGCCTGCCGCTCCTCCTCACCACGCGGCATGGGGAGGCCCGGCCGGGGGGGCCCTCTCCGCCGGCGCGACCCCGACGGCGGCGTCGTCCGCCTCGGCCGCCGCGCTCGCGGTGGCGGCCCCCTTTTGCGGCGGCGCGGCGCTGGGGGGCGCCGGCCGCAGCTGGCTCAAGGTCGACGCCGAGGGCCGCGCCACCGTCGTGCGCGTCGATAAGTCCTCGCTGGCGGCCGAGCTGGGAGTGCAGGCGCGGGACCTGAGGCTGCTCGACCCGCACTTCAACCACTCGTACCCCTCTGCGATTCTCTGCCGAGACAGGGTGAGTACAAAGTTTTTTTTCTTCCTTCCAATCGTCGACTAAATATTTTTTAAACGTCCTCACTCTTCTCCCTCTCTTTCCCCCTCTCTCATTCTCTAAAAAAAAACAATCAACGCCAGGCCCTCGTCGTCAACCTCGAGTACATCAAGCTCATCGTGACGCCAACGCAGGTGCTCGTGCTCAACGCTGCCGACGCCGCCGTGCGCGCGTTTGTTGATGAGCTGTGCCGCCGGCTCGAGGCGGCGCCATCGCGGCCGCAGCCGGCGGCGGCCCCCGCCGCAGTCGGCGTCGACGGGGCGGGAGAAGGGGGGGAGAAGGGCGGAGGGAAGGGCGGCGGCGGCGATGGGGTGGGCTGGCCGCTCTCGGCTCCCAACGGCGGCGGCGCGGCCGGCGCCGCCCCCGCCGCCGACAGAGCCCCCAAGGAGCCGGAGAAGCCCTTCTCCGAGACCCCCTTCGAGCTCCGCGCCCTCGAGGTGGCCCTCGAGACCGTCTGCGCCCACCTCGAGGCCGCGGCCGGTGACCTCGAGGCCGCGGCGCACCCGGCGCTGGACGACCTGACGGCCGCCGTGACGACGCCGAACCTCGAGCGCGTGCGGCGCGTCAAGACGCGGCTCGTGCGGCTGACGACGCGGGTCGAGACGCTCCGCGAGGCGCTCGAGAAGATCCTCGACGATGACAGCGACATGCACGACATGAATCTGACCGCGAGGGCGCTCGACGCGATCGAGCGCGCGCAGCAGCAGCAGCAGCAGCAGCAGCAGCTGCAGCAGCAGCAGCAGCTGTCGGCCGCGCTGGCGACTGCCGGCTCATCGCAGCAGCAGCAGCAACAGCAGCAGCAGCAGCTCCCGCTCCCTCCCGTCGAGGAGGCGCCCCAGGCCGAGGAGGCGAGGGCCGGCGAGGCTGCTGCTGCTGCTCCCGCCGCCCCATCGGCATCGGCGGACGCTCCCCAGCAGCAGCAGCGAGAGCTCTCGTCGCCCTTCTCCGCCGAGCAGCAGCAGCAGCTGCTGCAGCGCTCGTCGTCGCAGGCACAGGCCGCGGCGGCGCAGGCGGCGGCCGCGGCGGTCGCTCCCGCAGCTCTGGTCGAGGCTCTCGAGGAGGAGCGCGAGCGGGACGACACCGAGATCGCGCAGGTGGAGCAGGTGCTCGAGCCCTACTTCATGCAGGTGAGAAGAGAGTGGAAGAACGGAGAGAGAGAGAGAGAGAGGAAGAAGAAGAAGAAGAAGAGGAGGAAGAAGAAGAAGAAGAAGAGGAGGAAGAAGAAGAAGATGCGGCAAAAAAAAAGGAGAACGAAGAAAAAACTCGTTTCCCCCCCCCTTTTCTCTCACGAAAAAAAAACGGGGAAAAATGAAAAACTCAAAAACTCAACTTTCCAGGTCGACAACACTTTCAACCGCCTCCAGACCCTCTGTGAGTACATCGACGACACCGAGGACTACATCAACATCGAGCTCGACAACCACCGCAACCAGCTGATCCGGCTCGAGCTGATGCTGACTGCCGCGACCTTTGCCGTGTCGCTAGTCGGGGTGAGTTCTTTTTCCCGCTTCCCCCCCCTCCTCAACCCCTCTTGATCTCGCCTCTCTCTTTTCTCTCTCTCTACCTCTCTCTCTCTACCTCTCTCTCTCTCTCTCTCTCTCTCTCTCGCGCGCGCGCTAATACACGAAAAATATCAAAAACGAATCCAAAAAACAACCGCAGGCGATCTCGGGCATCTTCGGGATGAACCTCGTCAACGGCAATGAGGACTCGCACGCAGTCTTCGTCGCGACGAGCGTTGGCTCGAGCCTCGGCGCCGTGGCCGTCTTTGGCGGGATCTTCGCCATATGCAAGAAGCGCGGGCTGATCTGAAGTGAGAGCTCTGTTTATCTTCCTGCATTTTTTTCGCATTTTTTTCCTTGGTTGTTTTGTTTTGTGTCTATGTGAAAACGAATTTGTTGTGTCAGCGAACTCGCGAAGAAGAAGAAAAAAAGAGTCTCTCTGAGAGAGCGCAGACGAAATGTGCTCCCCTCTCCACTGTTTTTTTTTCTCTTTGATGGCACCTCTCTTTTCCTCCTCTCTCTCTCTTGCCCGTCCTTTGAGCAAGTGAGAGAGGGAGAGAGAGATCGCACGCGATCCGACGACGAACGATGTCCGACCGCTCCACGGGCAGCGGCGCGGGAGGACGCGGAGGAGGTGAAGGCGGAGAAGACAAGCAGCTAGCGATTCCTCCGAGCCCGCTGAGCTTGCGAGCTGCAGATGCTGCTGCTCTTCCTCCTCGGCCCCCGTCGCCGCCGATGGTTCGTCCTCCGCCTCCTCAGTCTTCCCGCCCGCCGCCCCCACGCCTCGACGTCTCGACGCTCAGCGGCCTCCCGGCGTCGATGTCGGGCCTGGCGTCTGCTCGCTCCACGGGAAGCGCCGGGAGCTCCGCGGCGGCCACTCCCAGAGCGGGCGTGACGGCGACCGGCGGCGGCATCAGCGGCGGGAGCGGCGCCTCGACCCCCTCAGCCGCCGCAGCTCTCTTGCGCCCGGGCTCCCGAAAGAACCTCGCCCCTGCGGCGGTGGCGGCGGCATCGGCGCCCTCGACAGGAGCTCTTGTTTCTTCCAATTCTACGACTCCCAAGGGAGGAGGAATCCCAGGAGGGAAGGGGGCTTCTGCGCCGCCTCCGACGGCCGCCTCCTCTGCTTCCGCCTCCGCCGCGACTTATTCCGCGCCCTCCGCCTCTGCCTCCTCCTCCTCCGCGGGGCCCTCCGCCCGCCCGACGCTCGACGCCCCGACCCTCGACACCTCGGGACTCCTCCGCCGCGCGGGGCAGAACCCTCTGCGCGCGCTGTCGCGCGGCGGGGCGCTCTTTGACGTCGCCGGAGGAGGGAAAGGAGGAGGAGCAGCAGCGGCAGGAGGAGGAGCAGGGAGGAGGGGCGGGATGGCGGCGGCGCCTGCGGCCAACAGAGCCGGCGGGGCCGCCGCCGCGCCCGCGCCGCCGCCTGCGACGACAGCGGGGGGCGGCTCTTCGACAGCCGCCTCAGGAGCTGCTGCTGCTGCTGCTGCTGCTGCTCCATCAGCTCCTCCGAGACCGGCGGCAGCGGCGGCGCCCCATCATTCCTCCGCCGCTGTCGGCGCCGCCGCCGCCGCAAAGGTCGTCGCCGCCGCGGCGATGCGCGGCGCCGCTGCCGCGGCCGCCGCGGCGGCGAGGGCCGTTCCCTCCCGCCTGGGGCACCCTCCTCCGCCCCCACTGCCGCCTCCTTTGAAGCCACAGCCTTCTCTGTCGTTCCTGCCGTCGGCGGAGGCCCAAATCTTCCGCATGCTGCCGGACCCGGCCGCCACCGTCGCCTTTGCCCGCGGTGGCGCGGGCGGCGCGGCGGCGCCGGCGGCGCGGCCCGCCCCGCCGAGGCCCGCGGACCTCGGGACGGCCTGGCTCCTCCTCAGACCCGACGGCAGCCCGGCCACGCGCGTCGCCGTCGACCGGCTCGCTCTGGGCGCGGCGCTGCGGCTCGCGCCGCGCGATGTGAGGCTGCTCGACCCTCAGGTGAGTAAAGAGTTTTTTTCCCCGTCTGAACGACGGATTCTTAAGCGCGCTCCGTCCCCCTCCTCCGCCGAAGAAAAAAACACTCTCACTTTTTTCCTTCTTTTTTTTGCAACCCAACCCCCTCGCCCGCAGGTCGCGGCGTCTTACCCTTCCGCCGTGCTGGCACGAGGCGCGGCGCTGCTTCTGAGGCTTGAGCACATTCAGGCGATAGTGACGCGCGGGTGGTGCCTGCTGGCGGTGCGTTGTTTGTTTTTGTTGTCGTTGGTTTTGGAAAAGCTTCGGAGAGAGAGAGAGGGAGAGAGAGAAAGGAAGACGCCCGACCCGCTCTCTCAAAAAAAAAAAAGTGAAAAAAACAAAAAAAAAATAGGTGCCCCCATCGGAGGAGGGCGAAGGGGTGAAAGCCGCCGCCGCGGCTTTCGCCGCCGATCTGCAGGAGCAGCTCCGGGCGGAGGCCGCGGGCGACTTTTCGCACGTGCGAAGCGGCGGCGAAGGGTTCGGGGTCGGGGGCGGCATGCCGCCGCCGTTTGCCTCGTCGACCTCCTCCTCCTCCCTTTCTCCTTTCGGGACGACGACGGCCGCGAAAGGCTTCGGCGGCAGCAGCATCCTGAACAGCAGCAGCAACGGCAGCGGTGGCTCTGCCCCCTATGTCGCGGGCCCCCTCGCGCGGCAGCTCCTCAAGCAGCAGCAGCAGGAACAACAGCAGGAGCAGCAGTCTTTGTTGTCGCCGTCGGCGACCGCGGCCGCTCTTCTCCTCGGCGGCATGGGCGCGGCGACGGCCGGAAAAAATTCGAGGCCCCTCCCCGTCGCCGCCCTCATCGCCAGCCGCCAGCGCGAGGAGGCGCTGGCAGCCTCCCGCCGCAGGCAGCTCCGCGCGCTGCCCTTCGAGCTCCGCGTCTTGGAGGCCTGCCTCGACTCCTCGGCGGCCCAGTTCGCGCTGCTCACCGACGCGATCGAGAGGGCGGCGGCGCCGTGCCTGCGGACGCCCACGGCCGCGAAGCTCACCACCGACTTCCTCAAGAGGATGCGCGCCCTGAAGCAGCGCATCGTGGTGACGCGGATCAAGCTCGAGACGATCACGGAGGTGCTGGACAAGCTGCTCGACGACGACAGCGACATGGCGAGCCTGGACCTGACGCTGCGCGCCGAGACGGAGGAGTCGAGGGCCGCCGAAGTTGCGGCGGCGGCGGCGGCGGCGGCCGTGGCGCACCTCGGCGACGAAAACTGCGGCGGCACCAACGCCGCCAACGACGCTGCCACGGCGGCCGCTGCCGCCGTCGCCGCCGTCGCCGCCCACCTCGACCGCAAGTCGATCTCTGCGACGAGCCCCGCCGCGGCCCTCGCGTCCTACGCCGCCGCGGCGGCGACGACGACCGCGGGAGGTGGCGGCGGAGGGGGCCCCTCGGTCCAGGGCCCGCCGTCGTCCTCGGGCGGCGTCAGCCCTTTCGACGTCTCGGTCCCCGCCCCGCCCAAGGCAGCCTCCATCAGCAGCAGCGGCCGCAGCGGCCGCGAGGGAAAGAAGCTCGGCAAGGGCCGGGCACTGGCCATCCTGGCGCGCAGGACCCTGCTCCGGAGGAGGCGCAGCGCCGGAGGAGGAGGAAGCGGCCGCGCGGGCAGCAGCGTCGACGATTTTTGCACCGCCGGCGACGAGCCCGGCGACAACAAGGGTAACAACTCGCCCGCGCCCTCCGACGCCGGCGCCGCCTCGGACGACGACGAACCCCTCCCGGACCCCGAGGAGGCCGTCGAGATGATGCTCGAGGCCTACTCAGCGCGCATGGCCGGGTCCCTGAGCCGGCTCGACGCCGTCGCCGAGCTGCTCGAGGGCGTCGAGGCGCTGCTCGACCTCGAGCTCGATGTCTTCCGCAACGCCAACCTCGTCCTGCGAATCGTGTTCTCCGCGCTGGGGCTGGTCGCCCTCGCGGTCTACGCGTTCACGGGGTACTGGGCGATGAACATGCGGGAGAGGACGTCGATGGGCGTGGCCGAGGACGCGTTCACGGACGACGAGAAGAAGGCGCTGCTGGAGGAGAAAGGCTGGGTCCTGACGGGCGCCGGCGACGCAATCAAGCTCTTCCCGCCGGGGTCTCACCGAGCGTTCGTCGCGTGGTCCGTCGGCATCTCGGCGGTGTCGGTCGCGGCTCTTCTGGTCTTCGGGGCCTGGGCGAGGTGGGGCGCGGGCCTGGGCCTGACGACGAGGGCCAAGGGCGGGAAGCGCGGGGCGAGGAGGAAGCGGAGGGGAGGAGGAGGGAGGTGGCCGTTTGCCGGCAGAGGTGGCGGCGGCGGAGGGAGGGGAGGAGGAGCAAACGGAGGGAGCTTGGGCTCCTCCAGGGACGCTGCGTCCACGCCTCTGCCGTCTTTTGCTGCTGCTGCTGCTGCGGCCGCGGCGGCGGCGCCCTTCTTCCCCCGGAAGGGCGGCGCCGGCGGCGTCGGCGGAGGAGGCATGCTGAGCGGGAGCAGCTCCGCGGCCTCGCTCGCCGCGAGCGAGGGCGGCGGAGGGGGCGCCGGCGGCGGAGGGGGCGCCGGCGGCGGCGGGACGGGCTCCGGCGGAGGCCGCTCGAGCGGCCTGCTAGCCCGGGTCGCGAAGGGGAAGGCCGTCGCCGGCCAGCTGCGGAGGAGGCTGGTCGGGGGGATGGCCAAGGGTGCGCGGCGCTGAGGAAAAGGCTGTATTTTTGTAGTCGAAGGGAGAAAAAAAAACGAGCCGAAGAAAAGGACTTTGCGTCGGCTCACTCCCCGACGACAAGTGACTGGCGGGTGGCCGGCGACGACGAGCGAAAAAAGGCGACAACCACCTCCCGAATCTCCGGTTCCCCCTGGCGTCCACCCCTTTCTTTCCACGTTCCATCTCTCGCTCCCGTTGAATTGAATACGCCAGAATGAAGATCACGACCTTTGTGATCACGCTCCCCGAAGGAGTGACGCTGGAGGTTTGTGTGCTGGAGGGTTAGCTGTGGCTGTTTTTTTTTGCAAATCCTTCTGTCGCCGGCGGCGACGCCGGAGCAGGCTCATCCCGCGCACTCGCACCCTTCTCTCCTCCCTTTTACAATCCGAGCGGGGCCAAACACGACGGATTGGCCGTTCGGCCGCCTTTGATTACGAAAAGCAGCCCGGGAAAGAACGAGAAAGATGGAACGAAAGATGGGAAACACTGCGCACGATGATGCCTCGACAGCTTCGCTCTCACCTCGGCCTGAACCTCTTTTCCTCTCTCTCCCTTTTTCCTCCCCCACGTCGAGAACTCAACAGCACCTTTACAAGAACTTCCTCGCGCACGACACCCTGCTCCACTACCACCGCGCCCTGGCCAGGAACGACATCGTCGCCTACGGGCCTTTCGAGGAGGCGAACCCTTTGAAGGGGGTCGAGGAGGAGGACGATGAGGAGGACGAGTCCGGCAAGGGCTCGTCGGCCGCGGGCTCGGCCGCCGCCCGCGACCCCGCGCTCCCCTTTTTCAAGCGCAAGGCCTCGGTGCTGATGCCGCTGGCGGCCCCGCGGCCCCTGCAGCTCGCGCTGGGGACGTCCGTCATCAAGCTCAGGCTCAGGCAGTCGGTGGGCGTGCTCCGCAGGGCCAAGGTTATGACGGACGACGCCGGCGACGGTGGAGAAAAAAGCGGAGGGGAGGAGGGCCTCGCGCCGCTCGACGTCATCGAGTTCCGCTCCGCGCCGCGGCTCTGGATCCCCGAGGCGAAGGACCTGTCCCTGGGAAAGATCAGTCTCGTGGCCTCCTACGAGGACATAGTCGAAGAGACCGAGGGGGGGGCCTCCTCGACCGCAGCGGCGACGTCTCCTGCCGCCGCCGCCGCCGTTCCCGCTCCGCCGCTCGTCGACCCGGGCGTGACCCCGTTCCACCTCTCCCCGCGCCGCCGCCCGCGGAGCCGCAGCGCCTCCGTCGCGGGGGGCGAGCCGCGCCCTTCTGCGCCCCCGATGCCCCCTCCGACCGGCCAGCGCGTCCGTATCGACGTCACGGCCACGACGGACTTCCAGCCCGAGGGGTGGATGGCGACCTTCAAGAGGCCCCTCGAGGCCGTGATGCTCGCCATGGTGCGACTTTCCCCCCCTTCTCTTCTTTCCGCCCCCGATTTGTTTTTGGGAGGAGGAATGAAAAGACAAGAAAACAACTTTTTTTTTCACCACTCACCTCGTTCCCTCCCTCCTGCTCCCCCCCCTCGTTCCCTCCCTCCTCCCCAGGTCGTCAAGTCAGCAAGGGGCATTGCCAACTGCTTCGCCTCCTGCGCCGCCTCGGACGCCGGCGTCGGGC
>Ga0210003_1004636_pt1 | contig 10782 bp, 6 predicted proteins | sample LantaG_FD_182804 | JGI IMG/M metagenome (GOLD analysis project Ga0210003, IMG submission 182804) | Deep subsurface microbial communities from Baltic Sea to uncover new lineages of life (NeLLi) - Landsort_02402 metaG (SPAdes) (version 2) | ecosystem: Environmental > Aquatic > Marine > Oceanic >...
TGCCGTCCTCCGAGCCGACAAAGACCTTGCCGTCGGCCCCCACCGCAGGCGATGAATATACAGAACCACCCGTCGTATGCGTCCATCGCAAACTGCCGTTCTTATCCACCGCATAAAGCCTGCCGTTTCTGCCGCCCACATAAGCCGTCCCGTCGGCCCCTATGCTCGCCGAGCTGACAAGCGGCGTATTTGCCTCATAGCTCCACAGCATCAGCCCGTTGCTGTCCAGGCAGTACAGGTTCCCGTCCTCGCACGGCACATACAGAACATCATTCGGCCCCACCGTCACACTCGCCGATATCGCACCATCGACCTCGAACTCCCACTTGATGCAGCCCAATTCCACCCCCGCATTCTCACTCAGCCCCCTCCGTTCGAAATCACCGCCCAGCGTCCTCCACTCCGACTCGGCCGCCGGGCCCGGCGAGTACGGCTGTACCGTAAACAGCCCGCTTTCAATGGTGACAACATTGGCATCAGGCACACTTGGAACCACTGCGATGAGGCACTGGTTCGAGTCAACGCCTGCCGACAAGTGCCACATGTAGCTGCCGGTATCTGCCGTACCACTCTCAATACTCTGCCAGTTGCTGCCGGTATCCTCGCTGAACTCGATATTTACAGTCCCTTCGTACGCCTCACTTTCCCAGGTTATTTCGTGCCAACTGTTGCTCACCCACACCTCGCCTCCTGCCGGCTTAGTCACAATCAGCCTCGGTATATGAAACTCGTCTGCTCCCATGTCGATTATTTCGCCCATAATCCGGGGCTGGCCGTCCATGTCGGTGGTGCCCGGCTCAATCCACAGGTACGGGTCACCGGCGTTTACGCATGGTGAGCCATCATCGAGATGCAGGTCGCCAAAGTCGTCATTGCCTCCAGCTCCCCAGCCGTCCCCGCCGTCGTTGGGCTCGCGCACGAATAGGGGGTTGTCGTCAATGTTGTTCTGAGCCGCGCCCCCGAACGGAATATTGCCGTCGTTGGGGTCATCATCTTGTATACAGCTAAACTCCACATACGGCGCACCGCCGCTCATCTGAGCGGCTTGCCCGCTCCCACTTGCATCGGTATTGCCCCAGAGGATACAATGACTCAGAAAAGGGCCGTATTCCTGGCAATATAGACCTCCGCCTGCAGACACCGCCGAGTTGCCGCTGAATGTGCAATTGTTGAGCTCTACCCAATTAGACAGGCAATACCCACCGCCTCCGTTATCAGCCCAGTTCCCCGAGAACGTGCAATTAGTCGCCCTCAGCTCGCCGTCGTCGGCATTGTATACGGCTCCGCCATTGACTGCAGCAGAGTTGCCGATGAACTCACTGTTTGTCACCGTGGCCCTGCACGACCCGACGCAGCATAACCCGCCTCCTTCAACATTTGCTGAGTTGCTGTTAAAGGTACAGTTGATAATTGCCGCCTCGCTGGCGTACAAATACACCCCGCCCCCTTGCTGCTGCGCTTGGCTGTCCCTGATTACACAGTTGGTAATAGTGGGGTCGCTTGAATTGCAGTACAGCGCCCCTCCGTAGTCGGCGTAACCGTTAGCGATTGTAAGGCCCGAAACTACAGAGTTTGCACCCTCGCCGCTATGGAAGTAGAATCCCCGGCCGGCGGCTTGGCAATCAATGACGGTGGCAGCGACTATATATGGGTCCGAAGGAGCAACGCTCTGGACGGTAATCGCTCTGCCGCCAAAATCGATATCCCTGTTGCCGGCCCCGGTATATATGCCGGGGAAAACGTAGATAGTATCGCCGTCGTTGGCATCGTCGATTGCCGCCTGAATGTTGTCAAAATCCACACCTCCGTCGTCATCGACAATGATGATTCTGCCCTCACAAACAACGCAAAGCAGAACCACCCCCAGAATTGCAACCATATTCTTCATTGTTTTCCTCCACAACACTCTCGCCGCTCTTTCGGTGCCTCAGGTCCCGCAGCTTTATTGCCGGCCGGATACCTGCTTCAGTGCTGCCCTCGCTCATTTGCCCGCGGCGTCTTGCCTAACTCATTCCCTGTACTTATCCCCATTATAACTGCCGCAGTTCTCTTAAACCACGAAAAAATCGATTTTTTCAGAAAAAAACCGACTCATTCCCACCGCCACCCCCGCCTGGACTCACATTTCTCTGCCATCCCAGCCGGCGGTTTTTTGTTGACAGCAACCCTGTTTTTCTGTAATATAGCTAATTGTAGAGACCAGATTTTGAACAAATGGGATTTCAGGCTTTGCTGAAGCTGTTTAAGCAGCCCGGAGGTTAATACTAACACTCAGGGTGACCGCCCTGAAACTATAGTCGCCTGTTCTTGAAAGCCGGCGGCTCTTTTGGAGGTTAATAAATGTTCAACGCAAAAACACTTGCAGCGGTCCTTCTCTTAACTGTCGCAGCCGTCGCAGTTTCACCGGCACAGACCCCGACCGAGACGGCGACCCTTGAGGGCAACTTCAACGACTTTCTGCACTATACGCTAATCGGACGGCTTGACGTCGCCAAGGCATACGCACAGGCCATTCTGCAGGGCAATCCCGACCCCGTTGAATTGCTCCAGCTAACCCAGCAAAACCCGCGCGCCTATCAGGTCATCGAGAGGGCCAGGCAAAACAAGCACGACGCCGAACTCGCTGAACTCGCCGAAAAACTCTTCAACACAATCGAGCAGGGCAGGTTCCTCCGAAGGAGCGACGCAAAGGTAATATACCAGGAGGTAAAAAGGCTCAGCACAGGAAACAGGCCCTGGTTCATGGCCGTCAAAAGACTCAAAAACTCCGGCGAATATGCCATACCCTATATGCTCGACGCACTGGCCGACAGTGACCGTAAAGCCGAATGGCCCCACGTCATAAAAGCGCTGCCCGAAATCGCAAGACCCGCAATAAGGCCGCTCGTCGCCGCACTCCAGATAGAAAACGTCCAGGTCAAAATCGAGATAATAAAGGCCCTCGGAAAAATCAAGTACCCGCAGTCACTGTCATACTTAAAATATGTTATCGAAGATGACACCTCCCCCCAGTTGAAAGACCACGCGCAGACCAGCATCCGCCAAATCAACCCCGCCGCACTGAACGTCACCGCCGCAGAGTTGTTCTATAAACTTGCAGAAGACTATTACTACCACGCCCAGTCCCTCGCTTCCGCCGAAGACGCCGACTTTGCAAATATCTGGTTCTGGAACGCCCAGGACCGCCGGCTCACGCGCGAGCGGGTTGACAAAAACTATTTCAATGAGCTTATGTCGATGCGGGCCTGCGAATGGGCCGTCAAGGCCGACCCCGAATTCGCCCGCGCCATAGGCCTCTGGCTCGCCGCTTATCTCAAGGCTGAGTCCTCCGGCGTCGCCATGCCCAACTACTTCGGCCCGGGACACGCCGATGCCATAACATACGCAACCACCGCAGGACCGCAGTATCTGCACCAGGCGCTCGCCAGGGCCGTAAAGGATAAAAACGCCTACGTCGCTCTCGGCGCCGTAGAGGCCCTGGCCGTTATTGCAGGCGAAAAATCCCTCTTCTATCGCCTCGGAACCGCTCAGCCGCTAATCGACGCTCTTTCCTTTGACGACAGGGCCGTCAAATACAGCGCCGCAATCGCCATGGCTGCCGCGGGACCCGGACAGATGTTTCCACAGCGCAGCCTCGTCGCCGATAACCTCGCCGAGGCGCTTACCCAGGCCTTCAACCCCACCGCCGAAGAATCCGCCGGCTGGAACCGCCAGTTGGCGAGAAGCTATGCGCTGCGAGCCGTCAGCGTAATGCTCGAGCTCGCCAGAACCAGAAACGCTGTTATTGATTTGACCGCCGCCAAGAACGCGCTTATGCAGGCTACCAGAACAAATCAGCCGGACATCCAGGTCCTTGCAGGTCAGGTCCTCGCTCATCTCGACAGCCCCGACGCACAGCGATGCGTCGCCGCAATGGCTCTCGAACAAAACAATCCTATAGGTGTCCGCATTGCCGCTTTTGATTCCCTCGCCGTCTCTGCGAAGCTCCACGCCAGCCTCCTCGACAGCGGCGCCATTGACGAGATTTACGCACTCGTCGGTTCCCAGAAAGCCGACCCCAACCTCAGAAGCGCCGCCGCCGCTGCTTACGGCGCGCTAAACCTGCCCAGCCAGAGAGTAAAGCAGCTAATCCTCGACCAGGCAAAAAGCTGACCACTTTTCAAACAACCCAGCCCATGCCCCGCTTGCCCCGTAGCAATCGGACCTATGCCCTGTCTGATTTGGTTCGGGGTCATTCCGAGCGCAGCGCGGCAATCTCAATCCAAACTAAAAACCATGTCCTGAGCGTGGTCGAAGGATAAAAACTCTTCCCCCCTCACTTACCCCCAACCTCCAGGCACACCTCTCAACCACCGCAAAATGCCTAAAATCCACAAACCCGCAAGAATACCCAAGTCCGCCCCCAAACAGACCCTCACCAAAAAAGATGAAAAAACTTCACGAACCGTATCAACGTCCCACCGCCCAACCACGCTAAGGAGATGGGAATAATTGAAGGACTTACTAAATATTGCAGGCAAAGTGACTGTTATCAAAGGAGGTGATGCCCGACCGTTGACAGAGACAGATTTATGAAAACTTAGTTTCAAGTGTGGCAGGTTAAACAAAACACAGTACGTTTCTTGTCCGGAGCCGACAGGTTCCCAGGAGGATTACATTATGTTAACGAAGAGAATAACAATTGTGACATATGCAGCAATCGTAGCTGCATCTCTGGTCGTGCTCTATCCAAAGCTCAGTCTGGCAGTAAGCCCAAGCGACGCTGATGAGTGGGCCGCCAAAGATCCTATAACAGTAACCATCACTTCGGCCACGAACACCTATCTGCCCATCAACAAGACAAAAAGTCTCTCGGCAACGGCTACCGACCCCGATTGTTATCGGGTAGATTCCACTTGGTACAACTACTCGGATCAGGTGACAAGTGGTAATAACTCGACCGATTATCACATATGGTGGACGGCCAGTGAGGGCACTTTCCCCGACATGTACGGAACCTCGGCAACCTACGAAGCCCCTGATTATGCCGCCGGAAGCAGCATCAGAAATGTAACAGTTACCGCCCATGCCGACGATTTTGACCGAGGCGACGAAACACCAACTGATGCCGGCTACGACGAAAGTGCCGACACCGATTCGATAACCGTAAAAGTCTGGCAGATCCACGTCGGTGGCCATATCTCTGGCACTATGGACACCGACAATGATACAACGCAGGCCGCTTGCTATGGCGACCCGCACCTCGGATGGATTGAGCCAAACAACCCTGCCGGCGCAACGGGCTACTACGGCAACACCGAGTTGTACGGCTCAATACCATCTGCAATAAGCGCAACATCCGGGTTTAACTGGTACAATTACAAGCAGGGAATAAAGCGGCACAAGGAAACAGCAACTGAACCCAACTGGAAAACTCCGTATGATTACAATCATCCATCATCCTACGAATTTGACTTTGGTCCGGCGTACTTCTATCTTGACGCGGATCCACGCCATCCGAATACAACCGGAACAAATGTTCATAAAATATTTGCGATGGACGGACCAGGTGTCACAGTGGGGCTGACCAATGATGCTGGTATCCCGCCCTACACCTATTATGATTTCGAGATGTTCTACAAGGCATGGGTCGAGATAGGTGGCGTCAGGGTATCAAATGAAAACATATGGTGCGTTTTGTTTGACTTGGATGTGGTAAGCGGCAAGTGGAGCGATGTCAGCCATGGATTGCTCACAGGGTCCTGACCCTTATGATGTAAACCAGGTACGCGGCGGTGCCCACAATCTTCTGTCGCGTGCCGTTTTTTACAAAAATTATACTTGACAACAAGCGCCGATGCCGATAATAATAGTAATACTTGGGATAAGCATTATATAAAACTTATAAAGCGGTATCTATGCTATAACAAAATGTTCTTGGTTCGCCGGCTCCGACATCTTTGCCTCTGACCGGGTGAGTATCGTAGATAAATTCAAGTGGAAAGGCCAGTTCCCATGAGAAAAATGGGAAAAATTATTGCGGTTCTGCCGCTAGCGCTTCTCGTCCTTGCTATCCAGCCACTTGTTTTAGCCCAGCAAAACTGGAATATGCCCGTCGAAATCCCACGCAATGCAACCGCCGAACAACGCAACGCCATTGATGCTTTTAACAATGAGATTAGCTTGGCTTCTCAATCGTCACGTCGAGATGCGCAGCTCGACCATATGAACAAAGCTATTTTGTGCCGCCCCAATGAACCGGACAATCTCAGAATTGAGCTCGAGATGGCGGTGATGCTCAGCCAGCGATGGGACCCCAAAAATCCCCAGCCCTTGCAGCGCGACAAAGCACTCCACATCTACGAGCATATCGTCAATACATACAACCACATGGACTACTACAGCACCGACCCCGTCAATAGTTCAACCTGCAAGCAGTTCATGGTGCCCCAGGCGGCCGTCCATCTGGCATGCCTCTACAGGGGTTTGAATGACGATACTGCAAAGGCCAGAGAAGCTCTTCGTATGGCGATGCAATGTATGAACAGAACCTATCAGCGGCGAAAAAATGACTGGCTAAACGCATCTGCGCCACCCGAAGTGAGATTGGATGACCCTCTTGGAGGCCCCAGGGAAAGAGCAAAATGGAAAAGCCGAATGCTACGTTGGCAGCAGCGAAAGGATGCGGCACGCTCCGGAGAAGTCTTCAGTCCTTTGGAGATATCACTCGCTCAGTCGGCTGTGCGCCAGTATGGTTATACCTTTGGCCAGAAGCAGCAGCTCCCTGACGTCGTTGCGGCTATGACAGAAGTCATCCGTGATTTCCCGGGCACACCAATGGCGACAGTAGCCACCGGCCACATTGACCGCGCAAAACAACTCTTTCTAAAAGAGTCAATGACCCAGACGCAAACCATCTGGGAGGAGCAACTGTACGATACGCCGGTAAATCCGAACGAAGCCAAAAATATCTTTATTCCCGAAGCGAACCAGGCATTGAAACAGACCAAACCGTTCGTCTTTGACCTTGCAACCAACCACTTGATAAAGTGCGATGCACCCGTGGGCTCCGAGCAGGCCCACAGGCAATTCTTAAAACTTGGCAAAGGCGACCTCGCCTGGGACGGCTCACTCGTAACCCTTCGAAAAGCAAAGGCATTGACCGTAAGACAGCAGTCACAGCATCCTCTACAGCCGACCCTCGGCAGATGGTGCAACCGGGACAAGCTGCCGGACAAAGTCCAATTGCCCTATATCTTCCTTGTAGTTACCAACGAAGACCTCGATTATCTTGTCACCATTCACAGGATTGAGCCCCACGGTATAACCATCTCTTGCAATAAGCTTGCCCCTGACGGTCTTGCCAGGCAACTGCCAGTCGACGCGACTGGCAAATAGACTCTTTCTTAAGACAAATGGGAAAACGGGGTCAGGAACGCTCTCTAAAAAAGCTTGCTAAGTTACCTATTTTAAACTGGCGCGCTCGTTTTGATTGTTGTATACAGTCAAGAATCAGCAATGCAACCAAATCCCCAAAAATCAACCAAATGCGCAGGCTGGAGCGAAGCGGAAGTCCTGAGCAAGGCCAAGCCGCGTCGAAGGACCCCGAACCCTTAGAATGTCAAATACCTCTCAAACAGTTACAAAGAGTAGGGAGAATTCGACACAAACGCGCAAGTACCTGCGCACAAAAAGCGGAAATTTTAAAAAATTCTTACTCCTGTCTATATAAGCACTTACGCTCTTCGAACCTCCAAAAATACCCGAATTTTCGCACGAAACGCGCAGGTCGGCCTAAATATGAAGGGCGCCTCTTTTTCGCGCCCAAAAAGGAGTATCGAGACTATGCCGACGTTCTCAACTGAAAATACGCTAAGCTTGGAACCAAAATCTCCCCCTGGCGTTTTCGCCTGCTCTACTACTCGCTTGCTCTACTGTTCTCCTGTTCTCCTGTCTCCTTTGGCCTGCTCTACTATCTACTTTCTACTTACTTCTCGCTCCTTGCAGCCAACCAAACGTCTGGCAGAGGTGAATGCGAGCACAAAACAACACCTTTTATGCAAAACAAAGCCAATTTACCAACCCCTGCTAATGACTGTAACCTCAGCTCTAACAAGCACTTACGAACACAAACCACCCTTGGAGCCGCCAAAAAACAAAGCCAATCCAAAACCAATTGGCAAAAAGGCCGCGACCCTTGCCAAACTTCACCAAATACGAGCTACCAGTTCCGAGCTACACTCCTCCGTGCCTACAAGGCACCTCTGGCCGGGGTTCCCCCGTTACAGGCCCCCCGGCGCGCACAAAACAACACCTTTTATGCAAAACAAAGCCAATTTCCGAAGGCACGATAATGACTGTAACCTCAGCTATAACAAGCACTTACGAAGATAAACCACCCATTCGAGCGCCAAAAAACAAAGCCAATTCGCAAAAAGCCGAAAAACCAGCGTAACCCAAGTCTACACAAAGGCTTACGAAAATAAACCCCGCTGTTGGCGAGTACGAAATTATAACGGCTGTAAAATGTAGAAATGAAAGATTTCCAGCGGCTTTGGCGAGATGGTGCTTGGTCGAAATGAGAAGAGGTATGTCGTACTGCGTGGTACATCGCCGCAGCGGCGACGGGTAAACAACACCCAGAATAAATCTGGGGGCTAAACAGGGCACCCCGGCCCGGCAATGGTTCAGCTTAGCTGGAGCATTGGCTGGTTTAATTTTTGCATTATTGTGAGATTTAGTGTTGACGGGGGGCTGTAAATGCCGTATTCTGTCTCGTTTTGATTTCTGAGAAGGTCTCACGTAAGGGCCGAAAACTATGCCAAAACAGAAGACGAAGAAAGCTGTGGTCAAGCGATTCAAGAGGACGGCCACGGGCAAGCTGCGGGGCAGGCACAGCGGCAGCAGTCATCTTATGAGCGGCAAGAACGCCAAGCGCCGAAGGAGACTTCGCAAATCAACCATTATAACGGGTGCTACGGCTGAAAAAGTCAAGACCCTGCTTGGTAAATAGAGAGCGTTAGATAAGATACGGCCCGGCCCGGGCAAAGCGGGCGGGCCTGCTTCTCGGCTGTGGGTGTTTTTGCAGGGCCGAAAAGAGGTCTCGGCAGGAACAGGACCCGAAAATCAGCTGCCGCCAGCAGGCTCAGGAATATGACACTTAGAAAGGAAAGCTGATATGCCACGAGTTAGAAAAGGCGCCGCACGTCATCAGGCGAAACGGAGAATCTTCAAGGCGGTAAAGGGCTATCGGGGGGCAGCGGGCTGTCGTTATCGGCTTGCCAAGGAAGCGGTTCTGCGTGCCGCTGTCAATGCCACTATCGACCGAAAGCGCCGAAAAAGGGAATTCAGAGGCCTGTGGATTTTGCGACTGAACGCAGCGTGTCGGCAAAGAGGGATAAGATACAGCCAGTTCATCAGCGGCTGCAAGAAAGCCAACATCGCGCTTAACCGAAAGATGCTGAGCGAAATCGCAATCGCGGACCCCGAGGGTTTTGACTCTATCGTGGAAACCGTTAAGGCAGCGCTCGGCTGACAAGATTGGTGTGCTGCAATATGCAATAACGGTGTGTGGATGCTTGAGGAATTCGAGAAAATCGGCAAAGCGGCCCTTGAGGAGATGAAGAAGGTCACGGACCCGGAGGTCCTGGAGCGGTTCCGCATAAAGTATCTGGGGCGTAAAGGTAAAATCACCCAGATGCTGAGCCAGATTGGCCGGTTTCCGGCGGAGCAGCGGCCCCAGGCCGGACAACTCGCCAACAAGATAAAGTCGCGCGTGTCTTCAGAGTTCGAGAGCCTCAAGAGCAGCATCCTGGAGGTACAACAGGGCAAGACGCGGGAATTGATAGACGTCACTTTGCCGGGCACAGCGGTAAATATCGGCAAACCACATATCATCACGCAGACGATAAATGAGCTGCTGGAGATATTCGGACGAATGGGTTTTGACGTGTCGTACGGGCCCGAAGTGGAGGACGAGTGGCACAATTTTGTTGCTTTGAATATCCCGCCGGAACATCCCGCGAGGGACCCGTTGGATAATTTCTATATCGACGACAGCGTGCTTCTGCGGAGCCAGACCTCTACGATTCAGATTCGCGTTATGGAAGAGACAAAGCCGCCCATAAGAGTGGTGGCGCCCGGCAGGGTATATCGGCCCGACACGGTGGACGCGACGCATATGTATATGTTCCACCAGCTCGAAGCTCTCGTCGTGGATGAAGGCGTCACTATGGTGGACCTCAAGACGACAATAGACCAGTTTATCGGCGCCTTTCTTGGTCCGGAGACGAAGTGGCGTTTCCGGCCCAGTTTTTTCCCTTTTACCGAGCCCAGCGCCGAGGTTGACCTGCTGCTGACCGGCAAGGACGGTAAAGAGGATTGGGTCGAGATGGGCGGATGCGGGATGGTGGACCCGAACGTCTTCGACGCGGTCGGTATCGACAGCGAGAAGTATACCGGCTGGGCCTTTGGATTCGGAATCGAACGCCTGGCAATGAGAAAATACGGTATCACCGACATCAGGCTGTTTTTTGAGAATGACTTGCGATTTCTCAGGCAGTTCTGAGCAGACGTCGAACGGGCGTCTGTGTAAGGTGATTTTTGGAAAGGGCTGAATGTGAAGCTCAAAGGGATTGTGCTTGCCGGCGGCACGGGCTCAAGGCTGATGCCGCTGACTAAGGTTACAAACAAGCATCTGCTTCCGGTAGGGCAGAAGCCGATGATTTATTATCCCGTCGAGAAGCTCACGTCGGTCGGCATCGAGCAGATACTGGTCGTCACGGGCGTCGAGCATATGGGCGA
>Ga0210003_1004637_pt1 | contig 10781 bp, 12 predicted proteins | sample LantaG_FD_182804 | JGI IMG/M metagenome (GOLD analysis project Ga0210003, IMG submission 182804) | Deep subsurface microbial communities from Baltic Sea to uncover new lineages of life (NeLLi) - Landsort_02402 metaG (SPAdes) (version 2) | ecosystem: Environmental > Aquatic > Marine > Oceanic >...
TCCTGGCCACACCGCTTAAAGTTAAAGATATCTGGATATCCAAAAGCATAGCCATTCTTATACCGGGTTTAATTCTGGGGGAAGTCCTTACGCTTATTGTCCTGATTGCTGTCAACTATATATATTTTGTTCCGAGGATAGGCTTCTTGTTTACACCCTGGATAGCAGCAAGCAGTTTTTTGGTTGTTCCGCTTATTTATCTTTGCCTTAGTTTAATTACTCACCTTATCGGGCTGACCGGAAAACCAGCTACCGGCAATGTTATCGTCCAGCTCTTTCTACCCATTATCATTACACTGATGATCAACCTTATGGTTCACGGTATTCTTGACGCTACTTCATGGCCCTTTACCGTGGCTAACCTCGGAATAGCTGCCTCAATCGCCATCACAGTTATATTTCTCCGGTCCCGCCTTACCAGAGAGAGAATAGTATTATCGCGTTAGGAGCCTGATTTGAGAAGAATGAGTATTGTTTTTAAGAGAGATTTCAGGGAACTCCGGCGAACCAATGCCTTTTTGATTATAACCATTGCATTTACTGTAATCACCATCGTTGCTGCCGTGGTTGTCAGCATTGCTTTAAGCAGGCAGGAATGGTTGAGAGAAGAGACAGCCGGGCCCCTGCTGGAACTGATAATGGGCCTCATTGCTTACTTCTTTCCGCTGTTTGTACTTATGACCTTCATCTGGGCCTTTGCCAGTTTACCCATAATTAAAGAGAAGGTTAATGGGAACATTGAGTCCCTCCTGGCTACTCCCCTCGGTCCCAAAGAAATCTGGATAGGTAAAAGTCTGGCTATCTTCCTTCCCGGGTTTGCCATCTCCGTTGTCTCTACACTAATAGTCTTACTAACAGTAAATTTTATTACCATCGGACCGGCGACAGGAATTTTCTTCCTTCCAGCTCCAATGCTGCTTACCGGTTTTCTTATTAATCCTCTGCTGTTTTTTGGTTTGCTCCTGTTCATTGTTCTTTTCTCTCTGGCCAATAACCCTGATATAGCGATAGCACCCTCCTTTCTGGTCGGGTTTGGCTTAATGATAGGAATCCCGTTGGGGGTAGCCACAGGTACAGTAAACCTGGCCTCCTGGTCTTTTTCCTTATGGTATATGGCCGGGACTTCAGTTATCTGGGTAGTAGTCTTTTGCCTTTCCCGTCTTCTTACTAAAGAAAATATCGTTCTATCCAGCAAAGGGAATTAAATTTAATTTGCCATTAGCAACCACCCAAATATTCTGCACCTGGTAAAGTTAAAGAGCATCTGCCGGATAAGAAAATGCTGATAAAGTGAGAAAAACCCTTGAACTTGACAGCTGAAAGAAACAAAAGTGGCAACTGGCTGGCCATCGTACGCAATTTCAGAACTGCTATAATAACCTCAAGTGAGGATATTTTTATACTCGAAGTAAGTTCTTAAACTCTAAATATTAACCAATGCACTGAATAATATTTCAACCATTAAGTAGAATGAAGTTGCAGTAGGTAGCATTATATGTTATTATGCTTCATAGTAAAACATTAAGGAGATAATAAAAATTATGAGTACAGCAATAAAAATTTCTAAAAAGATTGCAGAAGAAGCAAGATTAACAGCAAGAGTAACACGCCGATCTATGGCAGGACAAGTTGAATACTGGGCATTTATCGGCAAAGTCGCAGAGGACAATCCAGACCTATCTTTTTCAGTAATCAAAGATATTTTACTTGGGAGAGAACAATTAAAAGAAGGGCTTGGAACACCTTATATCTTTGGGGAAGGTGATTAGGAATTAAGATAATTCAATCACCACTCTTCCAAAAACAGAAGAAAAAGTCATATAAGAAACAGATAAAAATACTTGATGAAGAAATTAAGAAAATAGCAGGTAATCCGAAAATAGGCCGAGAAAAAAGGGGATATCTAAAGGGTGCTCAGGTATATGAATTTCATATTGGAAAACAGCTTTTCTTGTTGGCTTATGAATTAGAAATTGACGTTCTGAAGTTTATAATGGTTGGCAGTCACGAAAACTATTACAGAGATCTTACCAGGTACTATAATGAATAAATCCAGATTTCCATTAAAGAAATAAAAATTGTTGAATCTTTAAATAATGTGTTACCCTGTTAATCGGTGTAGAGCCCTGAAATGGCTGGGGAGGGAGGGTTCGAACCTCCGGTCACGGGACCAAAACCCGTTGCCTTACCACTTGGCTACTCCCCAAAGAAGATAATAAATTTTATATCAGATTTATTGAAAATTCAAATTGAAAATGGTCTTATACTTAAAATTATTTCACTCGAGATTTTTAGATTTTAACTATAAACAGTTAAACTATTAGGTTTGGTATGAGATAGAAAGACTCTGGAGGATAATGGTTTTAAACCCTCATATACATCAAGTGCTGTTTTTAGATCATCACATAATGCAAATACAGTGGGACCGCTCCCGGTCATCTGGGCAGCAACGGCTCCCAGTTCATACGCTTTTTCTTTTACCGCAAGTATTCCTTTATCTTCAATTATCGCTATGTCTTCCAGATCATTTTTTAGCTTCCCGAAGAAATCATTAAATTCCTTTTCCATTATATTATTTACCAGTTCCTTATGTATCGATTGCTTTTCTACACCTATTAAGTCGAACTTTCCATATATATCTCTTGATAGGAACTTCCCTCCATTTGCGGCAAGTATAATCCAGTAAAAAGGTAGGTGCGGCAGCTCAGAGAGCTTTTCTCCTCTGCCTTCTGCAAGAGTGGTCCCCCCTTTGATACAGAAAGGAACATCAGACCCTACTTCGCTTGCCAGATTCATTAAATCAGCCACTTTTATACTCAAATTGAACAGCTTATCCAATGCAACCAGAGCTGCTGCCGCATTTGTGCTGCCTCCGGCAAGACCTGCGCATACCGGGATATATTTCTCTATGTTAATTTTTACTGAATATTTATCTCTCAGATTATAATTATCCAGAATAAGTGCTGCTGCTTTATGTACTAAATTTTTTTCATCAAGCGGGATATCTTCATTATTGCAGGTAATATAAATTCCATTTTTATTTTCAGACCCATGATTATTCTTTCTTTTTAAAATCTCGAAGGTAAGTTCATCAGAAAGGCTTATACTCTGCATTATTGATTTTATCTCGTGATAGCCGTCAGTCCTGCCATCTTTTGCAACATTCAGGTAAAGGTTTATTTTCCCCGAAGCTCTGAGCTTTAAAATATTTTTCGGTTTCATTTTGCTATATGATAACATAAATGCTCGATATTAAGTATTAAGTTTTTTATACAAGGAAATATAATCTTTTAAGTAAAGCTCTTCTGCCCTTACGTCCCTATTTTTCCCAATTTCGGATAGCAATTTTATAATTAATTCCAATTTATAGCAATATCTGGCATTGCTTTGAGACAGTGAATTTACAAGCTTTTTCCTCCTGTGCAAAAAACAGCTATTTACAAAATCAAAGAAATCTCCGGTCTTAAAATTCTTCTCCATCAAAACTCTATTATCCTTTCTGCTTGCTTCTACAACTACTGAACCGACAAAAGGTTTGGGTAAAAAACAATTGCGTGAAATCCGGAAGCAAAAATTAAAATCTGCAAGAAAATTGGATTTTACAGTGTAAGAGCTGTAATTTTTATCTCCCGCTGAAGCAAGTAATCTTTCAGCTATATCCTTCTGTATGGTTATGAATAATTTTTTTATATCTTCTGCTTCTATAAGAATTTTTAATATTAGAGGTGCTGCAATTCTATATGGAAGATTTGAAACTACTTTATTTATTTTATACTTGCCGGCAATATCAGTATAATTAAGCTTTAGAGCATCAGCTTGTATTAACTGAATTTTTTCTCCAAGATTTTCTTTAAATATATCCTTAAATGCTTTAATCAGCAGGTTATCTATCTCAATACAAACCACCCTTTTTACCCTGGGAAGTAAAATTTCCGTAAGGCTGCCGATTCCGCTTCCGACCTCAAGAATTACATCATCAGCATTAACACCTGCATATGAAATTATTTTTTTGGCACTGTTTGTATCAATTAAAAAGTTTTGCCCCAGGCTTTTTTTAAGCCTTATTCCATACCTGCTTAAAATTTGGACTGTCTTTCCAGGAGAGCTAATATAAGAATGCATTTTTATTTTAAAATAGTTAATTTTAATTTATAGAAAAGAAATCTTCCGCATTTTTTGAAGTAATATCCGCAACTTCTTCAACACTTAAATTTTTAATTTCTGCAATTTTTTCAGCAACATATCTCACATATCCGGGATAATTTTCTTTGCCTCTCTTCGCCTGCGGGGCCAGAAAAGGCGCGTCGGTTTCTATAAATAAACGTTCAACAGGAACCTTCTCCACAGCCTTCAATACGCCCCCGGCATTGGGAAAGGTGATCACACCTGTAAAGGAAATATACAGCCCTAAAGCCAGGCACTGCATGGCAAAATTGACATCTCCCGAAAAACAATGAACAACAGCCCTGAATTTTTTATGGTCAATATATTTCTTTACAACTTCCAGTGTTTGCCTGTGCGCATCTCTATCATGGATTATTACAGGTATATCATACTCTAAAGCCAGTTCTATATGGGATACGAAGGCTCTTTCCATATCCATCCTGGGGCTGAGATTTCTGTAAAAATCAAAACCTGTCTCACCTACTGCCACAACTTTTTTGTATCTTTCTCTTACATTATCATTAACGTCATTAACGGTGCCTGAGTGTCCCTGTATTAGTGACTGGAGAATTTTAATTTCTTTCTTTCCAAAATTCCTGACATAATGGGGATGAACACCAATACTGGCAAATACATTACTGAATTTTCTGGCGAATTCTACTGATTTCTTACTCCCATCCAGACTTGAACCGACGTTTATCATATATTTCACACCTTCATTTACAGATTTGGCTACAGCTTCATCAGGAGTCAATCTCTTTAACATATCCAGATGAGTATGTGTGTCTATAAAATACATAATACTACATTTTGATTATTATTTTTAAAACCGCTATTTTCCATCTATTCTGGGGAATAGTATTTCCCTTTCGCCAATCTTTGTTCCACCTTCAAACTTACCCCAGACCCCGTCTTTATCAACCATTATTTCATCAATGTCCTCACTTAACCCCAGCTGAGAGAATATTTTCTTGCAGGTTGATGGCATAAAAGGTATTAATAAAATAGCTGACAGCCTGATGACCTCTGTTACTTCATATAATACTGCATCTAATCTTTTCCGGTCATCTTCACTTTCACTTTTTACAAGATTCCAGGGCTGGCTGTCTTCAATATATTTATTTGCCATATTTATAAATTCCCAGACTTTGGCGAGATAATCAGAGAATTTAAAATCACCTATACGCTCTACTGCTTCGCCTTTCATTTTAGCCCATTTCTTCTCAAAAACCGGGCTTGAAACTTTTTCAGGAATTATACCATTCCTATATTTATCTATCATAGCCAGGGTTCTTGAAACCAGATTTCCAATATCATTACTGAGATCCGAATTATATCTCCTCACAAAAGCCTTATGAGTAAAAGAACCATCCTGGCCAAATGACATTTCTCTAACCAGAAAATATCTTATACCATCTACTCCGTATCTATCCAACTGTTCGTCGGGATCCAGGGTAATTCCTTTTGATTTTGACAGCTTCTCCTCTCCCATTAAAAGCCAGCCATGAACCACTATATGTTTTGGAAGCTCGACACCCAGAGACATTAGCATGGCAGGCCAGATTATAGCATGGAATTTTAAAATATCCTTTCCTATGTGATGCTGATCTGCCGGCCAGTACCGGTTAAATAAGCCCGCGTCATCAGAGCTATAGCCTAAAGCTGAAATGTAATTGATAAGAGCATCTACCCATACATAACAATAATGTCCGGAATCAAAAGGCATTGGAACTCCCCACTTTACTGTAGTCCTGGAAACACTTATATCCTTAAGTCCCTGCTTTAAGACTCCAAGAACCTCATTTTTTCTGGTTTCGGGAATCACAAAATCCGGATTGGTTTCAATATGTTTAATTAACCTGTCTTTATATTCAGACAGCTTGAAGAAGTAATTTTCCTCCTTCACAAACTCAACTTCCCTATTGCATTGGGGACACCTGCCATCCACCAGTTGAGAGTCGAGCAGAAATGTCTCACATGGCACACAGTATTCTCCCTCATAGGTACTCTTATAAAGGTCGCCATTATCTTTTAGTTTTATAAGTATATTCTGTACTATCTTTTCATGTTTTTTATCAGTGGTTCTAATATAACTATCATTGCTGATGTTGTACAACTTAAGGAGTCTTTTCATATCCTTAACCATTTTATCAACGTATTCCTGCGGGGAGACCCCTCTCTCTTCAGCACTCTTATTTATCTTCTGTCCATGCTCATCGGCACCTGTCAGAAAAAAGGTATCCCTGCCCATAAGTCTGTTAAATCTGGCCACTACATCTGCAAGTATGAATTCATAGATTTGACCCATATGCAGTTTTGCATTCATATATGGAATCGCAGTGGTTATATAAAATTTTTCTTTATCCATAATATCCTTATTGTATTTATTGTTCTTTTCTTAAATAATTGTTTACCCTTAGATTTTTGTTGCAATATTATACAATCTTTGCTTATCTATGTCATATCGGGATAATACAATTTTTAGAGCACTCTTTTTTGAAATACCCTGTTTTAGCAAACGGATTAGTTCTTTTCTTATATCTTCTTCAGAAAAACTTCTTATAAGCTCCTTTTTATATCCTTCAACAACCAGCACAATCTCACCCTTCACTTTTTTATCCTTTATTCTGGTTAAGATATCACTTAAACTTCCTCTTATGACTTCTTCATATATTTTAGTGATCTCCCTTACAAGACTTGCTCTCCGGTCGCCAAATCTTTCGATGAGCTCTCCAGTTAGGGCTTCGATTCTATTGGGTGATTCATAGAATATAAGGGTATATGGAAAAGTTGCCAGTTCTGAAAGCTTATTTTTTCTTTTGCCCCCTGCTTTTGGCAGAAACCCCACAAATAAAAAATTATCTGTCGGCAGACCTGAAAGAACCAGTGCGCTAACCGCAGCATTAGGGCCAGGTATTACAGTCAAAGGAATATCTTCTTTGATACACTCATTTACTACCTTAAACCCGGGATCCTGAATAGCTGGTATCCCGGATTCTGAAACCAGAGCAACATTTTTCCCGGCTTTCAGTTCACGGATTAGGTAGTTGATCCTGCTTTCTTTGCTAAAATCATGATAGCTTACTGTATCTTTTTTAGAAATATTGTATTTTTGCAACAGTTTTTTTATAGTCCTGGTATCCTCTGCGGCAATCAGGTCTGCTTCCTTCAATATCCTTATAAGCCGGAAACTGACATCCTCTAAATTACCGATTGGAGTTGCGCAGATAAAAAGAGTCCCTTTAATTTTTCCCTCCGCCTTACCGGTTTTAAATTTTATGATTAAAAATATGGGTTATTAAAAAATATTATAATTTTTAAGTAAAATTATACTTCCAAGATCCTTAACTTTTTCAAATAGTTTTTCATCTGCAGTAATGTACTGGGCATTAATATATTTTGCCAGAGCAATATAGATTGAATCGTATATTGTTATATTCTTAGAGAAGTGTAATTTTGAGCTTTTGGATAATATTCCTGCATAAGGTTCTACAAATTTAATATCCATTTCATATAAACTTAGAATAGCCATGTTTACCTTATCTGCATTAAATAGTGGATTATATGCAAGAGCGTTTATAACTTCGCAAACCAAAATATCCGGGGCCATTAAAAAAATATTCCTATTCATGTGCTGCAGCCGTAATGATGAAGCAATATTAACATCATCTTCATTTTCAATAGAAAACCATTTTATACAGACTGACGCATCTATAACATATGTTTTGGGGCTTTCCTTTATTAAGAGTTTTAGCTTATCTTGCTTCCCGCCATTTTCTAATTTCTGATACTCCATCCCAATCCCTTGAATATTTTCTTAAACTATCCTGAATCCTTATTGCATTTTTAATTTTCTCTATTCTTCTATTTTCTAAATCTATTTTATTAAATTTCCTTTTATATAACTGGATAGCTTCTCTTATAAGTTTACTTCTACTTAAGTTTTCCTTTTTTCTTATACTATCTAGTTCCTGTAATTCCTTTTCATCAATACTTAGATTTATCCTTACCATCCTAATACCTCATTTTAAAAATAATATATTATTATATCATAATAGGATTATTTATTGTGTAAATTTCATAAATTATTTACATAAATATTTTAATATTTTAACACAACTTATGTGACATTTACAGGGCCGCCATTTGATTAACAAATTAAATTTATATAAAAAAGATCCAGTTTTTGCATACTATATGAAACTGGATCTTTTTTTCATTTTTGGCATCCTCAATCATACCAGGATACATATCCTTGAATTTAAAAGTTTCTCCACTTACTACTTATAAGGGAAAAGTATTACAATTAAAAACTTGATAGACTCTGTGCGGTAATTATAGAGAATCTATTCCAATAAACAAGGTATTTAATATATGAAAGATGTCAGCTGTTGATAAAGTATTGTATGGTGGCGAGACGCAGAATCGAACTGCGGACACATGGATTTTCAGTCCACTGCTCTACCAACTGAGCTATCTCGCCAACCTCTAATCAAAACTGGCGGAGCTGACGGGATTTGTTCTTTCGTCTCACTCCGTTCGCTGCAGAGACGCGGACTCCCTTCGCTACCGCTCTGGTCCGTCCTTTCAAATCCCGTAAAATATGCACCAATGGCATATTTTACACAATTTAACTATATCATTATTTACCAGTAATAGTAAATTCATGGCGGAGCTGACGGGATTTGAACCCGTGATCTCATGCGTGACAGGCATGTGTCCTAAACCGCTAGACGACAGCTCCTCTTAACTGTTAATACATGGTGGGCGTTGCAGGGCTTGAACCTGCGACCCCCTGCTTGTAAGGCAGGTGCTCTCCCAACTGAGCTAAACGCCCACATCTAATGGTAGCCTGTAGGAGAATTGAACTCCTGTCGGTAGGTTGAAAACCTACTGTCCTAACCACTAGACTAACAGGCCATTATCTGGTGAGCCGTGAAGGATTCGTTCTTTCGTCTCGCTTTGCTCGCTGCAGAGACGCGGACTCCCTTCGGTCCGTCCTTTCGAATCCTGGAAACATGCACCAATGGCATGTTTGCCCGAGTTATCTCCACCTACTTACCATTTACTTATATAACTCTGGTGAGCCGTGAAGGATTCGAACCTTCGACACCCGGATTAAAAGTCCGGTGCTCTACCAACTGAGCTAACGGCCCCTGCCAATTCAATCTCATAACAACTAAAACTGCCGTAGCCATTAACTGTCCAATTAAATTAGCAAACGTAAAGTCTACTATAGTAAAAAATCATTGTCAACAGATGAAAGCAGGACATTACGGCTAAATTTCAATTAATATCTGCCTGACTTTTACCTTTAATTTTAGAGGATATTTTCCCGGCTTTTTCTTTGCCTTTCTCCAATAATTCCCCGCCCATAACTATTGCTTCGACCAGGGTAAATTTTCCTCTATCTATTATATCTTTAAGCTTTTCAATTAAATTTTTTCTAGTTTTTAATCCAGACTGGGGTGCAAATAATAATCCTAATATAAATCCAGAAAAAATTGAAATCAAAACAATTATTAATACCTCTGCTAAACCCTTCCCAACAGATTTATTATGTCCACCACTTCCAGAACCTGAATTATTATTACACATTATTGATACATCCTTTATTAATTAATTTATTTACGTCTTTATTATAAACTATTTAATGGTTATATTGAACATAATGACATTATCATAATAAAAAATTGGAGGTAAAGTAGTTAGTTTAATTCACCAGATACTCTATAACCTCTGCCCAACCCTTATTCATAACACCGTCGGTCACATATACATTATTATATTTATCAAGTTCATCCAGTATCATTTCCTTATGCTCCGGTGCATTCCCCATAAGGAAAAAGTATTTGACCTCACCTGCCATTTTTAAGTCTTCTAGCGAGTCGCCAAGTGCTATACAATTATTGATATCAAAATTTCTAATTTTTTTATCCAGCTTTATTCCCTTTGCCTTATTAACTCCCCGAGGCGTTAAATTATAAATATGCAATCTCTCTATATCCAGACCTAATTCTACTAATGATGAAAGCCCGTTGTCTACCAGAACAAGTTCCCCATATCCTTCTTTTTTAAGTAGTTTGTTTGCGAAATTCAGATTTATTTCTCCAAAAAATAATAAAGTATGTGACCTATACCTGCTCCATTCCATCTTACTTTCTATTTTATCTGGAAAATTTTTCTTAAATAATTCTATGATCTTTATTAAATCTTTTCCTTCATATGTCAGATCATATTTTATCTTCTGTCTGTCAAACGTAGTATAAACTTCTTTACCCAGATTATAGACTAATTCAGAACCTAACTCCGCAATATAATTTTTCAGTCCAATAATCTGAGCATTATATCTCAACTGGAACTTATTTCTTCCGGATACCAGGACAACATCCCAGTTTTTTCTTGCTATCTCAGACAGCAGTTTAACTGCTTCAAAGTAATAATCACCTTTCTTATCTTTAATAATACAACCCCTATCATTAAATAAAGTACCGTCAAGATCAGTATATATAACTTTTAAATCTTTTAAATTTTCTTTAATCTCTTTTTTACTATCTCTAAATAATCTATATTTCACCTTCTCTACCTTTCTACCTCTAAGTTATTTTTTTACAATT
>Ga0210003_1004638_pt1 | contig 10780 bp, 9 predicted proteins | sample LantaG_FD_182804 | JGI IMG/M metagenome (GOLD analysis project Ga0210003, IMG submission 182804) | Deep subsurface microbial communities from Baltic Sea to uncover new lineages of life (NeLLi) - Landsort_02402 metaG (SPAdes) (version 2) | ecosystem: Environmental > Aquatic > Marine > Oceanic >...
AGAGAGAGAGAGAGAGAGAGAGAGAGAGAGAGAGAGAGAGAGAGAAAGAGAGAGAGTTTTGTGTCCAATTTCCTTTTTTTTGTAGAGCAAACAAGAGACAGAAAGAGAGTTTTTTTACCCAAAAAAGAAAGCGGAGAGAGAGGGAGAGAAGAGGTCGAGAGGAGGAGGTCGAGGTCGAGCGAGAGAGGGGCGTGAGCGAAACGGAAGCAGCGAAGCCTCACAATCAACACTCCCTTTCTCCCTCTTCTTTTCTTCGAGAAGAAAGAGCAGCTCTCTGCTTCGCTCTCTCTTCTTTCTTCTCTTGTCCGCGCGCATCTGCGTGCTGTCTCGACAGCAGCAGCTCGCGCGCGTCGCACATCAGCGAAAGCAGCGAGCAAAGGGGGCGCGGCGAAGAAAATAAATCGCTCTCGCTCGCTCGCTTCCTTTTTCTTTCTTTCTTTTTTTATTCGCTTGGCCAGCGGCGAGCCCCCTCCAATCGCCTCGCGTCCAGCAGCCCTCCGACCGCTGCGGCGTTTGGCAATTCGATAGCGTCAGAAGGTTTGGAGCCTTTGAGATGAGGCCGACACCAGCTTCATCGCGCCAGCTCGCACGGGCAAGAGGTGGAGCGGGCGCGGCGAAGATGAGGACGATGATGGTTGCTTCGGCGTCGGCGGCGTCGGTAGCGCTCGTGCCGCCTTTGCATCGTCGGCGACGGCCCCTCACGGCCTTCTCTCCTCCTGCTCAGGACGGTTCTTCTTCTTCTAAACGCGCCATCGCGACCTATGCGACATTCCCGGCGTCGTCTTCCAACATCTCGAGCGGCGGAGGCATCGTGGGCGCCGCGGCACAGCAGCGGAATCAATCGCCTTCGTCGTCGTCATCGTCTTCGGCAGCGACCGCCGCTGGCGCCGCGCCGACCTCGACGACCTCGACCTCGACCAGGACTCCCCCTCCTCTTCCTTCTTCGCAGCAGCATCCCGCCTCCGCCCCTCTCCCGGCCGGCAGCGTCACCACCAGCTTCGACGACGACGACGAGTACGACGGCAGCATCGGATTCGGCTCGGACGCCGTTCTCGCCGCGGTCGAGCTCTCCAGGAGGAGGCTGCGGCAGAGGAAGAAGGAAGAGGAGCAAGAGGAGGAGGAGAGGAGGAGGCAAGCCGCCGCTGCTGCTGCCGCTGCAGCTGCCTCCACCGCCGCGCTCGCTGCAGAGGCCGCGAGGGCGGGAGGCGCTGATCGGGCCTCTTCGTCCAAACGCGCCTCCACCTCCGCGAAAGGCGAAAGCGAGAGCTCTTCTTCCACTTCTTCTCCTGCTTCTCCCACTCTGCCGCGCCGGAGGGGCCGCCCCGCCGGGCTCCCCGCGTGGAACCGCGGCCGCGCCCTCGACCCCGCCCACCGTGCGGCCCTGTCCGCCACGGCCAAGGCCAGGCACGCCGCGGACCCGTCGCTGCGCCTCTCGGCGGCGGAGAAGCTCAAGGGGCGCGACCCTTGGAACAAGAGGAAGAAGGAAGGAGAAGGAGGAGGAGGAGGAGGAGAGGAAGCAGAAGAGCAAAACTCTTCGTCGACTTCTTCTCCTTTCTCCGCCGAGACGAGGGAGAAGATGCGCCTGGCGGCCCTGGCCCGGGGCCCCAAATCCCGAGAGACGCGCCTCAGGATGGCAGCGGCAGCAAGGGGGCGCAAGACCAGCCTCGAGGGGCGACGAAAGCTCTCGCAGCTGAAAAAAGGAGAGAGGCTGAGCCCGGAGCACAGGGCTGCGATCGCCGCCGCGGCGCGGAAGAGGCACGCCGCGGACAGGGTGCTGCGGGCCGTGCAGGAGGCCTACGCGGGGCTCTCCCCGGCGCCGAAAGGGAGTGGGAGTGGCAATTCCAACTCGGAAGCAAGGCGCTCGCCTCTCTCGGTTGCTTCCTCCGCTTCCGCTTCCGCTTCTTCCTCTTCCTCTGCTTCTTCTTCTTCAAACTCTTCCAACTCCAACTCCTCCCACCCTTCCATCGCCGTCGGCGGCGTCCTCTCCAACTACATGTCCGGCCTGAAAGAGCTCCGGGCCCTGCAGGCCGAGCTCGCGCCCTGGACAGATGCCTTCAAGGAAGCGCACCAGGGTCGGAAACCGGGGCTGGCGGACGTCCACGCTTCGGGAGTCCCCTGGATCGTCAACAAGTACAGGCAGTACGTTTTATTGCGTGAAAGAGTGCTGACGGACACGCAGGCGCTGAGGCCGCGGCTGGAGAACGCGAAGAAAGGAGGAGGGAATGGGAATGGCGGGAGCGGGTTTGCAGACAGCGGCTTTTTCGGCACTGGAGCAAGCGATTTCGGCTCTATGAACTCGTCGAATCCTTCGTCATCTTCCTCCTCCTCCATGTTCAATCTTGGTGGGGGAAATGGCTCTTCCTCCTCTGCCGACGGTCTCAGCGGCGACGCCGCTGTCCGCATGGCGCTGGTCGGCCAGTACAAAGCCAAGACGGCGGCGGCGAAGAAGGCCGCGGCGGACGCCGCCGCGGGCATAACGGCGAGTTTTTCTTCTTCTTCTTCTTCTTCTTCTTCTTCTTCGTCGTTGTCGTCGTCGTCTTCGTCCTCTTCTTCCACTTCTCCCTCCTCGCGCTCGCTGCCACTCCTGGGAGCCAACGCCCCCAACAGGCTCCGCGCCGCGGTCGCCGCCGCGGCGGACTACCGCGCTAAGGCCGCCGCGGCGACGGCCGCGATCGGCAGGGCGGCGGCCGCGAAGGCGCAGGCGGCGGGAGCAGCGACGTCGCCGTTTTCGTCGTTGTCGGCGTCGCCTCTCGTCTCCTCTTCTCCTTCCGCGCCGCTGCTCTCCCGCTCGGCGGACTCGGCGCTCGCCGCCGCGGCCCGCGTCGACGAGGCTGCTGTCAGGCTCGCCGAGGCCAGGCTGATCGCGGCCAGGGCCGACGCCGAGGTAGCGCGGGCGCGGTTCAAGGACGCCGTGGCCGGGAAGTTTTCTTCAAACGACGACGACGAGGAGGACGAGAAGGACGAGAAAGATGAATAGGAAATTGTTTAAAAGAAAAGGAAAGTTGAGGTCTATTTTTTTCGAATTCATTTCTTTGTAACAGATAGCAGCATTGTACGTATTCAAAGCATCATTATCTTTTTCACTTCCCTCCTGCGGCAGAGAGCAGCAGGGAGCGGAACTCCGGGAGCGAAACCCTCCCATCGCCATCGCGGTCATGTTTCCTCAGCGCAGCCACGGCGACGAGCGACGGGGGGACGCCTCCGACGCTTCCGCCGCTTCCGCCGTTTCCGCCTCTCTTCGACAGGACGGGCCTCAGCGCCGCTTCGAGCTCGTCCAGGTCCAGCTTGCCGTCGCCGTCCGAGTCGAGCACGCGGAAGACGACGGAGGCGGAAGCGTCGCTTCCGTCGTCGTTTTCGTTCTCGTCGCCAAAGAGAGAGAACGTCTCGAGCGCGCGGCCGAACTCGACGACGCCGAGGCCTTCCCTCCCATTCTTCTTCTTCCCTGCTTCCCGGCACAGGAGGGAGTAGAGAGCGGGCACGTAGGGGTTTCCCTGGAGCTCAGGGAGGGCGGAGAGGTCGGCGAGCGTGAGGGTCCCGGCGTTGCGGGAGAGGCGGTCGAAGCTGCGCGGGAAAAGAAGAAGAGAAGAGGTTTTGAGGTTTTGATGAGGTTGAGAAAGATGAAGGAGGAAAATCGACGAGCGCATGCATCGTCGCATTTTTCACCTTTCCGCACCCCACTTCTCTATCCTCTCTTTCTCTCTTTTCATCAGCAGCTAGCTCACCGACGATGCATCCTCTCGCGCTGTTGCTTGGTGAGCTCGGAACTGGACCGGGAAGGCTCGGCGGCGGCGCCGGAGAAAAGGCTCTTCATCCTCGGCGACGGAGAAAACACGAAACGGAGAAAAAAAATGGCTGTTGGTCGAAGAAGAAGAAAAAGTCATTTTTTTTTTACACTCTTTCTCTCTCTCTCTCTCTCTCTCTCTCTCTCTCTCTCTCTCTCTCTCTCTCTCTCTCTCTCTCTCTCTCAGCCCCTCGCTTCCCCCTTTTCCTTCTTCTCCTTCTTCTTCTTCTTCGGCCTCGTCGACCGGTAGCACAGCGTCAGCACGGGCGCCTCCGGCCTGTTCAGCACCCTCGACTCGACGCAGGTCCACGTCCTCGGGTCAAAAGGGCGCAGAGCCTCTCGCACGGCCTCGGCCTCCGCGCCGCCTCCCTCGTGCTGGAAGTAGGAGCAGATCGAGACTGTGCCCCCGGGGGCTATCAGCCGCGACGCCGTGGCCTGGACGGCGAGGACCGTGGTTTGTGGCCTGGTGGCGGTCGCGAGCTGGGCCTTTTCGTCGAGTGGAGGCGGAGAAGGGGGGGGTTCGTTCTCACTGCCACCACTTCCGTTTTCGCTTCCGTTGCTTCCGCTGCTTCGACTGCTGCTGCTGATGCTGCTCTCGACGTCGTCAAACTTGGGGAGGTAGCCCAGGTTGAAGGCCGCGAGGGCCACTTGCGGCAGGGAAGAAGAAGAAGAAGAAGAAGATTCGCCGTCCTCGTCTTCTTCTTCATCTTCTTCTTCTCCTTCTTCTTCTCCCAGCGACCAAAGAGAGAGCCTCTCTTCTTCCTCTCCTTCCTCTTTCCTCCTCCTCTCCCTCTCCCTCACCGCCTCCACGACCCTCGAGTGGCACCCCAAAACCAAATCCACCCTCCCCAAGGGTTCAGCGCCGCACGCCCGTCTCCTCGCTGCCTCCTCCTCGAGCTTGTGGAGCGTGGAGCGCAGCGCGAAAGGGGAGGTGTCGAGCGCCAGCACCGAGCCCGACGGCGCGACGAGCCGCGCGAGCTTGAGCGTGTCGTTGCCGTTGCCCGCCGTGGCGTCGATAGCGAAGTCCCCGGGGCGGACCAGGGCGTCCCAGGCGGCGTGGGCGGCGGAGGTGGTGCGTGCACCCGTGGAGAGCACGGCGCGGAGCGGGGAGGGCGGGAGGAAAGAAGGGGAGGGGGGAGGAGGTGGCGGTGGAGGAGGAGGTTGACGTTGAGCCTCCGACGACGGCGACGACTGCGATGATGTCATCGTCCGCGTCGTCGTCGTCGTCTCCACGCTGGCGCTCGAGACCGACCTCGCGCCGGCCATGACGAGCCGGGACGCCTCGCGGCTGCCCGCTAGCCGGCGAGCCAGATAGGACGCAGGCATGGCTCGAAGCTGGTGCGGGCGAGGAGATTGGAATTGAAAAGTCATCCTGCTCCTTTCGAGAAAGAAGAGAAAAAAAAAGTGACTTTTTTTCCGACCTCGACTTTTTCTGCCTTTTTTTTACAAAACGCCGAACCGCGCGTACGCCCCTCGCTCCTCGAGCGCGTCCATGACCCTGTCCACCGCGTCGGCCGGAAGCGCAGAGAGGGAAGAAGGAAGAAGCAGGGAGCTCAAAGAACTTCTTGCCCCGCCGCCAAAGATCCCGCTGCCCGTCGCGGCGCGCTCACCGCACTCTGCGAACCGGACCCCGCTCCCGAGCCTGCGCCTGCAAACCTCCCTGAGCCCGCCGACGCCGTCGATCAGCCCCAGGGAAGCCGCCTGCTTCCCCGTGAAGACTCTTCCCGAAAAAATATCGGGGAGCAAAGCTTGCAGTTTTTTACTCTCCTCGTCGTCGTCGTCGCCGCCGTCTTTTCCAACTCTCTCCTTCAACCTTTGCGCCGCTCTCTCGATCTGAGGTCCACGCCTCCGCTTGATCGCCGAGATGAAAGTCGAATGCAGGTCATCTAATATGGATTGGATCCTCTCTTTCTCTTCTTCGCTGAGCGGGGTAAAAGGGTCGGCGCCGGCCTTGGCACTCCCGGCCTTCAGAACGCGCCGCTCGAGCCCGAGCTTTGTGAGAGCGTCGACAGCACCAAAGGAAGGGGCGACCACGCCTATCGACCCGACGACGCTCGTCTCGAGAGCGTAACACTCGTCGGAGGCACCCGCCAGCAGCCACATCCCGCCTGAGGCGGCGACGTCGGTGGCGAAGCCCCAGACGGGGATGTTGCCAGAGGAGGCCTCGGCGCGCTCTCGGATCGCTGCGACGAGCGCCTCTGTCGCGGCCGGGCTGCCTCCTGGGGAAGACACGCTTATCGCGACAGCGTCCGGTTTCAGCAGAAACGCCTTGTCCAGCCAGGGCTTGGCGCGCTCCTCGTTCAGGAGCTTGCGTGGCCCGCGGGCGGGAGGGGCGAGCATTCCGCGGAGGTTGACGACGGAGACGAGCTTGTTGTTGCGGTCGCCCCGTGCGAGGGCGCGGGCGAGCCAGGCCATTTTTGTTTGTTTTTTGTTTTTTTGTCGTTTTTTTCTGCGTGTGTGTTTTTAAGCTTCTTCACAATCCCAGCGGTGAGGAAGAAGAATGCGCCAGAGGGAAGAGGGGGGGCGTGCGTAGGATGAAGAAGAGGAAAACGATGGGAGTCGAAATTGAAAAAAAGATCAATGCGATGTGATCTAGCCCACTCTTCTCTATCTTTTTTCCTCTTTTCCACCTCTTCCGCGCCCCTGTCGGTTTTCCACGCAAAGGCGGGCGCTTTTCTCGCTCCGATTTCAATGCAGGCTTACTCTTCGAGTCGAATGCATCTCTCGAAATCGCGCGTCGGAGGAGCCAGGCCCGCGTTCGCGCAGCGCCGCGCCCCGAGGAATGACTTTTCTCGATCGAGGCATCATCATGCGCCGCCCTCGTCGACCTCGACCTCTTCGTCTTCTTCTTCTCCCAACTCGACAGACGACCTCGCGGAGGAAGAAGAGAAGCGCAGGTCAGACGAGTACTCCGCGACCATGTCTGCCCGCATGGGCGCGGTGCTCTCCTACAGGCACGAGGACGGGATCAACTGGAGCTCGCCCGGGCTCCTTCGCGGAGAAAGAGGAGGAGAGGAAGGGGAAAACAAGACGACGAAGAAATCGTCGAAAAAAGAAAAACGCCGCAGCCACGGGACCGTGCTCGTCGGCTCCTGCCCTCAAACCCCGGAGGACGTCTCCCGCCTCTCCCGAGAGGCCGGGGTCACCCACATCCTCCAGCTGCAGCAGGGGGCGGACCTCGACCACTTCGGCATCGACGGCGAGGGCATCAGGAGGGCCGCGGCGAGGGAGGGCGTGACCCACCTCCGGGTTCCGATCGTGGATTTCGACCCCTTTTCGCTTAGGGACCGGTTGCCGGACGCCGTCGCCGTGCTCGACTCGGCTCTCAGATACCGTACAGGGGAAGGAATGGAGCCCGTGGTGTATGTCCACTGTACTGCGGGCCTCGGGAGGGCTCCCGCGGTCGCCCTGGCGCACGCCTCTTGGTGCCGCGACTTTGACGGCGAAGACTACGAAAACGAAAGTGGAGAAGAGAGCTCAAACTCGTCTTCCCCGAGCCTGGAGCAGCTCTACTCGGACCTGGCCTCGGTGAGGCCCTGCGCTCCCAAATTGGACGCCATCAAGGAGGCTGCCGCGGATTTGGTGCTCGGGGGAGGGGGCGACGACGCAGCGGTCGCTGTGACCCTGGGATTCCGCCGAGGCGCGCTCGAGTACTCCCCTCCGGGCTCTTCGAATTCAGCTCCTGTCGTCATCGCTCGGATCGCTGGCCTCGACGGCGGCTGGGGCGCCCGCTTCGAGCCCACGATAGACAAGAAGACGGGCCGAGCGACGCTCACGAGGAGGCTGCGACCGGGGAAGCACTTCTGGAAGCTCTGCTGGACCTGGAAGGACGCAAAAACTGGAGAAGAAAGGTCGTTCTGGGCGACTTCTCCGCATCACCCTTCGCTGATCGATGCGGGGGGAAGCAAGAACAACGTGATCGAGGTGCCCAGGGAGAAAGTGCCGACCGTGGAGGGCATGGCGGCGGAGAGAAGGTTGGCTTCCTCTTCAAGTTCTTCTTCTACAAATTCAAATTCAAATTCTTCGTGGCGCCTGACTCCCAACGACAAGAGAATCCTCCGCGCCGCGCTCGCCGCGAGGGAGGCGCGGGCGATGGAGGAGGCGGAGGACCCGCTCGAGGCCGGGGTGCTCATGTGGCTGGTGCGCGCGGCGAGGGGGTGGTTGGCGTCTTCGGCGCTGCGGAAAAGCTGAGAGAGAGATTATTTTTTCATTTTTTTCGTTCTTCTTTAACTTTTTGCAGTCGTTTTTTTCTGTTTTTTTACATTTTCTTTCATTTACTCGCCAGCTTCACCCGCCCTTTCCCGTCCACCTCGAAGCGAGAACTGGACCCGCAGAGCGAGAGCAGGGACCCATTGAGGGCGGTTTCGAGCTGCTCCTTGGAAGAAGAAGTTTCGACTTTCGCCGAGAGCGCCTCTGCGACTCGAGAGGCAAGCTTCGAAACGGAGAGGCCCTTCTTCTTGTTGCTGTCCCCAGAGAGCGCGCTCTCGACGGCCTTTTTCCACTTGAGGGAAGACACGTTGAGAGAAGGAGAAGAGGTCTTCTTCTTCTTCTCCTTTTTCTTCTCCTTCTTCTGCTTCTTCGCTGCTCGTTCGCCATCGCCGTCGCCACCGCCGCCCTTCTCTTTTTCTTTCTCTTCCTCTTCTTCTCCGTCGTCGTCTCCAAAGACCACCTTTGACCCTTTCCAGTCGTGGCCCGCCGCTTTTCCCTCCTTCTTGGAAGAGGAGCTGGCCCCGAGCCCGCGCTTGCCCGCCGCCTTGAGCGCCGTCGTCCTCTCTGCCAACGCCTCTTGGTCGGCGTCGGTGAAGCCCCTGGTGCCTTTTCCCTTCTCCTTCTCCTTCGCGTCCAGGATGCCTTCGAGCCTGCCGGCGTGCACGAAGAGCGAGGTGCCCCACCAGCCGGCGGGGACTTCGTAGGACGGCGTGGCGGGAGCTTCGGGAACGGAAATGGGAGGAGGAATCAGGAGCGGAGCTGCTTTCTTGGCCTTTTTCTTGACCTCGACCTCCTCATTTGTCTTCTTCTCCTCCTTCTTCTTCTCCTTCTCCTTCTTCTCCGAGGAGGGCGCCGCGCTCGCCTTTTCCTCTCCCAGCGTCTCGTTCAAGGCAGCGTTGGCCTTGGCCGCCGCCTCGGCCTCCATCCTAGCCACCCTCGCCATCTTCCCGTCGCGCCCGCCGAAGCGGCCCCACGGGTCCCGCGCGAGCTGGCGAGCGATCCGCATCTCGGCTTTCGTGGCGGAGGTCACGGTGCCGTCTCGGTGCCGCGTCGCGGTTTTTTTCTTCTTCTTTTTGCTCTTTTTATCGCTGTCGCTGTCGCTGGAGTCGGAAGAAGAAGAATCGGATTCGGAAGACGAGGAGGAAGAGGAGGTCGAGACGTCGCTGTCGCTGTCGTCGCTGTCGCTGTCGTCGTCGACGTCGTCGTCGCTGCTGCTCGAGCTGCTGCTTCCGTCGCCTCCCGCCTTGTGCTTCTTGGCGCCCTGGTCGAACGTGCGCTCCCACCAGGCGTCTCCCCAGTCCGTCGAGGGCGCGCTGGCCTTGTTGGCGCCGACCTATACAGAGAGAGGAAGTGAGTTTCGGGTTGAAGAGAAAGGTCAGCCGTCGTCGTCGTCCGTCGTTCGTCGAGTTTTCTAGCCAAATCGCATGCCCTCCTCTCTCTCTCTCTCCTCTCCTCTCTCTTCTCTCTCAACCACCTCTCTCACCCCCTTGTTGTCGAGCTTCTGCGTCACGCGCACGGCCTCGGCGCGCCCCTGCCTCCCGACCCCGAGCCCGTCGCCGTCCCTCCATCCCAGCGAGCGCAGCATCCGCTCGCCGAAGCCGCCGCGGGCGAGCTTCTCCTCGTCGTGGCGGTGGACCTCAACCTTCCCGTCGGCCGTGACGCGCGGGGTGTGGCCGCGCGGGAGCTTCATGGCGATCTGTTGAGTGTGAGAGTAGATGCAGAACGGAGCAGAGAGAGCGAGACCGCCGACTGATGCGAAAGAGAGAAAGAGAGCCGTCGGCAGCTCCGTTTCGCTTCGAGATTTCTGCCGAACTCGCCTTTGCCGGTTTCCCTTCACTTTTCAAAATCTCTTTCGCCAACTCTCTCGCCAACCGTCTCCCTTTTCTTTTGCACGATGCTGGGCCGCCTGGCCCTCAGCGCGGGACGACGCAAGGGAGCCTCATCTGCTCTCGCTGCCGCGAGCAGCTGGCCCTGCGCTCCTTCTGCTGCGACGAGCTCCTCGCTCTTAAACTTGGCATCATCGACGTCGGCGGCGAGCTCGAGCTCGCCCTCGACGACGCTCAATGCTCTCGCCACCCGCGTCTGCTCGTCTTCCCTCGCTTCTTCTTTCTCTTCATCCGCGACAGCATCAGGACGCGGGAGCAGCAGCGACGACGAAGGGCAGAGCACTAAAACGACGAGGCCAAAGGTAAAGAATTGGGAAGAAAAAAAGTCGAAACTAGCATTCGCTTTCTTTGCTCGTGCTCTTGCCGCCGCCGTGGCCGAACCTCTTTTTTTTCTCAACCTCCTCTCACCCTCTCTCTCTTTTCCGCCGCCGCCGCCTCATCAACACCTCCACCCCACCAGGCGCCGTCGTCGTCCCTCTTCGCCACCACCTCCTCCAGGCCCGAGTCCCTCGAGTGGTCCGGAGGCTCTTCTCCCTCACCGGCCCCCGGAACCGAAGTCTCCCCGCTGCGCCGCGCTCTGCTCAAGCTCGGCGGCTTCTACTCGACGGAGTCGAGGCTGATCCGCGGCGCGCGCAAGTCGTACGACGCCGTGGTGGCGCAGGCCACCGATGGGGAGTTTGTGGACGGTACGGGGTGAAGTTTTGGAGAGGAAGAGAGAGAGAGAAAGAGAGAGAAAGAGAGAAAGAAGTCGAGGTCCATCGCTCATCATTAAAAAAAAAAAAAAAACTCGACCTCCTCCTTTTTCCACACAGCCCTGGGCCTCCGCCGCGACAACTTCGCTGACACCCACGCCCTCCTCTGTCTCCACGTCTGGCTCCTTCTGGTGCGCCTCCGTGCCGAAGGG
>Ga0210003_1004639_pt1 | contig 10780 bp, 16 predicted proteins | sample LantaG_FD_182804 | JGI IMG/M metagenome (GOLD analysis project Ga0210003, IMG submission 182804) | Deep subsurface microbial communities from Baltic Sea to uncover new lineages of life (NeLLi) - Landsort_02402 metaG (SPAdes) (version 2) | ecosystem: Environmental > Aquatic > Marine > Oceanic >...
TTACCAAGCATGGCAACAACTCGTTTGCTGGGGGTAAAGCAACCGAAGAACAAATTGAACTTGCCGAGCAGATACGCCAGTACCTTCGGGAGCAAAACATTGACGAGTTATGGCGATGAGTTGTCCCATACATGGGGACACGTTAGCCCCTATGAACATCGACACCGTTGCTGAGTTTTGGGCTGGCTTCGATTTCGACACCGCCAAGCCGATTGCATTCATTGATTCCCAAAAGATAAATTGCTTGCGTACCTTTGTGAATGCCCATATTTCGTACTTAAAGCACAACAAGGGAAACCCGCTTTACCTACCTTACTGGCTGCGGATTGAAAAATTAACAAAGCATTATGCCCAAAAGCATTGAACACCAAATACAACTTGCTTGCGTTAAGTACTTCAGGGCGGCTTACCCTGACCTTTATTGCAACCTATGGCATACCAACGGCCGAGCGATTGACAAACGAAACGGCGGCGTGCTAAAGGGCATGGGCGTTATTGCTGGCGTTCCCGACCTTCTGTTCTTTTACAAAGGCAAGCTACACGGCATTGAGTTAAAGACCGCCAAGGGGACTCAAAGCGAAGGGCAAAAAGAATGGCAGTCAATGGCTTTGAAACACGGTGGCGAATACCACATTGTGAGAACTGTGGAACAATTTGTACTTTTGATTCAGCAAACAATTCAAAATGGTTAAGAACGTACCCATCGGCAAGGTAAAGCCGAACAAAGACAACCCACGTTTTATTCGTGATGAGAAATTTACGAAGCTGGTCAAAAGCCTGCGGGAGTTCCCCGATATGGCCAAACTGCGGCCGCTTATCGTAAACGCCGAAATGGTTGTGCTGGGTGGCAATATGCGGCTAAAGGCTATGCAAGAACTGAAATGGGAAACCGTGCCCGTTATTGTTGCCGATACGCTTACACCTGAGCAAGAGGCCGAATTTATCATCAAGGACAATGTTGGGTTTGGCGAATGGGATTGGGAAATGCTGGCCAACCAATGGGACGCTGAACTGCTAACCGATTGGGGATTGGATATACCGCATTTTGAACCTGAGTTGGAACTTGAAGCCGAGGAGGACGATTACGAAATGCCCGATGAATTGCAGACCGACATCGTGCTTGGAGACCTTTTTGAGATTGGCGAACACCGATTGCTTTGTGGGGATTCAACGGATAGCGATTCGGTGGCAAGGTTGATGAATGGGGAGAAGGCGGATATTGCATTTACATCACCGCCTTACAATGCTGGAAAAAGTGAAGCATTGAGCGGAAATACACACACAACAGACAATAAATACAATGAGTACAACGATAATCAAACACAATCAAATTATTTAGATTTGTTAATTGGATTTACAAATAATGCATTGATAAATGCGGAATATTTGATTTGCAACATTCAAAGTTTGGCAGGTAATAAAATAGCTTTAATTGATTATCTGCATCAATACAAAAACAACTTTATTGATGTGGCAATATGGGATAAAGGGCATGGAGCACCACAAATGGCAAAAGGAGTCATGACAAATGTTTGGGAGTATATGATTTTTATATCTAAAAACAAAAACCCTTCAAGAGCAATTCCTAATAGTAATTTTCAAGGCACAATACCTAACATTTATCGTGGAAAACCACAAAGAAATAACGAATTTTCTCACGTTCACGCTGCAACATTTCCGATTGATTTGCCTGAATGGGCTTTACAATTTACAAAGGAAGGAGGTGTTGTGTTAGACCAATTTTTAGGAACAGGAACAACAATGGTAGCCGCACACCAACTTAACCGCAAATGCTACGGTATGGAACTTGACCACAAGTATTGCCAAGTGATTATTGACCGAATGCGAAAACTTGACCCAAGCATTAAGGTAACGAAAAACGGCCAACCGATATGAGCAACGTAGACACTAAAAAAAAGTTGATGCTTGAAGCCTTGGAGAAAAGCCTTGGCATTATTACAACGGCTTGTAAGGCGGTCGGCATATCAAGGGGCAGCCACTACCAATACATGGAGAACGATGCGGAGTACGCCGCCAAGGTCAACGAACTGACCGAGGTGCAACTTGACTTTGTGGAAAGCAAACTGATTGAACGCATTAACAAGGGCGACACCGTTGCGATTATCTTTTACCTAAACAACAAGGGTAAGAGCCGAGGGTACAACCGACACAACGAAGAGAAACGGGAGTCGATACAATGGCCAAGCAACTTTACCTTTAACGTGGAAAGTGAAAGCGTATAAGCTGAACCGCAAGCAATACGCCACGATAGTCGAAAGCGAAACCGAACGGCTGTTTGCGTATGTGGGCGGCATTCGTTCAGGCAAGACAATAACGGGAGCCCATTGGGCACTCCACAACATCATCAACTTTCCTGAAGCCAAGGGCGGGATATTTTCCAACACGGTAAGCCAGCTAAACACCGCAACCCTGTCGGAGTTTATTCAGGTGCTGGAAAGCAACGGCTTGCACAAGGGCGAGCATTACGTGGCGAACAAAGACCCCGAACGGTTCTTCGGCTACAAGTCAAAGTTCGAAAAGCACAACGGCGTTTGGTCGTTCATGAACGGGGCTCAGGTCATTACCTTTAGCATCGAAACAATGATACGAGGTATTGAACTTGGTTGGTGCTGGGGCGATGAGGTGCAAGACGCCGCTATCAATTCGCTTAACATCGTGCTTGGCCGTATGTCAGGGGCTAAGTTCCCACGAACGCTGTGGACTATGACACCGCCGATGGACAACGCTGACATTGATGAAATGATATGGGGGGAGGCGGCAATACCGCACACCATTGGTACAACCTACGACAACAAGGCGAATTTACCTGAGGGGTACATTGAGCAATTGGCAAAGACATACGATGCCCTGACTTTCAAACGGGAGGTCATGGCCGAGCGGGTTACCATGAATGGCCTTAACTGGCTGTACAGTTTTGAACGTGCCAAGCATATAGGGGGCAAGGCGGCATACGATACCATGCAGCCCGTGTACGTTTCGATTGACTTTAACAACAACCCGTTCACGGCTATCCTTGCCCACCGGGGGCGAAACGCTGATGGCAAGCAATACATTCACTACTTCGATGAAATTGCGTTAACCCCTGACCAAGTGCAAGGGCGAACCTTCATCGAGGCAATGGCCGAAGAAATATTCAGGCGAACCCCAGCACAAGTGCAAAACCGATTGTACTTCATTACGGGTGATGCTTCGGGCCGTGCCCAGTCGGTCATCGCAAAGGTTGGGCAGAATATGTGGTCCGAGATAGTGGACCGCATGAGGGTATCGCCCAACAATATCTTAGTGCCAAGGTCGAACCCGCCGCATCAAGAATCACGGCGGCTATGCAACAGTATCTTTTCAAACTACGATGAGGTGCTGATTAACCCAAAATGCAAGGTGCTGATTCGGGATTGCGAATTCGTGAAGGCCCTACCCGATGGGGGTGTTGACAAAGGTAGCCGGGCAAAGGTTGACAAACGTGCCGATGCCTTGGACTGCTTGCGGTACGACCTACACGCCAACAATCGGCAGTTCATCTTTAGGTAAGAACGTCTAAAAAACGTCTAATTGTTTTCGGGCTTAGACATTCTTTGGGGCTTATAAGGGGCGAAACATGAGGCCTTTGTGCGTTTAATGACAACTTGTCGAAAATACCGCCAAGTTTGTTTGAAATAATTTATATTTGAATCATGCAAGACCACGCAAAACAACTATTTGAAATCAATGACATTTGGCCGGGCGACATGGTGTTTCACCGCTTAGAACCCGAATTGCCAATCATTTGCCTAACCGTATGCTACAACGGCAGCGATAAACTTGAGTACGGTGTAAAGTCCACCCACGGCCTTGAGAGTTGCAGCCGATACGAACTATTGACGGCAGTTGATGCCGAAATCAAGCGTATCACGGGCAAATGACAACAGACCAGTACATCGCAAAGCTAAACGCTGCGAGCCGCAAAATGACGAACCCAAAGGAGTTAGTCGGTGCTGCTTCGGCAGTCGGTAGGTTGCAGCACAAACGCATATTTCAAGACGGCAAAGATGACGGGGGTGCAGACATCAAGCCCGACTATTCAACCAAGCCGATATACATAAGCAAGGGGGCAACACCAAACGCAACCGCTGCGGGCAAATATAAGGGCGGCTACAAGCAATTTAAACGCAAACTTGGGCGGGGCAAGATGGTGCTATTTCGTTTCTTTGCTCAGGCATACCTTGGCAGTTTAGTTCGCCCCGATGTTCAGTTTAGCAACAGGGGCGTGGTTATAACGTCAGGCTTCAATTATACGCCAGCCAACCCGAAAGGCAAGGTGGACGGCCTTTTGAACAAATATGGGGAGGCTTTTAAGTTCAGCGGCGAGGAAGAACAGCTATTCAGGGAGAAGGCCCGCCAATTCTTACTAACTTTGTTTCAATGATTTCGGACATACTAAACTACCTGAATGCCCAACTGCCCAACATTGCGGCGGTATCACGGCCTTTATGCCAACTTGTAACCGAGGTAAACAAGAACGGCGAGCCACGTACCTTCCCAGCAATATACGAGGGCAACGGTAGCCTTGACTACGTGAGCCGATTCGACTGGAAGGGCGGCATGATGTTTTGGCTTAAGAACGGTGCTGAGGACATTGAACTGCTTGACCGCATACGGGCCAACAAAGAACGGGTGCAAATTACCATACCATTAAAATTTCATTGGGTGGGCAGCCGTTCGGTATGGCAGAACGATACGCAATACCTTGAACAGTACATTTTGCTGGCTATTCAAAAGGCGGTCAGCTTTGACAATATCCCAAGCCTACGTTCTACGCTTGGCCTTGACCGAATTAAGACCATTGTACGCAATCGGCAGTATGGCATCGAAACCCTTGACGATGCGTTTGAGGGCATTGACCTTCGCTTGCCCCTTGATATGGGTGCTGCGATGCTTGAGGTGGACTTGGTTATAACAGGCGATTTAAACTGCATCATTGGTGCATCTTGCACAGCCGATGTTGGGTTGTTGCTGCTTGAAAACGATAACCTTTTACTAAACGAAAATAATAACGAAATAACACTATAATGGCAAACCAAAAGGTTACCCAACTACCATTTGCAAGCGTCAGCAACGACAGCGATTTCTTATACGTTGTTCAAAGCAACACCAGCAAAAAAATGACCAAGCAAATGTTGATGAGTTCAACATTAGCCGCTGCCAACGCTGCCCAATCCGATGCGACTACTGCGATTTCAAATGCGGCTACTGCTAACTCTGCCGCAACCGCAGCACAAACTGACGCAACGCAAGCAATTGCCGATGCTGCTGCCGCACAATCAACAGCAACTTCTGCACAATCAGCGGCAAGCAATGCCCAATCAGATGCAACGCAAGCCATTACCGATGCTGCGAGTGCATTAAGCACGGCAACTGCCGCATCTTCAACAGCCAACGCTGCCCAATCTACTGCAACTGCTGCTCAATCAACAGCAACCCAAGCAATTGCCGATGCTGCCGCTGCACAATCAACAGCCAACGCTGCCCAATCCGATGCGACACAAGCAATTTCTGACGCTGCCGCTGCCACTTCAACAGCCAACGCTGCATCTTCAACGGCAACTGCTGCACAATCAACGGCAACTCAAGGGGTAACTGATGCCGCCGCCGCACAATCAACGGCAAATTCGGCAACTTCAACAGCCAACGCTGCACAATCAACAGCCAATGCCGCATTGCCAAAGGCTGGCGGAACAATGACTGGGGGCATTAACATGGGTTCACAGGCATTAACAAGCCTTGCTGCCCCAAACAACGCAACCGATGCAGCCACCAAGGGATATGTTGACACGGGCGTTTCATCTGCTAATTCTGCCGCATCAGCCGCACAATCAACAGCAAACACAGCAGTTCAAGATGCCGCAGCTGCACAAACAACCGCAAACGCTGCTCTTCCAAAGGCGGGCGGCACGATGACTGGTGCATTGAACATGGGTAGCCAAGGCTTGACCAATCTAACCACCCCTTCCGCTTCAACTGATGCAGCAACCAAAGGATATGTTGATACAGGATTGGGAGGTAAGCAAAACACAACTGCCACCACAACGGGCGTTTCGATTGCATTGGTTACACCGCAAGAATACGGCAGCTATGGCACTCCCCAAACGGGCAACATAACGGTTAGTTTAACAAGTGCGGTTCGAGGTGTTGACCAAATACTTTACCACGATGATAGTGTTGCCCCGACCATAACGGTAACGGGAGGCACGGCGATTCAGTTTGGTACTGCAAGCTACGACCTTACCAAAGTTAACGTGATTGCGTTTTGGTTTATGGGTGGCACAAATGTTGGGTACATCATAACGCCAGCCGTTTAATATGAGAAGTATTCGATTAGGTATGATGAGTGGTGGATTGCCACCAGTACAACTTTTGCTTGATACAAACCCCGGTGCATCTGTTGCATATTCACTTAGGAAATTAAGTAGTGCATACGCTGGCTCTGCAATTCGTGTTAGGAGGTCAAGCGACAATACTGAGCAAAACATCGGATTTTTTAATGGGGTTTTAGATACTGCCGCCTTGCTAAGTTTTTGTGGCAACGGCAATGGTTTTGTTACTACGTTCTATGACCAAAGTGGTAATGCAAAGGACAGCGTTCAACCTTCAGCAGGTGGCCAACCAAGAATTGTTTTGTCGGGGGTCTTAGAAACATTAAATTCTAAACCTACAATAAACTACATATCAGGTACTGCAACAAGAACAACTGGGCAAAATGTTACTGGACAAAGTATTTTCACGGTTGCTCAGGTTGTTACATACAATCAGCTTCAATCCCTCATTTCCTTTGACCATTCAAGTCAAGGGTTTGGCCCTTGGATTCGTTCTATTCAACCAAATTTTTGGAGAACACCAAGTACAGCGGGAACAGATTCTTATGATTTTACAAACGGAAGCAATATGTACTTTAACAGCAACTTACATACTTCAGCAAATAACATTTTAACCCCGCACATTTTATCTTCTTTTGCAACATCGGCTCTTACTAAAAAGTTTGGCATAAGTGATGCAACTTTTATTGGAAGATGGTTTTTAGGTAAAATGTCTGAATGTATAGTATATCCAACAAGTCAACAAAGCGGGTTTAAATCATCAATTGAAACCGATATGAGCACCCATTATTCAATTACATTATGACAATTTTAGGTTATAAATATTTAGTTGAAGCAGATGCTCAAAAGGCAAGAAAAGATTGCTCTGGCTATTATGGCATTCCTGTTTCTCCTAAAGACACTACTCAATATTGGGTAGATTATCAATGTGCAATTTTAGATGAGCCTACATTTTGGTACATTATCCACGATGAAAGCCTTTTGCCTATACTCGGCGAGCCAGCCGAATTTAATGTAACTCAACCAGCGATATAAAATGCGACCAATTAACCACATCGTTTTGCACACGACAGCCAGCAACATAAAGGCAACGGCTGACAGCATTAACCGATACCACCGCAAGGTGCTTAACTGGGGTTCGCCCGGTTACCATTTCATCATCGAACGGGACGGCAAGGTTGTGGACAATTGGCCTATTGAAAAGACCAGCAACGGGGTGAAAGGCCACAACCATGACAGCATTAACATCAGCTACATAGGTGGCATTGATGCGAAGGGCAAGCCTACCGACAACCGCACTAAGGAACAAAAGAAAGCAATGGCCGAACTGGTTGCCAAGCTAACCGCTAAGTTCCCAAACGCTGAGGTCTTAGGGCATCGGGACTTCCCGAATGTTGCCAAAGCATGCCCATGTTTCGATGCACGGGCTTGGTGGGCAACCGTTAAGAAATGTTAAAAAACTTGTAGGGTATTGCAAAATTCCTACTTTCGGCTAAACAATTTTACAAAACCATGACTGAACAACAAGTGCAAATCATTGAAAGCTACGTTGACACTCAAGAGGCGGGATTCTTTAAACGTACCCTTGCCCGCAAAATTGTAATGGAAAACCCCGGTGCATTTGAGCAAACCAACCATGAGGTTGAAAGGGTTCGATGTTCAATTCGCTATCGTTCGGGAGCCACAGGCGATACGCAAAGAGGCTTCGCAACAAGCAGCGGCAAGCTAAGGGAAAAGCTATACAACCCTGAGCAGATGAAGCCAAGTGAATATATGCAAGCGTTTATGGGCCGAGGCGAAAAGACCAGCAAAGAGGTTTGGCATCTTCCGAAAAACATACGCAAGCCCCTTGTAATATCCGACATTCACTTGCCATACCACGTACTTTCGGCAGTTGAAACTGCAATCGACTACGGGTTCAAAAACGGGGTTGATGCGATATACATTAACGGCGACTTGATTGACTTCGCCAAGATTAGCCGATGGGAAAAAGACCCAGCGTTAATGTCCGCACCAGTTGAGGTGCAAATGGCGAGGGACTTTCTGCAAGGGTTGACCAGCCTTGGATTGCCTGTATTCTATAAGCTGGGCAACCACGAAGACCGCTGGGATAGGTACATACTTCAAAACGCACCTGAGTTAATCACCTTGCCCGGCCTTCAACTAAAAGCCGCCCTCGGACTTGATGAATTGGAAATTGAGTTAATTGACAGCCGCCAACACGCTAAGTTCGGCAAGCTAAGTGTATTGCATGGCCATGAGTTTGGCGAGTCGGTATTCAGCCCTGTTAACCCAGCACGGGGGTTGTTCCTTCGTGGCAAGTCAAGTGTATTAGCTGGGCATAACCACCAAACATCGGAACACCACGAAAACAACCTGAACGGCGACCCGACCGCTTGCTTTTCAATGGGCTGTTTATGCGACCTTCAACCAGCCTACCGCCCATTCGCATACACTAAATGGAATCACGGGGCTGCCATTGTTGATGTTGATGAAGACGGGGAATTCAGCGTTGAAAACTTCCGCATCATTGACCGCAAAGTACGATGAACTGGCTTGGCTTTATATCAAGGCATTACGGTCTTATCGCAATCGCAGCCGCATTGATACTTGGGAAGCAATCATGCAATCATAAAGCCGAGGCCGAGCGGCACAAAAGCAATTACGAGGCAATCCAGCAAACAACGGGAAGCACAGCAAGGCGTTTGAACTTGACGGTTGAGCAATTGACCGATGAGAACAAACGTCTGCTGGATAGCCTTAATGTGAAAAGCGGCAAGGTGCAGTTCGTGTACCGCACCAAATGGCGAACGGCAACAGACACGTTTGAGGTTGAGGTTGAACGCTGGCATATTTACCTTTTGCCATGCCCGATTCAAACCTTTACGGTGGACACCAACTGCATAAAGCTGACCGCATTATTGCACCCCGATTCAGCGGCCAAGGTTACGCTAACCACCGACTACGATTTAAGCGTTGTTGGGTATTGGAAAAGACCGGGCAAATGGTTTGGTGCAAAACTTTGGAACGGATTGTTGGGCAAAAAAGAAGCGTACATCAAAATTGCTTCGCCTTGCTTTAAGGATTCTGCCGTATATTTGAATAAATTTAGCCAATCACAATGAACCCAGTCTGCATTCAAGATTTAACAACTGCCAAAGTATTGGCCGCACCTACCAACTGCCAAGCGACTGCCAACCTAAACATCGGAACATTGGCGGCATCAACGGCGTACGATGTTTATATTACTAACATCGGAAGCGAAACTACGATTAAGTACGACATCACAACCAACGGTGCTGGCCTTGCGACAATTGCCTTGCAAACCAACGCCCTGTTCTTTAACGGCAACAACCTTTTTAGCTTGCACGTGGTGGCAGATGGCGATGACATTGCCAACTATGTGCTGATTGACAACATACACGTTGGCTTCGTGCTATACTTTTGGCGAAGCAATACAACTGCCCCGACTACGCAGAACATTCAGGCAGTTTAACTATCTTTACCATACCAAAAACCAAAACCCATGATTGAAAACCTACTTTTAACATCAATGTTCATCTTCGGCGTATGGCTATCCACCGCCGAGGGTATGATTGGCGATGAACTACGCTGGCTTTTCATTAGCCGCTTTCCTGAACTTGCAAAACCCGTTGTTGATTGCCCTACGTGCATGGCTTCGGTGTACGGCACGCTGGCCTATTGGGGGCAACACCTGATAAACGGCAACACTACCGACCTATTGACCTTCATCGGCTGGCCTATCTTCGTCATTTGCTTGGCTGGGTTCAACGGCATCATCTTAAAACTTGCCAAATGGTTATAACTAAATTAGCGAATTGGTTAGTTAAGAACTATCCCGATGCGGTATTGACCGCCTTGAAACCCGATTCCAAGAACTGGAAAGCGGGCTGCGAATTTATGGTCGAAATGGACGGGCATAAATACTACCGCTTCAGGGATTCGGGTGATGTGCCATTGGTTCGATACAAAGAAATACAAGCGGTGTTAATTCAACTTGACAACCGCCTGACTTCCGATGAACTGCTGAACATTCTAAGTATTGCACGTGAAAGCGTTGTGGCCGCTATTGAAGGGCAAAGCCGCAAGGATAGGGGCAAGGGCTTACAGCAATGTTTATGGGCGATACAAGAAGCCGAAAGCCGCCATAAGGAACTTGGCTTGCATACCGACTTGATTGTAGAACTGGCCGCATTGAACTTGATACGTGGCGATGAAAACCCGTTCGAAATAAACGAGGGTATTCAGGCCGAAAAGTTACGGTTGTTTAAGCGGGAGTTTGTGAACCACGATTTTTTTTTGTCCGCTGGAATGAACGAGTTCTTACCCAATGCCGGGCAACTGGCCGCCGTTTGGCAGCAACTATGGCAGACCAGCGACCAACACCA
>Ga0210003_1004643_pt1 | contig 10772 bp, 11 predicted proteins | sample LantaG_FD_182804 | JGI IMG/M metagenome (GOLD analysis project Ga0210003, IMG submission 182804) | Deep subsurface microbial communities from Baltic Sea to uncover new lineages of life (NeLLi) - Landsort_02402 metaG (SPAdes) (version 2) | ecosystem: Environmental > Aquatic > Marine > Oceanic >...
GGGGGGGGAGGAGGGAGAGAGAGGGAGAGGGGACGTGAGACAGAGAAGAGAGCGCGAAGGTCGAGGAAGAGGTTGAAACTGAAAGAGAGCAGAGCAGAGAGACGTTGCTCTCCTCTTCTCATCACCATCATCTTCCTCCTCTTACCGTGACGGGCCTGACGCACAGGTCCATGCAGATCGCGCATTTCAGGGACTCGTCAAACATGTTGGCGTTGGCGGTGCCGTCGGCGACCGGGGCCGCGGCAGCAGCGGGGGCGGCCGGAGCTCCGGCGACGCCGGAGGCATTCACAGTCGCAGCGGCTGTCGTCGCGTCGGCAGAGACGGCGACGGCAGCCTTGGGCTTGACGTCTCCTGTTTGGTGTCGTTTTCAATGTTTTTTTTTTCAGTTTGAGTGACGTGAGCAGGAGATGATCGAGGATGCTGATCCGGTGCGAGAAAGGGAAAAAAGTGTGCGGAGGCGGCGAGAACCGAGAGGGGCAAGGCGGGCAAGAGGCTTTTTTGATGCCAACGGATTTCGAAAAACGCCGAGGGACGAAAAAGAAGAACGTCGACGCTGCCTTTTTTAAAGTGCTCGCCAGCTCTCGTGTGCTTTTTTTCTTTCACTTTTTACTCGGACGGCACAGAAGAGACCGAAAACGATTCATTCTGCAAGAAGTAGAATCCGAATGCGTAGAAAGACAAGAGCGAAACGACGAGGCGCAAACGATCGTGTGACAGAGGAGAGAGAGAGAGGGGACGATTCGGTCAAAGGAAAAAATCAATGCATCGAGACTCACCGTCGCCGGGCCTCCACTTGCCCGTCAGCAGCGCCTGCCTCCTCGCGGCCTTCTCCGACTCGTCGATCGTCGTGTCCAGCTGGATGCCAACGATGGCCTTGCGGAGCTCGTCCTGGTTCATCGGGACGGAGCACATGGTGGTTGAAGTTTTTTGAAGAGAGAGAAAGAAAACGTTGTTTGATCTTTTTCTTTCTCGTTCGTCTGGTCAAAGAGGGGAGTGCGAGAGAGCAGATGCGAGCGAGTCTTTTTTTCTCCTTCACTTCTTGCCATTCTCGCTTTTTTCTAGTGAGAGCAGAACAACGCCGGGGCTTGTCCAGGGTAGTCCCGACCCGGCCAAGCACCAGCGACATCCTCAACAGAGAGAGCACGCGCCCAAGACAGGGGCTCATTGGCGGGAGCAGGGTAAGAGAGCGCGGGACAGGAGAAAGAGAGCGAGATTTGCCTGCGTGCGTTTTTTTTTTTTTTTGCCTCGTCTCTTCCTCGACAGCTCTTGACAGGCCGATCGCTTCCCCCTCTCTCTCCCTCGTTCCTCCTCTGTGCTCTCCCATACCGCAGCCTTATCTTCCTCTCGGGCGCAGGGCTGGTGCGTGACCTGGCCAGGGGGCGATGGATTCGAAGGATGAAAAAGAGAGAGAGAGAGGAGGAACGAGCGAGCAAGCGAGGCGATGCGACAGAGAGAAAAACGGAGGTGCCCTTCGACAGAGAGGGGAAGCGAAAAAAAACCTCAACCTCTTCGTCAATCTCTTCCTCTCGTCAACAGGTCCGACCACGCAGCTATCAGCAACAACCAGCAGCGATGAATGCCAACTTCTCCGCCGAGGCAGACGCGGCCCTGGAGGCCGTGAGGGCATGGGCAGCGGCCGCGGCGTCGGCGGGGTCGCCGCTGTCTCCGGGCGGCAACGCCGGAGGAGGAGGGGCGGCAACGGGAGCAGAAAACAACGCTGCTGCCGCCTCTGCCGCCGCTGCCGCTGCTGCTGCCGCGGACCTCCCGACGATCTACAAGCGGCATCCTCCGGGGTTTGACATGGCCCAGGTGAGAGGATGGAGAGAGAGCGAGAGCTGGTTGGAGTAAAAAAGAGGAGGAGAAAAGAAAAGGAGGAGAAAAGAGAGAGCGAAAGAAGAAAACTCAAAAAACTTTCCAAAAACTCGCTCCTTTCAAAAAAAACTCCAACAGCACCTCGGCGTTTCCGTCGCCGACTGGGACGCCATCGCCGCCAGGAGGGTCCTGCCCCTGGCCCTGCGCGGCTCCGGGGTCGAGACCGTCATCGGGGGGCTGCTTGCGAGCCCGACGACGGCAGCAGCGAACACAAACGGCGGCGGCGGAAACGGGAACAACAACAGCGGCTTGATGGCGGCGATGGCCGCGGCGGGCAGCGGGCGCGGGGCCGCGCTCGCCGCGGCCGCCGCAGCCAGCGGCATGAACGCCACGAACAACGACATCGGCGGCGCTGCTGCTTCCTCTCCTTCATCGACTGCGGCTCTGGGGCGCCTTCGCCCCTCGCTGTCGTCATCGCTCGCGGCCGCCGCGGCCTCGAGGAGCGCCGCAGCCGCTGCCGCCGCTGCAGCCAATGACGTGCTCCCTCCGCTGTCGTCTTCGGAGGCGCACCTCGTGATCCAGCACCAGCTCCAGCTGTTGCAGCAGCAGCAGCAGCAGGGAGGAGGAGTGGGAGGGGGCGGCGGCGGCGGAGGAGGCATGCCGACGCCGCAGCCCCTGCCGATGCTGGACTTCGCTGCCGTCACTGGAGGGGAGGGAGGAGCGGCGACAACGACGGCGACGGGCCCACAGCCATCGGCAGAGGTGCTGGCGGCCGTCTCGGCTGCTGCTGCTGCTGCTGCTGCCGGAGCCGGAGCCGGAGTCGGAGGAGGAGAGCGAGCAAGCCCCGACGCAGCCGCCGTCGGCGGTGTCGTCGGCGGCTCCGGAGGAAGGGGCCGCGCCTCCAAGGGCCTCGGCGGGCGCGCCCCCTCCCGCGGGCCGGCGAGGCCCCGCTCCCGCTCGACGACCGCTGCGCCCGCGGAGAGCGCCGGAGGAGCAGGAGCATCGGGGGGCGCGGCGCCGACCGAGGGGGCGGCCGCGGCGGCGGCCGTCGCGGCCTCCTCGGGGGCGGCCGGCCCCTCGCCCTCTCCCTCCTCGTCCTCCCTCGCCGCCGGGGTCGGAGCAGCCGGAGCGGCCGGAGCAGCCGGAGCCGCCGCCGCGGGCGCGGGGCCCCGGACCTACACTTCCAAGTACCGTGGGGTCCACCAGACGTTCCCGACGCGGCGCTGGGAGGCACAGTTCCGCAGGGGCGGGAAGCCGACGTCGCTGGGGTGCTTTGACGACGAGCAGGCGGTGTGTTTTTTTTTGAAGTTTTTTTTTTGGGGTGGGGAGCGATTAAAAAACAGAAGAAAGAAAAACTCAAACACTTTTCTCTCTTTCTCGAACCTCTCGTTCCAAAATACAAAAAACAGGCCGCTCGCGCCTACGACAAGGCGATGCTCTGGTGCGAGCTCCATGGATGTCCCTCTGCCAAAGGGTGAGTTTGACCTTTTTTTTGGTTTTTGAGGGAGAGCGAAAAAGAGAGAGAGAGCAGAAAAAAATCGAGAGGAAAAAAACTCAAGTTTTCCCCACCAAAAAATCAAAATCGAAAAAAAAAAACAGCGGCGTCACCAACTTCGACCCCTCCGAGTACGAGCACGACATCCCCGCCCTGCTGGCGTGCACCCAGGACGAGCTGGTCGCGGCGCTGCGGGGCGAAGGGCGCAGGCAGGCCGCCGCGAGGGCGGCGCGGCTCAAGAAGGAGGCGGCCGCGGCGGCGGCGCTGGCGGGAACAGCGGGAGGAGGAGGAGGAGGAGGAGGAGGGAAGAAGGGTGGCAAGCACTGACCTTTGTCCTTTCTCTCTTTCGTTTTTTCCCTCTTTTGCTCAGCAGCAGTAAATGTGAGCTTTTGCCGCGCTTGTGTGTAAAGGAATAGAACCGACCAGGAGGTGATTACTTTGAATTTTTCTTTCTTTGCCGAGGTTTGAGGTCGAGGAGGAAAAACAAAAAAACACATTTTTTAGATCAAGCCGTCTCTCTCTTTCCTTCAATTCGCGCCTTTGAAATGCGCTCCGTCGCCTCGATTCGCGCCACCGCGCGTCTCTCTGTGAGCTCTGCTGGGCTCGCGTCGTCCCCGCGGGCATCATTGGCCGCGCATGCGCAGCGGAGCACCTCGATCACCGTTTCTCGCCGCTCTTTGTCGTTCGTCAAGGGAGATCTCCGTTCAACCTCGACCTCTTCCCGCGCCGCCGCCGGCGTCGTCGCCACCTGCGCGGCGGCGCCAGGATCCGACGCCGCCGCCGACGAGCTCGCCGGCCAGATCACCGCCGAGCTCATGGAAAGCATGCGCCTCAAGATCGCGGCGACCCTCGAGACCGACCCCGCGCTGGTCCGCGTGGGCGACGCGAGCGGTGACGGGCGCCACGTCGAGATCGACGTCGTTGCGGCGGCGTTCGAGGGGAAAAAGTCGATGGAGAGGCAGCGGATGGTCTACAAGGCCATCTGGCAGGAGCTTGCCGAGACGGTGCATGCTGTGGACGCGATGACGACGAAGACGCCGGCGGAGGCGGGGCAGTAGCGTGTGCGAGAGAGGAGATTCTTCGTGTAAACAATTTTCTGAAAGAAGAAGAGGTTTTGGGGTTTTTCCTTTCATTTTCCATCGAGGATTGCTTCTTGGTTGTTTCTCTCTCTCTCTTCTTCTTTCGTTTTCTCCCTCTCGATGCTCTCTTCGCCCTCCGGCTCCTCGGACAGCGACGACATCAGCAAGAGAGACGGCGAGCGAAAAGAAGACGACGGCGAGAGGGCGCGACAGCAGCAGCAGCAGCAGCAGCAGCGAGAACAACCAATTACGTCGTCGTCGGGCGCCCACACGGCTCCTCGACCTCCTTCCGCAGCCCTCGCTCTCAGCGACGCCGAGGCCGCAGCGGCAGGCGCCGCCCTCAAGCGCGCGCGAGCCACGGCCCGCGCCCGCAGGAAGGGGAGCCTCCTGGCCTCCTCCTCCGCCCCCAGGGCCCACATCGCTGTCCCGCAACCGGGAGCAGCCGCCAGTTCGCAGGCGAATCCTCCCCGGCGGATCCTCGACCCGTCGGGCGCGGCCTCGGACGCCGACGCCGCCGCACGTCTGCGGGCGTGGCTCTGTTCGACGCTCGCGAGGCCCGGCGCCGCCCGCTCGGGGGCCTACGCGAGGCACCGCGCCGCGGTGGTGCGCAAGGCGTTGAGCTTGCTGGAGACGAAGCGGAGCGAGGCGCAGGACGCGGAGCTGCAGGCGCTGCTCGGCGGGCTGAGCCTTTGAGGGAAAAGAAGAGGGGAAAAGAAAAAAGAGAGGTGGTAGGCTGGAATGGGAAAAGAAATGATGGCGCTCTCGCTGTTGAGAGCTCGCCGTTCTCGCCCTGGAGGACTCCGACCGCTTTCCCCTTCTTCATTTTCTTCTTCTTCCTTTTCTTCTTCTTCTTCTTCTTCTTCTTCTACGCCGTCTTCATCCTCGAAAGAAGGAGACGAAGAACCGCCTTCTCCTTACTTCCCGGTCGTCGTCGTCGGCGCCGGACCGACAGGCACGACCCTCGCCGCGCTCCTCGCCCGATTCGGCGTCCGCTCTCTGCTTTTGGAGAAGTCCCCCGTGGCCGGGAGGGCGCATCCGGCGGCGCACTTCATCAACGCAAGGACTATGGAGACGTTCCGGAGGCTGCCTGTCGTCGCCGCCGCTGAGCTTGGGTGCGAAGAAGAAGAAGCAGCGGGGAAAGAAGAAGAAGAAGAAGCAGCGACGAAAGGAAACGGGAAGACGAAGACGAAAGCGATCTCCTCCCTCGCCGACGCCGTCGCCGCGGCGTGCCCCCCGAGGGACCAGTGGCGCCGCTTCGTCTATTGCGGCTCCGCCGTCAACGGGCCCCTACTGGCTTCCGTGGACCACTTTGACGAGGAGGAGGACAGGGAAGGAGAGCGAGAGAGGAAGAGGAAGAGGAAAGAGAAAGTCCGAGGCGGCGGCGGAGGGGCGAGCGAGGAGGAAGAAGGCGCGGGAGGAGGAGGAGCAGGAGGTTCCGCCGCGCTGTCCCCCGTCAGGGTCGCGCACCTCCCGCAGCACCGTCTGCTCCCGCTGCTGCTCGGCGCCGTCCGGCTCGCCTCCAGGGGAGGAGGAGAAGGCGGCGGTCGCGAGCCGGAAGGGGAGGGGCAGCTCGTCGACGCACGCTTCGGCTGCGAGGTGGTCGGCGTCCGGCCCCTCTGCCCGCCCCCCTTTCCTTCCTCCGCTCCGGGGGCTTCGCCTCGCCTCCCGCTCCCTCCGACGCTCGCGGTGGACTTTGTCGACTCGGCCACGGGGAAGCTCAGGACGGCAGAGGCCGCGTTCGTCGTCGCCGCCGACGGCGCCCGCTCGCCGACGCGGGAGGCCGCCGTCGCCGCCGAAGCCGCCGCCGCCTCGGCCGACGGCGCCTCTCCTTCGACCCCCTCTCCTGCCTCCGCCTCCCGCCTCCTCGCCCTCTCCGGCACGGGCCCGCTGCAGCACCTCCTCTCGATCCACTTCGTGTGCCCCTCCGCCGGGAGGGCCCTGCTGCTCTCCTCCTCGGGAGGAGGAGGAAATGCGAAAAGGGACGAGAAGTCGACGACGGGGCCTGCGATGCTCTACTTTGTCTTCAACGCAGGCGTCGCCGGCGCGGTCGTCGCGCACAATCTGGAAAAGGGCGAGTTTGTCCTCCAGGCCCCTTACTTCCCGCCGCTGCAGAGCTCGTCCGACTTCGGCAGGGAGAGGATCGAGCGCCTCTGCAGGTCGGCCCTCTTTGGAGGAACGGGGGGAGGAGCGAGGGGGGCCGCGGGCGACGACCTCGAGGTGGAGGGCGTGCGGCCGTGGACGATGCGCGCCCGGGTCGCCGGCGCGTACCACTCGAGAATCCCGTCGCACCGCTCGAGAATCCCGTCGGGCTCCGCTCCTCCGAGCCCAAACTTCTTCCTCGCCGGGGACGCCGCGCACGAGTTCCCTCCCGCTGGAGGACTCGGAATGAACACCGGGATAGCCGACGCGTCGGCGCTGGCCTGGAGGCTCGCGGCCGCGGTGAAGGGAGGAGGCGGGGGAGGCGGCGGCGGCGGAGGGGAGGGACCTCTCCTCCTCCCGTCCTACTCGAGCGAGCGCGCGCCCGCGGCGAGGGCCGCCGCGGCGCTCTCGCTCGCCAACTGGCGCTCGGCCCTTGCCGTTCCGCGCTCGCTGGGCCTCGACGACAGGGCGGCCGAGGCCGCCTCGAGGGCCGCGGCGGCGGCGGCGGCGGCGGCCGGGCTGCTTCTCCCCTTTCCGGGCTCGAGGGGCGCGGCCGCGGCGGCGCTCGAAGGGGTGCTCTCGGCCGGGAGGGCGGTCTTCGGCGGCGGCGGCGGAGGAGGCGCCTTCGCGGCGCTCGACGACCTCCGCGCGGCTCGAGCGAGGGGAGCCCTGGCAAGGACGAAGGGCGGGCTCAGGCTGCTGTTCCCGGCGTACGATCTCGGGGTGGGGTGCTCCTCCGCCGAGGGGGCCGCGGTCCTGGACGAAGACGGCGGCGACGCCGACGCCGAGACCGACGACGGCGGCGGCGGCGACGGCGAGAGAAGCCAGGCAGAAGCCGCTCCCTCGTGGCTCCCGCCCGACACTCCGGACCCCCCGCCGGACGCGCCCTACCACCCGTCGACGGTCCCAGGGTCGCGGATGCCCCACGCGTGGCTCCGCCCGGCGGCCTCGGTCCCGGGGGCGACGCCTCCCTGGCTCGAGCCGCCCGCCGCCCCCGCCGCCGCTCCTCCTCCGCCGCCTCTTCCTCTCCCTTCCTCCGGTCGTCTTCGCCTCTCGACGCTCGACCTCCCCCCGGCGCGGGAGCCCTCGTGCGTCCTCATCGTGAGAGGGCGCGATCCTTCGTCGCCCTCTCCTTGGTCCCGGGCGTTTCTGGAGCTCCTCGCGAGAGGAGGCAGCGAGGGGCGGCAGCCGCGCCTCCCTCTGCGGCTGGCCGTCGTCTCGCCGGGCGACGCCGCGGCGCGCGAGGCCTCCGAGGCGCTGCGGGCGCTGGACCCCGGCCTCGCGGAGCAGGTCGCGTTCCTGGTCGAGGACGAAGAGACTCGAGAATGGAGGGACGGCGCGGTCCTCGTCCGCCCGGACGGGATCGTCGGGTGGCGGGCGAGGACAGAAAAGACGGAAAGGGAAGCGGAGGCAAAGAGGGCGAAGACGAGGTCGAAAGCGGCGACGACAGCGACGGGCAGAGGAAGAGAAACCGACGCCTTTTCTTCGTCGCTCCTCAGGGCCTTGCGACGAGTCTACGGTTTCGCGGGCGAGCCCGGCGACGCGCCTCTGCCCCCCTGGGAGAAAGAAAGGAAGAGCTAAATGCGAGGGGGAAATAGTACATTGTATTTTGACACTTGGCAACGAAATGAAAGAAATAAACTATGTTTTTTGGGGAAAAAAACGAAAAGAGGAAATCACTTCTTCTGTTCCTTCTTGCTGCTGCTCCTCCGGGGCGTGCCGACGACGTCCGCCTTCGGCCGGGGCACCCTGTCTTCTCCCTCGACCATCACCGGGTAAATTTCACCGTCCGAGTCGTCCGAGGCCTCGGCGTCGAAACGCCGTTCCTCGTCGGAGGAGGGGGTCGACGAGGAAGGGGAAAGCTGCCCCCTGTCGCTGCTGCTGCCACTGCTCCCGCCTGCTGCTCCTCCCCCTCCCTCGATCCCCCCGACAGCGGTCGACGCCGCGCTCTGCAGCGCGCTCTCCAGCTCGCTCGCGGCGGCCGAGGCCGCCGCGGCGGCGCTTTCGGCGGCCAACAAGGCCTCGGCCACCTTCTCCGCCGCGGCGCGCCTCGCGCCGGCTAAATCCGTCTTGACTTCTTTGAACAGCCTCAGTGCGTCGGCGGCGACGACAACGGGTGAGGAAGTCGGCGCCGTACTGTACATCGACGCGTAGGTCCCCATCTCCTTCATTTCCTCTTCGAGCTCGAGCTGCTGCTGCTTCTGCTCTTCTTCGGTCTGTGGAGGAGAAGAAGGCGCGAAAGAGCGCGGCGGCGAGGCTGCCGAGGCGTTCGTCGTCGCCATCATCCCCGCCGCTGCTGCTGCTGCTGCCCCTCCCTCGCTGCTTCCTCCTCCTCCTCCTCGCTGCCGCTTGCGCCAGCTCTCGATCCACGCACGCGCAGACTCATACTGTTCCGCCCGCGTCTGCTGCTGCCACTGCTGCTGTTGCTTTGACGGAGATTCGGGATAAGAAGAAGAAGATTCGCTTTCTTTCGCTGCCGGGGCAGCGAGCTGAGCCCTCGTCGTCGCTGCCGCCGCCGTCGAAGAAGCAGAAGAAGAGGCCCTCCCGGCCGCGCCGCTCCCGAGCAGCGCCGAGGGAGCGAGCATCCTCGCGACGGCGAGCAAGTCCTGCGCGAAGCTCGCGATCACCCGCTCGACCGGGACCGACGGCGAAGAGGGCGCCTGCTGCGACGAGAAGTCCCGGTTGGTCGTCGAGGGAGGCGACGCGAGAGGAGAGGTCGGGTCGCGGGGCGCGTCCGGCGGGCGCAGCAGCGGCTGCTGCTGCCTTTGCTGCTGCTCCCCCGCCTTTTTCTTCTCGTCCAGAGCCCACTGCTGCTGCTGCTGCTTGCTCGATGGCGGAGGAGTCGGGGGAGCCAAACCGAGCTGAATCGCGAGTTTGTTCATCGCCTTCCCGACCATGACAAACTCCTTGCCCGCGGCGTCCGTCGAAGCCAGCGTCTCGGGGAGGTCCGAGTTCACAACCCTGCTCGCCGCCTCGAGCTCGACGGCGCACGACTCCATGGCGACGGCCGCGGTCTCGCAGGCTGCGGCGGCGGCCTCGGCCCTGCGGAGGGCAGGGGCCGCGAAGGCGAAGAAGGCGGCGAGGGCCCCGGCGACGGCGGCGACGGCGGCGAGGGCGGCGACGGCGAGGGGCAGCCACCAGGGGAGCGGGGGCGTCGCCGCTGCTGAGGAGGCGGCCACTGATGCGAACGAGGAAGGAGAGAGGAAGGCTCGAGGGAGGAGGTCGCTCGCCTTCTTCTGCCGTGTTGGGCGGGGGCGGGGGCGGGGGTGAGGGCAGGGAGAGGCGGGGGGGCCTCCGGCGCGGCGCACCTTGGCGAGGCAGAGGGCGTCGGAGTCGGGAGCGGTCGCCGAAATGATGCCCGGCGACGGCGACGGCGAGTGCAGGCGTCCCCTTGCCAGTCCTCTTCTCGGCGTCGCTCCTTCGACTGAGCCACTGCTTCCGCTGCAGCTGCTGCGTGGACTGCTCGCTTGCAGAGGCAGGCGCCCCGCTGACGCTGAAGCGGAGAGCATCGCTGCGAAGAAAAGAAGGAAGAGTGGAAGCACCTCTGAAGTTTGATTTTTCTTCTTCTTCTTCTGCTTCTTCTGCTTCTTCTTCGTCTTCTTGCTCTCTCACTTCTTCAAATCTTCTCTCTCTTTCCTCCGGGGCTTCGAGCCTTCAAGAGAGCTCCATCACCTCGTCTCTCTCTCTCTCGACACACGAAGGCCGTCATGTCCGTCCCGGGACGACGCGGCCGCGCCGCCAAGGCTCCGATGAAGACGGGTCGAAGCCGCCCGCTCTTCCTCGCGTGCTCCGTCGCTGTCGTCGCAATCATCGCGCTGGGCATTGCTTCCTCTGCTTCCGCCCAGGAGGCGACGACCAGCGCTCACTCCTCCCCTTCCCCGCCTCCGCCGCCCTTCGACCCCGCGGTCGGCTGGCCCTCGTCCGGAGTGCGCACGCTCGACGTCACGCTCCCTCCCGCCGAGACGGTCGAGGACGAGGAGTACCTCTGCACGAGTGTGCCGCTTCCGCAGGGCGTCCCGCTGGGGCTGACGCGCGTGGAGCCGCTCGCGAGCGCCGCCGTGGTGCATCACATCCTGCTGTTCGGTGGGTCGGGAGGAGTGTCGTGGGCGAGAGAACCAAGAGAAGGCGCATTGGGAAAACGTCGAGAGATCTTTCGAGGCGAACGACGATGCCGGCGACGGCGCGCCGTGCGGCCTTTTTTTCTTTTTTCGCTTTGAAGACCCTCACCGCTCCCCCTCCCCTCACCC
>Ga0210003_1004645_pt1 | contig 10771 bp, 10 predicted proteins | sample LantaG_FD_182804 | JGI IMG/M metagenome (GOLD analysis project Ga0210003, IMG submission 182804) | Deep subsurface microbial communities from Baltic Sea to uncover new lineages of life (NeLLi) - Landsort_02402 metaG (SPAdes) (version 2) | ecosystem: Environmental > Aquatic > Marine > Oceanic >...
GGGGGGGGGGGGGGGGCGGTGAGGTTGCGGAAAGGTGGTGGGGTTTTTCCTGTGAGAGCTTCGAAGAGTTTTTTTCTCTTCACTTTTTTTCTTTTGCCTCGTCGTTCGACGACAAAGCGCATCGGATCGATGAAGCCAATCCCACTCGTGAGACGCAAGAGAGTGCTCTCTGACAAGCATCGAACGATGATCGAGGCTAACGACACCCTCGAGCTTGTCGCGACGCCCGACGACGACGTCCCTAAATTCCCCGTCAACGACCTCCCGAAACTCATCAACGACCTCCCGAAGGAGCTGCTCGTGTCAATCTTTGTTGCGGTCAACAACCTGCGCTGGGTGAGGCGCACCGTCTCTTGCGTCTGCAAGGATTGGTCTGAGCTCTACCGCTCCCGGGACGCGAGCCCTCTGCACGAGACGCTCGAGATCGACCTCGAAAAAGAGGCCTGGAGAGCGCCGGAGGAGGAAGTGGAGAAGTGGGGGAGGAGGAGAGGGCTCTTCGCCGCCCTGTCGTCCACGGCTCGAGAATGCTGTCGTGGGTCGAGAGGCGCGCGGACTCGGTGCGCAAGCTGCGCCTCAAGGGGGGATTCGACGGAGCTTTCGTAGACATCAGCTCGGAGGACTTGGGCAGGCTCATCGCCATCACGGCCTCTTCTTTAACCGAAATTCGGGTTCATTATGGCTACTGCTGTTTCCCCTATCTCAAGCTTTTCTGGAAGTCCGTGCCGGTCTCCGTCGCCCCCCACGGCCGGCTGCGCTCGTTCGTCGTCGAGCGCATCCGAGCCGTCGTTTTCGAGTCCGACGTCGAGCCCCTCGGGCAGCTCACAGGGAGCCTCGAGGAGCTAGTGCTGACCTTCAGTGACTCTGAGATTTTTGTCAATGCGTCACCACTGTCGCGCCTCCCCGAGTCCTTCTGCGCCCTCACAGAGCTGCGGCGCATCAAGCTCTCCCATTTATGAATCACAGCGATTCCAGCCCAGATTTCGTCTCTGAAAAAACTCGAAGAGCTCGACCTCAGGGACTGCCGCCTTCGTTGCTGCCCAAAGAGCTGGGCGAGCTCTAGGGACTGACGAGACTCAACCTCGTATACAACAGGAATCTAGGGAACGCGCCCCAAGACGAGGCGTTCCCTGCAGAGATCAGGAACATGAATTCCCTGTGAGAGCTCAACCTACGCTGCTGCGGCCACCGCGCCGTCCCGGCGTTTATCGGTAAGCTGAAGTCGCTCGAGATCCTCGAACTCTCCTCCAACGACTTTCAGATCGACGCCGACACGCTCAACTTCCTGGTCGAGGGCTGCCCCCGCCTGCGCTGCGTGGTGCTGTACGTTTCGATGCATTCCCGATGGACTTCAGCAACGCCAGTGCACATCGAGGCTGCTCGTGGTAAATCCGGGAGCCAAAGTGTTCTTCAAAGCGAGGCTGCTCGCGGAAAATCCTGGAGCCAAAGTGTTCTTCTTCGAGTGACAGCGAGTGGAAGCATACCGTTTTCTTCTCCTTCTTTCTTGTGTGTTTCGTTTCTTGCACGCAGTGTGTTGAGAGAGAACGTAGGGAGTGATGGAGTGTCTTTCGTTGTGCTTTTAGCGTGGAGAAGACAGAGAGAGTGTAGAAAAGAGAAGAGATACTTTTTCTTCTTCGAGAAGGTCGAGGTTGAAAAAAAATCAAAAACGAAGTTTATTCTCATTTAACACGAACGCCCTCTCTCTCTCTCTCCTTCCCTCCCCCTCCTGTTCCCGCTCTCTCTCTCTCTCTCTCTCTCTCTCTCCTTCCCTCCCCCTCCTGTTCCCGAAAGAGGCGGGAGAACCCCAGAACACTCCCACAGGGAACCTCCCGCGCTAAAAGTTCAGATACTGCAGCTTGTCCCTCGACAGCACAATCCGCTGCACCGCGGCGAGCGCGTGCCTCCTGACCTCCGGGTCGGCGTGCGCGAGCAGCCTCGTCGCGTGCGCGTTGGCCCCCAGGCTCGACAGCTGGCCCCTCGCGCGCTCGGGGTCGGCCGAAGCGTCCGCGTACCGGGCCAGGTCGGAGCACGCGACCGCCAGCGTCTCGGCGTCGGAGGACGGGGCCGCGAGCAGCCGCACCAGGGACCGGAGCACCTCGGCGTCGCGCTCCTCCAGCCTCGCCGCGTTCCTCTGCCAGAACCCCAGGCCCCCCGAGGGATCGTCGCTCCCGCCCCCTCCGCCGCCGCTGCCGTCGTGCGCGGGGCCCCAGGCCAGGCGCCCTCCGAGCACCTCGGCGCGGTAGGCCGGCCACGACGCGGCCCTGCGCGCCGCGGCGGCGCTCGCCTCGCGACAGGCGCGCAGCGCACCGGGGACGTCCGGGTCGTCCCACTGCTGCGCGAGCAGCGAGTCGCAGGCGCGGGCGAGGCCGCAGGAGACGGCGGCGGCGCCGGCCGCCGTCGCCAACGCCGACGCTGACGTCGAGGAGGTCGGGGTCGAAGCAGAGGGAGGCGCAGAGGAGGAGGGGGCGGGAGAGGCCGAGGGAGCCTCGGCGCCGCCGCCGGCGGGAGAGAGCAGCGCCCGGAGCGCCTGCGCCGCAGCCCGCACCACCTTCTCCTTCGCCGCCACCGCCGCGCGGAGCACGTCGGTCAGCGCCGGCACGGCCCCGGCGGAGACGGCGGCCTCGGCGCCCTGCGGCGTCAGGGCGAGCTGCCAGAGCGAGATGCAGAGGTCGTAGGCCAGCTGCGGCGTCGCCGGGACGGAAGGAGCGCAAGCAGCGGCGGCGGCGGCAGTGGCGGAGGAGGCAGAGGGCGCGGCGGAGCTGCTGCCCGTCAGCCTCTGCACGAGCGGGACGAGGAGCCTGGGGGCCCCGGCCGCCGCCGCCGCGCTCCTGGCCTCGCGGGCCCTGAGCAGCTTCGCCAGAGCGCCCGCGGCGGCGGGCACGCCGCGCGCCGTGTGCGCCGGCCGCTGCAGCTGGGCGAGGATCCAGTCGAGGAAGAGGCCGCGCTGCCGCTCGACGTCGGGGGAGGAGGAGGAGGCGGGGGAGGCGTCCCCGCTCGCACCTCCAGCTCCGAAGCGCGCCGCGAGCAGCGACGCGGCTCGCTCGACGCTGAACCAGTCGGGGCGGGACAGCGCGAGCAGGAAGAGGTCGGCGGCGTCGGGCGGCAGAGAAGAAGAGGGAGCGGGCGCGGAGGGGGCGCCCTCGCTGGTGCCGCTCTCCCGGCGATCGAACAACTCCCTCGCCCTGCGCGGGCTGCCCGCGACCTCGGCGTCCAGCACCGCCAGCACGTACTGGACAGTCTCCTCTTTGGTAACGCCGCGAAGCACAGAGAGCAGGGCCGCCGTGGCCGAGAGCTCCTCGGGGGAAACGGGAGCAGCATCGTGCGACGACGGAGGAGCTGGGGGCGCAGCAGATGACGGAGCTCCGTTTTCCGCCGCTGCCGCGACGGCCCTCCTGGTCGAGAAGAGCTTGTCCGCGGCTCGCAGGGAGGCCGCGTCGGTTCCCGGCTCCAGCAGCTTGGCCGCGACGTAGGTGTCCCAGGGGATGACGCGGCGGAGGACCGAGGAGGTCGAGGGGACGGTCGGGGCGTGGTGGTGGTGAGGACGTTGATGCTGCAGGGTCGAAGAAGAAGGCGTTGCAGTCGTCGCCGCCGGGGCGGCAGCGGAGGCGGCTGGTGCGGCCAACGCCGACGCCATGGTGGAGGCGAGAGAGAGGCTGTGTCGTGCCCCTCGGAGAGCGGAGGAGAAAAAGTGTCGACGAGAAGAGAGAGAGGGGACGCGAAGGTCTCGGAATGCAGAAGAGGGGAGGAGATGTAGCGACGAGAAGGTGCAAAAGAGGAGCGAAAAAAAGGAAAAAACGGAGAGAGAGAGAGAAAGAAAGAGAGAGAGAGAAAGAAAAAGGAAGAAAACCGATGCACCTCATGGCGGTTGCAAGCCTCGCGCGCTGTCTACTTTTACACAACACGACAGCACCCTGCGCATGACTTTTCTATCCTTGCTCAACGATGTAAACATCAGATGAAAATGGAACCGCTTGAAGGGTGAAAAACTGGAGCTCCGTAAAAAAAAGGGAGGGGGGGGATGTCTTTCCTTTGAGTAACCTCTGAGTCGACGCGCCCCTTGCGCGCCTCCGATCCTCTTGATTCCGAGTCTCCAGGCACAAATTCTGGCGTAGGTCACATCGCGATAAGCGGAAAGCAGCACGAAAAAGCGAAGCAGTGCCCAACCCCGACGAGGAATGATTGATTGGCAACATTTTCGCCATCAGAAGTCAAAAGGGGGAAAGCAAAAAAAAAAAAACTACTCCAAACTCAGCGTCAGCACTCCGCTTTTCGAGCAAGTGAACACTGCAGCGGGGAGCTTCGCCGCATCGGCCTCGGAGAAGCAGGACGAGGGGACGGCAGCGGACACGCACCAGGTGCAACCCGCGGTGGCCTTGCAGATGGCTTGGTCGGCGATGGCGTCGCAGGAGGCGCCACTCGACATTGTTTCCGCGCACGTTCTCGCTTGCGCGGTGCGCGCCGAAAGCGCAATCAAGCACCACAGGAGCAAGGAGACGAACACCGAGCGCGTCATGGGGGTTGTCGAAAGTCGAAATGGGGGACTCGGGATGTGGAGGAAAGCAACAAAAAAAAAGACTTGCGTCTCTCCCAGAGAGTTTTGATCTCTCGACCTTGCGATGACAACAACGGTGCGGATCTCACGGACTGCGGTTTAACAGTCGCACGCTCTGCCAACTGAGCTATGGGAGACGTTTCTCGAACCAATTCCACGAGGAATTGAAGGTGAAGCGGAGGAAGGAGTAACCAAAACGAATTACCGGAGCTACTTAAACACTTGTGCCACGGTGTTTTGTTTTTTCCTCCGGGCCCTTCTCCGCGGCACCCGCGGCGCTTTCAGGGTCTCGCAGGGAAGCATCCCGTGTCGCGTGACTTTCTCTTGTAATATCTCATGGAGGCGCGCGAAGGCGTTCCCACGCCGCGGTTTTTTTTGGCAACGAGCGGTTTTTTTAGCAAAGTCGTCTCTCCCAAGACAAGAAAAGATCAAACAAGACTGTTCCTTTTCTTCCTCCTCCGCACTCTGCCCTGTGTATAACCCAAGCTCCAGCAGAAGGGGCCAATGCTGAAAGAGAGAGCTTGTGTGCATTTCGTCGACGAGAGAGCGGAGACGGAAACGTGTTTGATTGTTTTTGTTTTTTCTCAACCTCGACCGTCTTGAATCTACGGGACAACCCCTCCGCCCTCGAACAATTTACACCCACGCACGCACACCCCAAGACGCCGACTAAAGCAGCGCACCCCCTCCGACGCGAACCGCGAAGACGGCGGGAAATGCCTCGCCCCCGTTCTCTTCCCCGCCCTCCTCCTCCTCCCCTCCCCCTCCGCCCCCGGCCAGCTCCACCTCGAGCTCAGCGCCGGCCTTGCTCACGGCGCGCACCCTGCCCCCCCGCTCGCACACGTGCCACGCCCGCCTCGACTCGGCCACCACGACCCCGGACCTCCCGACCAGCGCGCTCTCCCTGCTCGAGGCCGCGACGCGGGCGCGGGCGCCGACGAGCGTCAGCGCGCTCAGCGCCGAGGCGTCAGAGGCGGAGGCGCCGCCGCCGCCGACGACGCTGCTGCTCGTTGCCGCCAGTTTCCGAACGTAGGCCTTCCACTGCTGCTCCAGCGCCGCGACGGCTTCGGCGGGAGTGGACGCGGGCGCCGCTGCGGCTCCGGGAGGCGAGGCGGCCCGAGCTACCCTTCGCTCGGGCCTCGGCGCCGCCGCGGCGGCCAGGGCAAGCTGCGAGGGTCGCGGGCGGCTGTGCCCGCACGCAGACTTCCTCGCCTTCTTCTTCTTCTTCTTGTTCCCGAAGAACGCCGCCGCCGCCTCCCTGTTTTTCTCGTGGCCGCCGCTCGCCAGGCCCGCCGTGGGGTCCTCGAGCAGCAGGGCCTTCTCGGAGACGCGGGCGAGCGCGGCGCCCCTGGCCTCGCTCCCGGCCGCGCCGCGGCGGGTCGTCGCCGAGAGCTGCTCGAGAGCCGTCTCGAGCAGGCCACTCGAGGGGGGGGCGTTGCCGCTGCTGCTGCTCCTCGCGTTGGTCGAGAGGAGAAAGACGCTGGCGCCGTTTCGTTTCATGCAGGCCGCGAGCGCCTCTTGGACCGTCCCGGTTCGCGGGAGCGGGTGGTAGAGGGCCTCGGCGGCCACGAGGGAGGAGGAGGAGGACGGGGAGGTCGTTGCCGTCACTGGCGAAACAGCGGCGGCGGCGGCAGCAAGCTGCTTCTTCTTCTTCTTCTCGCGCCGGTCGCGGTGGTCTGCTGCGGTGGCTGCCAGCGGCTTCTTCGGGCCTGCGCTCAAGCCGCCGCTCCTGCCCATGCTGCGCTCCAGGGCCTCGAGGCTTTTGGTGAGAGAGAAAGAGGAGGAATTGAGGTAGAGGGGAATGAGATTGGTTAAGGCGTCGGCAAATTGAAACCATTCTTGAAACGCGCGACGGCCTAGTAAAACTCAAACGCACCGTTTCCTCTTGGCGACGGAGACTTCCGGGGTTGTTTTGGGCGTCATCGTGGAGGGATTGGAAATGGAACTTTTGGGGACGACGACTGCGGTCGGGCCCGCAATGGCCGCGAGCGGCAAAAAAGGAAAAGTGGGGAAAAAGAACTGATGATAATTTTGCTGCGCTTAAAAAACGGAACGGGTGGCCTCCCTTCTTCCTTCTCCTCCCCCCCCCTCACTCTCGCCCTCCCGTCGCTCTCGCCCTCCCGCTCCGGGGGGCTTGCTTTCCTCCTCCTCCTCTCTTCTTTCACGCAGCGCCGGCACCAGCTCCCCCCGCGACCCGCTCATCTCGCAGCGCCTCCCGGATCCTCTCGCCCAAGTTCCCTCCAGTGACCTCCGTCGCGGTGATCCTGCCGCAGCTCGCGGCCCCGAAGCCGCCGCCGCCGCCGCCGCCAAAGCGGCCCCCACCGCTCCCTCTCCCCCGACCGCCGCCGCCTCCCCCCCCTCCAAACCCGCCGCCGCCCTCGCCCCGGTACTGAAACCGCAGGTGCCTCCCCCCGTGCTCCCTCGCCACCTCCACGATCCGATCCAGCACGCCCCCGCCGTGCTCCACGATCCCCTCCGCTGTCCACCGCGCCCTGCCGCGCGACGACCGGCCGGCCCAGCGCGGCAGCGACGAGACCTCGAGGGCGTCGAGGCTGCGGAGGACGCCCGCGTCGTCGCGGCCTCCGAGGCGGAGGTGGTCTACACCACTGTCGTGGGGGGTTGGCGGGAGGGTTTTTTTTTTCAAGGGAGCGAGCGAGAGGGAAGAGAGGGAAAGAGATTGTGAGTTTCTCTGCAGGTCTGGAAAACTCGACCTTGCCGAAGAAGAAGAGGAAAAAAAACGAAAAGCGAAAAGACAAAAAAAAAAAAAAAAACTACCCGAGGAAGCACTGCAGCCACCACGTCGGCGCTTTCACGTTGAACAGCGTGCCGTCTCTCCTGGGCTCGGGCCACTTGAGGGTCTTGAGCTCGACGAGAGAGGATGCTGGAGGAGTGGGAGGGAGAGTCGCTGTCACCGCCGCCGTCACCGCCGTCGCCGCCGCCGTCGTCGTCGTCGTCGTCGTCGTCGCCGCAGCTGCCGCCGCCGCCGCTGCCGCGAGCTGCTCGTCGAAGCCGTCCATCTCCGCGACCACCAGGAGCTTCAGCGGCGCGGAGCGCCCGCTCGCCGCCGCGCCCTCCGCCCCCGTCGCCGCCGGAGGCGGCGGAGGGAGCTCCCGCACCGTCACCGCGTTGAACTCGGTGCGCCCGACCCTGGGAGGCTCCTCGCCCCCATCCTGGAAGCACAGGCCCTCGAACTTGAGCCCCCAGAAGAAGAAGCGGTCCTGCTCCGGGGACGGCGAGCGCCCGCCGCCGCCGCCGTCGAGGTGCTGGACGATTTCCAAAAAGACCGTGCGCCTGCTGCCGCTCGCTGCCCCTCCTCCTTCCCCTCGGTCGTCGCCGGAGTCCAAGACGATGGCGTCCACCGTCCATTCCTTCCTGCGGCCCTCGAAGCAGCACCCGAAGATTGGCCTGAGGTTGGAGCGGAAGGAGACGACGTCGTACTCCAGCGGGTCTTCCCCGGACGCCCTCGCGGCCAGAACAACGTCCGAGACGCTGGCGCGGTAGGAGGTCGGGGTCCAGCCGTCCGGGTACCCTTCGTTGAGGTCGGAGGGCAGCGGCGGGGCCCTGACGGGGAGGAGGGCGGCGGCCGCCTGCGGGGTGTTGAAGGAGAGGTGCTTCTTGGGAGCGGCCGCGGCGGCGGGGGCGGGGCCTCCGGCGGCTTCTGCCCTCTCGATGCGCTTGGAGAAGAAGCCGACGTGCCGAGGGGGCGGGGGCAGAGGCTGCGGAGGTCGATGCTGCGGCTGCTCCGGCCGGAACGAGCTCGAGGAGCTCCTCTCCCAGCGGCCGTTGCTTCCTCCCTCCCCCTGCCTCTGCTGCTGCTGCTCCCAAGGAGGAGGCGGGACCTCAAAGCTCGCCACGACGGCCCCTGGACGCTCTTCGCCGTACTCTGGCACCTTGTCAAAGGTGATCTCGGCCTGAACTGTCATTTTCTTCTGGTGGCGAAAAAAGCGGGGAAGAAGAGGAGAGCAGAGGTCACAGAGGTTTTTTCGATCTGTTGTCGCTCGACAAACGACAGATGAAGAAGACGAAAGAGGTTTCAAGCGCCCTTCTTTTTGCGTTCTTCCTCTTCTTCCAGGCACAGAGAGAGAGAGAAAGAGAGAGCAGCGTTTTGGTCTCAGGAGAAAGAGTGTTCAGAGAGTGAGAAACGCGCGCGACAAACGAGCGCGCGCTAGTGTTGCGTTCTTTCAATCAGGTGCCGATCCTCGATGGAGAGCAATTCTAGGCGAAGAAAAATGAAAATTCACTTGTTTTCTGCTTTATTACAGTTCCAGGTTCTCCCGAACCCGCCAACCCGCCCGCCCAACAACTCTCTTCCCTACCGCATCCCCCTCCTGTTCCCCCTCCTCGCGGCCTCCAGCGCCCTCTCGGGCCGCAGCGCGCTGTAGTAGGCCGGGAGAGCCCTCTCCGGCTCCCCTGCTACCAGCCTCGCGACGAGCGCCGCTGTCGCCGGCGCCAGCGTCAGGCCGCTGCCCTCGTGGCCTGCGGCGACGATGACGTTGCTGCCGCTGCCGCCGCCGCTGCTGCTGCTGCTCTCGGCAGCAGCAGCAGCAGCAGCAGCAGCAGAGGGCGAAAAAGAAGAGGAAGAGCTGCTCGCGAGACCGCTCCCGCCAAAGGAGGGGACCCTGCCGACGACCGGCATCCCCGACGACGAGGCCGGCCGCAGCCCGACCCTGACCGCGGCGAGGCCCGAGGCGCCGGCGGGCGCCGGCCAGTCGACGCCGGCCAGCTCCGGCAAGAACAGCGCCGCGCGCCGCAGGACGGCCTCGACGACCTCGGCCGAGGGGAGGGAGGCGGCCCTGGCGGCGGCCTCGCCGGCCGAGAGGTCGAGGAGGGGGTCGGCGGCGGCCGCTCGCCCCGCCGCCGCGCCCCCTCCCTCGCTGTCGCTGCCGCCCGAGGAAGACGAGCCCTCGCCGCCGCTGCCGCTGCTCCCGCCTCCCGTCGCTCCCCCCTGCTCCCTCGAAGAGCCCACGAGCCACGTCTGGCCCGTGCTGTCCGCGGGAGCAGCCGTAAAGACGACGCCGTGATCCTCGTCGGCGGCAGTGGGGGCGAAGGAAGCAGCAGCAGCAGCAGCAGAGGCACCTGTCGCCGGCGCTGCTGCTGCTGCTGCTGCCGCTGCTCTCTCTTCCTTCGCCGTCGCCGCCGCCGCCTTCACCGCCGCCGAAGACCGCCTGCTGCGAGAAGACAGCGCCACCGCCGTCGCGTCGTAGTGTCGCGCGTAGCTCAGCTCCATCACCCCGTGGCGCAGCGCCGGGAGGGATGCCGAGTCGGGCCCAGGCCGTCTGCGGACCTCGAGGAGGTGCCCGCGGCGCGGGGCGAAGACGCGGCGCCAGGGGCGGTGTCCTCCTCCTCGTGGCTGCCGCTCTCCGCCGTCGCCCCCGCCGCCGCCGTCGCCGCTCGCGTCCAGGAACTCGCCGGACCAGACCCCCGCGGCGACGACGACGGCCCTGCCGACCGAGATGACCGCCCCGGAGGCTGTCCGCACGCCCGTCGCGACGGGAGACCCGGGAAAAGCCCTGACGAGCGACGCCGCGCGCTCCCCGGCAACGACGGAGAAGCGCTGCCGCCTTGCGGGGGAGCGGGAGGACCCCCCGCCCCCGCCGCCCCCCTCGGCGAAGCACCTCTCCAAGACGTCCGCCGCCGCACCCCTCCCGTTGATCTGCACGTCCGAGGGCACGAACAAGCCCCCGGCGCCGCGCTCGAAGCGCGCTAGGGCGGGCTCGGCGGCGTGGAGCTGCGCGCTGTCGAGGGCGCGCGCGCCCGCGAGCCCGGCGGCGCGGAGCGCCGCGGCGCGGGCCTCGCAGTCGGCGAGGCCGCCCGCCGCCGCCGCCCGGTCGCCATCGCCGTCGCCTCGCAGAGTTCCGGGCTCCGGGGCGAGCAGCAGCGACCCCCTCGCCGCCCATGCCGTCCTTTCGTAGGGGCGGCGGGAGGGAGAAGAAGAAGAAGACGAAGAAGAAGAAGAAGAAGAAGAAGAAGAAGAAGAAGAAGAAGACGAAGAAGAAGAAGCGGAAGAGTCGTACAGAGCCGAGCCGAGGCCGCAGACCTCAGCCCGCCACATTGCCAGGGACTCCGCGGCAAAGTCCCACCCCGGGGTCCCGGGGGGCCTGTGGGCGAGCCAGAGGTAGCCCTGGCCGGCGCCCGTCGCCCGCGGCAGCGGGGGCGAGAGCGGAGCTCCCCCGCCTCCCCCGCTGCCGCGGGCGACGGGCGCCGGCCAGGGCTACCTCTGGC
>Ga0210003_1004646_pt1 | contig 10770 bp, 8 predicted proteins | sample LantaG_FD_182804 | JGI IMG/M metagenome (GOLD analysis project Ga0210003, IMG submission 182804) | Deep subsurface microbial communities from Baltic Sea to uncover new lineages of life (NeLLi) - Landsort_02402 metaG (SPAdes) (version 2) | ecosystem: Environmental > Aquatic > Marine > Oceanic >...
GTCAAGTGACCCGGTTTTCTCTTTGCGATAGCGTGCAATGAATGGAATAGTCGCTCCCGCATCAAGCAGGGACCTAACAGCCTCTACTTGCTGGTGTGTGACTCCCGCCTGGTTGGCAATGGTCATGCCATGAGTTTCAAGCATTATGTTTTTATCTCCAGGTGATGGATATAAATAATTGTACTACATAGTTCCCGTGCTCTCAAAGTAATTGCTATATGGGGATATAAAAAGGTGCGCTGAATTTCATGCCTGAGGGCTAGGCGTGAAAGTGTGGGGCAAAAATGAACGTTTGTGTCCGTGATTTAACAACACGCCCTAATGTTACATGCGTATAGTAGTCTCGGTCACAAAAGCGCTTTAGTCAGCAGGATGGATATTCTCTACAAAGATTGGGCTCTCACTCAGGTTGATTGCCGAGTTGTCGGTTCTGGTCTCCTGACCATAAATATCGGTAATCAATACCTCACTGGTTATCTCCTTGGGGATTTCCCCAGAGCCCCATAAGACATAGATTGCCTTTCCTTCCACCATAAACTTATACTGACCCTCGGCCAGCTCCTCGGCAGATGTAAATGCATCCATCTTCGAAATCAGTGTCTTCAGAGCGTAATAAGCCGGCCTCTTTTCACCCTTGCTGTCAATTAAGGCGGACTGTTGAAACTGATCTGTGGGGCCAAAGGGAGGAGCTCTAAAGCTGGTGTAAAATATCTTGTCCACCCCCAGGGCAAAGGAGAGCACATAGCTTTTGACCAGAATACGAGCGTGCTCTTCCAGAGATACATTCTTACCATAGATGGTCATTCCCGTCCTGTGTTGAGCCTCAGTCACCCAGATCGGTCTGTCAATCCCATATTCCGACAGCAGTTCCCTGAATTTGGGGACATTCAACTCTTCACTGGCACCTATGGAATGGATATTGGCAATGTCAAAGTACTGGCCCCCCTTTTCCAAGATAGGCTCCCAGAAGGATACCATCCACGGTTCCATCCCGGCCATCCCCGCGTGCAGCACCTTTGCTTCTGCGTCTGCCTTCTTTACCGCCTGATAGGTAGCTTCCAGAATCTCAAGGTAGTCCTCTGATGAGCCGTTGAAGAAGGTGTTGAAATCGCGCTGCATGCTTGGTTCGTTGCCGGCTTCCCAGTATTTGATAGGGAATTTCAGCCCGGGCATGTCGTCTTGACCATCACCATCGTATCTTTCCACCAGAGCGGAAACGAATCCTTTATAAGCATCCATATCATGGGGTTTACGTCGGCTTCTGCCCAGTTCATTTTCAAATACCAACCCGCTGGGTCCCGCCCCTTCCCAGTTAGCCTGGTCCCACTCGGCAAAAGGCCAGATTGTTGCCAGCGTGGCGAAACCATAAGCCTGAGCTCGCTGAACGCATTGATCTACTTCTCTCCAACCATATTTACCTTTTTCCTGCTCAATTCTGCCCCAGATGAAGGGACCAGGGTGGGGTCTATCCCACTTAACCCCCAATTTGCTCAGTTCCGCAGCATCGAAGTCAGCTCCAAGGAAGCCAAAGTGAGAAGCGAGAACTTCCTTTGGAATTGGCATTGTAGCGGGAGTTGGTGTTGGGCTAGGTGCGGGAGTTGGTGTTGGCGCCGGGGCCGGGGCAGGTACATTCGGTGTCTCGGCAGGTTTTGCACATGATATTATAAGAATAAGGGGAAGCACTGCTATCGCTACAAGGGCAACTAATTTGACTACTTTTACCTTTAGTTCTCCCTTTACCATTATCACTCTAGCTATGCCCCCTGGGCCCCTTTTACTTTATCACTCACAATTGGTCGATATATATGTTTAACCTGCAAGAATATAAAAGTAATAAGCACAAGATTAATTATGATTAAAATCCATTCAGCCCAATTCATCAAACCGCTCCTTAGTATACGAAGTAATCAGCAACAATTATTGTCTGAACTACTTCAAGACGCCAGAGTATATTCCGGACTGTCCCAAGACATTCTTCACTTCAATTGTAAATCGCGCAGGCTTCATGGTATTTGGATTGAACCTAACGCCCTCATCGTTTATAAATTCTGCAGCATTAATCGTATATGTTTCACCTTGCTTCAGGTAAGTATGGCTTGTATTGTAACCTGAAGATAACCACTCTTTGTTAATAGAAAATGTGATATCTTGCCAATCAAAGTCACTTTCGTTTGTGATTTTACATTGTGTTCCAGAGAAGTTGACTGAAGCATCTACATACAAGAGTATGGATTGAAAAGCATTTGTTATTGAGTACTTGCTAACGTGTAAATCGAAGACGACATAGGATGTGCCAACACGCCCCATGGAGTTCTTTACGTCAATTGAAAATCGTATAGGTTTTATAGTTTGCGGGGCAAACCTCATTCCCTCATTGTTCGCAAATTCTTCGGCGTCAACTGTAAATGTTTCGCCTTGCTTCAGAGAAGCATAACTCAGGTTGTAACCCGAGGATAATCCCCATTTGTTTACAGAAAATGTAACATCTTCCCAATCAAAGTCGCTTTCGTTAGTAATTTTAAATTGTGTTCCTGTGAAGTTTACTGACCATTTCGCATTCAAAGGCATGGATAGAAAGTCACTAATGGTAAATCCCTTAGGTATTGTTAATATCATGCCTGCAAGCAAGCATGAAAGAATTGCTATTGAAATAATTCGCCATTTGATGGATTTCTTTTTGACATTATCATTGTTCTGTTCTCTTGCTTGCATTCTTTGGAGAAGGTGGGTATAGGCGTAGTTAAAAACTCCTAAAATAAGGAAGGTGATCCCATCAACTAAGAACCATTTAGCCAAATTGAGGTTATCTTGGTTGAATGGACCTATTTCTATATTAAGCATAGGGTATGCTACTCCATACAAAGCTGCTGAAGAGAAGATTATGCAAAAGCCGATCAAAGTTAGAGTAGCAGGGTACATGAATGGGAGTGGTTCCAATCGAGGGGATGGTGAATCTTCCTTTTTCCTTTTGGCGATCGAAGAAACAATACTAAAGATTATACAAATGATTAATAATAATAAGATAAATAACATTCCAAATGGTCGCATTAAGGAAGGCGCGTACGCACCAATGAAATTAGTGATAAGTATAAATAATATGAATAGCCCGAACCAGAGAAATAACTTCTTAGCTATATTGTATTTTTCTGATTTACCCAAGCTAAAATATGCAGTTTCGAAGCTTTTCCATGTTGGGGGAATAAGCAGAATGGCTACGCCGATGATGGCAATGGAAACTACAGCTACTAAAGCTGCCAATTGTTGAGAAATATTCTGATCTACTGGCATAGTCTACCTTGTATAGCAAATATTGATATAATTACTTGTATAATAATACTTTAAAAGGCAGGTAACAAGTAGCTATGACGGATGCACACAAACCGTCAGAAAGTGCAAGCCAATTTTGCTAGAAATCAATTTAGTTCTACTTGTTTTATTAGCAGTTTTGTCTGAGCAGTGAATTTCCTTCTTAGAGAGATTTACATTTTCACACAGGAGCCTTTAAGATGGTCGATTTAGAATGCGTTGAAAAGATATAGTGACATACTTGGCGTCTTTTGTGCCATGGCAGCGATCGAGATTCCTACGACTGTAACCGAACTTGACGGCTATTTCCTTTGTTGTCGACTCTGGAAAATCATTGAAGACTTGAGTTCCTTCGTCTATATAGCACCTTCACACTTCTGATACCGGCCTTCTCAGAAGTTCTTGCTAGGCTAGCCTCTAACTCATCGACTCTCCGAAGGTCTAAGGTACTTGATCCGCCATCCGATGGATTTCAAAATCTCTTCGTCTTCTTTCCCCAAGTGCTCCCTATGCATAGCCAGACATACTAGTTCTCGTGGACGTGTCATCCCAACGAAGACCCGCTGCATTTCGCCAACCAATGTCTTTGTCGGGGTACCGGTTGCCACGTCACACTTACCTGTCAAATACGGTAGCAACGCTTTCAGATCGTGATTGTTTCTGAAGAATGTCTCAAGCACAAGTGTCGCTCTATGGGTCTCACCTTTTACTCCATGAATCGTCCCAACTTCGATATCCACGCCCCTATGATGGAAAACATTCACACGCTCTCTAGATGATTCTGGCAGCTCTACTTGTGACTGACTTCGTCCTTCCTCCCACGCAAGAAAGCGCTCACCTTCGTCTGACAGCGCCGAAGTGTTCCATAACTTTCTGATATCAACAAGCTCTTCGTGCACACGCGACCAACACTGCTCATCTAGTGGCCCAATGCGAATGCACAGATCCACCACAAGTTCTTGCAAGCGTTCCCTCTCGCCACCACTCTCAAGAGCATCCATTAAATGGCTTCTGCTGAATTTTCTTCCGGCAGAATATGTGTCTCCTTCAATATGAAGCAGCCGTAGGATCCCTGTGAGGACAGTAGTGTATCCGTCCCTTGTTTCCCCCGTTCCCAGCACCAAGTCGCGAGCTTTACGCACATAGCCGACCAGTGTACTTGGACTACCGGATCTCGGCGCGAAGTCTGATTGGAACTCCTTCCAATAGTCCCCTATGTTGAACGGTACTCTCTTAGGATCAGGGTTTGTTCCTGACCTCCTGAAACCCACTGCCTTTGCAGCAAAGACTCCTGGCATCTGTCCGCTATGTACACTCAGTACAAGATCCACGAATGCTGGTAAGATCTCGTGAATCGTCTCATTCTCAAAGAGGAAAATCGTGTGGCCTTCCGACTTCTCAAACCGACCAGTGAGTGTCTGCTTTCTCTTTGCTGTCAGATTACTGGCGAACGCTGCAATCTCTGGGCCGAAGCGCCTACTATCCAGCAAGTCTATGGCATCCCTCTTGGGAAAGCTGTTCTGACCATCAACCTCTTCTTCACCTGAGTAAATCGCCTGATTGATGTCTCCAAACCTCTGTACCACGCATTCTTCACAGAATATACGCTCAAGCAATCTCTCTTGTGTTAAACTGGTGTCTTGCATCTCATCAATAAACACCCACGGGAAACGCACTCGGAGTATCTCAATTACATGGGGGCATTCCGATATGTACACATTGGCAAATGCGTACATATCATCGAACCTGAAGATTCCCTCATCATACGAGATTTTCGCTTTTAGCTCCGACAACTCCTTATGCGTAGTTGTATTTTCGTTTGGGAGTTGTACACTCCCTGCTAGCCCAATTCGCAGGTCTTCATCCTCATAGTGCAGAGATCCAACAGCGCTTCTGATTCGATCATTATCGTCGTTGAACTTCCTTTGGAACCACCCTCGAGCAGTCGGATACGAACGTAATAGACTATTTGCCCGTCTTGAAAACCAATCATTATCGATTACTGAGACCTCCGTGTCTCTATTCCGCAGATATGGGAGAGCCAGGAACCTGTCGACAAATGACTGAATCGTGCCAATGAAGTGTGGATAGCCTAGCAGGCTGTGCGCCGTCGGGTGATGAGTCAGGCGGTTCTCCACCTCCCGCCGTGCCACATTTGTATGTGAAAGCACACATACTCCCTGGTCACGCCAGTTTCTCTTGGATGCGAGGATCCCTAGCTTTGCGACGAGCAGAGTCGTTTTGCCGCTACCCGGACCCGCCTGTATGTCACGTGACACGGTGCATTTCAGCGCATTCCGAGCGTTTTCATCCTCAAAAGAGCACTCTGGGAAGTACTGTTCGACCTCGCCAATGTCATCCTCTGATATCTGTATCAACTTCTCTATGTTAGCCCCCGCTATCATTCTCCTGCCCCGTCACATAGTCTATCGCCTCCACCAAATACCCCGGCAGAGCCCCTCGTATATACACTGGAGAAGGAGGGTCATTTTCTAGATATTCCGCAAGAAACTGCGCGGCTTCCGCTTTAGATGCCTTCCTCTCATATAGGGGTTCGTATACCTTAGCGGCAATTGCCTCCCGGTCCAAGCCTTCCTTTTCCCACTGCTCATACTCTGTTGCCGCAGCCTGCGTAGTACTCTCCTTCTCCTCGTCAGACAGACTGCCCGTACTCCTCACTCTCTCCGCCAGCTTCACTGCCGTATGAATCTGAACCCCCAGCCCGGAGATAGCCAGATCATATTCCAGGGTCCACCTTGGCGAGACGAATGTCTTCACAGACGTTCCGTCATTGCGCTTGATTCTGTCGACCTTCTCATCTATTTCGCTTGGTTCAAAACCTGACTCCACTTTTCTCTTACCAATGTCGATGTACTTGGCAGCGGAGTCTGGCACAATATCCCTGTCAGCTATGCAAGCCACTCGTATGGGTATGATGGTATCGTCCTGGCGCTGCAGTATCCTTGAATATCGGAATAAGCCACTACTACTTACCTTCACAATGGAAACCCCGTAGTCTGAGAGGGACCTACCCAAGAGCTTGGCTAACGTTGGAAGCAAGATGTTCTCGGCGTCACCTTCCACAATCGCAACTCCCTTCGCAAAGAATAGATTGGCCTTTGTCACGTCTAGAAAACGCCGCAGGAACAAGTAATCTGCCTTTTCAAGTCTCGTTACATCCGCTCGCAGGGGGTACACTTTCCCTCCACACATTAAGATGATGCTCTCAAGATCCACTCTGGAAGCTAGGTTTGGACTATGTGTCGTCACTATGATCTGCACATTCTTCTGTTTTGCCTTATCCTCCAGAAAGTCCATCAGACGAAATTGCATCTGAGGATGCAAGTGTGCCTCGGGTTCTTCTATAAGTAGAAGACGCAGCGTGTAGTCGTCTTCGCTAAGTAGAAGGAGTTCTGTCGCCATAAACAGAACATTGTTCACTCCCAGCCCTCTAGGAGTCCGCTGTTCCACCCCCTCCACAGGACTTAGCCAAAGCTCCAACTTCTCCAGAATCTGGCGCAGTTCCGCTCGCCTGGCCACTCCGATTTCTCCCTCTAGTTTGTCTCGGCCTATCGAGAAATCCCCAAGGTACTCTTTATTCAGATCACTTTGTGCCTGTCTAATGAACTCATTATTCTCAATGAGTACCTCCGCACGCCTCATGATCTCCACCAGCGTCTTCGGCTCGCAGGCGTCATCTCCTGGATTAATCTCGCACTTCCCTTGAGCTTCGCTTTCCGGTCTCGCCCCTAGAATCTGGGCCAACCTTGACCCTCTCCCGCCTGATAGTTCTCCTTCGGCATCCCGAAGAGGGCGAAGATATGTGGCTCTTAGGAAGTCACGGATCTCTCCTTCGACGGCCGGGCCATCACCATTCTTCCCTGAGCGGCGCGTGACATACATATGCGACCGGGGCGTCTGCCCCTTACCCACCAACCGCGTGGCCTTGAGAGTGACGTACAGGCACGGCTGCTCGTTCTCTATGCTCAGAAACTCCGCAAACCTTGCTTGTTCTCTCGTAGAAAGATCACGAAAAACACACCGTATCGTTAGATTTGAAGCACGCTCACTACCTTCAACGTGAAAATCGTCTTCAATCAACCAGTGGGTTTCCCTACTGGTCGTCCACAACAGGTGTCGTATAGCATCGACAACCGCCGATTTGCCTGAGTCATTCTCTCCAGCCAACACGTTCAGGCCAGGCCCCAGACGGCAATGCAGATGCTTCCCGTCCTTTTCTGTGCCGAAAATCCTGAAATTCTCGATATATATCTCTGATATGTACATATGCCTCTCTCATCCGTACCTTTCAGTTATGTTACCCTAAATTATGACAATCTCGCGGTCATGACGCAAGTCTCCGTCGCATAAACAGTGTCTTCCACACACTAATACTCTCGGGCGCTTCCGACGTCCTGCTAGTTAGCTAGGACACCGTGGCGACACTAGAAGAACCGTAAAAAAAGGCCGAAAGTCGACCGAGGTGAACAGTAAGCCATTTAGTGACATCATTCTGGAGCACCATACTCAGCATTGAGTACTGACTTGCCAAATACTGGAGGTTTCTAATATCCTTAGAGATATATAGGGAAAAATTGAAAACGGGGGTCGAGCGAATGGAGAACCCCAGTCTCGAAGAATGGGCAAAACTTCTCAAGATAACAGAACGGTTCAAAGAACTTTCTCCATGGCAATGGATTGCAAGCGAGGATATATTTGCGGTAGTCAATCCACAGGATGGCGAAATTGGCTATTGCTCCATATTGGGGAACGGCGAAGATGAATTCGGTCTAGGGATATTCTTGGGGGAAAAAGGATACGAAAGATATCTTAGTATTATTTCCAGCGACCCCGGAGTCGATGATTACTTTGATAGTATCATGACGCCACTTCTCTCGTTATTATTTGCCGACCGCAAGGATATGCAGAAGCAAGACCTCGAAATAATACGCTCTCTTGGGCTCAAATTCCGCGGGAGAAACGCGTGGCCGCAATTCAGGAGCCAGAGACCTGGCTACGCACCTTGGTTTTTGGAAAAGGAGGAAGCCCTGTTTCTGACTATCGTCCTTGAACAAGCATTGATAATAGCCGACAGGGTACGAAATAATAATCTGGACCTATACGAAGAGGTGGACGAGGATCGAATACTTACCCGCTATTATAACAATGGAGAATGGCACGAGGAGTGGCGTCAGCCCGAAATGTCACAACGACGTACATCCAAGAGCGAGGAAACCACCGCGGATCTAGTTAATGAAGCGGAACTAATCTTGCTTCGTGATTCCTCCGGTAAACCACAGGGTAGCTGGGAATTGGATATTTTTATTTTTCCGGTTCCAATTGGCCCTCTTCCCAGCAGGCCATATTTCCCCTTGTGTTTCCTAACCGTAGAAAGACAGCAGGGGATTATCATTGATACCCAGATGATTGAGCCGTGGGTCACAGTGTCTCAACAGCGAGATGTTATTGTTCAAATTCTAAGAAAGGCAGCACAGCTTCCCCGGAATATCCACGTTGGATCGCCAAGGGTAGCGGAAATACTTGAACCGATAACCAATCGCCTGGGGATTGACCTTCGTATAGGCGCGATACCGATGCTGGAAGGGTGCAAACAGAGCCTTGATGACTATCTTTCTGTATAAATTTACTAACCTCGGATAACAGCGATTCGATTAGTCACTTTTCATCTTAATGTTACTGCACAATAAGACTCACTGGCCCTCGGGAAATAAAATACAAGCCAGCCAGATTGTAACTTTTAGGCAGGTGCTCTCCCAATCAATTAGGATGTTCCTTCGGCGCGCTTTTCACATTACGCTTGGATCAGGTAACCTCTGCCTCTTGGCACTCTTCCCTAACAGGGCAGCTAGAGCATTTTCTACGTTTGCAAAATTCCAAGTTTAGTCTTACCAGAGCAGACTCTACAGCAGCAAATTCCAGTTCCTCTTGGCCAAGTCCAAGCCTGGAAGCAACTTTCTTGGCGAGAGGAGAAAGCTGCGGTCTTGCCTTTTCCCAGACCCCTTTCAGCTCCCTTAGAAAAATGTTCACCGTGGTTGGACCCACGCCCTTGAACTCAAGCAGCCTTTTCTCCAGGTCCCTGCTATCCTTTGACTGAGCATATAGTACCTCCAGTGAGCCGTATTTCTCCCTTAAGCTAACTGCCATTTCAAGCAGGTTTGACGCGGTGGAGAAGTCATAGCGAACATAGCCTCCGGAGTCCAATACCTCTACCAATTTATCCCAGCCAGCCTCTGTAATGCTCTCGGGGGTTACAATTCCCTCTTTTTCAAACTCCCTGTAAGTCCTTTTGGCTACTTCCGAGGAAATCCTCTTTGCAAAAAGGAGCGAAGCCAGGAACCACTTGAATCTGTCCTCTTCTGTTTTTAAGTCTAGGCCTAGCTCCTGAGAATAGGTTATCAACCTCAAGACCTTTTCTATCACATCCCTCATCGCTTTGCTCCTTTGCGGCTCGAATAGACTATCACCCCATAAGCTCCTTCAACCTATGAACTGCCGGAGGCAATACCTCTCCTGTTCTTTCCTCAAACCGCAGGTGAGCAAGTCGATCCAGCGGGGTTTCACCCTTATTGATGATGACCAGCTTGGCTCCAGATTGAACAGCCACTTTGGGCATATCAGCAGCCGGTGTAACAACCAGACTGGAGCCGGCAACTATGAAAAGGTCGCAATGTTGCGAATGCCAGTAAGAATCAGCCAGTTCCTTCCGCGGCAGTGATTGACCAAAGTTAACTACGCTAGATATTAGTTTTCCCCCACAAAGAGGGCAGGCAATTTGGTCATCAAGGTTATCCAGAAGAAATTCGCAGTGACTGCACCGCAGCTTGGTAACATTGCCGTGCAGCTCTGCCAACAAATCCGGGCGGATTCCTGACCTCAAATGGAGATTATCCACATTTTGTGAAATGAGAAAGCTTAACTTACCAAGTTTCTGTAGCTCGACAATAGCCAGGTGCCCGGCGTTAGGCTCCACTGATGAGAAATCTCGTGGTTTGGTGGGTAGTCCTTTTGCTTGGCGTGTCCAGATGCCGTCTGGTCCTCGGAAATCAGGAAGCCCTGATTCCGTGCTGATGCCAGCACCAGTAAACACCACCAAGCGTTTTACTTCAAACATCCATTGAGCTAGGGTATTGATTTGCTTATCAAAGCCCGATAACACTATGGCCTCCCAGTAAATTAGGAATAGCTCCCGGCAATAATTACTAGCAATCCGTCGTCCCCATTTTACGACGATGACCTCCCTATGACAATGCATGAGGCAGCGAGGAAAGGAACTGCTATGCACTCTAGCAAAGCGGGCACACTAAACATTCCATCGCATTGTTATCCGCGCTCCCCAAAACTGACCAGCCATGCTTTTGGTGATAGCTCTTGCATAAACTGTGTGGGTCCGGGCACTCAAGCCGTTTGTTCTTCTGGATTGCTGCCCCCGGAAGGGTTAAGCCC
>Ga0210003_1004647_pt1 | contig 10768 bp, 7 predicted proteins | sample LantaG_FD_182804 | JGI IMG/M metagenome (GOLD analysis project Ga0210003, IMG submission 182804) | Deep subsurface microbial communities from Baltic Sea to uncover new lineages of life (NeLLi) - Landsort_02402 metaG (SPAdes) (version 2) | ecosystem: Environmental > Aquatic > Marine > Oceanic >...
GTCCTCAGGGGCAACATCGCCAGACAGCACCTGGGAATACGACCAATACCAGGGCTCGTTGATGACCTCGAACAGCGCGAGGCTGGGTTCATCCACCAACCGATGGCCCGTGTACGGGTTCCTGTGTGTCAGCAACTCCCGTATGTATCTGGCCTGGATCGGCCACATTGCCGGCCACATTGACATGGCTGGCATGGGCGTATTCCTGGAGAAACTGTCCGGCCTAGCCCCTGGGCTGCCCCACCACGCTATGGGCGTGAGCATCAGGTAGATGCCCTTCCGATTGCATTGCGCCACCAGATAGTCGAGCCCATCGAGATGATCATTCTCGATCAGATTGCCATCCCCATCCGAGATCTCGCTATCGAACACATGGATGCGGATGATATCGATGCCCATCTCAACGAAGTCATCGAGGTCCTCGTCGGTGGAGCGTCGGCGATCGACGCCGAGCCTCTCGACGCTGAAGTACTGGGTGAAGCTCTGGGGATAGTAGGCGACACCCCAAAGCGCCACCTCTTTACCGTCCGGGTAGTGCAGCACACCATCGCGGACTGCCATGGGCCGCAGCGGCAGCCGGGAACCGATCGGGCCCGGCGCGGGACGCTCCGACTCCAACTGCGATTGCACTTCACCGAACGGCTGAATCGGAGGCAAGGGGGTCAGCGGCAGAGGGCTGCTCTCGGCATACCCCGGCGCCTCTCTCAGTTCGACTGTGATAGAGCCTTCCTGCGAATCCTGGGTGCCAATCACGTGAAGGAAGAACGCTGTCCACTCACTCCCCTGAACTCGCGCTGATTCCGGCTGGAGGCCAACGACCTTCGCGTTCTCCAGCCGCACGCGCGGCGTGAGAGTCCGGACGGCAGGAGCCAGGGATCGCGCCAGCACACAGACATGCCACTGGGGTGGATGAGTTCCAGGTTCGCTAACAGCGGGAATGATCCGCAGCGCGAACCTCGGATCGGTCTCGGATGCATCTGAAGTCCGAAGTGTCACAGAACTCATCGGGGACTGTGTTCGGCAGGTGTGAAGTGGGACCTGTTGCGGCTGTCGATCGACTGTGAGACCAGTTGTGCTGGTTATTTCGCCGTGAAACCGCCCTAGCCTTGCTCTGAGGCATCCTCTGGTGTATCGTGGACCCTCCATGTCGCTGGAGGATAGACCCACATGGAGGCAGCTGGGACCTCTGTTTGTCTGGTGATGAAGGCGGTGCTGCTGAGTGCCCGCTGGGCGGGACGGAGCCGACGGCTTGGCCTGGGGCAGGCGGCGAAGGCGGCAGGGGATGGGGCGGAGGCGGAAGCCGAGAACGTGGCGCTCCGGGACACGGTGGAGTTCCTGACGGAACAGCTCGCCTGTGCCTAGAGGCGCCTGAAGGCAGCCGGTATCAGGAAACCCTACTCACCGGCGGAGCGGCTGCACATCCTGTGGTGCATCGAGTACTTCGGCCTCTCCCGACGGCAGATCCCCAAGCACTTCGGGGTGGCGCGCTCGACGGTGTGGCGATGGCTGCGACGACTCCAGGACGGTGTAGGGCTCTGTGGGAAGAAGTGCCAGGCCTCAGTGCGCCGCACCTCGGAGGAACTCATACGGCTGGTGTGGGAGGTGCATGAGCTGAATCCGCAGTGGGGGCGACGCCACATCGCCCTGGTGCTGGGGACATTAGGCATCTTCCTGACCGCCTCCACGGTGCGCAACATCTTGCTCAGGCCCAAGCCTCGACCCGCGGCGACACCGGCGGCTGCGGCTGGGAAGCCGCAAGAGAGGCAGCCGCGTCAGATCGTGGCTCGCCATCCCAATTATGTGTGGAGCGTCGACCGCACGCGTGTGCTCCGCTGGGGGCTCTGGCCGACCTGGGTGTTGGTCGCGATCGATCACTTCTCCCGCAAGGTCGTCGCTTGCTGTGTCCTGGAAGGTCCCAATGCCGGGCGGGTGGCGGAGGTGCTGGAGGACGCCTTCCTGCGCCACGGAGCGCCCCGGCACATCATCACCGACCAGGAAAACGTGTTCGTCAGTGACGCATTTGCGGAGCTGCCGACGCGATGGGATGTGAGGCAGCGCTTCGGCGCAGTGGGCAAGCACGGTTCCATCGCGGTCACTGAGCGCGTCATCCTGACGCTGAAGTACGAATGGCTGAGGCGCGTCCCGGTGATTCGCGGTCTCGATCATCTCAACCGACTGCTGCAGGACTTCGGGATCTACTACAACGAGTACCGCGGGCACGCGCGGTTGGGTGGCGGAGTCCCCTCGGTGATCCATCGGGGCGAGCAGCGGAGCAGACCGGCGAAGTCCGCGAAGACCGCGCCAGCGAACATCGAATGACGCGTCTTCGCGGACACACAGATGACCGCCTATCGACTCGCCGCTTGAGTCTCCCGTCGATCCAAACCGGTCGCCGCATCATGCCGAGGGCGGGCCACCACGCGTCCGCGCCCCCCTTCTCCCGACGGAGTCCCCACACAAGGCGCTCTTGTCACATCAAGGGTGACTTGGGGCCGCCGCCCGCTGGCGATCACAGCCTACATATGCAGCTCAGACAGTGTCCCGAACCTACTTAACATGGGCAGACGGCCCTACGGCCGAGCGACACACGCATGCGGCGTCAGGAGGTCTTTACGGGCATGATGGAAGTCTCCCGGAACCCCACGAGGCCGCGGTTGACCACGTAGCCGGCCCCGCCACAAAGGAGCGTGTCGTCGTCAGCACGCAGGACCTCCTGGCCATCTAGCTGGGCCACGATGGTGCTGCCCTTCACGGTAAGGGCGAGTTCATGGGACTCTCCCACCTCCCACTGGCAGGGCTTCTCGTCGAGGACGGTCTCCCCATAGTAGTTCAAGACCAGCTTGAGCGAGTCGGACGTCTTGACCAGAGCGACGAACCGCTGCAGGCCCTGGTAGCGGGCGATGAGGCCGCGCGCGTCGGCTAGCGCGATGGTCACCCGACCAGAGATCGTGTAGTCGGTCCAGTCGTCAGTGCCAGTGACGAGGACACCGCGACCTTCGTTCTTCCCCAAGTACGTCATGGGCTGGCGGTCCTGGGCGAACTTCCCCATGATCATGTCGGCGTCGGCGACCCAGCCCAGCACCTCGCCGTTCTTGTGGCAGGGGAGCTCATCGGGGATGTGGATGCCGGGTGATCCGCTGAAGCTCACCATATCGACGAGCACGGAGCCCGCCGCCCCCGGTCCCCCCGTGATCTCGACGCCGATGTCCTTGACAGGGAAGCCGCGCTCGCCGGGAATCGGCAACGTGAGCGTGAACGGCTTCCCTTCTTCCAGGTTGATCGGCTCGCCGTGAACGAGCTTCGTGCCGCTGCTCGTACTTCTGCCCTCCTCGGCGGTGAAGCAGCGGGCGAAGAGGCGAATGGAGGCGGAGCCCCGGCTGGCCTCAACCGTCCCCTCCAGTGTAACGGTCTGTCCGCGGTAGAGCTTCGGAGTGCCGACGATGGCGTAGCCACGCTGCCCGGGCTCGGCGAACACAGGGGCGGACACTCGGACGGGGTGGTTGGGTGCTACCTCGCGATAGCTGATCTTGAGCACGCGTTCCCCCTTCGGCCCCATCACATTACACACGGCGCCGGTGCCGGGCATGCCCTGGTCGCTAGGCTCCACCATGTACCCGTGCCGGCTGCCGGGCATAGTGAAGTGGTGCCAGGCGCCATCCTTCGGGGCCGCCAGGTCGGGCCATCCCATGACCTTGCGGCCCATGCGAGCGATGTGCAGGGCTTCCTGGAGACAGTCGGAGGTGAGTCGCGCGCCCTCGGCCGTCGGCAGCAGCATGCGGTCGGCGAAGGGAGACTGGAAGTCGTAGTCCCGGTTGATGCCCTCGAGGCCAACCTTGACGCCCATGACGGCCCCAACGTTGGCGGCGTTGCAGTCCGTGTCCCAGCCAGCGGTGTTGATGATGGCCTGAGATTGTCGGAAGTCGTCCGGCGCGTAGGCCCACGCCATCACCATGATGGCATGATTTGGCACCATGTGGCAGGCGCCACCATAGATGTGATAGCCGTACTTTTCGGCGATGCGGTCATAGGTCTGGTGCCAGTTCCCATCCTCTTCCGCCCAATCGCGGACGTCGCGGTGCACCTGAGCGATGAGGCTGTCCGAGGGGATGACGCTGACGCCGATGTCCAACAGCTTCTCCATGTCCTTCTCGACGAAGGCGGCGGAGACCATGGCCGCCACTACCTTGGCCCCGTTCACGGCCTCTCCGTCGTGAGAGACCTTGCCGGCCGGCTCCGCCAGGCGCGCGGCGAGCTGGGGGTCGCCCGGCGCCACCATCCCGAAGGCGTCGATGAAGATCTGGGCGCCAATCTGCTGTGCAACGACGGGGCCGTTCAGCTCCAGGCTCCCACTGCGGGGCGACGGGATGCCTTGCTTCAAGCGGAGGTAGGCGCTGTGCTCCGTGGACACGCCGAGGCCGCCCCACCAGAGGATGGTCTTCCCCTCGATAAGGTAGTTAAGCCATGTCTTCCCGAAGAAGTCGGCCGGCGTGTCGGCATAGAGGCCGCTGTCTTCCAAGGCACGGATGAAGGTGAAAGTGCCCGTGATGTCGTCGTCGGTGACTACGAGCGGGTACCCTTTGTCCTCCGCGACGTAGCGGTCCACGAGACCCCAGTGCGCGACGAGCCGCTCCTTGTTCCACCCCTCGAACGGGCGCCCCATGTAAACGCCAATCACCTTCCCGAGGACACCTGCGTAGACTTGCTCTTCGTAGTTTCCGATCTCTTGCTTGCTCATGTGTGTCACTCCAGATTCCGAGCTGAAGGCACGAGTGCCGCACCCGCCCTGCACGCCTGCGTTTGCAGATGGGTTCTGCGCGCGCGACACCGGTCGGCGAACCCTATCCGGTCGCCTTCGCGCGCTGTCCTTCCCGCGAGCGGCGACGGTGGCAGTCTCTTGGCGTGGTGCCGACCCGACGGCGGAAGAGGCGGCTGAAGTAGGACGGGCTCTTGAAGCCAGTCCGAGCGGCCACCTCACCAACGGACATGCCCGAGTTCGTCAGCAGTTCCTGCGCTCTTGCCAGTCGAGCCTCTATCAGGTCCTCGGCGGGACTGACGCCGAGGACCCTCTTGTAGAGCACGGCAAAGCGAGAGGGGCTCATGTGGGCCAGTTGCGCCATCCTGGCCACTGTCCAATGCTCATCCAGTCGCTCGTGAACCTCCATGCGCACGCTCCTGAGCACGTCCGGACGGACCAGGTCCACAGGCTGTAGGTTGGGCGATCCCTGCTCGTCCAGTGAGCGGCCCAGCCTCATCAACAGCTGCTCCACTAGCGTTCGGACGGAGTCGCGCCAGAACAGCTCCCTTCTACGCTGCTCTCTGCTGATCGCCTGGAGCGTGGGCGAGAAGAAGTCAAGATCGCGGGGCCGGAAGAGCGTGTTCACGGGCATCTGGTAACGACGGATGAGCTCAGGCATCCCCTGGCTCGTGATATGCATCCAGTCGTCGATGAACCCGACACCGCGCCCGGTATACCACTGAGGGAATTCTGGCTCGTATAGAAAACAGTCGCCGGGCTCTCCATGCACTACCCCGGCGGTGGTGCGGACCAGCATCGGGGTGTAGAAGCGCAGAAGAAGGTAGTCGTCGCCGAGTCCATGGGGCCGGTCGATCGTGAACCCGTGCTGGCGGACCCAGAGGACGCCGAGTCCGGTCACTGCCAGCGAGTCTGCCGCTTCTCGGTCGCGAAAACCGTCCACTAAGCCGCTCCTTCTCTGGACACTCTCAGGGCGGTCAGGAGGGGAAGACCGCGTTCCTTTGCTCCAGCACTATCCAACAGCATACAGCGCAATAGTTCAAATAGTCAAGAGGATGCTGCATTCCGGTTTCGGGGTTCCAGAGGTAAAGTATAAGCGTCTGAGACACCTACATGCTGGCATTACGGAAGCCACCGAGACGGCATAATCGTGTCGGGAACAGGCGAAGGCAACGCGCATCGAAAGGCTCCCGCGCGGGGCGCTGATGAACAAGGCTTGTGGGGGCCTCAGGTGGTTTGATCGACGCCCGTGCGCGACAGGGAGGTGAGATAGGCGCAAGCAGTTGTGAGCAAAACGGTATCCTCGTGTACGTTGTCCAAGAGGAGGTGGATGTACGATGAGGCTTGCCAGACGAAATGGATTCACTCTGATCGAGCTGCTGGTGGTGATTGCGATTATCGGCATCCTGGCAGCGATGGTGTTCCCGGTGTTCGCACGGGCGCGCGAATCCGCGCGCAAGGCGGTGTGTCTGTCCAACGTGAAGAACATCGCCCTGGCCATTCAGATGTATCTGGCGGACAACAACGACACGCTCCCACCCGAGGAGCACAGACAGGAGGTATGGGACTACTTCCAGACCGGCCCCGGCGGGGGCATGGAGTGGGAGGGCGTGGAGCCTGGAGAATGTGACATTGGCACCGTCGCCAATCCTTACCTTCGGTGGCCTGTGGTCCTCGACGAGTACATCAAGAACCGCGATGTCTGGCGCTGCCCCAGCGCCAAGATGGAGAGCGTGGCGGGCTTCATCTACGGTTTCCCCGACTGGTTCGGGTATCTGCGGGCCAACGAGGGTCAGTGGGGAGCCGAATCCCTCTGTCCGGCCAACACTTACCCGGCCGGATGGGGGGGCACTATCACGGACAGCATATTGCAGGGAAAGATGAGCTGGGGCGACTGGGGCGCCGATGATTTCGCCCTTAAGGCGTTCACGAACAGCATTGGCTGGAACGCACGCGGTAACTATGGGCGGAAGCTGGTCTCGGTAGACGACCCCGTCAACTTCATCATCTGCGGGGACATGGGCCCAGAGCAGGACAGGATGACTCCTGGCAACACCGCCTATCCGGATGTCTGCGCGCTGGACTGCGCGATCTGCGATGTCATCTGGGACGACTACTGGTGGGACTGGGAGGACTGTGCCGAGGATGTCGAACCGGGATGCTCACCCGTGTTTGCCTATCCTGCGATGATCACGGATCCAAGCTTGCGCAAGCCTTTTGCGCGGCATCTCGGCGGTGTCAACCTTGGGTTCCTCGACGGACATGCTGCGTGGTGGAACTCCGAAAGGCTGCTCGCCAAGATCAGCGAGGGGCAGGGCCACGACATGATGGGCCTTTCCTATGCCCAATGGTCAGGTCCGGCCTCGTGGTGCGTCCTGGAGGAGACCGGGGAACAGTGGCCCACCTTGTACTAGCCTAGTACTAGCCTAGTCGGACTGACTTTGTAGGCGACATTCGTGATGTACTGTGCAGGGCGGAGCGCCGGACTTGGCGCTCCGCCCCCGCGAAGCAGGCATCGGCCGTTCTCCGACGAAGCATTGCAGGAGGAAGGCGAGGCCGCGGGGTAGGGCCCGGTGCGAGGCGGGCTTCCACCGATGAGGGAACAGTCCTCGGATTCGACAGAGGAGAGGTCCACGACCCGTTCCGGGCCAGCGCCGCGGCACGAAGGCGTCACCTGGCGCGCGGCGGTGATCTCGCTCGTCGTCATCCTCCTGAGCGTGCCGGCCATCTTCTACGGCGAAGTCGTCTGGGGCACCGGTCTGGTGCCAGACATTAGCAGGACCGGCACCTGGTCCACGGGCGTCATTGGGAGCTGGCCGCTCACGGTCCTCTTCATCATGGCCGCCATCATGTCGGTACCGGCGCTGCGACGCGTCGGACTGACGCGGCGCGAGCTGATGACCGTCCACGCCCTCGTGCTCGTGGCAACGCCGCTGCTCGGCGCGGGTGTTCTGTTCTACGTGCTCTCCACGGTAGTCACCTACTACTACCTCGCGCGCGCGTTTGCGCACTGGGAGATATTCCTGCCCCTCCTCCCCACGTGGTTCGGACCCTCGTCTGAGTTGGCGACGGAAGGCTACTTCATAGGCAGGGTCGCGGTTCCCTGGGGGGAGTGGGCGGTCTCCCTGGTTGCCTGGTCCTCCTTTCTGATCTGCCTCTTCGGCGCCAGCGTCTGTCTCGTGGTGCTGGTTCAGAGGCACTGGATCAAGTACGAGCGCCTGGCCTTTCCGCTCGCCCAGATACCGTTGGAGATGGTCGAGGAGACTGGCACAGGCAGAGCCGGCCGTCTTCCCCGCAGTGGGCTGTTCTGGCTAGGGCTCGCCGCCGCCGCCAGTTTCACCTTTCTAGACGACTTGTCGGGACGCGTGCCGACGCTGCCAGCGATGCCATTGTCGATCACCCTCATGCCCAGGCATATCGTGGGGCCGCTGGCCGCGCTGGGCGACCTCGAGCTGGTGCTGTCTCCGTGGATCATCGCGCTCGCTTACCTGATCCCGAAGGATCTCTCCTTGTCGGTCTGGTTCTTCTGGGTGGTGAAATGGGGAATGATGATGCTCGCCATCGTCCTCGGAGCGTCCCCCGAGGGGGCTGACGAGTGGTACCTTCACGAGTTCCCTGCCCCCTTCGACCAGGTGACCGGGGCGGTGATCGTGCTGTCTGTGTGGGCGCTGTGGAGCGCGCGCAAGCACCTGGCCCGCGCCCTGCGCATCGCCTTGACCGGCCGCCCGCGCGGGGGCGATGCCGATGAACCTCTCCCCTACCGATGGGCCGTCGCCGGCCTCCTGCTGTGCTTCTCCTGGATGGTCGTGTTCCTCGTGCTGGCCGGGTGTCGGCCTCTGGTCAGCCTGCTTTTCATCACGGTGGTCGTGGGCGGCTTTCTCTCCTACGCGCGCGTCCGCGCCGACATCGGCTTCGACCCGGGCACGTACCGTCTCAGAGAGATCACCATGATGCCGATAGGCAGCCGGGCGCTGCTGCCGCGAGAGGTGATCGCCCTCGTCACGACAAGCTGGGTCGGCGAGCTCTGGCCCAGCCAACTCATCAGCGTCTGCAGCATGAACACCCTCACCTCGTTCAAGATCGGGGAGGCGGCCGGGCTGCCTCTGCGGCGGCTCACTATCTTGCTGTTCGTATGCTTCCTGATCGCGCTGGGAGCTGGGGGTTTCTACATGCTCCATGCGCTCTACGGGATCGGCTTCAACTCGACCCGGGCGGGGTTTGCCGACTCGATCCCCGGCTGGGAGCTACGCTACCAGGGAGCGTTCATCGACGAAATGCTCACGAATCCCAGCGGTCCCGAGTGGGATGGAGTGCTGTGGTGCGGAGTGGGAGCCCTGGCCTTCGTCTCGCTCGCTCTGATGCGCCTTCGGTTCCTGTGGTGGCCGTTCCATCCGGTGGGCTTCATCATCGGATTCGGTTTGCTGCAGTACCCTATGTTCTTCTCGGTCGTCATTGCCTGGCTGGCCAAGTGTCTCGTGCTGAGATACGGCGGTCTGCGGCTGTATCGGCAGACCCTGCCGATTGCCATCGGCCTCATCGTCGGTGACGTACTGAACCGGTCGCTGTGGAACATCGTGACACTCGTGACGCACGGGCGGTGGTAGCAGGGCCCAACGGCGCCAGGACCTCAGGGGCGAGCAGCAGTGCGAGAGTTGACGCTGCTGCAGTGAGCGGGTCCCCTAATGACGCTACGCCATGCTGCCCCACGAAGGGAGAGCAACGATCATGGACCGTCTCTACAGAAGAGTGCTTGGCTCGATTGTCGGAGCGACCATAGGCGATGCCATCGGCATCGTCGTCGAGTTCCGGACCCGGGACTTCGTCCTCCGCTACCTCGACGGGGCGGACTGGGTGGACGACATGCTCGACATGACCGAGCACGGCGTTCATCCCGCCGGCCTCTGGCGGGAGAATCCTCCGGCTGGGACGGGCACGGACGACACGCGGCTCAACCACATCTTCCTCGAGTGCGTCATCAAGAACCGCGGGCACATCAACTCGCAGCTCCTGGCGACGGAGTACGTCGAGAGGTACCGACACCCGGATCGCTACTACCCGGAACACCAGGGCCTGGCGCGAGACTTCCTCGCCTACCACTACCCGCGCGCGTGTCTGCATCTGGGAATCACCGAGGTGGAGGAGGCATACGGCAAGCCGCTGCTGCCCGCCTATAGGCACGAGATGAACAGCTTCCCGATGCTGGTGGGACTGCTCACCTGCCAGTCGGCCGGCCTTCTGTTCGAGGGCGATCCGGCACAGGCGTATCTGAAGGCGGCGGAGATCGCCTTCTTTGACACCGGCTATGCCCGCGACGCGACCGCCATGCTGGCCGCTGTCGTCAGCGCGGCGCTGGCCGAAGGGCAGGTCAGCGGCCGCGACATCTCCGACGTCGGCATCGCCACTAACCCGCTTGAAATCGGCGGGGCCGAGGGCAAGTGGCGCCGCCTCGTGACCACTGACTGGCTCTTCCCGAACGCGCCCTGCCTCGAGCGCTTCTTCGAGATCGTAGACACTGCCGGCGGCGAACGAGAGGCGATCGCTGGCCTCGCCCGGGCGGCAGAGGGGTTGCACCCCTTCGACTCGCTCGACGTCTTCGGGGTGCCGCTCGCATGTGTCCGGTTCACAGACGGGGATCCGGTGCGATCGATCCTCATGGCCGCCAATCACCGCCGGGTGGACGAGAACGGCGAGCTCATTGGCATGCGCGATGTCGACTGCACGGCCATGATCGCCGGCGTGATCGTCGGCGCTCTGCACGGGGTGGACGCCTTCCCCGACAGATGGGTCGATGCCGTCCTGGCAGCCAACAAGGAAGTCTACGGCATCGACATCGAGAGCACCGCTCGGCGATTCTACGAAGCGGTCCACGGCGCAAGCTGATGGCCCCCTCGCGCTGGGTGTGCGTGTCGACCGCTCGTCAAACCGCTGTAGCCGTCTGCAGGATGCTCTTGTTGCGAGGCCGCGTGCGGGACACCCTGTGCCTGTCAAGTGCCTGTGGAGCCGGCTCGCAACAAG
>Ga0210003_1004648_pt1 | contig 10767 bp, 9 predicted proteins | sample LantaG_FD_182804 | JGI IMG/M metagenome (GOLD analysis project Ga0210003, IMG submission 182804) | Deep subsurface microbial communities from Baltic Sea to uncover new lineages of life (NeLLi) - Landsort_02402 metaG (SPAdes) (version 2) | ecosystem: Environmental > Aquatic > Marine > Oceanic >...
TCGGCTACCTGCCCGGCAGCGAGAGCGAGAAAATGGGGCCGTGGGCCCAGGCCGTCTTCGACACGCTCGAGGGACTCGCCAGCCCGACGGTGCTCGAAGAGGTGCTGGCCCGCGGCATGCTCGAGGTCCTGCCGCTGACCCACATCCGCGGTCGGTCGCTGCACGACTCGTTCGTGATCGTCGACGAGGCACAGTCATTGGAGCGCAACGTCCTGCTCACCGTGCTGTCGAGGCTCGGTACAGGCTCCCGGGTGGTGCTGACCCACGATGTCGCGCAGCGCGACAACCTGCGTGTCGGTCGTCACGATGGCGTCGCGGCGGTGATCGAGAAGCTGAAGGGCCACCCACTGTTCGCGCACATCACGCTACTGCGCAGCGAGCGCTCACCGATCGCGGCGCTGGTCACCGAGATGCTTGAGGAGATCAGCCCGAGCGCCCTGCCCTGAGAGGGGATGGCAGGCTAACGCCCGTCCTGCCTAATGATCTTCGCGCAGGCGCTCATCGACGACCTTGGCCATGGCCAGCACGTCGAGGCGCTTGTCCAACTCCTCCTCGGAGAGCTTGTCGCCGATCAGCCCGCGGTCGATGACCGTCTGCCGAATCGTCTTGCGCTCCTTGAGGGCTTCCTTGGCGACCTTGGCGGCCTCCTCGTAGCCGATCGCGGAGTTCAGCGGAGTCACAATCGATGGCGAGGACTCGGCGAGATCCCGCAGGTGCTGCTCGTTGGCCACCAAGCCGTCGATGCACTTGGTGGCGAACAGCTTCGATACGTTTGCCAGCAGCGTGAACGACTCCAGTGTGTTGCGCGCCATCATCGGGATGTAGACGTTCAGCTCGAAAGCTCCTGACAGGCCCCCAACCGTGACGGCCGCATCGTTGCCGATGACCTGCGCGGCAACCTGTGTCACCGCTTCGGGGAGTACTGGATTGACCTTGCCCGGCATGATCGAACTGCCCGGCTGCAGGTCCGGCAGTCGTAGCTCGCCCAGGCCGGTCAGCGGCCCCGACCCCATCCAGCGAACATCGTTGGCGATCTTGGTCAGCGAGACCGCGATCGTCTTCAGCGCGCCGGACGCTTCGACCAGCCCGTCGCGTGCCGCCTGGGCTTCGAAAGAGTTGGCAGCTGTGCGTAGTTCGGCGATTCCTGTTTGGTCGACCAAGACCTCGACGACCTTGGCGCCGAACCCGTCGGGCGCATTGAGGCCGGTGCCCACCGCCGTGCCGCCGATCGCCAGCTCGCCCAACCGGGGCAGGGTCGCCTTGACTCTTTCGATGCCGGCCTCGATCTGGCGTGCGTAACCGCTGAATTCCTGGCCGAGTGTCACTGGGACGGCGTCCATCAGGTGGGTGCGGCCGGACTTCACCACCGTGCGCCACTGGCGGGCCTTTGCCTCAAGCGACTCGTGGAGTACTTCCAGTGCTGGAATGAGATGGCGCACAGCAGCTTCGGTGGCCGCGATGTGCGTCGCCGTCGGGAAGGTGTCATTTGAGCTCTGTGACATGTTCACGTCGTCATTGGGGTGCACCGCAACCGGGGGATCGAAGCCTGCCGCAATGCTCGCGATGACCTCGTTGGCGTTCATGTTCGAGCTGGTGCCAGAGCCGGTCTGGAACACGTCGATGGGGAACTGATCGTCGTGGCGGCCATCGGCGATCTCGCCTGCGGCTGCGATGATCGCGTCGGCTTTCTCCGGTGCAAGCAACCCGAGATCTTTGTTCACCTGCGCACAGGCGCCCTTGAGTAGGCCGAGCGCGCGGATCTGAGTGCGCTCGAGGGCGCGGCCCGAAATCGGGAAGTTCTCCACGGCGCGCTGGGTCTGCGCGCGCCACAGCGCATCGATCGGCACCCGAACCTCGCCCATGGTGTCGTGCTCGATCCGGTACTTGCCGGCTTCCTTCTGAACAACGGCGTCGGTGCTCATGTATGCCCTTCTTGTGTCGGTGATTACGGCAATGGATGCGCGGCGGAATTGTCGCCGGTGAAGTTGACCGCGGAGTACTCATTGAGCTTGGACAGGCGGTGGTATGCGTCAATAGTCCGGACGGTGCCGGACTTGGAACGCATAACTATCGACTGAGTGGTGCATCCGCCACCGTAGTACTGCACGCCCTTGAGCAGGTCGCCATCGGTGACTCCGGTGGCGGAGAAGAACACGTTCTCCCCGGAGACCAGATCATCGGTGTGTAACACTCGGTCGAGATCGTGGCCGCGATCGAGGGCCTTCTGCCGCTCAGCGTCATCGGTAGGGGCGAGTTGGGCCTGGATCGCCCCGCCCATGCAACGGATCGCCGCAGCAGTGATGATGCCCTCGGGCGTTCCGCCGATACCGACGAGGAGATCGGTTCCAGAATTGGGACGGCACGCCGCGATGGCGCCGGCGACGTCGCCGTCGGAAATCAGCCGGATGCGGGCTCCCGCTTCGCGGACGTCGGCCACTAGTTGGAGGTGCCTGGGCCGGTCCAGCACGCACACCGTGAGGTCGGCGACGGTCAGGCTTTTCGCCTTCGCGACGCGGCGGATGTTCTCGCCGATCGGGGCGGCGATGTCGATGACGTCGACGGCTTCAGGTCCCACGGCGATCTTGTTCATGTAGAACACCGCCGACGGGTCGAACATCGCGCCGCGCTCGGCTACGGCCAACACCGAGATGGCATTGGGCATGCCCTTGCTCATCAGCGTCGTGCCGTCGACAGGATCGACCGCGAAGTCGCACTCCGGGCCGTCCCCGTTGCCGACTTCCTCGCCGTTGTAGAGCATGGGCGCGTTGTCCTTCTCGCCCTCGCCGATTACGACGACACCACGCATCGAGACTGAGTTGACCAGCTGGCGCATCGCGTCGACGGCAGCGCCGTCGCCGCCCTCCTTGTCGCCCCGGCCGACCCAGCGGCCCGCCGCCATCGCTCCCGCCTCGGTTACCCGCACGAGTTCGAGCGCGAGATTTCGGTCCGGGGCTTCGCGACGTGCAGCGTTCATGGGCAAGATTCTCCCATTGACCGGTCCACTATCGGGACCTGGGATACTGGCAGGCATGACGTCGCCGCCCGAGCCGGGTCAAAGGGTCACCGGTGGCCCGGGCAATGAGCCCGAAGACCGAGGCCACGACGGTGCCGGCGACCCGGCTCCGGGGTCTGATGTCGCCGGCGACCCGGCTCCGGGGTCTGATGTCGCCGGCGACCCGGCTCCGGGGTCTGATGTCGCCGGCCACCCGGCTCCGGCACCCCGGCCCGCGAAGTCCCGCCTCCTCCACGACGGCCGCGACATGTTCTGGTCGATGGCACCGCTCGTGCTGGCCTGTGTGGTCCTCGCCGGCCTGCTCGGAATGTGCTCGTTCGCTCCGACCGGTCCCGGGCCGGGTCCGGTGCCCGACTACGACGCACCGGCCGCGCTGCAGGCCGACGCCGAAGCCCTCAAGATTCCCATTCGGTTGCCTGCGCTACCCGATGATTGGCGGGCCAACTCGGGCAGGCGCAGCGGAATCGACGGCGGGCGTACTGACCCGGTTACCGGGCAGTCGGTGCGTGCCGTCAGCTCCACTGTGGGCTACCTGACGCCCGGTGGGATGTACCTGAGCTTGACGCAGAGCAATGCCGACGAGGACAAGCTGATCTCCTCGTTCGGTGCGGACCTGGTTCCGACCGGGACGCAGGACGTTGACGGTGTCACGTGGGTCGTCTACGAAGGCGGTGAGCGGGATGGAAGACCGGCCGAACCGGTCTGGACCGCCCAGGTGCGCGGACCGTCAGGACCGGCGCAACTTGTTCTGACGGGCGCCGCAGGTACGGACGGGTACCGTACGCTGGCGGCTGCGACGCAGTCCCAGTCGCCGTTGCCGGTTACCTAACTCAGGAGACGCCATGACCTCACCGGAGGCGGACCTCACCGGATGGACCATGGCGCCGTTTTCGGCGGCCGGCTTCACCTACGACGTCTACAGCAGGGGCGAGGGGCCCGGTGTCGTGCTCATCCCGGAGATGCCCGGCGTCCATCCGGGTGTGCTGGCGCTCGGTAATCACCTGGTGGACAACGGATTCACCGTCGATATACCGTCGCTCTACGGTACTCCTGGAGCAGCGGCAGTGAGGCCGGGTGCGGCAGCGGTGATGCTGCGGGGTTGTGTAGCAAAAGAATTTGCAGCGTTCGCGACCAATGCCGACCGTCCGATTGCCCACTACCTGCGTGCATTGGCCCGCGACCTCAACGAGCGGACGCCGGGCAAGGGTGTGGGTGTCATCGGTGAGTGTTGGAGCGGCGGCTTCGCCCTCGCAGCGGCCGTCGACGACAGCGTGCTGGCCCCCGTAATGAGTCAGCCGTCGCTGCCTATAGGGCTGACCGCGAAGCAGAAGGCCGACCCCGGCCTGTCTGAAGCCGAGTTGAAGGTCGTCGAACGTCGGGCCGCCGATGAGGGACTGTGCGCGCTGGGCCTGCGCTTCAGTGAGGACCCACTGTCACCCGGTGCACGTTTCACGACGCTCAAAGCACGACTCGGCGACGCCTTCGAAGTGATCGAGATCAACTCCAAGAAGGGCAACGCGCACGGGTTCGGCAAGATGGCCCACTCCGTGTTGACCCTTGAGGTCCGCGAGCAGGAGGGCCATCCGGCCTACGAGGCGCGCAAGCGCGTGGTCGAGTTCCTCAAGTCTCAGCTCACTGAGGGGTAGGCGCAGGGGCGGCCGGTTCGGCCCCGGCCTCGGGCTGGGGCTCGGGCTCGGGCTCGGGCTCGGGCCGTGCCTTCCCGGGCAACAGGCGATGCCACCAAGGGATCGCACGTTCTGCTTCGTCCGAGGGATCCTCGCCGGTGCCGGTGCCGGTGCCGGTGCCGGTGCCGGTGAGTGAATCCAGTGGTACACCTTTGTCCACAGCCAGATACACGCTGATCGTCGTCACGATGACGATCATCAGCACCGGACCCAGGATTATCCCCCAGAAGCCGAACATCGTCAGACCGGCGAACACGGACAACAGCATCAGCGCCGGGTTCAGATGTGCGCTCTTGGGCACCAGGAACGGGCGCAGCACATTGTCGATGTTGGTGACGACGACGAGGTGGAAAACCACGATGAAAACACCGCCCACCACGTTGCCGAACACCGCCATGCCGATACCGAGTGGAATGGTCACTATCCCGCCGCCGAGTGGGATGAACGATAGTGCGGTCAGGAAGATGACGAACATGAAGAAGCCGTCGTGGATACCGCCGATGTAAACCGAGATCGCGCCGGCGGTTCCCTGGCACACGGCGATGATCAACTGACCCTTGACCGTTGCCGAGACCATCGCTCCGACCTTGGTCAGGTAGATGTCGGAAACTTGCTCGCCCAACGGATTGAGATCGCGGAACAGGTCCAACACCTTGGGTCCGTTGGTCAGCAGCGCGACGAACACGTAGAGAAATATTATCGATCCGGTGACTATCGCCGCGATACTGCCCACTGAGTCTCGAGCGGCGCCCAGTGCGAGCTCACCGGCGTTCTGACCGACCTTGGTCGCCGCGTTGCGCACCGAGTCCTGCGTCAGTGTGGTGTCCATGAACGGTACTCGGGACAGCAGTTCGTTGGCCGAGTCGAGCAAACGTTGGGCCAGCGCGGTGAAGTCGGTCTGTCCCGCCCAATGACCGATGCTGGTCACCATCTGGCTGATCTGGACGACGGCAAGCAGGATCACGCCGGTCAGCGGCACGGCGACCGTCGCGATCGCGGTCAGCAGTGTCACGGTCGCTGACAGTCCGACGTTCATCTTCGCCCGGAGCCGTTGGTACAGCGGGTAGAAAAGGTATGCGAGCACGGCGGCGATGGCGATCAGAAGGACATAGCCGCGCAGAAAGTAGGCTCCGAAAGCAAGAGCGATCACCGTCGATGCAGCCAGAACGCGTTTCTGCTTGAGGGTGAACTCGGTTGTCATGTGCGCCCTCTCGTCGCCGACGAGCGCCACCCTATAACGAGTCGAGCGCGCCGGATGGCGATCGCGTGCTCTGTCGAGACCGCTGGCCGGCCACGAAGCGCATCGACAGTCGGTTCATCAGCACCGGTGCTGCGCGTGCGAAAAGCCACTGCAGATGCGCCACAGTGGGTTTGACGAGAATCGCCTTGTTTCGATCGATTGCGCGCAGCGTGTCGCGGGCCAGTCGGTCAGCGTCGTAGGGCTTGCCGCCCTGGGACTGCAGGAAGTAATCCCGCCCGACGAAACCGCCGACCGCGCCCTTGTCCAGGATCGGGGTCTCGACGGCGGCGGGGCAGACCACCAGCACTCCGACGCCCCGTGGGACAGCTTCTGATCGCAGCGCCATGGACAGCCCGACGACGGCGTGCTTGGTGGCGACATAGCTGGTGACCTGTCCGGCCGCGGTGAGGCCGGCCATCGACGCAGTGTTGATGATGTGGCCGTGGCCTTGGCGCAGCATCTGCGGATAGGCAGCCGCGACGCCGTGGACGACGCCACGCACGTTGACATCGATGATCGCGTTCCACTGGTCGAGTGTGAGCAGTTCGGTGTCGCCGCCCCAGACGATCCCGGCGTTGTTGAACATCAGATCCAGCCGGCCCGCACGCGTGACGACATCGTCGACGGCAGCCTGCACCGCGCTGGCGTCGGTGACGTCCAGGCGCGCGGCCCGCGCCCGTCGGCCCAGACCCGATGCGGTCGCCTCAGCGGCGTTACCGTCGATATCGGTGCACATCACATGTGCGCCCGCCAGGTCCAGCGCACGACACAGGGCCGCGCCGATGCCGGAGCCGGCACCGGTGACGATGGCCTGTTTACCGGCGACGCTCACGACTGTTCCATCAATTTCATGACGTGCCCCATGACATCCGGGTAGCGCTTGAGATGGGCGCCGCCGTTGATGTCCAGCACTTCCCCGGTCAGCCACGATGAGCCCGGGGAGCACAGGTAGACAACGGCATTGGCGATGTCTTGCGGAGTGCCGGCGCGGCCGATCGCAGTGTTGTCCACATAGTCCTCGACAACCCCGGGGATGGACGCGGCGGGTGCGGTCAGCGGCGTGTGGACGAAGCCGGGAGCCACGGCGTTGACCCTGATCCCGCGCGGTCCCATCTCCAGGGCTGCCACCTCAGTGAGCATCGACAGGCCCGCCTTGGCCGCGCAGTAGGCGCTCATCCCGGCCGCGGGCTGCCGGGCGTTGAGGGAGCTGATCGACACCAGCGAGCCGCCCTCCCGTAGGTGTTTGCCCGCATGCTTCATGACGATCATCGACCCGGTGAGGCACACGTCGACCACGGACCGGAAATCTTCGACAGGCATATCGGTGATCAGACCGGCGTTGCTGAACCCTGCGCAGTTCACAACGATGTCGAGCGGGCCGAGATCGTCGAAAAGGCGCTGTACCGAATCCTCGTCGGTGACGTCGACGTAGGCCCCGACGTGCTGGTCGCCCAGCTCAGCGGCGCGGCTGCGGGCTCCGTCGGCGTTGAGGTCGGCCACTGTGATCCGGCATCCTTCGGCCGCCAGGGCCTGAGCTGTCGCCCACCCGATCCCGGAGGCTCCGCCGACGACGACCGCTTCCCTGGCCTCCGTTGCGATCCGCTCGCTACTGTTGCTCATCCAGTTAGCCCTTCGATGTTGCAGTTGGAGTTGGGACTTTGAACGTGGTCTAACTTGACGTGCTCCCTGCCATGAATGGCGGGGATTCCCGTGGCGGCTTAAGCCGCTGTGGGGTTGCTTCCTGCTTCGGCACCCATAGCCGCAACGGGTTGCGGTCTTACACGGGCCCCACAGGGATTTTATTCTCTCCTCCCGTGGAATGTCCGGTGCGTGCTATTGGCGAGCGGCACGTGGCAACATGGCGATGAACGATTCCCGCAATACCTCCCATGTGGTGAAGGAAACGACTGTGGTGAAGGAAACGACGTTGACGGCTTCGCGAGCAGGTTCCCCGACGGCAATGACGGCGATAACTTCGACCAAGCGTTCCCTTCTGGCGTTGAGCCACGCAATGGAGCGGACGATCCTCGAACCAGTAGATGACCCGGAACCCGCGAGCTTGGTCATTGCCCTGTTTCAGCGGCGGGAGTTCTTCGACCGGGAGGCAGAACGATACGCGGCGCTGGTCCTTGCCGGCGCGGTATGCATCGTCGCGTTCGTCGGTCCCATCACCGGGCTTCCCGCCGGCGTTCACGGCGTGTCTCTGGACCCGGAAAGCCCGCTGGCCGAGGAGTGGTCGTTGGTGACACTGGACTCGTCAACAGGATCGGCGCTGGTTGCGGTGCCCTCCGGCAGGCTAGCTGAAGGCGAGGCGACGTTGGAGGCGGCCCGACTCTTTCAGGGTCGCTGGACTTTCCTGTCCAGCGCCGCGGCCATCGAGGGCCTGCGGATTGTCGATGTCCTCGCGGTCGATCTTGAACCCTCTGTCGTTGAGACTGCCCGCTCCATGCTGAACAGCAAGATCTCCGCTCCCGACAACGCCGACGTGGTTCGAGTCACGGAAGTGACCCAACGGTTGGTCGCCGAGGTGGACCAGGCTCACGTTCGCGCGGCTCGTTTGCACGCGAAGCTACTGCGCACTCAGCGCCTCGCTGAAGTCGACCAGCTCACCGGTCTCAACAACCGCCGTTATCTGGAGCGCTTCCTCGGCACAGCAGCGAACGGAACACCACTGACGTTGGCTGCCCTTCTCATCGACCTTGACGGGCTGAAAGGCATCAACGACACCCACGGGCATACGGCCGGTGACGTGGCCATTCAGACAGCGGCCGACTGCATCCGGGAGCAGACCCGTGTGGGCGACATACTGTGTCGCGTGGGTGGCGACGAGTTCCTCGTGCTCTTGCCCGGGCTCTCCGCACACCAGGGGCTCGAATTGGGCTCCCGCATCGCCCTAGCTATCTCACAAGCTCGGGTCGCTGATCCGTGGCAGTTCCTGACCTTGAGTGCCTCAGTAGGCGTGTCCACGGCCGAGCCGACCTGTATCCCGATGGGGGAACTCGACCAGGCGTTGCAGGAGGTAAAGCAGAGCGGCAAGGGCAGGGCTAAATTGTTCGAAACTCTGCCAACAAGGGGGTCGTCGCAATGACGTCTGCTTTGGCATCCCAACACGAAACCTGCCGATACTGCCGCACATCCGTGCTGCGATTTCTGACCATCTCGATTCGTTCGTCGGTGCTGATGCCGGAACTGCGCTACGACGATGGTCGGTTGATCGTCGCAGAGGCCAGCTCTGTGGCCTCGGCCCGGGCGCGGTTCCGTTAGCGCTTGACGCAGCGAAACCCTATGTGGCTCATGCCGGTATCGATGGGCTGAGGCCTGCGCGCGGCGGGACGGTAGCGCATGCAGTAGCTGTCGGCGCACAGAAAAGACCCACCCTTGACGACCCTGCGCGGAACCTGGAACTGCGACTGCCGCGGATCGATGCTGTCGGCCGCGCAGCAGCCACCGGCGTCGGGGGCGTCCTTGTACCAGTCCACCGTCCACTCCCAGACGTTGCCCGCCATGTCGAACAGTCCGTACCCGTTGGCCGGAAAGCTGCCGACGGCCGCTGTCTGCCCATACCCGGTGTCGGGTAGATAGGGGAACTCACCGTGCCAGTAGTTCGCCAACCGTTGCCCAGGCTGCTCGTGATCATTGCCCCAGGTATAGGTGCTGTGGGGTAGGCCGCCTCTGGCGGCCACTTCCCATTGTATTTCGGTGGGTAGCTCGAGCCCCGCCCAATCTGCGTATGCCGCAGCGTCTTCGAATGCGATGTGTACCACGGGGTGGTGATCTCGGTTCGTCAGAGATGAGCGTGGGCCGCGCGGATGATTCCAGCATGCTCCCGGCGTCCAGGTCCACCACAGGTTGAGGTGGCGCAGGTCCACAGGGCCGGCGGTGCGCCCGAAGACCATCGAGCCGGGCTGCAGGTTCTCAGGCGGCGCACCCGGATAATCGGCGGCGTTCAGTGGGCGTTCAGCGACCGTGGTATAGCCGGTGGCCGAGACGAATTCGGCGAACTGGGCGTTGGTCACCTGGTGGGCCTGCATCCAGAATCCATCGACGGTAACTTCGCGAAGGGGTGCTTCCTCGGGGTAGTGCGTGTCGGACCCCAGGGTGGCTGTCTGTCCTGGCACCCACGCCAGGTCGGGTTCACTCACGGGGTATCGGCCCCGGCGTTGCCGAGTGTGCGGTGAGATCGCGATTCAGCCGCAAAATTCGATCTCACGGCACACTCGCCTGCGGTGCGCGGGTCAATCACCGAACACGGTCGTCCAGTCGTCCTTCATGCTCACCACCGTCCAGTCGTAGGCCCGTGCGTGCTCAAGGACCCGTTCCGCTCCTGCCGTGTAGGCGAATTCGCGATCCGCATCGTCATGCAGGACGACGATCCGCAGCGATGGGGAGGAGTTGGTTCCTGAGTACTGCAGCATCTCGTCATCGCCGTTGGTGTTGCCGGCGGCCAGGATAGGTCGGCGGCCGATCCGATTCCAGATTCGGATGGGCTTCTCGGGGCCGTCGTCGAAGACATCGAGCACCGGTTCGATCAGCAGATCACCGGTGCCCTCGGTGCCCTCGAAGCGCAATCCCTGCGAACTGCCGACCACACGCTCGGGGGGAATGCCGTAGATCGCCCCGGTGATGGGGCGCATGAAGTCACGCCCGCCGCCGGAGGCGATGTAGCAGGTGAAGCCGTGCTCCTCCAGATACCCGAGCAGTTCGACCATCGGCTGATAGGTGCAGGTCCTGTACGGCCTGCCCAGTGTTGGGTGGGTAGCCTCGGCGAAAAATGCGGTTACTCGGGCCGCGTGTTCTTCCACCGTCATCGACTCGTGTAGTGACATGAT
>Ga0210003_1004649_pt1 | contig 10766 bp, 7 predicted proteins | sample LantaG_FD_182804 | JGI IMG/M metagenome (GOLD analysis project Ga0210003, IMG submission 182804) | Deep subsurface microbial communities from Baltic Sea to uncover new lineages of life (NeLLi) - Landsort_02402 metaG (SPAdes) (version 2) | ecosystem: Environmental > Aquatic > Marine > Oceanic >...
TCTCTCTCTCTCTCTCTCTCTCTCTCTCTCTCTCTCTCTCTCTCTCTCTCTCTCTCTCTCTCTCTCTCTCTCTCTCTCTCTTGTAGCGGGAGCACAGAGGAAAGAAGGATCGAGCTCGTCGAAAGTCACGTAACGCGAAACTGATCAAGATGGAAACGAGGGAGAAAGCCTTCAATGTTACGATTGAAACGAGCTAGCCGCCATCGAACGGAGAAAAAAAAAACTCACCTCCTCCGGCCCTCTCTCGACCACCTCCTCGCAAACCTCAGGGAACCGTCGGCCACCCGCGCAAGCGCTTCTACCGCGCCCGGGCACACGCCAACCCCCTCTCCGACGGCTTCTATGCCGATCTTCCCGACTCTCCGAAAGACATAGACTGGGAAGCTCTTTACAGAGAGGCCTTTGCCGAGGCGAGGGAGAAAGGGGAGGCGCCCCCTCTGGTCACCGTCGCCGACGTCGGCTGCGGCTTCGGCGGGCTGCTGACCAAGCTGAGCCCGCTGACGCCGAGGGGAGAGCTGCTGGTGGGCCTGGAGCTGCGGTCGAAGGTGTGCGACTACGTGAGGCAGAGGGCGGCCGTGGCGCGGGCCCGAGCAGCGGCAGCGGCGGAGGAGGGGGGAGGAGAGGGGGGGGAGCGAGGGGAGGAGGCCGCGACAGCAGCGGCAACGGCCGATCTTTCTTCCACCGCCGCCGCCGCCACCGCCGCCACCGCCGCCACCTCTTCCTACCCGTCTTTGTTCAACGTCTCCGCCCTCCGCATCAACGCCCAGCGCCACCTCGTCAACCTTTTCCGCAAGCACCAGCTGAACAAGATCTTCTTCCTGTTCCCAGACCCGCACTTCAAGGCGAAGAACTGGCGGAGGAGGATCGTGACGCCGAGCGCCTGCGCGGAGTTCGCGTACGTCCTGAGGCCCGGAGGGAGGCTCTACACCATCACGGACGTCGAGGATCTCGGAAAGTGGATGGCGGGCGTGCTCGACGACAGCCCGATGTTCCGTCGGCTCTCGGCGGAGGAGCTGAGCAGCGACGCTGCGGCGGGGCTGCTGTTCGTGGCGACGGAGGAGGGGCAGAAGGTGGCGAGGAACGGTGGGAAGACGTTCAGGGCGTGCTACGAGAGGCTGGAGGCGCCGAGGGTGCTGCCGGAGTGAAGCGCGAAGAGAGAGGGGGGAGACAGAGGGCGTGTAAAAAGAAGAACATAGGGAACAAAGCAAAGGGAAGAGATTTTTCCTCTGTGTCGTCAAAAACAGCTTATTTTCCTCCACCACCTAAAAGCCACCTTTTTTCCATCTCATCCTTTTTTAACGGCCAGCAGTAGTAACTCCTCAAGGTGCGTTCCAACGATCAATCAACCACTGCTGCGCTGCACGACCGAACATTTCCTTGAGATCGGCTAGGAGAGACGTGCATGATCGGGGGCGGAATGGGGACTTTGGCCGGATTGCGTTTTCAACTTCGGCTGTCGAATGCCGTCCTCGTCACCTCGTCATCAACGAAATGGCTAGCTATTTTTCGGCGAAATGGGCCCGCTTTGAGGCCTAGCTAGGACAGAGCGAACGCTCTGGCTATTTGTAGTCGATCGGCAAGAGGTGCATTGCAATCAAGCGTCGACCTGCGCCCGCAAGCCGCCCGTCTTTCGCAACCGGCGGCGACGGCCAATGATCTTGCCGGGCGACAGCCCCGATATTTCTTCTCTCTCCCTCTCTCAACCCGCTCCTCTCTCCCGCTCTCTCTCTTTCCCGCTCTCTCTCTCTCTCCGACTCTTCTCTCCCTCTCTCTTTCTTTCCCGCTCTCTCTAACTCTCCAAATCCCTCTCTTTCTCTTCTCTCTCTCTCTCTCTTTCGCTGAAACCTTGCCCCGCACCTTTTCTTTTCTTGTTCTTTTTATCAGATGGCGACGACGCAAAAGATCAAGAGCACGCTTAACAATTGGGCGACGCTGGAAACGCCGCCTTCGCGGTTCGAGAAACTCGTCCCTTCCAAGCTGAAGGGGCAATGGGGAATCTTTCCGTTCGCCTACCCGGTAAGAGGAGAAAACGGGGAAGAGACGCGGAAACCGAACCAGCTATTTGCTTTTTATTTTATTTATTTTAACTAGAATTTTTTGCTCATCGAAATCTCATTCGTCCCCCAAAAAAACTTCAGCGCATCGGCGAGGCCGTCAACAGCAACTTCCTCAAGGCCCTCGGCGCCGAGTTCCTCGGCACGATGATGTTCATGTTCATCCTCGTGTCGCAGATCGTCTTCTCGTGCTACATCGGAGAGGGCGCCGAGGGCAACAAGCTCGGCGCGTCGACGTGCCTGCTCAACCCCGTGCGCGTGCTGCCGATCGCGGCGACGGCGGGGCTGACGATGTTTGTGCTGATCTACGCCACGGCGAGCTTCTCCGGAGGTGAATAGTTTGGGTTTGGGTTCATTAGTTATTTTTCTTTGAGAGCGAAAGAGGGAGAGAGAAAGGCGAGTTGAGAGAGAGAGAGGAAGCGAAGAAGAAGAAGAAAACCGACGGGGAACGAAAAAAACCCGAAAAACCTCGCAAAACCTCGAAAAACCGAAACCAAAAAAGGCCACCTCAACCCGGCAATCACCGTCGGCGCCCTCGTCGCGAACAAGATCTCGTGCATGCGCGCCGTCGCCTACGTGTTTATGCAGATCGCCGGGGCGATAGTCGGAACCGCCTTCGTCTGGACCATCGACTCGGTCGGCCCCGCCGCCAACGTCCTCTCCCCGACGGGCCGCGTCGGCCACGCGGGGGCCTTCACGGTCGAGTTCCTGCTGACTTTTGCGCTGATGTGGGTCACCCTTGCGGCCACCGACGCGTCCCGCTACCGCAGTGTTTCCCACCTGCCGATTCTGGCCCCCTTGGCGATCGGGATGACCTACTTCATCGCGCACATGGCGGCGATCCCGATCGACGGCTGCTCGATCAATCCGGCTCGGTTCCTGGGGACGTTTACGCTGAGCGGTGTCGGGGGCTGGGCCATGTGGGTCTTCTTCGTCGCGCCCTTCACGGGAGCCATCGCCGCGGCCTTCGTCTACGAGCTCGGCTTCAAGCCCGACTATGACGGCCTGATCGACCTCGAGGGAGGAGCCTCGGCCGCCGCCGCTCCGGCTGCCGTCGCGCCTGCCAAGTAAAGGAGGAAGGAAATAACCCCTCTCTCCTGTCTCTTTCTCACTTGAGAGCGGGATTGGCCCTTTCTCTTCCGCTCTCTTCTTCTTTGCGCCGCTCCTCGTGTTCCTCCCCCTCCGGAAGAGAGAGTATCGGAGAGGGAGAGGACTATTAAAAAAAGCTTCTTGATTTGTACTATCGAGGCAGCACGAAAAAAAAAAAAGTCTCTTTATTGCCGCCGCCGGTGGGGCAAAAGGGAGTTTCAAGGCCGAGTTTCTCTCGCCCTTGTGTTTTCCCTTCTCTCCCCCGTCGTTGCGCCCTTTTACTAAAGAAAAGTCTCTCTCCAGACGAAAACTTTCCCTCTTTTCGCTTCGTTGTTTTGACCTATGTGAGAAAACCGATGATTTTGGAAAAAGAAGAAAAAGATATAAATAAAAAAAAAACTCTCAAACTCGCACAAACCTCCCCCTCGCGAAAACTTTGAGAGGCTAAGGAAAAAACTCGGAGAGGAGAGTCTCTGTGCCGCGCTTCTCTTTTCGATTTTCTTCAGCTGCGTTCGCCTACTCTCCCCTTGCTCAGCCTCATCTGCAGTCGCATCAGACGACGCCTCGCGGGAAGAAGCAAGTGGATAAAGCATTATGGCGCCGCCGCCGAGATGGGTAAGGAGATTTGAATTGAAACCGAAAGAAGCATGGCGACGAGGGGAAATTGCGGCGAAGAAGTTACGCATGCGGCTTTGTTCTCCAGGCCTCGCCGCTCACGATCTCTTCAGTCTGCCACGACGGAACGGAAAGAGTCTTAAAAAGCGCTCACTTATGAACTGGATAAAAACCCTAAAACGTGACAGGCTCTCCTAGGCCGCTGCGCGGCGACATTCTTGCTGCTCTCGCTCTCCGCCGCCGCGCAACAGCAGCCGACGACGACAATGTCGACTCCCTCCTCTTCAACCCCGACAGCATCAGCGGCGGCAGCAGCAGCAGCGGCGGCAGCAGCAGCAGCGACCGCCGCCGCCAACTCCACCACCACGGCCAACAACGCCACGGCCCCCGGGCTCACCTGGGCAGCAGCGGCGGGCGCCGCGGCAGCCGACGCCGCCGTCGCCGCCATCGAGAGGGCGCGCGTGTCAGCAGAGACATGGGCAGAGACGGCGCTCGGTGTCGCTCCCTCGGCGACTGCTGCTGCGGCTGCGGCCGCCGCCACCGCCGCTCCCGCTGTTCCCGCTCCCGCTGTTCCCGCTCCCGCTGTTCCCGAGGCTGCGGCTGCGGCTGCTGCTGCGACGTCCGAAGCGCCTGCCGCTTCCGTCGTCGTCGCGAAAGAGCAGCAGCAGGACGCGGCAAAGGAGGAGGAGGTCGCGGCGGCGGCGCTGCTGCGGGCGCAGAGGGAGGAGGAGGAGGCGAAGGACGCCGCGAGTGTCGCCGCCGCGAATGCCGCCGCAAACGCTGCTGCCTCGGCTCCTGCATCCGCTGACGCGGCGACGGCAGGGGGGGCTTCGGTCACGGCAGCTGCTGCTTCGGCGGCGACTCCTGCTCCGGCGCCCGCGGCGGCAACTTCCGCGGCGCCGCCCTCGGAGCCCGCGCCGGCTGCCGCCCCTTCTGCTGCCCCCCTCCTCTCCTCCGTCGCCGCTCAGGCACCGGCCTCCGCGGCAGCTGTCGGCCCCGAAGCGTCAGTGGAGGCGCCGGCGGGAGTTGCGGCAGAAGCTGCGGCAGCGCCCGCTGCTGCCGCCGCTTCTCCGCCTCCCGTCGTCGCGGCGGAGGCGGCGGCGGGCGCAGTGCCCCCGCAGGGCGCCGTCGCCGCCGCCGCCGCTCCTTCCGCGGTGCCTCTTCCCACTCTCGTCGCTGCTGCTGCTGCTGCTGCTGCTTCTGCCGAGACTCCGATTCCGACCCCGACCCCCTCTCCGACAAAGGTCAACGCCGCCGCGGCGACCGCGGCGGCGATCGCGAAATCTCAAGCAGAGGCCGCCGAGGCGGAGGAGGCCGCCGAAGCGGCAGCCGCTGCGGCAGCGGCGACGCCCGTCCCCACCCCCGCGAACAGGGTCATCGTGACGGCCTCCTCGAGCCCTAACGCCGCCGGGCTGCTCTCCGCTGTCAACTCGGCACTCGGGGGAGCCGGAGCTTCGTCTTCGTCTCTGGCGGCGGCGACGGAACTCGGAGGCGGCGCCGCCGCCGCTTCTCCCTACAAGAATGCCTACTTGCCATATTACGCCGCGGCGCTCGGAGCTGGACAAGCAGCGGCAGAAGCAACAGGGACAAGCGACGCCGCCGCGGCAGCGGCCCGCGCCGCCGAGGATGCGGCGGTGCTCCGCGCCGTCTCGGCCGTCCTCAACTCGCAGTCGTCGTCAAAGGCTTCTTCTTCTTCGATGCTTGAGTCTTCTCTTTCTTCGTCTTCTTCTGCTCCTACGACTCCTGTAGCGACAGGAGTCGGCGCGAGAATGCCCGTCGCCGCCTCTCCCACAACGGCAGCAGCAGCAGCGGCAGCAGCAGGGACGACGGCGGCGGCGGACGAAGAGCCGCCCGAGAGGGCCCTGCGCTTCTCGGACGCGCTCGCCGCCGCCGCGGCGCTAGCGGCGGACGCGCGGGCCGCCAACATCTCCCTGCCGCCGGGCAGGTCCCCCATCGGGAGGGCGGCGTCGAAGCTCGCCGCCGCGGCGGCGGAGGTGGCCACCTCGGCCGCGGCGGCGGCGGCAGGAGCAGCGGGGGCTGCGGCGGCAGCGGCCCCTTCGAACGTCGCCGCCGCCCCCGCTTCCTCCGCGCCTTCTTCTCCTCCCCCCGCCACGCTGTCTTCTCTGGCAGCTCCCGCTTCCCAGGGAAACCCGAAGGGCGACGACGATGGCTATCTCGCCGGGATGGCGGCGGCGGCGGCCGGGCGGCCGGTGAAGCCCTCCGACCTGACCTTTCTGGACGCCGCGCGGAGCTATCTGGGCGCTCGCCTGCAAGCGGCGGCCAGGCTGAGCGAGGCCAACGATGCGAAGAAGAGCGGCGAGGAGGAGGCTGCCGCCGCCAAAAACGGGAGTGAGAACGGGAACGGCGGTGGCGGCGGGTTTAGGTTTTTGGGGCTGCCCCCGCTGTCGTCCGCTAACGACTACGGCGGGAGTGGCGGCGGCGGCGGCGCAGCCTCGAGCGAGGGCAACGGCGACGCGCCGCTTCGCCTCGGTCGCATCTTTGCGAAAACCTCGTCTTCTCCCTCGGCCGCTGCTGCGTCGGCGGGTCCCCTCCCAAAACCGCAGCCGCTGTTGCCCGCCGCTGCCCCTTTCAGCCGGAGCGGCGGCGGCTCCGCCGCGAGGCCTGCGGCGGCTCTGGCACCGGCAACAACGACAGCTCACGCCGGCTTCTCCCTCTCGCAGATCCAGCAGGAAATGCTCGAGAAGGAAGCCGCCGCGGCCCTCTCCGCCGCCGTGGGCGGAACGAGCGACGTCGCCGCGGCCCTGGACACGGACGGCGGCGACGACGACGACGACGGCGAGACCGACGGCGACGACGAGTCGGACCGAGCCCAGGCCCCTCCGGCCGAGGCCCCCCCCCTCCCCGCCGCTCCCGCCGCCGTCGCCCCGGCTTCCTCCGGGGGCTTCCTCCGCCGCTCTTCGGCGACTTCCGGGCCCTCTTATGACAAGGTGTTCTCCGTCGCGATCAACAGGGCCGTCGCCGCGGCGAGGGCGAAGGCGTGGGGGGTCACGCCCGGAGCGAGGGGCGGCGCCGCTCCCAGGGCCGTCGGCGGCATTTGAATTTCGCTGGCCGTCATCTGTCTTCGGCGTTTCATTCCCTTGAACCTCTGTTGTTGCTCTGCTTCTGGCTCTGCCTTTTCTTTTCGCGTGGAATCCAACTGCCTCCATTTCCCCCCTGTAATTTGATCGAAAAACAAGAAAGAAAGAAAAAATCGGCACGCTCGACTTTCTGACCAAGGGCTGCCCCCTCCTACGCGCCTTAATACTGCCCAATGGGACCTCGACGCAGCCTTGGACTCCGGAATCGTGGGCGCACCTCAAAGCCTTCAAAACGAAGCTGCTCGCGGAAAATCGGAACGTCAAAATGACATTCGTGTGAAGGGCGAAGCGTCTTCTTCTCCTTTTTCTTTTCTTGTGTGTTTTGTTTTTGTGCACGCGGTGTGTTGACACGCAGGGGGGAAGGGGGAGTGTTTTGTCGTGGAAGGAGAGAGAGAGAGTGGAGAAGAGAGAGTGGAGAGAGAAGAGAGTGGAGAGAGAAGAGAGAGTGTAAAGAAAAGAGACGTTTTTTATATATAAAAAATGCGGCTAGCACTCTGCTCTCTCTCCCACTTTTTTCTTCGTCGGAAAACGTTTTCAAGTCCGCATCCATCGGCCGTTCCTCTTCTCTCGTGCCCTCCAGAGAGCCTCTGCAACGCGCCGGCGACTCCTCGTCGATCTCGGCCATCACGCCATGCGTGTGGCTCGGGGAACGACGAAGCTGGCGGGGGGCGCCGGGGCGCCGCATCTCGCAACGGCGGCGGCAGTGCCGGCAGCGCCGGCGCCGGCGATGCGACGAGGCCACCTCGCTCGCTCCTTCACTGTCGCCTCCACTGCTGCCGTCGAGGGAGGAGCCGCCGCCACGGAGGCGACTGCTCAGAGACGCGAGATCCCCGCCGCGGCCTCGCGAGCGCCGGACTTTGCCCCGCGGCAGACGATTCGGAAGATCCTCGCCGCCGCCGCCGAATTGTCGGCGTCGAGCGACACGTCGACCTCACCTCCCCTCGTCGTCCGCGGCTGGGTCCGCACCTGCCGCGCCCAGAAGACCCGCGCCTTCCTTGAGCTCACCGACGGCTCCTCGGCCACGGGACTGCAGGTCCTGCTCGAGCCCGAGACGACGCGAGGCTTCGATGCCTACGTCTCCTCGGGGAAGACGCCGACGGGCGCGTCGGTCGAGTGCGAGGGCGAGCTCGTCGCGTGCCCGCCCGGAGCGAGGCAGCCCTTCGAGCTCCGCGCGAGCTCCGTCTCCCTCATCGGAAGCTGCGACGCCGCAACCTACCCGCTCCAGAAGAAGAAGCACACCCTGGAGTTCCTGCGGGAGAACGCCCACCTCCGCCCCCGCACCAAGACCGTCGGCGCCGCGCTCCGCGTCCGCGGCTGCCTCAGCCGCGCGACACACGACTTCTTCGGCAGGAACGGGTTCCAACAGGTGCACACCCCGATCATCACGGCCAGCGACTGCGAGGGGGCCGGGGAGGCGTTCCAGGTCACGACGCTGCTCGGGGAGGTGGACGCAGCTCTGAGGAGGAGAGGGGGGGGCGGGAGGGGAGCGGACGCCTCCGCGGCGCTGGCGGCGGCCGACGCGGCGGTCGCCGCCGCGGCCGGCGCCGTCCGGGCGGCCAAGTCGGCAGCGGCGGCGCCAGACGAAGCGGCGGTCGCCGCGGCCGTCGAGCGCCTCGCCGACGCCAAGGCCGCCGCCGCCGCCCTCCGCCGCGGCGCCGAGGCCGCCTCGGGCCCCGCGAGGACCCCCGAGGGGACGTCGATCGACTACGCCCGCGACTTCTTCGGGAGGCCCGCCTTCCTGACCGTCTCTGGCCAGCTGCAGGCCGAGGCCGCCGCGTGCGCGCTCGGCGACGTCTACACCTTCGGCCCCACCTTCCGCGCCGAGAACTCCAACACGAGCCGCCACCTCGCCGAGTTCTGGATGGTGGAGCCCGAGATGGCCTTCGCGGACCTGGCGGTCGCGATGGCGACCTGCGAGGCCTACGTGCGGCACGCGCTGCGGGCCGTGCTCGACGAGTGCGCCGACGACCTGGCCGCGCTCTCCTCCGCCTCTGCCGGCGGCGGGGGCGGCGAGGGCGGCGGCGAGGGCGGCGGCGGCCTCGCCGCGCGGCTCGAGCGGATCGCGTCCACCAAGTTCCACGTGCTCAGCTACACCGACGCGATCGCGGAGCTCTCCGGGGCGCACGCCTCCGCTCCCGAGGGGGAAAAGTTCGAGTTCGAGCCGCACTGGGGCGGCGACCTCGCGGCGGAGCACGAGCGCTGGCTCGTCGACGTCGCGTTTGGCGGCGAGCCCGTCTTCATCACCGACTGGCCCGCGGAGATCAAGGCCTTTTACATGAAGTTGAACCCCGACGGCAAGACCGTCGCGGCGATGGACCTGCTGGCCCCGAAGGTGGGGGAGCTGGCCGGCGGGTCGCAGCGGGAGGAGGGGCTCGAGGCGCTCGAGGCGAGGATGCGGGGGGCGATGGGCGACGAGGCCGAGAGCCTGCGGTGGTACTCGGATTTGAGGAGGTATGGGACGGTGCCGCACGCCGGGTTCGGGGTCGGGTTCGAGCGGCTCGTGCAGCTGGCCTCGGGCGTGGACAACATCAGGGACACGATCCCGTTCCCGAGGTACCCGGGGCACGCGGAGTTTTGATTCGTTTTTTTAAACTTGTTTTGGATGAAAAGTTTTCTTTTCCTCTTTTTGCATTTCATTTTTTCTACAAAGAGAGAAAAAACTTCGTATTATGGCCGCGAGCACGCGCGCGCGCACGGTTGCTAAAAAGATGTCTCTTCGCTATTAGAAGTGCGCGGCTTGAGTTTGGGGATATGTAAGGATCAGAGAGAAAGCGTCAGCTGCGTCGCGAACAAGAAAGAACATGCTAAAAGACGAGCGCGAGATTTCGAAATCTCGCCCTCGTCAATTTCCTCGAGAGACGAAATTTCAGGTCAAAAGAGAGCAGAGAAGGAGGAGGAGGAAAGAAAGCCTCTCCTCTACTTGTTGTCGCAGTAGCCCTGCGTGGCCTTGTTGGCCCAGTTGAGCTGCAGCAGGAACTCGCGGCCCCCGACCTTGGCGTTGGCGACGCCGCCGGCGCCCGGGATCGCGGCAGCGGTGGCGGAAGGAGGCTTCCCTCCGGAGCTCTTGCCCGTGCTTCCGGCTCCTCCGCCGCCGATGACCTTCCAGACGGAGCCGTAGGTCCACGCGCACTTGTCCGCGTTCTCCTTCCCCTCTCCATCGAACCAGGCCGAGAGCTCCGGGTCGGTGGCGGCCTCGGTGACCTCGTGGGCGATGATCGAAGCCTGAGAAAGATTTGAAGTTTTTTTTTTTTGGGGGGGGGGGGGGGCGTCAAGGAAAAATCTTCCTCTCGTCTCTCGACACCGACGACGGGGGGAAAAAACTCTCTCTCACCATGGCGTCCGCCTCCACGTTCCCGTTGGGGCTCGCCGCGCTCTGCCCCGCGCACGCCGACGGGCACCTCGCCGCGGACCCCACAAACCCAAACTTGAACGGCCTGCCCCGCGCGTCGTAGGTGTACGAGTGCCACCCGCAGAAGTTGCTGCAGAACGAGCCCGTCGCCGACGCGCCCTGCGAGACGTCGGGGCCCGTGAGCACGAGCGTCAGCGAGTTGGCCGCGTACGGGACGCGCCCGGCCTTGATCAGGCAGGTCACGACGGCGCCGACGGCCGTATCCGTCAGGGCCCTCCCGGACCAGCACGCGTCGCCCTCGTCGACGAGGGGCGAGGGGCCGCCAAACCGCAGCGCGGGCGTCATCGAGCCCCCCGCCTTGGTCGGGTACGAGCTCTGGACCCTGTACCACGCGGACTCGCCGAGCCCCCTGCCCAGGTCGTCGAGGATGGCGCGCGTGGTGGGCTGGAACTTGGGGGTCGAGTAGTAGACGAAGTTGAGGGTGGGCACCCCGGTCATCATCGGTCCCCCGTGGTGCTGTTTTTTTTTTTGGGGGGGGGGGGGGAAAAAAAACTTGGGTTT
>Ga0210003_1004650_pt1 | contig 10765 bp, 11 predicted proteins | sample LantaG_FD_182804 | JGI IMG/M metagenome (GOLD analysis project Ga0210003, IMG submission 182804) | Deep subsurface microbial communities from Baltic Sea to uncover new lineages of life (NeLLi) - Landsort_02402 metaG (SPAdes) (version 2) | ecosystem: Environmental > Aquatic > Marine > Oceanic >...
GTTATCTTTGTTATATACGATTGTATCACCAAATTTAGTAACATAATAATCGGGTAGATTATTGGTTGATTTATTATTATATTCGAGTACATAATGTAACATTTCTATATTAGCCGTGTCATAATAATTTATTGATAATTGTTCAACAGAATCAATAGAACCTGTTGAGTTAGAATAAGAATTTATTAAGGCTTCGGTTTCTTCCATTATTGGTGGTGATGTATCCTTGTTTATTACTGTACTTGTTATAAACCCTAATACAAACACAACCGATAATATACCAATAAATATTAAATTATTTTTATATTTCATCTTGTTCATTTTTTTAATTCATTAAAACATCTCCTGCATAATGGTCTGTATTTATCGTTACCACCTATTTCAATTTTTTCTCCTTGTGTTACTATTTTACCGTTTTCATCGAATCTCGCATTTACATTAGCTTTTTTCTTACCACATTCTGAACATATTGTTTTAAGTTCTTCAATTTCATCTGCAATAGCCATCAAATATTTAGACGCTTCGAATGGTTCTAGTTTAAAATCAGATCTAAGTCCATAACAAATCACCGGAATATTTAATACATCTACAATCTTAACGAGTTGATATATGTGTTTTTTCTTAAAGAATTGTACTTCATCTACTAAAACACAATCAATCCTATGTGATATTATATTTTTTTTATATTCTATTATTTCGTATATATTATCATCTTCTCCGATTCCTGTTGCATCTTTTGATATTCCTGTTCTGGACTTTACTATATCGTGTCCATATCTATCGTCTATTTTAGATGTTAAAATTATTACACCCATTCCATTTTCTTCGTAATTATATGCCACTTTTAATAAATCTAGTGACTTTCCGGAACCCATTGTTCCGTATCTGAAAAACAATTTAGCCATTCATATTATTTCTTATTTTTTAATTTCTTAGATGCGACAAAATTTTTAATAGGGATTTGATATTTTTTACCATCTTTAGAAAATTTACCTTCATATTCTTTTACTTTAATACTATCATCATTTTTGAAAATAAATAATTCATCATCACCAGTTTGAAAACCAAGATAAGTTACATGATATGGTTTTATACCACCAACACCACCGACAAAATAATGGAATTGACCTTTGTATACATTACTACATCTTTTTTGTTGTAGTGTGTTTATTTTATTACCAACGGTAAATTGTATATCAATACCATCTACCATATCACTTTTTTTACCATGTCCACCAAACTCAAAATTCTTAGCAAGTGGTATTAACATTTTAATAAAGTTGCCCATTTCTTTTTCGGATAGATAACCTCTTTTATTTGTTTCTTCAATCTTTTTAATAATATTATCGAATACTCCATTATCATCAGGAAGTAAAATTTCATATTTGAATTTTTGCATCATAAAAATTAGATGTTCCATTGATTCTACCCAATTTGTTCTATCTTCATTAAATTCTATTTGGTGGGTTGCTATTAACTTACCCTGTTTGGCAGTATCAACAATCTTTTTATTTATGTAATTAACTATGTAAGGAAACGCTTTATAATTTGTACTTAGATAATTTAACATAGAATATTCATTACCTTCGTGTGGAATATTTTCTAATCTTCCTTCCTCATTAAGATATTCTTTATAAATTTCTTTTAGGAGTTCCCATACCGCAAAAACAAAAGGTTGTCTTACAGTTTTAATATCCCAACTTCTGAAATAACTATCAGAATATTCAATAGGTACTTCATTTTTTAACCTACTTATAGCCTCGTCAGCTTCTTTTTTTGTTAGTTTCATATCTTAATCTTTTTTTCTGATATATAGACTATTACCAAAAAATGATTTTTTATAATTATAATTAATTGGTAATAATTTTTCAATATATCTATTATAGATGTTTTTTCGTCTTTTGTCTTTTTTATAATTAGTAACAGGGTTAATTTCTAACTCTATTGGATCCTTTTCCTTTACAAATTCTTTTATAATAGATATAACGGTTGATATTACTCTATAAAATCTACCTTTATTTACAACAACTGAATCACCACTATCATAAGGATCACCACCTACTACGAATTCTACTTTATAATGATTCATTAATTTTTCCTTGTGTTGAAATTCACCCATATGGAAAAATCTAACAAGATATTCATCATCATCGTCTGTTGTGAATTTATAATATGTTGCTAACTTATCATCAGAACTTTTTTGATAAGGATAAGGTTCAACCATTGATTGACCAACTTCTTCATTTATAAATTCTAAATACTTTTTCATGATAATTCAAAATTTGAATTTTCCACAAATTCACCATTTTTATTATTAAAATACCCTTTTACATGGTTTGGTGATAAAGTAAAAATCAAATCTCCTTCTTCACCAATAAATGGTTCTTTAATTGTTACATCTTCGCCGTTTACAACCGGTTTAAGAGTTTGTATAATAACAGTAAAATTCCCATAGGGTATTCTTAATCCTAATTTATAATTAAAAGTATCAATATCATTTGATATTTCATCAACAGTTTTAGTAAATTCATAAAATTCAAAACCATTTTCTAATATTTTTTTACATACATCTTCGTTTGTGGTGTGTAAATATGTGTAAAGGGGTTTTCCATTAATTTTAGTATCATAAATACGTTCTAAAATTTTAGCCTTAGATTTGATTCTTTCTTCTCTTGTTGGCACAAAATCCTCAAATAATCTAACATGTTTCATTTACTTATTATTATATTTATCAAAAGAAACTGTAATTGATTCTTTTAAGAGTTTTTTAAATTTTTCTGCTTCTCTTCTTCTAATTTCATCACCAATACCCACACCCTTGAATCCATCATCCATAACTTCTTTACCAGGAGTCGATGGAACGTAGTCTAAGAACTTAATTAAGGACTTATGTTTAATACCCATAACCTTCATCCATTCTTCTATAATATCTCGTCTAACACTCTTATTTCGTATCTCCTTGTACAATTCGTAAGCATCTTCTGGTGCCACACCACCATCCTGCCATAATCTAATTAAAATAGATATAATTTCCACAAAATCAGTTGGAATTTTAGCATCAATAAGAACTTGTTTAAATTCTGGTGTTACATCATTATCTCTTAATGATTGTGCAATTGCAACAGTTAAATAGGTTGTAGGTTTAATTGATTTGTGTTTAGTAACAACAGGGAACACTTGTTCCATTATTTTAAAATCAATCAACATATCAACAAACCTTTTAATCATATTAGGATCATTAGCTTTTCTTGCTTTTTCCTTTACTTTTTTAAATTCTAAGAAAATTCTTTCTCTTGATACATCATCAACATCGGATATATTAAATAATCTACTATCTTTTTTGATAGCATCTTCTGTTTTTTCATCTAATTTACTATCTGTTACAGCAGCAAACCTTATAGCTCTTAAAATTCTGAGTCTATCTTCATTAAATCTTTTTCGTGGATCTCCAACTGCTCTAACAATTTTATTTTGGATATCTCTCATACCACCTACTACATCAACAATTTCACTGGTTCCTATATCATAAAAAAGGGCATTCATGGTAAAATCTCTGCGTTTAACATCATCTTTGATTGTTATATCTTTTCCGGTTTTAACACCTTTTATTTTTCTTTTTCTATTATTCATATATTATTTTTATTTTTTGATCCAAATAAAACCACCAGCACTTTTCCTATTACCAATTACTACTTCAGTAATATTACCTTGTGAAATTTTTAATTTTTTTGATGCATCTGTCGATGAATCCCACTCTTTTATAAAAATATTATTTTTATCATATTGTAGTATTTTATATTTATTATGTGGTATTGAACCTTTTTTAGATTTTGATATTTTTTTCTTTGTTTCATCTGAATGTTTTTTCCCAATATTTCTCTTATTACCTATTAAACTTAATGATATTTTTTTCTTTGTTTCATCTGAAACTATTCTATTTTTCATTCTTATCCTTAATTTTTTTTTACCTTCATCTGATATTTTTTTCTTTCCTTTTTGACTTTTTGACTGTTTACTTTTTATATTGTCTGATTTTTCTTTTCCATATAATATATCATAAGATTTATTTAATTTTCGAAGTTTATTTTCTTCTCTTAATTTTTTACCTTTTTCTATTCCATGAATTTCTTCCAAAGTCTTTCCTTTATATCCATTTTTCTTACCACATTCACTTAGTTTTTTTCGAGTATCTTCTGTTATATAAACTGACATTGAACCTTCTCCACCATATGTCAAATTAGTTAAAGGTCCTTTATTTTCTAATGATAAACCAATTTTTTTAATTAATTGTATTTCTTTTTGGTATGATTCAATTTCTGATAAATTAAAAAAAACTTTTTCGATAATTGGTTTATTATCTGTTTGTATTATTTCTTTTATTATTTTGTTTTTATTATTTCTTTTGATTAATGATTTTTCTGTTAAATGATAATAACATCTTCTATCTTTTCCTTTACCAACATAAAAAGGTTCATAATCAAACTGATAATCACCATATATAAATTTACCTCTTTTTAATGGGTTTAAATATACATATACATAATAAATATTTTTCATATTTCTATATATTAATTTCTAACTATAAATATCCTTTCTATAAGAAGCAATTTCATATCCTGCTGGTTCATTTTTAGTAAAAACTCTAACGACACCAAAATGAACACCTTGTAAATCTGTTCTATAATCTTTAAGAATATCCATTATTATATCAGGTGTTGCATTACTAGCCATATCAAAATCATGTGGAATTTTCCCCATCAAGAAATCTCTTACAGCACCACCAACCACATATAATTTATATCCTTTTTTTTCAAACAACTTATGAAAATCAAGGACATCTTGTGGTAAATCCATTTTAGCTTCTACTCTTTCATTTATATGCATATCTTCACTTTTATTGTTAATTTGTAAAGATACATTAAAATTCTCATATTTCCTTATATTTTTCATATTTTTTAAATAATTAAAAATATCTATTTGATTAAGGTTTTTTGATTGCATTGTTCCATATTTAATAATTTCTTTATCATCAATATAATTTACCATAAATTTAACTATATCTAAATGACCATTTTGAATAGCCATATAAAATGGAATATAATCATTATATTTAAGAATGTTTTCATCTTCTATTAATTTTGTTTTAATAAATGATAAAATACCATAACGTGAAGCTTCTATAAATTTTTCTGTGGGTGTTAATTTAGATTCGGGTGATGATATTAATTTTATAATTTCTTCATTAGATTTAGGTGTCATCTTATCTATAAGGGATTCATTAGTGTTTCCTTGTAATTTTTCTTTTAATTTATTTAAATTAATTAGTGCTACACTCAATTCACCATAATCATCATGCATTAAAATTATTTTATCTTTAACATAATTATAATAAGTAAAAGGATATAAATCTTCTCTATCATCTACATATGGTTTTACATCACCTTCACCTAATGATTCTATAAGATTATTTGATATGAATTTTAAAGCATCTTCATCATCTATTATAATAACATCATTTATATCAATATTATTTATCTTCAAATAATGAAGAATACTATTTTTAATTGTATCAACATATTCATCAATTTCCACTTTATTCTTTAAAATAAGATTTATAACATGGTCATAAGATTTACCTGTCATCTTATCTCTAAGAGATTCATTAAATTGTTCAAATGATTTAATACTCTCACTCCTTAATAATGCTTGTTTCCAATCCAACGGTTTATGTTTTAATTTATAATCCATGCCGTATTCTTTCTTTAATCTTAATTTTTCTTTAGAATTTAAAAGATGCCAAGCTCTCCTTACTTCACTAGTAATTTTTTTATCTCTATCAAGTTCGCCGTATTTTAAATCATTATTTTCGATAAAATCATTTAATATCACAAAATATGGTGTTGTTGTTTGTACATCAGTAAATTCTAACCACCATTCTTTAGGATTAATATTAATATTTAGTTTTTCTTCTAAATTCTTAATAATATCTTTCATTCTTTTTCTATCAACTGCACCATTAGATAAATCCCAAAAAGATATAACTTTATCATTTACCCATACCCTACCTGTAAATGTACTTGTATCTAAATATGAATATAAAAAATTATCAATTTCATCGTGGTCATTAGGATCTATATTTAAATATTCTTGGTTTTTTATTCTATAAAAATAATCTCCTAATGATACTATATGAGTACCACCTTCATCTCCAATAAAGAAATCTTCATCATTTAAATAAAGAAACGGATATGATTTTGCATCAGTATGATCTATTACTCTACCATCAGGTAATTTTATATAATCAGCATATTCAAATAATTTCATATTGGAAAATATTATAATTTTATTTATATATTAATATTAAGAAATTATATATGAAAAAAGGGAAGATTAACTTCCCTTTCTTTTTTAATCATATTTTTCTATTATTCTATTAATTATAGGATTCCTTACACTACTATTAGGTGGGAAATCATATATTCCAACTCCTTGTATTCCTTGTAAGTGATTCATAGCATAATGTAATCCACTTTCTTCAATAATTCTAAATCTATCTACTTGCTGTAAATCACCTGATATTATAAATTTAGCACCGTATCCAATCCTTGTTAATAATCTTTTCATTTGTTTAACGGATGAATTTTGTGCTTCTTCAAATATTAATATTCCATCATCTATATTAACACCTGTTAAGAATGACAATGCCATTGGTTGTATTGTTTGGTCAGTAACCATTTTCTCCCTTGCTTCTTTCCCCACTATTTTATCAATCAAATAATAACTTGAAAATAAAAACGGGTGTAATTTTTCCAAAAGACTTCCAGGTAATGCACCTAATTTCTCTTCAAGTTCAACAGCAGGTGTCATTATAAATAATCTTTTATATGGGTTATCTGGTTTTTGTATATAATCTAATGCTTTTAATAAAGATAAGTAGGATTTACCAGCCCCTGCCATTCCACTACATAATGTGATTTCATTATCTTCAATGATATTTAAAAATTCTTTTTGATATTCATTTTTACATTTAATTTTAACTCTATTTCCATAACGATTATATTGTCCATTTGTTGGTCTATTTTCATTAGGAAGCAATTCAATTGTTCCGGTGCTAGTTCCATTTCTTCTACCGTTTCCGTTACCATTACTTTTAGCCATATATTTCTTAAAAGGATTATTTTTTAAACGCAAAAACCCGCATTAATAAAAATTAATACGGGTTATTGAATTTATGTTACTTATCATATCACTATATATTATATAGCATATAATGGTATTTTTCTATTTTAGAAATTTTAATTTATCATATATATTTTCATCATATTTAATTCTGATTAAATTAATATTATTTTTTATACAAAAATCATTTTTAATATTATCTCTTAGTTGTCTTTTTTTAAATTCATTTACACCTCCCCAAATATCCATTGGTTTAAAATGTTGATCACCATCATATTCAATACAAGTATTATAATCGGGTAAATAAAAATCAAAAGGTAATGGTTTTTTATATTTACATTCTTTAAACTTTTTTTGACTAATATATTTAATATTTTCTTTATTTAAAAATAACATAATATCTTGTTCTCCTTTTGAATTATTACAAAAAGGGCAACCTGATCCATTTAAAATGTTTGGTGGTAATGAATACCAATTATTATGTAAACATCTATTATCATTAAATAGTATTTTTATTTTTGAATTTTTATATCCAGATAAAACTTCTATATGTGGATATTTTTCTTTAACTTGTTTTATATAATCATCATGTGTTTTTTTAATGTTATTTGCACAAATAGGACAAGATCTACCAATTAATATACTAGATGGTGAAATCAACCAAGATTTATGTGTACATCTTTTATCATTATGTAAAATTGGTGTATTATTATTTTTATATTCCTCTAAAACTTCTATATGTGGATATTTTTCTTTAACTTCTTTTATATATTCATTATGTTTTTTAGATAATTTCTTTCTTCTATTTTCATTTGCACAATCTGGACAACCATATCCGTTTAAAATTATTTGTGGTTGTGCTAACCAAGGTTGGTGTTCACATCTAATATCATCATGTGATATTTTTGATTGATATTTTTTATATTCCTCTAAAACTTCTATATGTGGATATTTTTCTTTAACTTCTTTTATATATTCATTGTGTTTTTTAGATAATTTCTTTCTTCTGTTTTCTTTTGCACAGTCTGGGCAACCTCTACCCATTAAAATTTTATTAGGTGTAACCATCCAATCGTTATGACTACACCTAATATCATTATGTAGTATTTTAGTACTACTATTCTCATATTTTTGTAAAACACGTATATGTGGAAATTTTTTAAATATTTTTTTTAAATATATATCATGTTTATCCATTTTAATATATTATTTTACTAAAAAGTCAGCAGCTGTACTTGCAGCATATGCTATTGGTTTTGATTTAACTCTGAACCCACTTCCACAAATCATACCCATTATAGATGAATAAGCCACATGAGATTTGTTTCTTTTATCTCTACCTTCTTCTGGATTAACATCTACATGAATTTCAACCCTTCTCGTGGGGATTGATTTATCGTATTCATTCGGTGTAAATTTAGGTACAATATAAAAATCCTCTAACTTTTCATCTAACCACAATGATAAATTTAAAGCATAAACAGCTTCGTTCATCATACGTGAGAATAATTCTCTTTCTTTAGGTGTTCTAATACGCATATAAATTACGTGAGCACCTTTATGAAGATCTTCATCATACAATACAATAACAAGTGAGTAAAGTGTTATTTTTCTTTTTTGTTTTGAATCACACCCTACCATAATTCTAACATCAGAACCACCTTTTACATGTTCTCTGATATAAGGAATTACTTCTGGAATTTCTTCACCACTCATTTTTCTAAATTTCCGTTTGTCGAAATCAATTTGATTCTTAATCATTTCTTTAATTTTTAATTTTTGTTTATAAAAAAAACCCCAAATAATTTGGTTATTATTTGGGGTTAAGTCTTATTAGTATATATTAATCTTTAGTATTGAATTTTTGCTTCAATTTGTCGATTTCAGATGATTTTTCTTTTAACTTATCCACCATTTCTGCGTCATCCGCAAAAGTAAGATAAATCTTTCTATCATCTCTAATAATACTAATAACAATCACATCCACTTTTTCACCAGATTTTAGAGATTTGTTATTCTTATTTATATAAGTTGTTTGGATTAAACCGTTTGTTTCATAATCTAAAGCGATTAATGCTCCGAATGGTTTCACAGTAATTATCTTACCGTCCAATCTATCACCTACACGTACCGTATCCCATAGACTTTCTTCTAATGTTTGAGTCAATATTAATTGGTTTCCACCTTTAATAACGTCTTTCACATAAAAATCAATCTCTGTTCCTGGTGCAATGTCAGCTAACTTATCTCTAAATACTTCATTGATGTTCGCTTTATGAATCATACCTGTTAAACATTCTTCAAATTGTACGAACACACCAAAATCTCTAGTACCCGTAACAAAACCAGTAAATACTTTGTCTTTCGGATATGATTTGAGGTTTTTCACCTTTTCTGGAATAAGAGTTTTCAGATATCTCTTCCTACTTACTACATAAATTCCTTTATCTTGCTGTAATGTTTCTAACATCACATTTATGTTCTGTCCTAAAAGGACTTCGGGATTATACAATTTGTTTACATCAGCTAACGTATTCGGCATAAATGCATCAATATTGATGTGGTCTATGTCTATATTTAACATGTAACCTGCTGGTATAATTTCCCTAACATAAGCATTGATAGGTGATTTGTTTTCGAAGAATTCTTTTATCTTAATATCCACTTTCATTCTAACAAGGTCTGAAACAGACCCTTTTATCAAATAAGGTTGTTCGGATACACTATTAATAAGTACATCAATTTCTTGACCTACTTTTAATTGTTGACAAATTCTTTCTTCTGATCCTTTTCTCTCGATAATAACATTGTCTTTGTTATTAATGTCCAATGTTACATCTTTTTCGGTTATTTTAATAACCCTTCCTTCAATAGTTGTACCAATTTTAACTTCGGTTAGATTATCTAATCCTTCATACAATCGGTGCAAATTTAGAGTAGCCAAATTAAATCGTCCTGTTGGGTTTTCTATTTCTTCAACAATATCCCTGTGTTTTGGAACATAATTGTCGTTTTTTAAAGAACCCCAATCAAAATCAACATCACCAGTGTTATCTTTTGATGGTTTTAATTCAATTTTCAGTTTGTTACTCTCTCTCGTTTTTACAGTCATAATTTTTAGTTTTTAAAAGTTAATATTAAATAATAGTACAAAATATTTGTTTTTGTCAGTTTTATTTTGTACGTTTGTCAGTTAAATTTATATTAAAGTTTGTTGGGAAAGTTTGAAATGTTTTTAAAATATTTATTCATCTATTCTCTTTTTACTTTCTTCTTTTCTCTTAATCATTTCAGCTTCAAGTCCTGACACATCTCTTGGGTCATTTGTTAATTTTAAATCAAATACAGATTCTTCTGTAATTTCATCTCTATTTATTGTCCAAAGTATGTCAATGAAGTTATATGTAAATTGCAATGTGAAGGTTTGTTCTGCGAAATCAGTATTATAATACGCTAATCTTAATTCTGATAAGGATGATACAATCACATCTTTTAATAGTATTATATAGATAACATCACCATCTTTGTCTAATATTTTTATATTTAATGTTGGTAAATAATTAGGATTGTCTTGTAAATAAAATCT
>Ga0210003_1004655_pt1 | contig 10761 bp, 14 predicted proteins | sample LantaG_FD_182804 | JGI IMG/M metagenome (GOLD analysis project Ga0210003, IMG submission 182804) | Deep subsurface microbial communities from Baltic Sea to uncover new lineages of life (NeLLi) - Landsort_02402 metaG (SPAdes) (version 2) | ecosystem: Environmental > Aquatic > Marine > Oceanic >...
CTTTAAGTTCTGTTGTTATAAGAGGAGAAAGAGATTGATAAAACGTTTCTTACCCATACTACTTGTTTTTATTATTCTATGTTATTTTTTTGTTCCTTATTCAAATTCTGAAGAAAAAGACAATCTTGAAGAGACCATTTATGAGAAAATGTCGGAAAAACTAATTAGCAAGTCTCTTTCAACTACTATGGAGGTTAGGGAACAGTGGGGGAATATTTCCACATCGTTAGTAGGATCCCATTTTTTTCATAATTTCAATAAAAATAGAGTAGTATTACGTGGATCTGTTTCATTAAGGATTTTTAAAGGACTTTTCATGAATGGACGCGGGAGATATGAACGAATCCGTGACCAGTTATCATTACCAATGGGAGGAGTAACGTTGGAAGAAGTATTATTAACCAGAAAAGAGCTTGCAACTGAATACGAATATTTTGTTTCATTAGGATTAAGCTATACATTTGGTTCTGTTTTTAGTAATGTTGTAAATCCACGTTTTGGAAATGGGGGAAGAAGATACTATTAAAAAAGTGGTATGCCGGAGTGGCGAAATTGGCAGACGCGCTGGACTCAAAATCCATACTCCTTCAAGAGATTAAAATTCCTGATTTCCTCTGAAAAACCCTTTAAATGCTTTATTATCAGAATATTAAGTTGTCTTAGGTATATCCTTTAATTCTAAGGTTTTTCCGTTCAAGGACGTCACCCATGTCGTCAATGGTTTTTGCAATCGTCTGATTAATGTCTTTAAAGATTCAATATTTTTTATTAAAAAGACTTGACAAATGTAATTTTTTTTTATATATTATTATTAATTCCTTTATTAGGAATAATAGAAGATACCCGCTAAGGGCAGAATAGAGCAGAGTTGCTCCGGGGCTGCCACCTCGACCTGGGGATTGCATCCCAGGGGCGAACTTCAATCTTGCTATTGGAGTTCGCTGTGTCTATTAAATCTCAAAAAAATAACCTCCCTCCTCCTTTACACAATTTAACCTTAAAAGAGATTTTTGTTCTTACAGGGATACCTCTATATTTAATTGAGGGTTTCCTAGAAGGACATTTTAAACCAAAAAGAGAAGACAGGGAAAAGCTGACCAACCTTTCCAGGCGCTTCTATGGTTGGAATGACTTAGAAAAAACAGCTTTCCTTCAAAGGAAAAAGTGGGGAATCCTGAGAGGTTTTTTGTCTTTAAGTGAGAAAGAGGAACTTTTCAACCAGCCTGAAAAATACGGCAAAAGGCTTGATGCACTAGTTGATAAATACTGGGATCGTATTGTTCTTACAGTTGCGGGGAAATAAGCATGAGCAGAACTTGGCTAAGCGTAACTGAAGCTACTAAATATTTTAATCTTAAATCACCAAAAACTTTATACTCTCTCGCAGCCAGGAACCGATTACCTCGGGGGTCTGTCCTATATCTTGGACGTCAAATTAGGATATGCGTCGAAGCTGTTGAAGAAGAAGCAAGGGGAAAAAATGACAAAAAAGAAAGAAAAAATTCAGTATTTCAGGCCTAAAGATAAGAACGTATTGGAAAGGGCAAAAAATAATCCAAATACTCATCCCAATCTGGATGATATTGAAAAAATGGCTCAAGACACTTGCGACAATGTCAAAAATTATCCTGGCAAGAAAAAGCAGCAAAAACAAGTCATGGATTCAATAAGAACCATAATCGAAGTCATGGATAAAAAGAAAAAATGAGCGACATAATCCAACAGCTTATTCGTAAAAACCTGAGAATCTATTTAGAAAATTACGAAGGCCACAAATTCGAGGCGGATAAAACCCTTTGCCCTTTTCACAACGACACTTTTCCCAGCATGACTGTTGATGATAAAAAAGCCGGAGTCTGGCTTTGGTATTGTCATGGTAAATGCAAGATGGGCGGGGACATTATTACTTATTATATGAAAAAGCATGGAGTAACAAAAGGAGTGGCCATTAAAGAACTTGCCAAAGTATTCGGCCTGGAAATAGTTAAGCAAGCAATTAAAAAGCCGGTAATCGTTGCGTCTTATACATATTTAGATGAGCAGGGAAAACTGGTTTATAAGATCAATCGATACAATCCCAAAACATTCAAAGTCGATAGAAAGCTGACAAACATAAAGCAGATTCTTTATAGACTGCCTGAGATTGTAAAGGCCGATAAAATCTGGTTGGTAGAGGGCGAGAAAGATGCAAACAACGTCCACAAGCTCGGACTCACAGCAACGACAGCACCTTTTGGAATGAACAACTGGAAGCCTGAATTTTCTCAATCTTTGAAAGGAAAGGAAGTCAGGATCTGCCTAGACGTTGGGGCTGAAACAGAAGCAAGAAAGCGGGCTGCCAGCATTTTGAAGGCAGGGGCCAAAGAGGTGAAGATCATCGAGCTTCCCGGTCTGGACAAAGAAGGATCAGACATCTCAGACTGGATAAATAGCCATGATTCTCAAACTAATGAGGACTTGAAACTACAGATTGAAGGGATTGCAGAAGAGACGTTAAATTATGAATTGCCCGGAAGTATCAGCAAGCTGAAAGTCAATAATAATTTCCTAGATTTATATGTAGATTCAATTTCACGCGTCACGGATGCACCAGAAACTTTCATTCTGTTTTCAGGGCTTGGATTGCTGTCTGCTATATGCAATAAATTTTATTTTAGTTATCCAAGAAAAACGACATTAAACCTGTATATTCTCCTACTGGCCCCAAGTACATTTTATCGAAAATCAGTAATGGTCGATATTGTTTCAGACTATCTGAGCGAAGTAGATCCAGAACTTCTGCTTCCTGATTCCTTTTCTACTGAAGCATTATTGACAATTCTTAAAGCACATCCACATGGTCTGCTTGCATGGAGAGAACTAATCCAGGTTAAAGAGTTTCAATTTGGTAGCGAATACAACCGTGGACTCCCATCACTATTAACAGATCTGTTTGATTATAAACCACAGATCCGTCGTTGGACTAAAACAGATGGGGAAACAACCGTGACAGATCCTATCATATCAATACTCGCAGGCGGAATAACAGACTGGCTTATTCAGGGACTTAAACAGATTGACTTCCAGGGCGGTATATGGACTCGATTTCTGTTCGTGCCAATCGAAGAAGAGAAAAGGAAATTCAAGTTGCCAACCAAATTTACAACCATCCCGGGAATAACGGAAAAACTGAAAAGACTAGATGCACTCAAAACTAAAGAAATGGACATTTCCAGGATTTACCCATTACTTGAACGATGGGGAAAGTATCATCAGGAACAGGTCCAGCAATTAGACAACGAATTATTAAAGGCCACATTTCAACGATTGGAAGTCGCGTTGCTGAAGATTGCCTGCCTGCTCCAACTTGCAGATGATGAGACGACATCAGTCACGTCCCGGACATTCAAAGAAGCAGCAAAGATTATCGAATATCTAAAGAGAATCCTGCCGCCATTCTTTGAAGAGCAAATCGTATTCACCCCATTTCAGAAGGACATGAATAGGATATTAAATCGCATAAAAAAAAGAAAGAAATTATCCAGGACTGAGATAAAAAGATTTTCCCATTTAGAACCCAAAAAATTAGATCCTATTCTCAGACAGCTTATTGATGAGGAGCGTATTACTGAGAAGTATGAAGATAAATCAGGGCCAGGTCCAAAAGCAAAATTTTATTATTATATAGGTGAATGATGGCAGAATTAAGATTTAAGATTAAAAGAAATGGTCTTTTCATGATAGAGGATTTCAGTAAAATTAAAAAGACCGATACATTGCTATGTTTCTTTAATGGCTGCCAGAAGAGAGCGACAGTAACCGGGGAGGTGGAAATATTGTCTGATGACAAACAAAAAATATTCAAGAAACCAGTATTCTTTTGTAAATTTCATAGCGATAAACTAGATAAAGATATGAAGAAAACCAGGGGAAAAGCACATTGAAAATTATCTGTAAAGCTAAATTCGTGCATTGTTTGTGCATTAATAAAATAAATGTGCATTATTCGCAATTAGTGCACCGATTAACTAATAGTGCACATAGTGCTTTGTGCATAATTAAATACTTGATTTTATATATACTTAACCAATTAATGCACACAATATCGGTAAGACTAGAAAAATGGAAAAAAGACTTAAAAAGGGTTTATAGACCCAATGTGCATTATTAAATGTGCAGTATTAATTTTGAAGGAAAGAATGAGTGAAATAGTTATGAATAAAAGAGAGCGAGGCAATGAGCTTTTATAAGCAATCATCACCCCGAGAGAGAAGAGTTGACATAATACTCCTTAGACGACACAATTGTTTTTGTAACTTATTGCATATAAAGGACTTACAAAGGCAAAGAAAAAATGGGATATTATATCAGATTATATGTATTTTCTGTCCCATTTATGGCTATATTATGGGGTTAAATGATACTCAATATCCCAAAAAGGTGCAATATTGAGGGATAATTCCCCATTGTTTAGGGGATAATAAAAATGACTAAGAAAGTAATTGGAACACATTTGATAACAGGACCTAAGCCAAAACATGGTGGCTACACGTTTTTACGGTCTAAAGTGATTAGTAAAGAGAATAAATTTATTGAGCGATATCTGACTGACTTGAGAGAGAGCTATATCCGGGAACTCGGGCCGAATGAAGAGGATCTATCGACTGGCCAATTGGTATTACTGAATCAATTGATAACATGTTCCGGATTTACAAGATTGATTGAAGAGCAGGTACGGAAAACTCAGGATATTTCATATTTGCAGACTGATGCTTATATGCGATTTATAAAACATACCAGGCAGCTATGCTTAGACTTAGGATTGAAACCAGAGAAACCCGAAAAACTAGAATATCTAGGGGATATTGAGGCCTAAGCCTATGCATAAATATCGATATGGGCTAGGATTTCTCATTGATAGCTTTAAAAGGGTTATGTATAGACGTGGTGAGGCAAGGGCAAATATGAGATCGTTCCATATAAGGCAAATTAGAGCGTTTTTCTCAGGTGAAGGAGTGAAATAGTATGAACATCATTGAATCTATCCATGACAAGCGAATTTTCAGAGATTCTTTTGATGATTTAAAGACGTGGAAGACCTGGGAAACGTATTTAAAAGCAATTTTTGGACTTCCAATGTCAAAAGAGGACCTCAGAACTTATAAGAAATGCACAGGTGGCCGGGCTGTTCCTGAGGGATTAAGCAAGACAAGTTATGTTTTGAGTGGCCGAAGATCCGGAAAGTCAAAAATATCTGCTCTGGTTGCTGTCTATCTTGCGACTTACAGGGACTGGAGTAAGGTTCTCAGTCCTGGAGAGCAGGGCTTCGTGTTCCTTATAGCTAATGACAAGTCTCAGGCTCAGATACTCAAGCGATACGTGTCCGGAATCCTGGACATGGCCCCGGGACTCAGGCAATTCAAAAAGAAGGAACTCACTTGGGAAATTGAATTAAATAACAGGATAACGATTGCTGTAAGAACCAAGAATTTTAGGACTCTCCGAGGCTATACGGTTATAGCTGCAATCCTTGAAGAGCTTGCGTTTTGGAGAAGTGAAGAGAGCGCGAATCCGGATTATGAAGTCCTTGCAAGTATAGAGCCAGCCATGCTTACAATCAAAGATTCCATATTGATAGGGATTTCAAGCGTCTATGCTAAACGTGGATTATTGTTTGATCAGTACAAAAAGCATTATGGCAAGTCGAAAGGTCCTTTGATTTGGAAATCATCCACGCTAGACATGAATCCAACCGTTGATAAGAAGAAGATTGATGAGCAGATAAAATCAGATCCGGCAAAATATACGGCTGAATATCTGTCTGAATTTCGGGGTGATATCGAAAGCTATCTTGGAATTGAGGACCTTGAACGGATTACAGCAAAGGGGATCCAATTTAGGGCTTACAATTCTGATTTTTCATACTTTGCTTTTTGTGATCCTTCTGGTGGCCGGGTCGATTCGATGACGTTGGGGATAGCTCATGTTGAAGAGGAAAAGGCTATCCTGGATGTGATCCTGGAGCGTAAACCGCCCTTTTCTCCGGATGACGTTGTTAAGGAATTTGCAGAGACTTTAAAAGAGTTTAACCTCTCAGAAGTCAGAAGCGATCGATATGCTGGCCAGTGGATAGAAGAGGCGTTTGAAAAGCAAGGTATAAGCGTCAAATATAGTGAATTATCGGCTAGTGAAATATATGCTGCTTTCATTCCAATCGTTATGAATGAAAAAGCGGTTCTCCTGGATAATAAAAAGCTCAGGACTCAGTTTTCAAATCTTGAGCGACATCCCAGGTCCGGAGGAAAAGACATCATTGATCACCCCCCGGGATTGCATGATGACATGGCCAATGCAGCAGCCGGGGTTTGTGTCATTGCAAGCAAGAAAGAGAGTGGAGGAGCCTTTGTCATTTCCGATGTAGGAGTGAATGATATTTGGGGCAGTGGCCGTGATGATGATTTTGGAAGTGCTGAAATGTTTGCTGATCTAGTTAATAAAATGGGGAGGAGAAGATGAGTTTATTTTGGAAATTAGTAGATCGTGGAATCATCAAATACATAAAGGCAAAGAAGCGGCCTTATATTTCAACCAACGATTTAGATGACAAAGGAAAATTAATGCCGGATTATCTCAAGCATAGAGAACAAAGGAAAAAAAAAGATGAGCCGAAAACACTTGATGGCCTTGATGTTGACTTATGGCGATAAAAAAAGGAGAGCATGGGTTCTTCTAATTAATTGGGTGTTTTTACAATAGGGGGGTCGGAAGACCAACCGGCCTCCCACTAAAAAACGTCATGGAGGTTAATATGACAAAAAAGAATAAAGGAATTAACTATGACAACGAACCCCTGACTGTCCTGGACTTATTGGCCAGACTCAATCAGGAGTATGAGAGGCGGATGAAGGAATTAAAGGCAAGGCAAGACATGGATAAAGCGACTCGCATCGCAACGATCCAGAAAGAAAAGGAGATCACAAATCTGATAGCCAAAGAGAAGAAAATCATTGAGAAAATGCAGCAAGATTTTTCAGACTTTGAGATCGATACTGAGGCAAAGGCCAGAGAAGAAGCCTCAAAAGGTGTGCTTAGAGAAGCGGATGTCCGGACTGGTAAAATATCCTTGAAAGATTTTATCCTAAAGGGTAAAAAAAATTCAGAAATCCAAGCAGAAGTAGTTGAAAAAGTTACAGAAGAACTTGAATTGGCAACAAAAGCTATTCGGGCAAAGAATCTTGAGATATTGAAATTGCAGAAGGAACTTTACCAACATAAACAGGGAATCCGCAATCAACTTAATCAACCAGGATTTCAATTCTTAGAAATGTTGAAGGGAATGGAAGGATACGGAAATGAGCAGATGAATTTATTCGCAGAATATATGCCAAGTTATCATTTTGAGATAAAAGAAACTGAACGCAAGCTATTTCTTTGTGAAGGAAAATCCATAGGTGGTGGCCAAAACTGGGAGAAGAGAACAGTCAAAGAGGCCAAGAAAATCGTCTTTGATCCAATCCTTCCAGTTGATTTAATCCCAAAATTGCGATCTCAGCTTTCGGGACTTGATGATGATGACATTGTATCTGTATCCTTCCTTTTTCGAGGTCATGATATTGACGTGAGAATAATCAAAGATATGCGGAGAGTTATAACGACAAGTCCAGATTTTATCATACACGGTTTTAAAGAGAAAGAGAAAAAGAATGTGAAAACGTCAGATTTGAAGGAGTAAAAAAAAATGAATGAAGAACAAAAAAAGACTGAAGAAAAGGAAAAGGTTTGTCCATTCTCTTCTAAGGACCTTAAATGTGAGGATTGCCGGCTGTTTCAGGCTTATCCTGGCAGCCAGGGTCAACGGCTTTGTGTTTTTATCCGCATGGCTGATTGAGGAGTTGAAAATGGCAATGGAAAAAGATATAGGCGAATTAATTTCACAGGTTCGATTGAGGGGATTGAAACCTTCTCAAGTTTTCAAGGCTGATGAGATTAAAGAGGATCCGGATTTCAAGAAAATGATTCAGGCCGAAGTTGATTATCAGACCTGGCTCAGACAGGAACAGCTCGAGGATGAGGACAACAAGGATATTCAGAAGGAAATAGAAGAGGATAAATTGAAATCAAAAGAAAATGAACTTATCCCGGATAGCATCTCAAACGATCCAAGCGATGATAATGATTTAGTCCCGGATTAAGGAGTGATTAACATGGACGCAAAGGAATTGGAGAAAAAAATAAACTGGAAATTTGGCAAGCAGAAGGATCATCAGATCGATGAGAATTTTAGCTTGATCCGGACATTAGAAACAAATGAAATTGTCATATTGGATTTGAATCAGATAGGAGACGGCCATCACCTTTTGAAGTATGCATCTCAGAAAGAGATTGACAAGATAGTTGAATATTTCAAATTCTTTGATGAGGAAAATGAACTTATCCCGGGAAGTCCGGAAAAACTGACTGAAGAGGAGAAGCAAAGAAGGAAAGAAATTGCTGATAATGAGTTGATTCCTTCTGATGACAATTCCGGAGATAATGATTCTGAGAATGATTTGATCCCAGAATAAAATCCGGGCTGAAAAGCCTGGTTGTGAACTGGACATTGGGGCCGGGTGAGATTAGTCATCTCAGTAAGACGCCTGGCCCCATAAAAAAAGATAGTGAGGTGAACTTATGATAAAAATTATCAAGGAAAACAGGGAACTGATTGGAGTCGTAATCATTACTGCGGCCATAATTATTTATTGCCTGCTTAGGTGAGAAAAGATTTTACTTGACAAGATAATTTCTCTTATGATAAAATTTTAATGACACAAGGTTATGTGAGAAAAATGACATCTTATTTAGTTGAATCTTTAAGAGGTTACAAGAGAAAAAATAAATTGCCAAACTGGAAAATTGCCGAATCTCTTGGGGTACATCAAAATTCAATCAGTAATTGGCTGACTTACAAAGTAGAACCATCGGCACTTGCTAAGGCAAAGATAAAGGAATATTTAATTAAGAATCTGTAAAAACTTGTGAAATTATGAATGATATAATAAGGCTTGCTTTGAGATCGTGCCTCTACGGTCAAATTAGAGGCATGGAATTTCAGCCGATTGTCAAAAAATCTTAAAAAGGGGGTGAGAAAGAATGAGTAAAAAGAAAGAATACAAATTGTCAATTCAAGAGAACAATCTATTAAAAGCTGTTATTTGCCCTATATGTGGAGAGGAATTTGAGCCGGTCATCGGCCCTCAAGTTTTTATAGCCGGAACCTGGGACCCCGTCTGCATACCTTGTAGCAATAAACACATAGAGCCTTATATGTGGTTAGCTCAATTAGTTGCTCATCATGGTTTTAAAATGCTTATGATTAGTCAAGGCAGTTTTGAGAGCAAGAAAGCATGAGAGAGCAGCAAGGATAAAATAACTCCATAACCAAGAGGCGTTAAGTGAAGAGAGAGAAAAAAAGAGAGAGGTAATTATTCTGAATAATTGAGGTGAATCATGGGAAAATCAAAAGAAGAAAGAAATATTAAATTTGTCAAAGGCACAGATAGCAAGTCTAGTTACTACATGACTGATATTACATTGAATTATAGGCGTATTAGGCGCTATGCTGGCCGTAGCAAAGAGGAGGCAAGGACTTATCTTGCAGAGCTACGAATCGCAGCCAAAGAGGGCAAACTTGAAGAGCTTATAAATCCAAAACCGTCCAGAGACTCATTCAGCGAATATGCCAGGATGCTCCTGGATTCGGCGGAATGGAAGTCAAAACGAAGTGCATTAAGAAATGAAATCTCTTTGAAACATCTCAATTGTATTTTCAAGGATCTACAGCTTGCAGAAATTAATCCCGGATTGGTGAGAAAATATATCACGGAACGCAAAGAGAGTGGCATGGCTCCGGCAACAATAAACCGCGAACTTTCACTTTTAAAATCTATTCTCTACGCTGCTGAATATGATGGCCTCATCGCCTCGAATCCGATCCGAGGACGCAGAGTGAAGAAACTTGAAGAAGCGAACAGCCGGGAAAAAACGATTCTTGCAATGAATCTCACAAATGAAAAGTTACGTTTGCTTATTGAGTGTGCAGCTCCTCATTTAAAGCCTATTTTAAAACTTGCATTAATAACAGGTATGCGGCGCGGAGAAATCCTTAAAATGAAGTGGAATGACATTAACTTAAGACTCGGAATGATTCGCATTCCTGTTGAAAATTCTAAAACGAAACGTGAGAGGTTTATTCCAATTGACACAAACTTAACAATAGAACTTGACTCAATCGAAAGAAAAAGCGATTATGTCTTCTTGAATAATTGGACCAGAGACCACAGGAAAAACGTTAATGAGGCTTTCAAGACAGCTTGTGAGCGTGCCGGAATACCATCAGGACGGAAAGCAGGTCTTACCTTTCATGATCTCCGGCACCTGGCAGCCTATCGACTTGTGAAAGTGACGGATATCGTGACGGCCTCAAAAATTTTGGGTCATGCTTCGATTCAGATGACTATGCGATATGTTCATCCGACTGAAAAAGACAAACGGATTGCCATTGAAAAAGCGGCTGAAAACCTGTTCCCATGTCGTCAATATCCCGTCAATGACAAAATATTGACTGCTTTGGAAGGGGTCGAAAAACAGGTTCAAGTCCATTAGATTTAACGACTTGCCGGAGTGGCGAAATTGGCAGACGCGCTGGACTCAAAATCCAGTTCCAGGCAACTGGAGTGTGGGTTCGACTCCCTCCTCCGGCATAATGATTCAAGTTAGCAAGTTAAAATGGAAAAAATGAAT
>Ga0210003_1004656_pt1 | contig 10760 bp, 10 predicted proteins | sample LantaG_FD_182804 | JGI IMG/M metagenome (GOLD analysis project Ga0210003, IMG submission 182804) | Deep subsurface microbial communities from Baltic Sea to uncover new lineages of life (NeLLi) - Landsort_02402 metaG (SPAdes) (version 2) | ecosystem: Environmental > Aquatic > Marine > Oceanic >...
GCCTATTAACACAATGGGAACAGCAACAATAAATATTTCTGAAAATGTTGACACTGTACGAAAAAAAGGAGATATCAACATTGAAATAGCCCAAAAAATTAATAAAATAATAAATATATATTGTTTCTTTAATACAGTCTTTAAATGTTCCATAAATTGACTTCCTACTTATAATAAGAGCTCAATAAATTCTCTTCATTGACAACAACCTCACGAAATTCTTTAATTATCTCACCTTCACACATTACTAAAAGTCTATCTGGAAGTTGAAGAATCTCTTCTCTCTCTGTAAGTAATGCTAGAGTAGGAATTCCTTCTTTAGCAAGCAAACGTAGAAGTTTATATATTTCCATTTTTGCTCCTATATCAAGTCCAGTTGTAGGTTGGTCTAATAGAAGTATCTTGGGTTTTGCTAATAAGTGTTTTGCTAAAACAACCTTTTGCCTATTTCCGCCACTTAAATAATGAACAATCTTTTCCAATCTAGATGTTTCAATATGTAGTTTTTTTACCATACTTTCAACAAGTTTCTTCTCCTGTTTTTTATTAATAAAACCATATTTTGCTCTATGATCAATACTCATTAGAACCATATTAAAAACAATATCTTGCGTAAGCCAAAGTTCTTCATCATCTCTTTTATCTGAAACATAAAAAATTCCTGATTTAACAGCATCATATATTGAACGAATTTTAATTTCTTTACCATTAAGCGCAATAATCCCTTGCTTTTTATGTAGAATACCCGCTATTGATCTCAGCAATTCACTCTGACTTTGCCCTCTTAAACCAGCAAGTCCTACAATTTCCCCTTCACGTATCTCTAAATCAATACCTTTAAGATGCTTAGATTTTAAGCCTTTTACTGATAAAACAATCTTTTCATTATTATCCACTCCTGTCTTTTCTGGAAATCTAAGTCCACCAACAATCCCTGTCATGTACTGAATAATTTTCTCTCTTTTTGATTGCTTGTCATTTTTATATGAATTATCTATATTCCCAATAAGTTTACCATCTCTAAACACTATAATTTCATCACTGAATTTCAAAACTTCGTCTAAACGATGAGAAATAAATATTATTGTTTTTTCATCTTCTTTCAAAGATAGAATTATTTTGAATAGTTTTTCAACATCATCACTCTCTAAAGCAGCAGTTATCTCATCTAAAATTATAATATCTGGATTTCTTGATATAGCTTTTGCCAGTTCAACATAGATTTTTTCTCCTTCTTGGAGATCCTTTGCAAGTTTTTTTACATCAATAGAAAAATTCACTTTTCTTAATATTTTTTCAGCATCTTGGTTAATTTTTTTACTTGATAAAAAGCCTTTATTGTAAAAGTCCTTTAAATTTGTTAAAAAAATATTTTCAGCTACAGATAATTGTGGAATAAGGGAGTGTTCTTGAAAAACAGCATCAATTTTATAATCTTTTCTTGCATGTATTGGATCGATTATTTTTACTACCTTGTCCTTTACAACAATATTGCCACTATCTGGTTGATAAATTCCCATAAGTATTTTAACTAAAGTCGATTTCCCAGCTCCATTTTCACCTACTACTGCATATATCTTTCTAGATTTGAATGAAAATGATATTTCTTCTAGGGCTTTAACTCCTGGGAATTGTTTATATAAAGATTCAACACGAATTGCCTCATACATATAAATATATCTCCTTACATACTGTAGCTACCCTTATAAGGATAGCTACAGTATGTAAAATTTCTACTTAATTATTTGATTAATAGTTTGATCGTCAAGTGGAGTGAAGACAAATATTCCATCCGGAGCATCAGGTCTAACATATTTTTCAAATTCATCGCTACTAAATCCTGGTGGTGGATACATAAGCATTCTAGGAACAGGGTACCCCTGAAGAAGCATTTCCATCATTTTAACTGATATTGCGCTGCAAATAGAAGGATGACATGAAGCATATGCAGGTATTTTATATTCTATACACTTTTTAAGAAAGCCATTATTATCTTCTGATGCATGAGGGTATTGCCCTGGATCAAGTCCTAATTCTAGCATTGCATCAATTATTGCAAGGGACATTTGACCACCAACAGAATATATTGCATCAAATTCTGGATTTGCAGCATACATATCCATAAATTTGCTTTTTGCTTTATCTGCAGACCAATCGGCATATTCTATAATAAGTTCTATATCAGGATATTTTTCAAGTATGCTTAGACCTCCACCACTTCGGCCATTGTCTATTGGATATCCTTTTAGTCCTCTAAAAAAGAATACTTTACCCTTATAATTAATTTCTTTTGCTAACCATTCAGCACTCAATGTACCAAATGACCAAGGATCATCGCTGATGAAACAGTTATATTTAGTTGTATTAGCAGAATCATTAAATAAAATAATCGGGCAACCTGCATCATAAATTTTTTCAATAGTAGCAACTAAAGCCATAGGATCCAGTGGATCAACAATAATACCATCTAACTCGCCTTTTTGCCACATAGTAAACATAGCTTCAAGATTTGCAATTTGTGTATTAACATCACCAGCACTGTCCATATGCAATGCTTCAGTAATTACTGAAGATCTTTCTATTTCACGATTAAATTCTGCTATATTCACTTCCTGCCAAGGATTACCTCTCCAACTTGTAATGTAACCTACTTTAAAGGGAGGATCCTCTTTAGTATATTGACCAATTTCGGGAGCATTGTTCCACCAATCAAGCCAAGCTCCCATCCCCATTGAAATGTCATAAGCAGTATCTTTATCAAGGTTATACCTAGTATCTTCTGCTGCTACTTCTTCTGCAGGTGCCTCTTCTTCTGCTACTTCCTCTTCTGCAGGTGCTGCCTCTTCTGCTGCTGCTTCTTCTGCTGCTGCTTCTTCCTCTACAGCTTCTTCTGCTTTACAGCCGTATAATGAAAAAGCTGCAACCATTGTTATACTCAACACCAGCACTACTACCCATAATAATGATTTTTTCATTTTTTGTACTCTCCTTTTAATTTTATAGCAATTTTTAATAAAAATTTTTCTGAGATTTGTTTAGGATTTTGTCTTTAATGACATTAAATCACAATTAAATAAATCTCAGTTATTTCACCATACATACCTCCTTCTTTAAATTACTTTACAAACAAGATCTATACAAACCAACTTTTCAACACATCAGTCACTTATCTTTGATAACTCCTCAAATACTTCTTTCAACCCTTCGTATGCTTTTACAAATATAGGAATCAATTTTTCATATTTATCTGCAGATTCCTGATCTGGCTGGAATATATCCTTTTCTTTTAAAATTTTTCGCAATATACTTTCATCTTTATATATTCCTGTTCCAATTCCACCAGCGACTGCAGCTCCCAGTGTATTTGCTTCCTGAAGATACGAAGAACGAATTATTCTTTTATTCAAAATATCAGAATATATCTGCAGCCATAATTTACTAAGAGCTCCACCACCTATTGCTCTAAATTCTCTTATGCTAACGCCTTTTTTTTCGAAATTATCAATCATCAACCTGAAATTAATAGCTACGCCTTCTAATACTGATCGGAAAAGATGTTCCTTTTTTATAGGTAAACTTAACCCAATAAATGCTCCTCGTGCATTAGGATTATGAAATGGGGAACCCCCACCTCTAAGATAAGGAAGAAAAATAACATTTCCGGAACCTGTCTTTATCTTTGAAGCTTTAAGATTCATAATTTCGTAAACATTTGCATTAACCTTCTCTGCAGAATATTTTTCCATTTCGCAAAAAGAATCTTTATACCACTGTTGCGCAATCCCACCCGTATATGCAGTATGATGAGGAGCGTAAACATTGGGAATTACATGACATAGGTTAACAATCCTTGTCTCTTTATCCATTATAGGTTCTTTTGAATACACACCTGTCCAATTAGCAGAACCAATATAAATATATCCTATTCCTTCATCAATCACGCCTGCCCCGAACGTAGCAGCTGAAACATCCCCTGCTCCTTCCACAACTGGCAAACCTTCCATTAGGCCAGTAGCAGCAGCTGCTTGCCTGGTAACTTTTCCCACAACATCTATAGACTCGTAAAGTTGAGGTAATTTATCTATTGAAACTCCTGCAGCTTCCAGTATATCTTCGGAGTACCCGCGTTTTTTTATATCTAAATACCCAGCGTTTGAAGCATCAGTATAATCGTTGCTAAAAATTCCAGTTAATTTATTTATTATAAAATCTTTAGCCTGTAAGAATTTAAAAGTTCGCTTGTAAATATCAGGTTCATTATCCTTATACCACATAATTTTTGAAATACTGTAATTATCAACTACCTGGCCACCACCGGTTATTTCAAAGAAATTTCCCCAGCCACCTAATTTATCCATTAATCTACTAGCTTGTTTACTACTTCTGCCATCTGCCCATATAAGAGTATTATCTCTTAATAATCTACCCTCGCTATCTACAGGTACTGCTCCAATCATCTGTCCACTGAAGGACACACATTCAATATCTTTTACCGAGATATTTGTGCTTTGTATCAAATCCCTGGTGCTTGTACAAAATGCATCCCACCAATCAGATGGTTTCTGCTCCACCCATACAGGTTTGGGGTAAAATGTCTGGTAAGGAGTATAACTATTTGAAATTAATACTCCATCAAGATCAAATAATGCAGCCTTATTTCCGGTAGTACCTATATCGTGAGCAAGAATATATTTTCCCATTTTTAAAATCTCCTGATAGATTATTTAGCAACTATCAACTTTAAATTTCTCTTTTTTATTTCATTAATGTACTTATCTGATAATTTATTATCAGTTATGACCATATCAAAAAGATCAATGTTGCCAAATGCCGAGAGAGACACTTTTCCGAATTTACTGCTATCCACTATTAATACTTTATAGCTAGCTGAGTTAATTATTGCTCTTTTTACACTAATTATTTCCAGATCAGGATACATAATCTCGAGATTTGAAGATACTGCTTCACAGCTCATAATAGCTATATCAGCCATTAGCTTTTTAAATGCTTCTATTGAAAGAACACCAACAAGACTATTAGATTCAATGCTTAGTAAGCCACCAGATAGAATTATCTTATATTCATTTTTACCTAATAGAAGTTGTGCAATATTTATAGTAGGAGTGATTATGGTCAGAGATTTTTTTGATATTTTTTCCAGCTGGCGTGCAACCTGCATTACAGTAGTCCCTGCATCAAGAATTATCGTACTATTATCTTTAATTATTTTAATTGCTTCTACAGCTATTTTATTTTTCTCTTCTATATTCTCTTTTTCTCTCTCACTGAAAGGAACTAGCATTTGTTGCGGAATAATAGCACCTCCATGAAATCTTTTAATAAGTCCTCTTTCTTCTAATAAACTTAAATCCCTTCTTATTGTTGATGGAGAAGCATTTGTTAAATCGCATAGATATTCAACAGCAACAAATCTATTTTGGCTAACAATTTTTACTATTTTTTCCATTCTTTCGGGTTGAATATTACTAGAGGATTTCATAATTTATTAAAATATTAATTTCAAATATAATTTATGACTATTATTTAATTATTTTTAATCATATAATTGATATTTATGATTATTTATGCTTATATATAATCACTAATAAATTTATTTGTCAATAAAATTTTAAAAAAATTTTTTTTTAAAAATGACTGAAAATAAAATTAAAGAAAAATCCATAACTGCATACAAGCTTGCAGTAAAGTATGAGCAAAGGTGGGGTGCATGTTCACAAAGTACAATAAGAGCCTTACAGGAAGTCTATAACCAAAAAGACAGTAATATATTCTGTGCTTTGGGAGGATTTGCAGCAGGAGGCGGTTGTGAAGGTGATGTTATTTATGGTGCTTATGCAGCGGGAATATTTTCCCTTGGAACTCACTTTGGGATAAAATTAGAAGATCTTAATAAGAATCCAGAGGATTTAAAAGCATCAAAGAAACTTCACCAACTCTTTCTTTTAGTTACAGAATTACACAGAAAATTTTTAGAAGAATACGGGAGTATAATATGTCATTAAATTCAGAGAAAAATCTATGGAAGACCTTTTTACCTTCCAGACCCTGATGACTATAAAAAATTTAAAAATGCCGTAAGCTACAATAGTAAATGTGCCTTATTATGCGGAAAAGCTGCGAGATGGACTGTGGAAGTTTTAGAAAATTTTAGGGAAAAAAATGAATACTTATAACTATAAAAATTCATACATAACAAAATTGCGATGAAGGTTATAAGAAGCCTTCTCTTTTTACTATTGATTCTATTATAAATACAACAGTAACTCTCAGTAATATATATGTAGTTATTCTTAAAATTATAATTTGTAGTGAACCCACTCCCTTAGACACATTGTATACTATAGTAGCTTAAGTTGATAATATGAAGAAACAACGAAATTTTACCCTATAAAAATAGGGTGCACCTCCTTAAAGAAGCCTATGATAAAATTTCTTTATCATAACTTAAGTTTATTGAAAATAGATACACATGAAATACATAGGATTAGATTGGCACAAAAGAAAGATTTTTTCAACAGTTTTGGAAGATGATGGAACTATTTTGGCAAGAAATACAATAGGAACGAATAAGCAGGATATCTATTATTATCTGAACAACATAAAGTCCAAAGATAATATATCAATTGCAATGGAAGCATCATATAACTGGCAGTACACTTACAGAATTGCAGAAAATATTACAGATAATATAGTTTTAGCTCATACTTCAAAGACTAGAATAATTGGTGAAGCAAAAATAAAAACAGATAAGATTGATTCGCATATCTTAGCATACATGTTAAAGGCTGATATGCTGCCCAAGGTATATGTACCTACAAAGCTGTCAATGGAAAATAAAGTTCTGCTTAGATCAAGAATATCTCTTGTAAAACTCAGAACTCAAATTAGAAACAGGATACATGCTATAATAGATAGAAATAAAGACTGCTACACCGGCTTGGATGAATTAACTGATATATTTGGAAAAACAGGGCTGTCCATACTTAAAAATACAATAATAGCCGACATTGATTACAGAATACTTACTGAATATATTGTCTTAATTGAAGAAATAAACAGAAAAATAACTGGTATTGAAAAAATAATATCAGAAAGAATCGTTACAGATCCTGACATAGAGCTGCTAAGAACTATTCCAGGAATAGGTATTCTTACTGCATTTTTAGTAAAATCTGAAATAGATAATATAGAAAGATTTTCTTCAAAAGAAAAGTTATGCTCATATTTTGGACTTATTCCGTCAACTCATCAATCAGGTTCTAGATCATATAATGGCAGGATTACAAAACAGGGTAATAAATTCTTACGCTGGGCACTGACTGAAGCTGCGTGTCCTTTCGGCAAGCCTGCATAAAATAAGTTTTTTTACTTCCATAATAATCAAAATAATGAAATTAGATTATTCGGCTTCAGAACAGATCATTTCCTGGAAATTCCATGGCATCCATTTTTCAGGATTTTTAGCAATTAAAGGAGAGTACTGCTGCAGGGTTTTAAGATATTCAAAAGGATTAGCTTTGCAAAGATTGCAGGTATGAATAAGGCTCATGAACAGATCGCCGATGTAGGCACCATGCTCAGTCTTGTAAAACAGTGAGTTTTTCCTGTGCAGTATAACTTTCTTAAGTGCTTGTTCGCATATATTGTTATCCAGCGGAGCCTTGGGCTCACGCAAAAACAATGTCAGCTCTTTGAAGTGTTTCAACATGTAAGAGATTGCCTGTCCTAAGCCTGAATTGGGTTCTGTCTTTTTATCCTCCATCTGAGAAGATAACCAGTTTTTTAGATCTTCCATCAATTTAGCACTATTTTCCTGATGATATTTTAGCCTCTGCTCCGGGCTCATGTTTTTCTTTTTTGTATATGCATCATTTTCATATACTTTTTCTAAAGTTTTAAGAACATATTCGCATTCTTTAGGAAAACTTGTATTTATTTCAACAAATTTTCTCCTTCCGTGGGCAAGACAGTTAGCCAATATGGTCTTAAAATTTTTGGGTATGTTGCGGCTTAAACCATCACACATCTGGATAGGAGGACCCAAAGTGTTACTTCTTTTTGCAAGGATATCAGCCATGTTCTCACCAGCATGGTTATGTCCGGTTAAAAACAAGGCAATCCTTGTATCACCTGCAATTGACATAAAGCCTGATGTGAACATGCCAGTTCTACCTTGTTTCTCCTCATCTGATAAATTAATCTGGTCTAAGATTTTCATTACCGTATCATCATTATGTATGACATCTCCCTGTGCTGCTTTGCGGATCAGTTCTCTATAGGCGTGTTGTATCTTATCTGCAACTGATTGCACAATTTCCCACTGGGTTGAAGCTGGTAGCGGAATCCCCAAGCTTTCCTGAAGATTATCCAGCCTGTTAAATGGCAGCCCGCTTCCATACTTTAAAAGGGCTATCATAGCCCCTGAAGCGCTGTCATATTTTTCATCACCCAAGCCTTCAGGTGCTGCAGCAGTAAAAACCTGGCCGCAAAGATTGCAGCGCAGTTTCTGCAGTTCATATACTTTGGCTGACAATGGAGCTTGAGCGCTTATTCTAACAATCAGAGAAGGACTGGGCATGTCATATACTTTGCCCTTTTTGCAGGCAGGGCATCTGTCTTTAGGTTTTAGTGACTGGTGGGAGATTTTTATCTTTTCAGCTCCGCTATAGGATATGGCTCCATTTTTACCATGGCCCCTACATTTTTTCTTCTTGTCAGATTCTATAGCTTTCTTTTCCCTTAACACCTTGGCTGTTTTTTCTGTAATCGTACCAAAAAGCATTGCAAGAAGCCTCTGAATCGATGCACTTTTGCTGTTTACGGCATTGCTTAAAAAGGATATGGTATCAGCCATACCTTTTATGATTTCATAATCTTCCTTTGGAAGTAGCTTTTTAGCTCGTGCTAAAAGCTCTTCCAGCTGCTTTGGTGTAATATCAATTCGTTTAGGTGCAATCAATACTTGTCTCCTGTAAGAACTTTTCTAAAATCTTTGTTAAGGGGATATCCATAAACTGCCTTTATGGAGCGGTTCGGTTTATTGGTCTTATCATCTTTGCCGCGTCCTTTTGTATCACCTAAATAGGTCCAGTTTGCAGCCTTATAGCAGGTACCTTTAAAAAGTTGCCTGTCAATAAATGTCTCGATGTAGTAAACCGGGTGATTGTACATTTTCTGCCAGTCTTTTGAAATAATCTTTGCAATTTTGCCTAATATATGTGAAGCAAGACAGTAAATATGAATCCAGGGAAGTATTAAAAACCTCATGTTGTAGCAAATAAGGTGGATTCTTTTTTTGCGCCTTTCTGCGTCCCAGCCGATAAATCTATCTCTTGGCCCGATATGGCGGGCAGCAGAAGAGAAGGCAATGCAGGCCAGGGGTCTTTTTCCTGCAAAAACTATATATTTTAAGTGCTCACCTACCGGCTGAGTGTAGCCGAGATAGTGATACTGGTTAATCAAGCTATTAAATAGTTTTTCCGAATTGTTTCTTCGAACCTGCTTAAATTCAAGGGGCCCTATATCCTTAAGTGCTATAACTATCGGGGTTTTCTCTATAGCTATTTCGGCTGGTTTTTTAGGTTTGGCCAAAGGATTATGTGTATCGTGTTTCTTTTCAGGCAGTTTGATATATCCTGCCCGATAAAGCTCAAGCATAAAACCACGACACACCATATCACGCAATGCGCCGTTAGCTTGCACCCAATTTGTGACTTTGCAAAACTTTACTGATAATGAGCGCCTGCTGTCACCAGGGCACTCTGCAATTAATCTGTTTATTAATTCTATGTCACCCGTTGTGGCCACACGTCCCCGGTATTTAATGTTTAGTTCCATAGCCTGTAGATTAGCATAAATATATATGGAACGCAAGTTCTTTTTTTAATTTGGAATCTTTTTCCACAAAGGAGCGACCTGAGCGCTGCCGGGATTGCCGTTCCATATCAGTAGCTGCATTTGATGCACCTCTAAAGAGAAGCACCTTAAATCTTTCTTATCCGGCCACCACTTAAATCGACCCACCGGTAGCCTTTTTTGGCATAGCCAAAATCCCTGGCCATCATAGGTCAGTATCTTAATAGAAGTTCTCTTGTTGTTTGCAAAAACAAATACACATCCATTAAATGGATCTTTATCTAAAATATTTCTACACACTGCGGCTAAGCCATCTATTCCTTTACGGAAATCTACCGGTTCTGTTGCCAGCAGTATACGCATCTGTGGGGTTATCTGTATCATAGGTTCTTTTCCAGGAATGCTTTGGCTAAGTTCATTAGATCAAAATCAGGTTTACCCTTAAAACACATCCGCATCTTTGATCCTTTTTTATCTTCTATCTCTACTGTGGTTTCTGCTCCCATAAATGGCTGTACGCATTCAAGTTCAATAAAAGCAGAAGGCCTTTCTTTCTTTGCCGGTATAGATATTGAAGGACCATAAGCACGGGTTTTTAAGTCCGTATAGCTTAGGCGCAGTGCTTTTGATACGCTGCTTATTGAATACTGCCGGGATAGTTCTGCTGCTGCTTGCCACAGCTTTTTAGGGATCGGCACACGGTGGTTTCTTTTGATTTGGCGCCAGTGTTTAAGCTGAGCGCTAACTTCCTCAAGGGTTGGTTGTAAGGCAGGTGTGTTTTGTTGTTCCATCGGTTATCCTCCATTTTTTATAACCGATGCTAACACACTTTAAAATTCATTTCATACATGCTTGCCGAAAGGACACCTTTTATTGAACCAGTG
>Ga0210003_1004657_pt1 | contig 10760 bp, 9 predicted proteins | sample LantaG_FD_182804 | JGI IMG/M metagenome (GOLD analysis project Ga0210003, IMG submission 182804) | Deep subsurface microbial communities from Baltic Sea to uncover new lineages of life (NeLLi) - Landsort_02402 metaG (SPAdes) (version 2) | ecosystem: Environmental > Aquatic > Marine > Oceanic >...
GACCGGCTCACGATCGACAACCTCGCCTACGCCGGGCAGGTGCCCGTCATTCCGTCGATGGCGATTGGCCCCGACGGCCACAAGCTCAACGTCAATGCCGACACCGCGGCCACCGCGGTCGCCGCGGGGCTCGGGGCCGACAAGCTCGTCGTGCTCTCCGACATTCCCGGCGTGATGCGCGACATGAACGACCCGGAGAGCCTGATCCACTCGCTCTCGGCCAGTGAGGCCCGCCGCCTGATCGCCGATGGCACGATCGCCGCCGGCATGATCCCCAAGATCGAGGGCTGCCTCGAGACGCTCGCTCGCGGCGTCGGCAAGATCCATATCATCGACGGCCGGCTGCGGCACTCGCTCCTGCTCGAGATCTACACGACCAGCGGCGTCGGCACCGAACTCGTCCGCGACGACGCCCAGACCGCGGCTTCCCCCGTGGCAGCGGTGACCGCCGGTGGCTAGCCGACTACCCTTCCTCCCGCTTCGCTCTGTCTGAGGACATCCCATGGCCACGATCGAATCAGCTCCTGCCGCCGTTGGTTCCGCCACGCGGGCGGTGATCGACACGTTCGACCGCTACGTGGTGCCCAACTACCGGCGGAGCCCTGTCTGCCTCGTCCGCGGTGAGGGTTCGCGGGTCTGGGACGCCGAGGGCACCGAATACCTCGACCTGTTTCCCGGCTGGGGCTGCAACCTCTTGGGCCACTGCCCGCCGCCGGTGGTGCAGGCGGTTCAGGAGCAGGTGGCCCGGCTCATCCATGTGCCCAACACCTGGTACATCGAGTCGCAGGGGGAGTGGGCGAAGCTCCTCTCCGAGCGGTCTTTCGGTGGGCAGGCCTTCTTCTGCAATTCGGGCACCGAGGCCAACGAGGCCGCGATCAAGCTCGTCCGGCTGCGGACAAACGGCGAGCGGTACAAGATCATCACGTTTCAGGGGGGCTTCCACGGGCGGACCATGGGCAGCGTCTCGGCGACGGCCCAGCCGAAATACCACGAGGGGCTGGGGCCGATGGTGGCCGGCTTCCAGTTCGCGCCCCACGGCGACCTCGATGCGGTCGAGAAGCTCATCGACGACAAGACCGGCGGGATCATGGTGGAGCCGATCCTGGGCGAGGGGGGCGTGGTGCCCGCGCCGGAGGGTTTCCTCCAGGGGCTGCGGCGGATCTGCGACGAGCGTGACCTGCTGCTTGTGTTTGACGAGGTTCAGTGCGGCTGCGGGCGAACGGGCCGCTGGTTCGGCCACCAGCACTTCGGCGTCGTCCCCGACGTGATGACACTCGCCAAGAGCCTCTGCGCGGGGATCGCCGGCGGGGCGCTGCTCACCACCGCCGAGCACGCCCGGCATCTCCGGCCGGGGATGCACGCCTCCACTTTCGGAGGCAACCCGATCGCGTCGGCCGCCGGGATCGCGGCCATCCGCATGATCGAGGAGGAGGGGCTCCTGGCCCACGTCGATCGGGCGGCTGCGATCTTCCGCGACCGGCTCGGTGGCCTGGCTGCCGAGTGCGACGCCATCCGTGACGTCCGCGTCTTGGGAATGATGATCGGCGTCGAGCTGGCCTTCGACGGAGGGGCGGTGGTGCAGGCCTGCCTCGAGCGGCAGCTCCTGGTGAACTGCACCCAGGGCCGCGTGATTCGGTTGTTGCCGGCGATGAATGTATCCCCAGCCGAGGTCGAGGAGGGCTGCGACCGTCTGGCCGCGGCGATCCTCGACGTCGCCGCCCGGCAGTGAACGGAAGGGTGCACCTGCCATGCGACACCTGATCGTTCCGGAAGACCTGTCGGCCGCCGATGTGGAGGCGATCTTCGCCGTCTCCCGCGACCTCGAGGAGAAGTACGTGGCCGGCCGCCGCGACGCCCTCCTGCCGGGCCGCGTGTTGGCGCTTGTGTTTGAGAAGCCGAGCCTGCGGACGCGGGTGAGCTTCGAGGCCGCCATGATTCACCTCGGTGGTTCGAGTCTGTTCCTCGGTGAAGACTCGGGCTTCGCCTCCTCGCGGGAGAGCGTCGCCGACTTCGGCCGCGTGCTCGGCGGCTACGTCGACGCGATTGTCTGCCGCTCAAAGAGCCATGAGACCATCGAGCAGCTCGCCGAGGTCGCCGGTGTGCCGGTGATCAACGGCCTTTCCGACCACTCCCATCCCTGCCAGGCGCTCGCCGACGTCTACACGCTGCGGCAGGAACTGGGCCGCGTGAAAGGGCTCACGCTGGCCTTTGTGGGCGACGGCAACAACGTGGCCCGTTCGCTGGCGGTGGTCTGTGGCCTGTTGGGCATGCGGTTTGTGCTGGCCGCGCCGCCGGGCTTCCAGTTTGACGACGCCTTCCGCGATCACCTCCGCACCATCCTGCCCGACGCCGTGGTCGAGGAGACGACCGATCCGGCCGCGGCGGTGACGGGCGCCGCGGCGGTCTACACCGACGTCTGGGCGAGCATGGGCCAGGAGAAAGAACGGGCCGCCCGGCAGCAGGCCTTCGCCCCGTATCAGGTAAACGAGGCCCTCATGGCTCGCTGCCCAAGCGCCGTGTTCATGCACTGCCTGCCAGCCCGTCGCGGCGAGGAGGTGACCGACGGGGTGATCGACGGTCCGAAGAGTGTGGTGCTCGCCCAGGCCGCCAATCGGATGCACGTCCAGAAGGGCCTGTTGGCCTGGCTTCTGAGCCACATCTAGGCCGGCGAAAGGGCTGGGCGGCGGCCAGGGTCGGCGTCGTGATGAAACCGGGCCGCGGCGGGCCGGGGTGCGGCGACCGGGGCGTGGTGGCCGGGGCGTGGTGGCCGGGGCGTGGTGGCCGGGGCGTGGTGGCCGGGGCGTGGCCGGAACCGGTGCGCGGCCGGAACCGGGACGCGGCCGAAACTGGGACGCGGCGAGTCGGAACCGGGACGCGGCCGAAACTGGGACGCGGCGACCGGCGCGCGACGACCGGCGCGCGGTGGCCGGCGCGCGGTGGCCGGGCCGCGGCGACGGGGGTGCGGCGACCGGCGCGCGGCGACCGGCGCGCGGCGACCGGCGCGCGGCCCGAACCGGGACGCGGCGACGAAATCGCGGGCCGCGGCGCGCGGCGACGAAATCGCGGCCAGAACCGGGCCGCGGCCCGCATAAAAGCCCTCGGCGCGAGCCGGGGGACTGCGACGTGGTGTACCGATCGGTTGGGCTACACTTGGTGGTGTCGTGAATGCCGGGCGGTGTGGCTGGCCGGCTGGCCTTTTACCCCGCCGTCCCCGGGCTCGCGCCCGGGGCTTTTATGGGAGCGGAGGCGGAGCGTGCATCGGGGCCGGAGGCGGAGCGGCTGGCCGGCGGCGACGAAATCGCGGTGCGCGGCGACCGGCGCGCGGTGACGAAATCGCGGGCCGCGGCCCGCATAAAAGCCCTCGGCGCGAGCCGGGGGACTGCGACGTGGTGCACCGATCGGTTGGGCTACACCTGGTGGTGTTGTGAATGCCGGGCGGTGTGGCTGGCGGGCTGGACTTTTACCCCGCCGTCCCCGGGCTCGCGCCCGGGGCTTTTATGGAGCGGAGGCGGAGCGTGCACCTGGGGGCGGAGGCGGAGCGTGCATCGGGAGCGGAGGCGGAGCGTGCATCGGGAGCGGAGGCGGAGCGTGCATCGGGAGCGGAGGCGGAGCGGCAAAGGCGGCGACGAAATCCCGGGACGCGGCCCGCCGGGACGCGGCCGGAACCGGGCCGCGGTGGCCGGCCCGCGGCCCGCATAAAAGCCCTCGGCGCGAGCCGGGGTGACTGCGACGCTGCCTCCCGATCAACTCCGCTCGGCGGATCAAGCGGCTAGGTCGCGAGCCGGCCGTGGGCTTCGAGGAGGAGCTCCTCGGTCTCCTCCCAGCCGATGCAGCCATCGGTGATCGACACGCCGTAGTGCAGCTGCGAGCGGTCGGCCGCCACGGGCTGGGCGCCTGCGTGGATGTTGCTCTCGAGCATCAGCCCCACGATCGAGGTGTCGCCCGTGAGCCGCTGCTCGAGCACGTCCCGCCAGACGGCTGCCTGCCGCGTGTGGTCCTTGCCCGAGTTGGCGTGGCTGCAGTCAACGATGATCCGGGCGGGCAGGCCCGCGGCCTCGAGTTTCGTGCGGGCCTCGAGCATCACCTCGGGCGAGTAGTTGCTCCCCGACCGGCCGCCCCGAAGCATGAGTACGCCCCAGGGATTGCCCGTCGTCGAGACCACACAGGTGCCGCCGTCGTTGTCGATGCCCAGAAACGAGTGGGGCGTCTTGGCGGCCTGCATCGCGTCTACCGCTGCCTGGAGCGAGCCATCGGTCGAGTTCTTGAAGCCCACCGGCATCGAGAGGCCGCTGGCCATCTGGCGGTGGGTGGGGCTCTCGGTCGTGCGGGCCCCGATCGCTCCGAGAACAAGCGTGTCGGCGATGTACTGCGGCGTGATCGGCTCCAGAAACTCTGTCGCCGTCGGCAGCCCCAGGGCGGCGATCTCGATCAGGAGGCCGCGGGCAAGCCGCAGCCCGGTGGCCACATCGAACGTGCCGTCGATGTGGGGGTCGTTGATGAGCCCCTTCCAGCCCACGGTCGTCCGCGGCTTCTCGAAATAGACCCGCATCACCACCAGGAGCCGGTCGGCCACGCGGTCGGCCACCCCCTTGAGCCGGGCGGCGTAGTCGCGAGCCGCCGCGGGATCGTGGATCGAGCAGGGGCCCACAACCGCGATCACCCGCGGGTCGTCGCCGCTGAGCACCTGTTCGACGTTTCGCCGGCCGGCGAGAATCGTGGCGGCTGCGGCAGGCCCAAGCGGCAGGAGGTTGCACAGCCTCGCCGGCGGCACGAGCGGTTCGAGGCTCCGGATCCGCAGGTTGGAGGTGGCGACAGGGGCGGCGACTGGATTCATACTCCAACTCTACCCGATGGATTCCGCGGAGTAAGAGACAGCCGATTGACCGCCCGCGGGGCCGCTGGTTCAATCCGAGACCGGAGTCTTCCCGGGCCGGCGAGGTGACGCGAGTCGCCGCGGGCCCGCGAGGCAGGAGGTTTCGAGACACCGGCGGATGGGAAGGAGCTCTCAGACGTGACGAAGCACGTGTTCGTGACCGGCGGGGTGGTCAGCTCGCTGGGGAAGGGGCTCACAAGTGCCTCGGTCGGGATGCTGCTCGAAGCCCGCGGTCTGCGGGTCAAGATGCAAAAGCTCGACCCCTACATCAACGTCGATCCGGGCACGATGAGCCCGTATCAACACGGCGAGGTGTATGTCCTCGACGACGGCAGCGAGACCGATCTCGACCTCGGCCACTACGAGCGGTTCACGTCGCAGCCGCTCACCCGCAAGAGCAACTACACGACCGGCCAGATCTACCTCTCGGTGATCACCAAGGAGCGCCGGGGGGAGTTTCTCGGCAACACCGTCCAGGTGATTCCCCACATCACCAACGAGATCAAGGAGGTTGTGCTCCAGCTCGGCGACGCCACCACCGACGTCGTGATCACCGAGATCGGCGGCACGGTCGGCGACATCGAGAGCCTCCCGTTTCTAGAGGCAATCCGGCAGATTCCGCTCGAGGTGGGGCGTGAGAACTGCATGTTCATCCACCTCACGCTCGTGCCCTACCTCAAGGCTGCCGGCGAACTCAAGACAAAGCCCACCCAGCACTCCGTGGGCATCCTCCGCCAGATCGGCATCCAGCCCGACGTGCTCGTCTGCCGCACCGAGCGGTCGCTCGATGTCTCCGACAAGGAGAAGATCGCGCTGTTTTGCAACGTGCCGCGGGAGGCTGTGATCGAGGAGCGAGACAAAGACTTTTCGATCTACGAGGTGCCCCTCTCGCTCCAGAGCAACCGGCTCGACGACATCGTCCTGCGGCGGTTCGGGATCACCGCCCCGGCCGCCGATCTCGAGGAGTGGCACGAGATCCTCCACCGGCTGCGGAATCCGGAACACGAGGTCTCGATCGCGCTGGTGGGCAAATATGCCGAGCATCGCGACGCCTACAAGAGCATCTACGAGGCCCTCGACCACGGCGGGATTGCCCACAAAACAACCGTCCGCGTGCAGCCGATCAAGAGCGAAGACATCGAACGGGAGGGGGCCGAGCGGCTGCTGGCCGGCTTCGACGGCCTGCTCGTGCCGGGAGGCTTTGGCGAGCGGGGCATCGAGGGGAAGGTGGAGGCGATCCGCTTCGCCCGGGAGCGACGGCTGCCCTTCCTCGGGATCTGCCTGGGCATGCAGTGCGCCGTGATCGATTTCGCCCGCCACGTGGCCGGCCTGACCGACGCCCACTCCACCGAGTTTGCCCGCGACACGCCCCACCCGGTGATCTGCCTCATGGAGGAGCAGCAGGGGGTGGTGCAGAAGGGGGGCACGATGCGGCTCGGGGCTCAGCCATGTGTGCTCACCGACGGCACGCGGGCCGCCGCGGCCTACGGTCGCGAGACGATCTCCGAGCGACACCGCCACCGCTACGAGTTCAACCCGCGGTATCGCGAGCGGCTCGAGGCGGCCGGCCTGGTGATCGCCGGCACAAACCCCGACAGCACGCTCGTCGAAATCGTGGAGCTCGCCGACCATCCCTGGTTTGTGGCGGTTCAGTTCCATCCCGAGTTCAAGAGCAAGCCCACCGCGGCCCACCCGCTCTTTGCCGGCCTTGTGGCCGCCGCGGTCGAACGACACGCCGGCAGCGCGTGGGTTGCGGAAGCGTAGGGCCGAAAACGCATAGAAGCCCCGGGCGCGAGCCCGGGGACTGCGGGTGGTTGGGCCATCCCGCGTGCCCCGCGCATTCCACGTGCTCCGCGCCGTGCGGCATGGTTGAAAACGCATAGAAGCCCCGGGCGCGAGCCCGGGGACTGCGGGTGGTTGGGCCATCCCGCGTGCCATTCCGCCCCGCGTGCCCGGCGCATTCCACGTGCTCCGCGCCGTGCGGCATGGCGGGATCGACCGATCCACCACGTCACAGTCCCCGGGCTCGCGCCCGGGGCTTTTATGGCCGGTGGTGGGGTCGATCCTGACACTCCATGACATACTCAATAACTGCCATCAGGCCGTCGGTGTCGTAGAGCCTCCGAGCGCTGTAGCCACGCGTCCAGAGGCATGCGGCCCGCTCCCCGTGCTCGCGCAGAATGCGTGACGTCCAGGCTTTCAGTTGCTGACAGACAGTCGCGGGCGAGTCTGCGGTCGCCGTGAGCACCACATGCACGTGCTGACTTTGGCATGCCAGTGCGTGGAGCACCCAACTTCTCACCTCGCAATGACGCTGGATGGTTTCCTTGACTCGCTGACGCTGGCACTGCGAGAGCACAAGCGGCTCCCCATGCATGAGTGCCTTCGCGTGCGACAGCAGTCGATGATTCGGTGCCCGGACCGCGCCGGCCGTGTCGGTCCAGCCACGGGCATCGCCCGGCAGCCATGAACCGTAGGTGGTCCATGTAAGGAAGAAGCCAAGCGGCTCGGGCGAAAATTCAGCGGATGCCTTCATGGGCTTAATGGTATACATGCGTACATATCTGTCAAGTCCATAAAAGCCCCGGGCGCGAGCCCGGGGACTGCGGGTGGTTGGGCCATCCCGCGTGCCACTCCTCCCCGCGTGGGTTGCGGAAGCGTAGGGTCGAAAACGCATAGAAGCCCCGGGCGCGAGCCCGGGGACTGCGGGTGGTTGGGCCATCCCGCGTGCCACTCCGCCCCGCGTGCCCGGCGCATTCCGCGCCGTGCATCCCACCCGCCCCGCGTGCCCCGCGCCGTGCGGCATGGCAGGATCGACCGATCCACCGCGTCACAGTCCCCGGGCTCGCGCCCCGGGGCTTCTATGCGGCGGTCACAGTCCCCGGGCTCGCGCCCCGGGGCTTGTATGCGGCGGGTCTGCACGCGACAAAGGGGTGTCTCCGGAGAACCCCCAATGACCGATGAACCCGCCGTCAACGAGCCCGTCAACGAGAGAGAGTCTCTCGCCGCGCCGCCGGCTAGCTTTGAGTTTCTCGTCCACACGCTCTTCACGCAGGCCCTGATGGCGTTGGGGCGGATCCCCAATCCGATCACGAGGCAAAGCCTCGTCAACATGGCCACCGCCCGGCACTTCGTCGACACGCTGGCGATGCTCGAGAAGAAGACCGCCGGCAACCTCACGGCCGACGAGGCGCGGATGCTCGAGGAGATCCAGCACCAGCTGCGGATGATGATCCTCTCCGGGGGCCCAGACAGCTGATGGCCGCTGAACTCCTCGACGGGCGGGCTCTTGCCACGCGGATGGAGGTGGGGCTCCGCGCCGAGGTCGACACCTTCGCCGCGATGTTTGGCCGCCGGCCGCGGCTGGTGGTGGTGCTCGTGGGGGATGTCGCGGCCAGCGCCTCCTATGTGAAGGGCAAGGCCGCCGCCGCCGGCCGGGTGGGAATCGACTCAGAGGTGGTGGGCGTGGCTGGAACGGCCACAACCGCTGAGCTCGTCGCCCTCGTGAGGGAGATCGCCCGCGGCGACCGGGGCCCAGCCGACGGGATCCTCGTGCAACTGCCGCTGCCGCCACACATCGATACCACCGCAGTGCTCGATACGGTGCCCCCCGACCGCGATGTAGACGGCTTTCATCCCGAGAACGCCGGGCTGCTCTCGCAGGGTCGGCCCCGCTTCATCCCCTGCACTGCCGCCGGCGTGCAGCGGATCCTGATCGACGCCGGGGTGGTGGCCGCCGGCCGCCATGCTGTGATCGTGGGCCGCAGCGACATCGTGGGCAAGCCGCTGGCGGCCCTGCTCGCCGCCAAGCCCCCGCGGGCGGTTCCTCCGGGGCAGCGAACCTGCTGCGACGCCACCGTAACCCTCTGCCACAGCCGCTCAGCCGACCTGGGATCACTCACCCGCCAGGCCGACATCCTCGTGGCCGCCGTCGGCCAGCCCAACCTGATCACGGCCGACATGGTGAAGCCCGGCGCAACGGTGATCGATGTGGGGATCAATCGCCTCGACGGCCGGCTTGTGGGCGACGTCGATTTCGCGGGGGTCCGCGAAGTGGCCGGGAAGATCACGCCGGTGCCGGGGGGCGTGGGCCCGCTCACCGTCGCGATGCTCATGGCCAACACGCTCCTGGCCGCCGAGCTCGGCTCACGGCGTTAGCCCGCCGGGAAGCGCCGGCCATAAAAGCCCCCGGCGCGAGCCGGGGGACTGCGACGTGGTGCACCGATCGGCCGGGCTACGCCGGGTGGTATCGCGAACGCCGGGTGGTGTGGCCAACGGGGTGGCCTTTTGACCCGCCGTCCCCGGGCTCGCGCCGCGGGGCTTTTATGGGGCGGGGCCATAAAAGCCCCCGGCGCGAGCCGGGGGACTGCGACGTGGTGCACCGATCGGCCGGGCTACGCCGGGTGGTATCGCGAACGCCGGGTGGTGTGGCGAACGCCTCGTGGTGTGGCGAACGGGGTGGCCTTTTTACCCGCCGTCCCCGGGCTCGCGCCGCGGGGCTTTTATGGGACGGGGGTGATCTGGATCGTGGCGTGGGCGATGTGGAATTCCTCTCGCACCAGCCGGGTGGCGGCTGCGAGGATCGCGTCGCGGTCGGCGGCGGCTTCCGCGACGAGGTGGACGGTGAGCGACACCTCCGACGTGCTCGGGCCCCAGACCCGTAGGTCGCTCACCTCCGCCACGCCGGCCACCGCCGTCAACGCCCTGCTGATCGCCTCCGGATCGATCCCCCGCGGCACCGCGTCGAGGGCGAGCTCGAGACTCTCCCGAAACAGCCCCCACGTGCCAACAACGATCGCTGCCGCGATCACCATGCTCACCACCGGATCGATCCAATCGCGACCCGTGAGGGCGATCGCGATCCCCGCCACCACCACACCCGCCGACACAGCCGCGTCGGCAGCCATGTGGAGAAACGCCCCCCGCACGTTCGCATCGCGGTGGCCGCGGATGAAGAGCAGCGCCGTAAACGTGTTGATCACCACCCCGATCGCCGCCACCACCACCACCGTTGTGCCCGCCACCGCGGCCGGCTCCCGGAGCCGGTGCCAGGCCTCCCAGAAGATCGCTCCGCAGGCGACCAAGAGCAGAACGGCGTTGGCGAGCGCCGCGAAGATCGTGGCCCGGCCGAGGCCCCAGGTGTATCGCCGCGACGGGGGCCGCCGGGCCAGCCAACTCGCTCCCCAGGCCAGGAGCAGGCCAACCACATCGCTGGCGTTGTGGCCGGCGTCGGCGAGGAGTGCGAGCGAACCGGCCCACACCCCCGCCGCAATCTCCACCACCACAAAGCTCGCGTTGAGCCCCACGCCGAGCATCATCGCCCGGTCGAGTTGGCCCGGGGCCATGCCGTGGGGCCCGTGATGGTGATGATGGTGATCGTGGGCCATGGTGGCAATAAGAGGGCAGCAAGGACTAGCGGCGGATCATACCGCGAACAGCCAGCCCGCCGCGGGCTTCTTTGGCCTTCTGCCCCGCCCCCCCGTGTCGCCGTTGTTCACCGCTCAATACACTGCGGGCTCGAAACCGCGGTGCACCGCGACACACACCAGGGCCAGAAGAGGAAACGCGGCATGGCAGACGAGGCATTGCGGGTGGCGGTGATCGGGCGGACGGGCCGCGGCGACTGGGGCCACGCGATCGACGAGCTGTGGATGAACCACGAGACGGCCACCGTTGTGGCGGCCGCCGACGAGGCCGAGGCGGGGCTCGCCGCGGCCGCCAAGCGACACTCGCTCGAGGAGAAGGCCGCCTTCCGAGACTGGCGGCGGATGCTCGCCGAAGTGAAGCCCGACATCGTGGCCATCTGCATGCGGCATGTCGACTGCCACGCCGAGATGGCGATCGCGGCGGCCGAGGCGGGCGCGAAGGGGATCTTCATGGAGAAGCC
>Ga0210003_1004659_pt1 | contig 10757 bp, 10 predicted proteins | sample LantaG_FD_182804 | JGI IMG/M metagenome (GOLD analysis project Ga0210003, IMG submission 182804) | Deep subsurface microbial communities from Baltic Sea to uncover new lineages of life (NeLLi) - Landsort_02402 metaG (SPAdes) (version 2) | ecosystem: Environmental > Aquatic > Marine > Oceanic >...
TATACTCCGGCGTTGACCGTGCCACAAGTTCGCGTTTTGCTGGATATGCTGCTGCGACAAGAGTGCGATCTGAGATATCCAGGCTGGCTGATGCGCTTTGTGCAGCGAAAAAACAAACGCAGAGAGCTGGCTCGTTTCCATCATTACAAACGACATAACTTATTGGCACCACTACGTGTTGCAGAGCTAAAATAAAATCAGACAGTACAGCTATAAAGGGGCCGAACAGGCGTATTTGATTGATAATTCGAGTGTTCCGAGATGATTCGAAAAACGTAAATGCTTGAATACTCAAGGATAGCGAAAACTGTGAATGAAGCAGCATTGGTCAAGAAACCCTGCGCATTTGATTGATTTTGTCATGGCAGTGGCGGTTAAGAGATTAACGGTCGTTCGTCGGAAGGGCAAGCTCAAGGAATTGCCTGAGACTAAAATGGTTGACACAAAATGAGAGGCAGAATATACTATGAACCAATGGAGCAGCCAGGGAACCCGCAATTATCGATGGGACATGGTCGAATGGCTTGGTTGGCTTCTTTGTCGTAAGGAAACACAAGGGATCGAGATGAATCGAATATTCGACGCGGTGTATGACTATGTACAATTGAACAAAGTTGAGTTCAGGCTGGTCAACTCACCGATATTTCAGAGACTTCACTGGATTAAGCAACTTGGGCCGGTGTATACAATCTTTCCGAGTGCGCAACACTCTCGTTTCTCTCATTCGATTGGGGTCTACCATATTGTTAAGAAAATGATAGATCACCTTGAGGAGAAAGAGAAGAACGGGTACAAGTTTGAAAATGACGATTCGGACGTGTTGCGGTTGGCAGCGCTGCTGCACGATATTGGACATATTCCAATGTCTCATATAGGGGAAGAAGCGTTGCAGGAATCGGTTCGAAGCAAAGACGAAGAGGTAACTGTCGAAGGGTATGACAAGCGCAAGCCAACGGACTGGCGGAGTTTGTTCTCCAAAGATTGGCTCGGTGGCACGACAAAGCTGCACGAGGCTCTGTCGGCGGAGATAGTGTTGTATGACAGAGAAATTGACAAAATCCTACGTGAGAAGTGGGAAGGGGATGATGCACGCAAGAAGATTAAAGAGAGAATTGCAAGTATTATTGTTGGCAAGGACAGCACTGACATACCAACGCTATTGCTTCACTCTGAGTTGGATGCCGACCGGTTGGATTTTCTGTTAAGGGACTCATTTTTTACGGGTGTGGAATATGGAAAGATAGACCTTGATTACATAATATCAAGGCTTTCGGTGGTTACCGGGACTGATGAGATTCCGCACCTCTGCGTTGAAAAGAAGGGCCTTCATACTGTTGAGCACTATATACTTGGACGGTTCTTCCTGCAGACCCAGGTAATATGGAACCGCAAGGTAAGACTCATGGATTTGCTGTATGAGGATGTGATGAAATACATGGTTAGAAATGGGGGTGCTCATTGGGGTCTCATGGACTTACGGGCGTTGCTTGAACATATACGGTATGAGGGAGAAGATTACCGCAAGCATGTGCATGAGATATACGCATACACAGATGCGCAGGTATTCACGAAAATGCGCAAATTACATGAGGAATTGGATAACGAAGAAAAGAACAGAAAAGCAGAAGATGAAGAGAAGTACATAAACGACTGTGTGAAGAGGATTATGGATGGGCAGGTGCCAGAGCCTGTTGTGGGAACGCATCAGCGGCTGGTGGATATGAGCAGCAGGGAAGGGGAGAATTTCAAAAGGATTGTTGATGAAGAGGCCAAGAAGATTGCAGATGGTCTTGCTGAGAAACATGGTATATTCAGGAAGCGAATCATTGTTAACTCGGTTGAGGAGGAGGTGATGAAATTCAAGGCAAGGATGGCGGAAGATGAAGAAGCCAACAGGGAAGCTGTTAGGATCACCTATAAGGATACGGGAGGGAAACGTAGAATCATTCCTGCTGTGGAATCGAATGCGTCAATTCTTAAGGGGCTGCGGGATAAGGTTCTGGTAATCTTCAACGTTTATTACATACAGGGCAAGCATGAAGAAAAGAGGGCTGTAGAGCACGAGGGGTTGATAAGGGAAGCGTACGAGGAGTTTGTTTCACGATACTTTGAGGCCAAGACTATGGGATGCGGGTGCGAAAGTGGGCATCATATGTGCCAGATTGTTCAGGAGCCTGATTGGCTGGAAGAGGTGAAAGAGTTGAGCAGGCAGCCTGCGTTTGTTTGCGGAAGATGCGGGCGGGTTTCTTCGGATGCGAAATATTTGTGTGAGGGAGTAGAGATTTAGGTTGGTGGTGTGAGTGGATATGCATATACTCAAGAGATTGGGTGTAATGTGCCGATAAAAGTGAGGACTGGAGGTGACTGGAATGGCAATAGTAGATGGTAAAACAATTCTTCGCATGGTGATTGATGCGTTTGGATTAAAGAGAGACAGCACAGAGGACCGTCTGAGGCTGCAGAAGACTATTTATCTGCTCGAGATACACGGTCTGCAGCTTGGGTATGGTTTCAGTTGGTACAAATATGGGCCGTACTCCCAAGATTTGGTCTATGATGCGTATACAGTTTTGTCCAATGAGAAGGATACGTACGACGTCAAGGTAAGCGGGCTGCAATGGAGTGATAACACGGAGGAGCGATTTGCGGAATTCAGGACGATTTGCGGTGGAATCCTTAATGATGCCAGCGAATTAGAGTTGGCGGCATCGGTAGATTTTGTGCGGCAGACATGGTGTCGGGATAGGCCTGATGAGGAGGTTGTCAAAGAGTTTTTGAAGAGGAAAACTCGATATTGGGACGGGAGGGAAATAGAGGACCGTGATATTAAGCAGGCGTTGGATACCGTAAGACATTTGCGAAAAGAACTCTGTCCGAATTAGATAGAGCAAGAGTAGATAAGAAATAAGCAAACCCCCAATAAGAACTGGGGGTTTTGCATTTTGGTGGCGTGACTAATAGGCGAAGAGAGTGGTTTACCCGGTCGAATTCAAACAGTGTGATGACCTGCTGAGTTTTTTGCTAAGGAAAACGCCCGCTGATGTGTATAATGCTGGTTACGTGATTGAGCCGCGCACGGTTTGGCTGTAACAGGTGCTGGTCTGGGATTAGTCCATTATGACAACGGCTGAGGCAGCGGCAATTGCTGACGGCAGCGGTGTTGCAAAGGCGTAAATGGGAAAAAATTACAATTGAAAGCGAAAGGAGATGACGTGAAAAACTACTTGAATTGGCTTATAGGGGGCTTGGCCGCGGTTCTTTTGGCCGGCTGTGCTGCAGATTCAGAGACCGGTCCGATACTGATAGATGGTATCCCAAGGGATAAATACCTTATCGGCAGCGGGTACACCATAGACCATATGTGTGATGAAGGGCTACAATCCTTTTATGTCCGTTTCAGGGAGTCTGCGGCGACAAGTATGGTTATCCGTAATTAGGGTGAAACTCAACATGGAGACAAGACAGATGTATCATAAAGAAATGAAGCTGAGAAATGATGTAAGTCTGGCTATCAGAGAGGCAAAAAGTGAAGATGCACCGCACACTGTTGACTATCTTGAACACATAGCAGGGGAAACTCCTTATTTGGCATTTGGGCCGGGAGAGTGGAATCGGTCTGTTGCCGATGAGGAAAAACTAATCAAGGATTATCTGGATTCGTCGAACCAGATCTTCCTTATGGCTGAGATTGATAGTCAGGTGGTTGGTTGTCTTACGTTTAGGGCTATCGACCGTCCAAGAATTCGTCACACAGGGACATTGGGTTTGAGTGTAGCAAAGAAATATTGGGGGCTGGGGATTGGAGCATATCTTGTTGAAAGCCTGTTCGAGTGGGCCAAGATGACGGGCATCGTAAGAAAAATAAACCTGAGAGTGAGAACAGATAACGCTCGGGCAGTCGCACTTTTCAAACGGCTTGGTTTCATCGAGGAAGGGCTAATAAGCAGGGAAGTCTTTACCAGTGGAAGATTTTACGACTGCATCAGTATGGGCATGCAAATAGATTGATCCCGGATTTCTCAGTAAGTCCCTGCGGGTAAACAGGATTCTGGTAATACAAGGCATAGGGAGCCACACCCGCATCAAGTTATATGTGTCTGTCGGCAAGGGCGGGGCCGGCGGGAATTGATTTTTAGGCTCATGCGGTGAGAAGTAACGCTCAGGGCTGTTTGGCGGATAGTTCGCGGATGACGTCGACGAGGGCTTGTGTGCCGTCTCTGCCTCTGCCGCGGGCCTGGAGGACGCCGAGCAATTGTTTGGCGAGGGCAACACCAGGCAGCGGCTGTTTCAATTGGTCTGCGTATTCGAGCACCAGTCGGAGGTCCTTCTGCTGCAGGTCGACCATGAAAGCCGGCTTGAGGTCGCCATCGACGATTTTTCGTCCCAGTACCTTCAGCGAATGGCTTGCGGCGGCACCGGCTGATGTTACCTGCCATGTTGTTTCGAGGTCGAGGCCGGCCTTTTCGGCAAAGGCAAGGCCTTCGGCGATACTCATTATCGTGTGAATAACCATTACCTGGTTGACGAGCTTGGTCATCTGGCCGGAGCCGAGCGGGCCGCAATATGTCACGGTTTTGCCCATAGCCTCCATGACGGGGCGAACCTTTTCGACCATATCTTTGTTGCCACCCATCATAATGGCAAGTTTGGCCTCAATAGCGCCAATGTCACCGCCGCTTATCGGCGCGTCGATAAGTGTGACGCCTTTTTCGGCAAGTATTTGGCCCATGTCCTTGGTCGCCGAGGGGGAAATAGTGCTCATATCAACGCAGATAAGGCCGGGTTTGGCCCCTTCTATTACGCCGTTCGAGCCAAGAAGGACGTCCCTGACGTCGGGGGTATCGGTGACGCAAGTAATCAGGGTATCGCATTTCGAGGCGGTTTCGGCAGGGCTTTCGGCCCAGACGGCACCAGCGGCAATGACCTCTTGTGCGCGTGCTTTTGTGCGGGTGTGGATAGTCAGATGATAACCGGTTTTTAGAAGATTAAGGGCCATGGGTCTTCCCATGATGCCCATTCCAATAAAACCAATCCTTTGGTCAGCCATTTATATAATCTCCAGACGCCGCAAAGTGGCCTGGGACCAACGATTACTGCGGAAAAATGAGAAAAAGAGCACCAGCATTACCAACAGCCAATAACCTGTAAAACGCAAATAGTAGAGCACACCCACGAAAAACCCATCCTGGCATCCTTCGTACCAGTTCGTCAGTTTCAGCAACTCATCGGCGGTGAATATCTCGCCCCTGACCACCGGGCCAAAAAACTCCTGCCAGGGAAGCATCAGCACCAAAAAGACCAGCGACAGGAAAAATGCGCGGCATATATGGTTTATGCCGCCGAGCCGCCCTAAGAGCGACACTTTCAGGCTGAAGAGCATTGTCAGGCAATATAGCGTACCTGCGATTATGAGGACGAAATTCAGGATTCGAATGAGCCATGCGGCGTATTCGAAATCCCATGCCCTCAAGAGCTTTGTTTTTTTAGGGGTTTTTTCGGGTGCGGCGAGATTCGGGTCACCTGCTACAAGTGCAGCGGCCTTGCTGATTTCGTTCATATCTTCAGGCAACTCAATCCTGGGCGTCGGTGGAAGCTCTGGCGTGTCTGTCGGTCCGGTTGGTTCGTTCATCGCTGCAGGAAGGGCTTGGCCGACGGGAGTTTCCGCCTTGGCGGCGGTTCTGACCCATCCGATATTCACAGCCCAGAATAATACCTGCTGAAGCAGCAGGCAGCCAACGACGATAATAAACAGGAAATTTTTCCATCCCCTGAAGACTCCGATTGCCTCAAGACAATCGGTAGTATCCAGCAGGTCATCCTTGCCGGCCTGGCTCTGATTCATTTTCGAATCTCCTATTTGCGAACCCAATCCTTTATCGAACTCCATGTCCATATTTCGTCATGCCTTACCAATAGTCGGCAGAGTTCATTGCCGTTTCGAGGAAAAAGCCCTATCATCTGCGGTTCAACGGCTGGCTATAATTATGTTTTGTCACGGCGGGATGTGCAAGAAATTTATTTGCGGCAGTTGGAGCACCCGCCGGTACTAATTTTCATTTCTTATACAGTGAAAGCTCTCGTGAGCGGCAGTAATTGTCTTTTCGATGTCGCTCGGCGAGTGCGCCAGGGAAACAAACATTGCCTCATAAGCACTGGGAGCCAGATAAATGCCGCGGCTGAGCATTTCGGCGAAAAATCGTTTGAACTGCGCTATATCGGTCGACCGGACATCGTCAAAATTTTTTACCGGCCTATCGGTAAAGAAGCAACTCATAATCGAACCGACACGATTGATTGTTACGGCAACGCCCGCATTTTCCGCGGCTCTTGCCAAGCCGGCCTGCAAAGCCGCCGCTGAGGTCTCAAGCTGTTCGTAACAGTTCGGTTGAAGTATATCGAGCGTGGCGTTGGCTGCGGCTGTTGCGATTGGATTTCCGCTCAATGTCCCTGCCTGGTAGACCGGCCCGTTCGGCGCAAGCATGTCCATGATTTCAGTTCCGGCGCCAAAAGCCGCCGCTGGTAAGCCGCCACCGATGATTTTTCCTAAGCATGTTATATCGGGCGATATTGAGAAAAGTTCCTGAGCACCGCCGCGGGCCACGCGAAAACCAGTTATGACTTCATCGAACACGAGCAGCGCACCATCTTTATCACACAAATCGCGGAGCGTTTGCAAATAGCCCTGCACCGGCGGCACGACACCCATATTGGCTGCTACAGGTTCTACTAAGACGGCAGCGATTTTGCCTTTGTGAAGCTCGAAAGCTTTCCTGACCGCGGTGATATCGTTGTAAGGCAGTACGACAGTGAGTTTGGCCAGAGCGTCCGGCACGCCGGCACTGGATGGTGATGCTCCTTCGGCCAGGCCAGAACCGGCCGCGACAAGAAGACAATCACTGTGCCCGTGATAACAGCCGACCATCTTGATAATCAAATCCCTCTTTGTAAAGCCTCGTGCCAGACGAATTGCTGTCATGACGGCTTCTGTGCCGCTGCTCACGAGTCGGAGTTTGTCGATGGAATCGAATGTTGAGACGATTTTTTCTGCTAACTCGGTCTCTGCCAGGGTAGGCGCACCGAAAGAGGTTCCTTTGGCTGCTGCGGCCTGCACGGCCTTGACCACGTTGGGATGGGCGTGTCCAAGGATCATCGGCCCCCAGGAGCATACATAGTCGATGTATTCATTGCCGTCGATGTCGTAGATTTTCGAGCCTTTGGCTGTGGCGAAGAAAATGGGGTCCACGTCAACGCCCCCAAAGGCCCTGACAGGGGAGTTGACGCCACCGGGCAGATACCGAGAGGCTCGTTCGAAGGCCTTGAGCGATTGTGCACAGTGTTTGTTCTGTTGGTATCTCATGGTGGTTCATATTTTAATTGAAACCGTAGAGAACTGCAATTGTCGGCTTGGCGATTTTGGCAGAAAACGGCCCTGATACGGCTAATGAGCGTAGGCGGTACTATTTCTCTTGCAAAAGACCAGCGTCTCAATATACTTTGGTGTTTCGAAACAAGTGCAAGACAGCAGTTCGGAGTACAAAGACTATGAATTTGATGAAGTGGTTTCGCAAGAACAACAAGAAACTGATGGCAGCAGTTGTTATCGTGATAATGTTTGCGTTCGTTGGCGGTTCTGCTCTGAAGTTTTTTCTGCAGAGGAGCGCCAGCAGCATCAATCAAGCGATGGCCCGTTACGGCAACAATAAAATAACAAGATTAGACATCCAAACGGCACGGCAGGAGTTGGAACTTCTCAAGATGCTTAAATGCGACGCCATGCTCAGGAGTATTATCGAGCCGATAAGTCGCAGGTCGGATCTTCGGTCGATATTCATGGGGGAGCTGCTTTTCGGCGAAAGCGCAAGTTCAGCACGATTGATGGGGGATTTGAGACGAACCATCAGGCAAAACGAATACCACATCAGCCTTAAACAAATCAATGATATCTACCGACATACGGCTACAAGCGACATATACTGGCTGCTGCTCAGCAAAGAAGCTGAAGAGGCAGGACTTAAAGTGGCCAATGAGGACTCAGGCAGATACCTGGCAGCAATGCTTCCTCAGCTTGACAAGCAGATGACATATGCAACCGTCATCACATCAATCGTAAACCGGCAGGGTATTCCGGAGACACAGATACTATCGACGTTCGGCAAATTGCTTGCGGTCATGGAATACGCCAGAATTGCTTGCTCGGATGAAGATATCACCGTTGAGCAGATAAGGCACGCCGCAAGCTTCGAACAGCAGGCTGGGGATGTTGAGTTCGTAAGATTTGATTCGTCGTTTTTTGCCGAAGAGCAGGGTGACCCGTCGCAGCAGGAGATATCGGCACAGTTCGAGAAATACAAGTCATTCGACGCCGGTGACGTGACGGATGATAATCCCTACGGCTTCGGTTATAAACTGCCGGACAGGGTTCGCCTGGAGTACATCGCGGTAAGAATCAGAGATATGGCCGATATTGTGGTTAAGCCGACAGCGGAAGATGCGGAACTGTTTTACATGGATAACAAGAATGCGTCTGAGTTCCAGGAATCTGTTCCGGCAGATGCCTGCGATCCGAATTCGCAGCCGATAGAACGCACGAAGACGTATGCCGAGGTGGCGGAACAAATTCTGACAATGCTGCTGGAGCGTAAGAAGGTTTCAAAGGCAGAAGCGATACTTGATGATGGCAGGGAAATGACCGAGTCGTCGTTGGGTTCAATAGACCGCGAAGACAAAACACTCGACACAGAACGATTCAAGAAGTTGGCCGGTGATTACAAGACCACCGCCGAGAAGCTGAGCAGCAAATATGGAATCAAGATATATTCGGGAGAGACAGGGCTGCTCAGTGCCGATGAGATTCGTAAAGATGCCTATCTGCCGTTTTTGTTCGTTACCGGCCCCCGTAAAAGCAGGGTCGGACTTGCACAGGTTGTATTCGCAGTCGACGAATTGGAGGTTAGTGAACTTGGGCCGTTCGACGTACCCAAGCCAAGAATGTTCGAAAACATCGGTCTCGTCAGAGACATGGACGGTCGAATAGTTATGCTTGCGCGAGTGAGCGAAACCCAGAAAGCCGCTGCACCGGAAAGTGTCGACCAAACATTCAGCATAAGCACTGTTGATTTTTCGCCAGCGGAGCCCAATGCCGACAGGAGCGAAAATATTTATTCAGTTCGTCAGGGGGTGGTCGAGGACCTGAAAAGACTTGCCGTCATGGATAGTACTCGAATAAAGGCCACAGAGTTTAAGAACTCTATTGCGAAACTCGGCTGGGATGATGCTATCGCCAAGCTCAACAATCTGTACGGTCCATCCGACGTCAACGCGGCGGATGCCAATATTCCTGATTTGCTGATGGCTCAGGCAAAACCTTTCAGGCTCGATGGATTTAAGAATTTGCACCGAATATCGTCGAGTAGTGTGGCAGCGTTTGTGAGGCAAAGTGAGCGGAACCCGACCGGAATGACTTCGCTGGGTATGATCAGACAGCACAAAAGGCTAATCGACCGTTTTTACTCGCTGATTCCGCCTGATAGCAACAGTCTGGATACCGTGCCTATGATTATCGAGTTTAAACCTCAGATGAGCTTTTACTGTTTGAAAAGTCTTACAATAAACCGTATTGGTAAAAAGCAATACGAGCAAACCAAGTCGATTCAGGCATACAAAGAAGAGCTTATTCGGTCCCAGTCGCTGTCGGTGGTACATTTTAATCCGAAAAACATAGAGAAGCGAATGGGCTTCGAGTGGGTTGCCGAACAAAAGCGACAAAAGCAGGCCGCCGATGCCAATGCACCGGTTGAAAGCAATACCCCCGGAGAATCATAATGTCCAATACTGCCAAAGCCGACAGCATACCTCTGCTGCTGAGCGTTGCCCTGCTATCATGGCTTGTACCCGGCGGGGGGCATTTTTTGCTCGGGGAAAGAAAGAGGTCAGCCATCATATTTATTACTATCGTGGCGACGTTCTGCATAGGGCTGCTTGTCGGCTCAATCGCCGTTGTTGACCCCGTTAGTGCAAAGCCATGGTATTTTGCCCAGATACTGACTTCACCGTTCGTGGCAGTGCTAGGTCATCTGACCACCGCGCAAAGCCGAGTCGTGTACGGCTGGCCCAACGAAATCGGGCAGATATACACAAGCACGGCCGGCCTTCTCAACCTGTTGTGTATTGTAAATGCCTCTTACCTGGCTTACGTGGGCACCAGCGAAAAAACCGGAGATTAAAATGTCAATAACCCTGATTTGCATCACAGTCTGTAGTATTTTTCGACACACCGCCACTATTGCACTTGCCACGTTTGCGGTGCCTGAAAATATCACAACCAATGCAAGCATGACGCTTTGGGTGCTGCCCCTGACCTGCTCGATAGCGGTTATCTATAAGACGTTGAAACTACCCGAGATAAAACTGGTCGTTTTTGTGAAAGAAACGGCTATGCTGTTCGGCTCGATTATTGTGTTTCTCGCGGTTTCGGCACTTGTAGTATTAGTTGCCGCGTACCTGTTTGTGTAACGCCCGAAAGGCAGGGCCGTCTAATACTACAGCGTAACATAATAATAGATGAGATTGCCAATCTCTTATCGCATAAGCAGTTGTGCTAAACGGGCTGAATTCTAAATCCTAATATCCAAATCCTGATATGGAACGACCTTTGTCAAGTCGTAAGATTTAATTATTTTTGTTCTTTTCTACATTTTTTTTATGACACCTCAAGGTGCAGGCTGCTTCGACAATGAATCAGTCTGATATTCGTGGAT
>Ga0210003_1004663_pt1 | contig 10750 bp, 8 predicted proteins | sample LantaG_FD_182804 | JGI IMG/M metagenome (GOLD analysis project Ga0210003, IMG submission 182804) | Deep subsurface microbial communities from Baltic Sea to uncover new lineages of life (NeLLi) - Landsort_02402 metaG (SPAdes) (version 2) | ecosystem: Environmental > Aquatic > Marine > Oceanic >...
CCCCGCCCAATCGTCGGTGTAATTGAAAAACAAAAAGCTAATCGAGCAAGCAGCCGGCATCCAAAGAAAGAGAGGGGGCTGAAAGGTACAAGAGATGCAAACGAGACGCCGCCGCCGCTTCTGCGCCTTCTTTCTCTTCTTTTCGCCTCTCGCTCGCGTCAGTCTCCTCTTCCCTGAATCGGCGTTTGTTTTTTCAATGTTCGAATTTAGTTTTACAAAGTTTGAAAAGAGAGGCTCGAACGAGGAGGAAGGAGAAACTCCTACTCTCACCCTCTCGACCCCCAGTTTCTTCACTCTCCTTCGCTCTCCTCCTCCTCCTCCTCCTCTTCCTCTTCCTCCTCCTCCTCATCCTCTGCCTCCTCTTCCTCCCCCTCCCTCAACTCCTCCTCCGCATCCATCATGCTCTCCCGAAGCTCCGCCCTCTCCGCGGCCAGCTCCGCGGCCAGCCTCGGGAGCTGCACCAGCGACCGCACCTGCCTTTCTGCGCCCGTCACGAAGCTCGCCGTCAGCAGCAGCGCCACGCTCGAGGGGCTGCAAAAGGCGGCGCCGCCGCTGCCGCCGCCGCCGAAGCCCGCGGCTGCCGCGGAGGGCACGGGAAGGGCGCACGCCGCGTCCAAAGCGCAGGCGGTGAGGTAGAGCACGGCCAGAAGCAGCCCCCCGGCGAGCCTCGCCGCGCCCATCGTCTCGCGCAGCGCCGCCGCCGTCGCCTCGCCGGGCGGCACCCCGACGAGCCCCGTCTCCGCCGCGCCCATCCAGTCGGCCGCCTCCTTGGGCGCCTCGCTGCCCGCGGCCGCCGCGGCCTCGGACAGCAGAACCAGGGCCGCCATGGCCAGCGGGCCCACCAGCGGCCTCGCGAGCCACGCGGCGACGGCCTCCGCGGCGCGGCGCGAGACGACCGAGAGCGAGAGCGGGCCCAGCGAGACGAAGAGCGCCGCCGTGAGCAGCGGGCTCATCCCCGCCGGGGTCAGGCGCACGGGGAGGGAGCTCGCCGTGGGGCTCAGCGCGGACATGAGGGAGGAGCGGGACGCCCTCCTGCTCCCCTGCTGCCGCTGCCGCTGCCGCTGTCGGAGCCGCTGCTGCCGCTCCGCCTCGGTGGCGTTGGCCGCTGGCCCTGCCGCTGCCGCCGCCGCCTCCTCCTCCTCCTCTTCGCCGCCGCCGCCGCCGCCTCCCGACGGAAGGCGCCTCCTGCGGTACACCACCAGCGGAATGCGCAGCTCGAGCCGCGTGACGTAGAGCCCCGCGTAGAGCAGCGCCGCGGAGCCCGCGACCGCCGGGGCAAGGGTCCTGGCGACCGCCAGCGCGGGCGCTAGCGAAATCAGGAGGGAGGAGGCGGCGCCCGCCGCCGAGACCGCGAGCGGCGACGAGGAGAAGAAGGGAACGCTCGCTACCGCCGACGGCAGCGAGCGAACGCCCCCGTAGATGAAGGCAGCCAGCGCCGGGGTCGCGTCCGCGGTGGCCAGCAGCGCCGCCGGCGCAAACGCCGCGAGCGACTGCCCGTAGTCTCCGAGGAACGCGAGGCAGAGGAACAGGCTCGCGCCGCTGCCCCCCAGCCCGCGCTCCTCGACCTGCTCCGCGACAAAGTGCACGAGGCAGGCGCCCGCCGCGAGCGTGAAGCCCATGGCGAGGAGCGCCGTGGCCGAGAAGGCGGGGGCCGACCTCAGAGCCTCGGCCGCAGCCTCTGCCGCCGCCTCCGCCGCAGACTCCGCCGCCGCAGCCACCGCTCCCGCGCTTCCTTTCACGGCGGCGGCCACGGCGGTCGCGGCGCCCTCGGCGGCAGACGCCACGCTCAGCCCCGCCGCGGACTGCAGGATCCTCGCCGCCGCCTGCAGCCCCATCACGAGCGCAAACCCGCTGCCGACCAGATTGGTCCACAGGCTCAGCGCCGCCATCCCCTCGCGCCCGCTGCGGCGGGACTCGAGCACGAAGTCGCGGAAGGGGTTCGAAGGGAGCCCCGGGAGCTTGATCAGGGCGAGGGAGAAGAGCCAGCTGGCGGAGATGGTCGGCCCGATGCCGAGGGCGAGCACGCCGAGCGCGGCCGCGGACCCGCGGCCGCGGCCGCCGAAGACCTCGACGAGGAGGGCGGCGAGGGGGAGCCTCATCGCTGCCTCTGTTGCCGCTGAAGCTGCGGCCGCGGCTGCGACTGGTGCAGCAGCTGCTGACGCCGACGCCGAAGAGGAGACGGCGGCGGCGGCGGCGGAAGCGGCGGCCTCCGCCGCGACCCGCGCCGCAGCGTCCAAAGCGCGCGCAGCCTCCGGCAGCGGGACGCAGCCTCCTATCCTCCAGACCGCTATTGCTAAAATGGTCCCCGCTATCCTCTGCAGGAGCTCCGGCGACGCCAGGGAGGGCGAGACGGCGCGGGCGAGGAGCGCGAGGGCGCGGGGCGGGGGCCGGGGCTCGGGGGCGAGGAGGTCGACGAGGCGGGGGGGCTCAGCAGGAGACGGCAACGGTGGAGTCGCCGGTGTCGTCGTCGCCTCCTCCCGTTGGCCTTTTTGCCTTTTGTCCTCCGTGGCATTGAGGAAAGTGCGAGAGCTACCTCCAGGCCTGGATCGGAAGGGAGAAGAGCAAGGGAGAGGGCCGATGCGGCGGCGGAGAGAAGATGGAGGCGACGACGAAGAAGAGAAGCATCGGCTCGACAAAGACGCCGACGGCTGCGCTGTGCAAAGGACGACAGCGCCCCGAGCGTCAGAAGCTCCTGTCGCCCTCGGCTCAGCCAAGGGAGAGGATAAATGCTGCCTTCGTCGCCATGGAAGCGGAGGATGAGCAATAGATGCAGCAGCAGCACCACTAGCTGCTGCGCCAGCCACTGCTGCTCGAAGCATTGAACCAATTTTTTTGTGTCTGACTTCATTCTCTGTCTTCCGATCGAGAACTCATCGCTGAAGAAAAGCGCTTTCTTGCTTCCTACTCGCGATGCTCCGCTGCCTCCTGCACCGCGCGGCTGGCACCAGGAGATCGCCTCCTTGCCTATCAAAAGCTGCTGGCGCGACCGCGGCGGAGGCGACGCGCTGCTTGTCCGGGACGAGAGCGAGAGCATCGACATTTCCCTCCTCGGCGACCTCGACCTCCCCTCCTTCTCTCGGCGACACGGACCTCTCCTCCCCGGACGGCGACGCGCCCGGGCAGGTCCGCATCGACGCCTACGACGCGACCTCCTTCGAGCTGTCGATCGCCGGGAAGGTGCCGGGGAGCACAAGGAGGAGGAAGGTCCGGGGCCCGCTGGTGCTCTCGGCGCCGGGGGGCTTTGTCGCGACGTGGAGGGTCGCCTCCGCCTCTGCCTCCGCCTCTGCCTCTCCTCCTCCTCCTTCTTCCTCTGCGAGCCTCGCCTCGATAGCCGCCCTCGTGAGCCCGAGGCCGGACATCGTCATCGTCGGCACGGGAAGAGCGGCGTCGGCGGGGAGCGGGAGCGGCGGGGCCTCCTTCTCCTCCTCGGCGCCGACCGCGGCTCGGGGGGCTGGAGAAGCAGCAGCAGCGGCGGCCTCGGGGGCGAGGGAGATCTCCGAGGCCGCCGGCGGCGCGGCGGTGGAGTTTTACCCAACCGCGCGGGCCGCGGCCCTCTACAACGTTCTGAGCCAGGAGGGGCGGTCCGTGCTGGCCGCAATGCTGCCGGCCGGGGAGGACGGGAGCTCGTTTTTCTCAAAGTGAGGGAAGAGAGAGAAAGAGAGGAGGGAGATAACTGTAAAAAAAGAACCGAAAGCTGAAAAATAAAAATAAAAATTGAAAGCCACGAGATACACTCTCGACTCTGCTCCCGCGCTCTTTCCTCCCTACTTGCTCCTCTTCTGCTTCGGAGCCGGAGTGACCGACGGCGAGCCCGCGGCGGCATCAGGGGCCGGCGGCGGCGGCCCCTCGCGCCCCCTCCTCTTCCCGGGGAGCGCGGGCCCCAGCGCCGTCGCCAGGTCGTCGCCGCCCTGCGCGACGTGCTCGACGTTCCCGCGCTCGCCGGCCCTGCGCTTCTCGGCCGCGGCCGCGGCGGGCGTCGCGGGGACGAGGCCGGCGGTGCCCGGGGTGGCGACCAAGGAAGAAAACGAGGAGGAGAGGTTGGCCGCGAGGGCGTCCTCGGCGTCGTCGAGGGGCTCCCTCTTCGTCTTCGACTTCGTCTTCGTCTTCCTCGCCGCTGCCGTTGGTGTTGTCTCGGCTTCGGTGTTCTCCGTTGCCGTTGCCTCGGCCTTCTCCCTCTTCGCGTGCTCCTCGAGCCGGGAGACGAGCTCCGCCTTCTTCTTGCCCTTGGTCTCCAGCCCGCTCCCCTCCGCCGCGGCCCGAAGCTGCGCCACCGTCATCTTCGAAGGGGGCAAAGCAGAAAGCTCGTCGGGGGCGCAGCGCGAGCTGAACAGCTTCGCGGGCGTCGCACCCTCGACGCGCTTCCTGCGCGCCGCCGGCAGCTGCGCCGCGACGCCGCTTCGGAGCGGCTGGCAGCTCGGGCACGCGTACGCAGTCCGCGAGCTGATGTCGAACGACACGACGCGGTCGCCGCACGTGGCGCAGCGCTCGCGGTTGTAGACGAAGCGGCGAGCGGTCGGGTCGAACGGCGCCTCGCGCGGGCCGTCCCTCACCGTGACGATGGAGCCGGACTCGTAGCCGTCGCGGAGGGTGCGCACGGAGGCGGCCCAGATCGTTTCGAGGTCGCTCCGAGAGAGGAGGCCCGCGGGAGTCTCCGGGTGGACCTGTGGTGTGTTGCCGAATGGTGAATGGGGAGCGGATCCGAACGAAGAGGAGGAGGAGGAGGAAGAGGAGGAAAAAAGGGCGAGTTTATTTTTTGTCTCGTTCGAAAAAGTCGCGGTTGCCGTCGTCGGCGTCGCCGCTCCTCCGCGCATTGATCGCCTCTCTCTCTCTCCTTTCGCTCCCCACCCTCTCCCCGAAAGCGGGGAAACTACTCTTTTTGGCTCTTTCTCTCACCCGACTCAGGTGGCAGATCTCAGCTCGGTAGATGTTTCCCACGCCCGCTATCACGTCCTGGCTCATCAGCAGCAGCCCGATGCCCTTTTTGGCGTTCCGGGGGCGCAGCATATTGGCGAAGACGACCTCTGGGTCGGCGTCGGCCCGAAGGGGGTCGGGGCCGAGCGCGGCGCGCTTGGTCCTCCACAGTGCCTCGTCGGAGGAGTGCAGCAGCGTCATGCACGCGACGTGCAGCGTCAGGGGGTCGGCCGCCCCGCGCCCCGCCGCCCCGGACTTCTCGTCTCCTCCTCCCTCCGCCGCCGCCGACTCCTCCGCCTCGACCAGGCGCAGGCGCGTGGTGGGGGTCCTGTCGGGCTCCGAGCCGAGCGTCGCGACCCTCGCGCGGCCGCTCATGCCAAAGTGGACGGCGACGACCTGCCGCTCCCGCTTTTCTCCTGCGCTCCCGCTCTCGAAAAAGTAGAAGAGCCTGTGGTCGTCCGGCCGTCGGGAGGAGAAAAAAAAACGAGAAAGAACGAGGTGAGCTTGCGTTCTCCCTCGGAACCCCTCCAAAAGGAAACGAAAAACCCAAAAAGAAGAGAAAAACGTACTGCTTCCCGACGCTCTGCACGTCGAGGAGCCTTTTTTGGTTGATGGCCCTGGCTCCCTCGGCGAAACGCCCGTTGGGCGACTCGGCCTTGAACCTGCGCCCGGCGAGCGTGGCGCGGTGGGCCGCGGCGGTCCGCGCGACCTGGTGGCCTTCGACCATCCTAACCTTTTTGACGAGTGGTTAAGGGAAAGAAAGAAAGAGGTTCAGAGAAAAGACCACGTCGACCGTTTTTTCTTACTAGGAGCTCCATCGAATCTTTCCGACCTCATTTCTCCTCTTTTCCTTGTATTTTAACCTCGCTCCAACCCTTCTCACCTGCAAAAATGCACGAGCAGGACGTGCCGGTAAAAATGGAGGGGAAAAGATTGGCGAGCGGAGCAGGGAGCGGCGGAGAAGGGATCGACTCGATCGGAGCATCGAGAGAAGGGGGGAGTTCCAAAAAATGGACAATTTTTACTTTCTTCTTTGTTTTCCATTTGTCGTCCTCGTTCCGAGATGGGCTCAGCGTTCTCCCATCATTCGAGCGGCGATGCTTCCGAGCCCAGCACCAGGTGCGCCGCGAAAATATATAAGCTGCCCGCATTTACGTCCCGGCGGGGCGATTTGATGCCCCGCCGGAGCCGAGGGAGGGAGCCGAGGGGACGCGGCTCTCTTTTCGTTCCTGGAGGGCCATTGATTGTTCGTTTCGCTGTCTCTCTGACCTCTTCCTTTTCCTCTTCCTCTTCCTCTTCCTCCCAACTCTCTCTCTCTCTCTCTCCCTGGACTCCCAAACAGCTGCAGCACCTCCAACAACGCCAACGCCCACCGCGTCACCGACCTCGACCGCGCCATCCTCCAGCTCAAGACGCAGCGAAGGCAGCTCGAAGGGGCCGCGGCGAGGACGTCGAGACTCGTCGAGCGCGAGCGCGAGGCTGCCGCCGCCGCCCTCGCCGCTTCCGCTTCCGCCGCCGCGGCTCCGAGCAGGCGAGCGATCGCGCTGGCGGCCCTGCGGCGGAAGAAGCTCCACGAAGCGAGGCTGGCGACGGTCGACTCCTACCTGCTGAACGTCGAGGCGGCGCTCGCGGGAATCGACGACGCGAGGGGCGCGGCCTCGGTCGCCGCCGCGCTGCGCACCGGGGCCGACGCTCTGAAGGTCCTGAGGGCCTCGGCTCCCTTGGCCGAGGTCGAGGCGATCCTGGCGGACTCCAGGGCCGCGGCGGAGTACGAGCGCGCGATGGAGAGCCTCCTCGGGGACGCGGGCACGGGGCTGGACGCGTCGCAGGAGGCGAGCGCAGAGAGGGAGCTGGAGGCCCTGGTGGAGGAGGAGGAGAGGGAGGCGAGGGAGGACGTCGGGCGGCTCCCGGCGGCGCCGAGGCGGGAGGCGGAGAGGGAGAAAGAGGGGGAGGAGGCGCTTCCTTCGGCTCCGACTGGCGTTGCCGTCGTCGTCGGCGGCGGCGGGAAAGAAAAAGAGGAAGGGGGGACGGAAGAAGAAGCGCCGGCAGCGAGACAGAAGGAGCGGGTACCGGTGCTCGCAGCCTAAATATCTTGGAGTTCATGTACTGCTGAAAACAAAACGAAACTTTGCGCGCACTTTCAAGAAAATCTGCAAAGAGGGAGCGAGGGAGAGAAGTAGAAGAGACTAGTCGATGGGTCGGGGGAGCGCGGGGCGGATGGTTTCGCGAGAGAGAGAGAAAGAGGGGAGGAGGAGAAAAACATATTTTTGGTCGAGGTTCTGGGTCGTCTCACTTTTTTTCGTTGGAGCATTGTCGATCAACGACGAATCGAACAAGAGGGCTCCGCCATGCCTTTCCTCTCGCCGGTCACCGCGTCTCTGCCCGCGCATCGATCGATGGCTGCGCCGCTCCGGGGCGGCATGCGAGAATCTTCACTTGCAAGGGCCTCTCTGCTGCGACGCGAGCGAGAAGCATCGTCGACGAAGGCTTCAGCTCTCCGCCCATCGTCGTCGTCGTCGTCGACCTCGACCTCGAGGAGCTCGACCTCCTCGCCGGTATCATCTCCACTTTCTTCTCCGCCTCCGAATTCACCGCCGACTTCACCGCAGCAGCTTTCCGCTCTCCTGTTCTCCTCAGAACCACGGAAGAAGAAGAAACAAGAGCAGCTCGAGAGGGAGAGCGGGCAGCGGCGCCGCAGGCGGGTCTACGGGGTGCCCCCTCCCCGGGCGCTCGACCGCGTGCTGCTCTGGGGGGACGCCGTGCTCCTGTTCTGCTGCTGCTGCTCGAGCGAGCGCATCCCCGTGGGCTGCTCGCTGACACTCGCCTCGGCCGCGGTGATCTCCTGGGCCGGGGTTGCCCTGGCGAAGGGGGACTACTCGCGGGCCGCCTCGCGCGGCTTTGACCCCGTCTCGAGGCAGCGCGACCTGCTGCGTGCGCTCGGCAACGGCGCCGCCACCTGGCTGCTCTTCGTCCCCACCGCCCTCGCTGCCGACGCCGCGCTCTTCTCTCGAGGGCTCGTCTCCTCGGCGCCGTTCCTGGCGGAGCCCAGCGCCGCGGTCCTGCACGCGGCGGCGGCGGCGTCGAACGCCGCGGGGTCGATCGTCGGCGGCGTGCTGCTCGCCGGCGGCGGCCTCGGCGGCCCGGGCGGCGGCGGCGGCGGCGTAAAGGAGGCCCTGTCGGGCCCGCTCTCGTTCGGGGTCGGGGCCGGGGCGGCCCCCGTGTCGGAGCTGCTGGTCGCGGCGCTGCTGACGATGGTCAGCTGGCGGGGGGCCTACGTCGGGATCAAGTTTTTCCTGTAAATGCACACGCACACAAAAAAGTGCTGTATATTGATAACAACGGGACGTTTCAACAACAACAAAAAAAAGGAAACTTTCATTCGGGTCAACTGAAGAAAAAACAGTTCTTTCAACTTTTTTACGTCTTCTTTGCATTCCTCTTCACGACCTGAACAGCCACGAAGTCAGGCCACCTCCCAATCCGCCCCCCCCTCCCCGAGCCTTTTTCCGCGCGGCCTTCTCGGCCTCGGTCCTCCGCCGCAGCATCCCGGTCCCGTCCGCCGAGGGCCGGAGCGCGTCGCGGAACGAGCCGCCGCCGCCGCCGTCAGCGCCCGACCACCACTGCGTCCTCTCCGCCCCGACGCTCATCCCCGTCGCGGCCGTCCAGTCGCTCCCTCCTCCCGCGGAAGAGGGGGGGCGAGGAGGATGGGGAGGAAGGGGAGCCTTCGATGCCGTCGTCGTCACCGTCACCTGCGCCGTCGCCCTCGCCCTCGCCGCCGCGTCCCTGACGTCGTCGAGGGTCACCCCCAGCTCTCCCGCCGCGGCCGCCTCGGCGATGGTTGCCAGGGAGCCGTGCTGCTGCCGGAGGAAGAGCGAGGGAGAAATGAGGCAGGAGGAAGGAGGCGCGGCGGCAGAGGAGCACGCGGAAGCGGGAGCGGCGGGAGCAGGGGCAGAGACGAGCAGTGTTCTTTTATCTTGGTATCCGACGGTTCCTACGTTTTCGTCGCCGTCGACCTCCTCGTAGCACCAAGCCACGTCGTCCCTGTCGGGCCTCCAGTCGAAGGGCACGGCGCTGAGCGGGACGTCGGAGCCCGCGATCTCGTGCTCGCAGGGCGCTTTCGGTTTCTTCGGGCCCCCTTCTTCGACTTTGGCCACCGCAGGGTTCGCCTCCTCTCCTTTCATCGCCGCCGCTTTCGTCGTCGCCGCCGCAGCTGCTTCCGTTGCGATTTCCTCCGAGCTGCTGCTGTTCAGGGCCCTCCAGAGCAAACCGCGCTGCTTTGCGGCCGCTCCGGAAGAAGAGGAGGAGGACAGCGACGAGGACAGAGAGGGAGGCTGAGAGGACGACGAAGCGACGACAGAAATGACCTTTTTCTGCTGCTCCGCTGCTCCTGCCGCCACCGCTCCTCTCTCCTCGGGAGCGGGAGCGGCCTGAGTCGGGGCCCACAGCGCCGATGTCAGCCCCGCGCCTCCCCACGAGAACTGCGGGAGAAGGGCCGGCAGAGGGTGGGAGCGCGGCGGGAGGTAGTGAGGCAGAGCAGCAGCTGCTGCCGCGGCCGCGGCAAAGGGCGAAGATGAGTTCCCTGCCGCCACCCTCGTGGGGGTCGAGCCTTCCCCTGCTCCCCCGCCGAGGTCGAGCCTCCTCTTGGCAGCAATGGGGACCTGCGAAGCTGTATCTGCTGCTGCTGCGGAGGCCGCGAACGACGGCGAGGGCGGGGGGACCCTGGCCGGCGTCGAGGCCTTTGTCGGGGTCCGGCTGAGGAACGAGGCGTTCCTGCTCGCCGCGGGGAGAAGGGGAGGGGCACTGCCTGCTGTTGCAGTCGCTGCTGCTGCTGAAGAAGAAGAAGAAGAAGAAGCCGGCGGCTCCTGCGCGCCCCCGTCGCCGTGCGAGAAGAAGCGCATGAGGTTGAGGACCTGAGAGAGAAAGAAGAGGAGGAGGTCGAGGTCGGGGTTGAGAAAAAGCAAAAATGGTGAGTGAGAGCGACAGCCCGAGTCGAATTGCGACTTTCTCGATTCTCTCTCCCTCGCTTTCCAATCTCTTACGTTGTTTAGCCCGTCGCGAAGGGTCTCCTGCTTTGAATCGTGCCTGCTGTCCCGTATGGAGTGTGGTTTGGGTTTGGAGAGAGGGAGCGAGAGAGAGAAAGAGCGAGCGGAAGGGAAGTGAGGAGAGGCGTGCATTGGTTTCGTTTTCGCCAAGTCTTTTTTTTGGGGGGGGGGTCCTCTCCCGGCCTAGGCCGTCCTCGGAATTGCATCCGACAAGGAGATACGGACCTGCTGTCTAATTTTGATGCGCTTGCGGCGGCGCCAATGGGCGCCGGGGGAGGCATTGCGATGGAGGGCGCCGAGAGAAGGCGAGTTGAAATTGGGAATGAAAATCTCTCTGCCTGTTTTCGCGCTCGGTTTGAAAAAAAACCCACAAAATTTCCCCATCGCTCTCCTCCAAACGCTCCTTCCACCTTTGACTTGCTGCTTGCTCGCCTCCCGGCGCAGCCAGTCCCTTCAAATGGCCGCCACGACGCGCCGCTCCCGCGCGGGCGGGGCGAAGCCCGAAGCGGCTCGATCGAGAGCCACGGCGCAGGCGAAGAAAACAAGAATGCAAATGCTCTCGTCGCTCCTCGCGACGATCGCTGCCCGGCTCTGCTACCCGACAGACTCGCTCGCGCTGTGCCTCGTCGCCGCGGCGCTGCTGGTCGGGGAGTGCTTCCTCTGCGCTTTCGTCATCGTCAAGGTTCCCTGTGAGTGCAGGAGGAAATCGGTTTCTTTTTTTTTCGGTGCACAGAGAGAGAGAAAGGAAAGGCTCTCGGAGGAGGGGCCCTCTTTGTCGCTCGACCCCCCCCCCCCCC
>Ga0210003_1004664_pt1 | contig 10749 bp, 10 predicted proteins | sample LantaG_FD_182804 | JGI IMG/M metagenome (GOLD analysis project Ga0210003, IMG submission 182804) | Deep subsurface microbial communities from Baltic Sea to uncover new lineages of life (NeLLi) - Landsort_02402 metaG (SPAdes) (version 2) | ecosystem: Environmental > Aquatic > Marine > Oceanic >...
TTACACAAAAAGTCTCATTTTTTCGGTAAATATGTCCGGTGATAGAGATCACTCTAATAAAGGGTAGATGATTTACGCTTTTATGAAAAATGTTATAATTAATTTTCACACGGTCTGACGTTGCCAGCTCAATAATTCGGTAACTTTACAAGTTCACAAAATATAAAAGAAAATGGTTTTATAATCAGATTGAGTATAGAAATTTAAAAATGTGAAGTTGTGAAGCCTGACCCCAAAAGATTCTTCATTAGATTATGATCCAAATAACTTTCCATCTACAATGGGGCCTATTATGATGAAGTTTACTATAACGAAGACGGGACAAAAGAGTGCAGGATATGCCCCACCATTAGATGATGGACCACCAACAAGATATCGTAAAGAGAAAATATCGTTTGAAAAATGGTGGATTAAAAATGTGTTTGTAGATATAAAAGGCAAAAAATTAACAAGAAAAGATTTAGTTCTTACAGTTGCTAATAAAGATGGAGGAGCGCACGTTGACCATGAATTAGATAAAGAGTATGCTGATATGACAAGGTTTCATTCGTTGGGATTTGTGTTCGTACAGGATGGTAATAAAAGACATTTTGCTACACATCCTGAATTAGCAAGTATTCGTCAAATTAGCCATGAAGTATTGAAATCTCTAAAAGATGAGTTCCCAGAGTATTTTTAGAAATAAATACTCATCCAACAGCAGATAAAAAGAAAAATAGAATAGAGAGGTGAGAATTAAATGGATAGCATCCACAAAGAGTTTATCTTATTGTTAGAGGAAATTGGAAAAGAAAAAGACTTTCGTTGTCAAGGCTACGAAAGTAAAGTACGGTGGACCAAAAATATACTCGAATTAGATGGATATTTGAACTGCTTGCTCTATTTTAAAATCCGGTCTGAAGAGCCTCCCAACTGGGGAGTAACAAAAAGCAGAATTGAAGAATTGCAAGCATCCGGTAAAAAATGGTTTATAGTCCTGTTGTTTAAAACGCCTAATAATGGATATCTCTTGACATCTAAGGCTGTGGAGCGTTATATAAACGAGGGTCTTTGGCCGCTGGGAAAAGATGAGAAGAATAAAAATGAATATAAAATTAGTAAAGGAAAACTTCTACAAAACAATAATCCCTTCAATACATCTAAGAATTTTATTAATTCCCTTATAAATAATATGAGCAATAAAATAAATCAGAACCAAGGTCTAAATTAAAATCCATTCTGAATCAATGCGACGATTTTCTAAAACGAAAAGAAGAAAAAAGGTCGATTTAAAATAATTTTAAAATAAGGAGGTTCAAATCATGATCCCTATGGAAAATTGGATTACTCCCATTATTATTGCATCAATGGGCCTTATTGGAGGCATAATTGGGTATTTATTGCGGTATTTCCTAGACAAAAAGAAAGAGCTTGTTTCTGAAAATAGGAAAATAACAAGAGAACTGTACCAAGGATTTGTAAATAGGGTGGTCGAATTATTTAAATCCGTCAAGGAAACGAAAGAGGACAATAGTGGTGTTGCAATGAAGCAAATAGTGGATGGAATATTCGAGTTTTATAAAAAATACTTGTTATATGCATCGCCTGAATTGGTTAGGGCGTTTGGAGATTTCATGCAGTTTAATTACAGACAAACCGCTAAAGATCCAAAAGAAACCATGCGACGGCTCGGTAGAGTAATTAAAACTATGCGTTCAGAGCTCGGGCTATCTAACAAAGGTTTGGGAGAAGACGGAGAAGAAGTTTTCCGAGCTCTATTAAAAGACTTCGATCAATTTTATAGTACAAAAGTTGGTTAATTATTATTCACTAAAATAACAAATTTCTGTAGTACTTCCCGGAAAAAGTTTGTTATCTGGTCGCCTTTAGATGCCGCTTTAACATTATCATGAGTTGCTGAACTTAATAAAAATATTACTGTTTGTCTGTCACCTTCTGTATAAAAGCAACACCATTGACTATTCCTCTTTATCTTAAATTTCTTATTTTATAAGTATTCTAAATACAGATTTACGACACTATGGCGGCTTTTTTACTATAAATGTACAACGAAGAAAAGGTAGGGAATATTTATTCTAAAATTAATGGATTTTTAAAAGGAAAAAAAATTTTATTTTTACTATATTGAGATTGGTATGGTACAATTAATAAGATTAGCACAGAAGACTACAAAAACGAATTCATATATTAATTGAGCTTTTTGCTTTGTAAGATTTTTTTGGTTTTTAGTCACTGATCAAGCGTTCTAAAGGGGTAAGTTGAAACAGATCTACAGAAAGTAATGACCTATTTTTTATTGGGTTAATTATTTTTCTTAATTTACCCTAATAATGGGCGCACTTCTCCCGTTGTCCACATTTTAGGGCTGTGGATATTTTCGCGGAAAAGTTATCGCCAGGTGGATAATAGTTCAGGCTGCTGCCACCAGACTTCGCATTTTCTCTTCTTGTTTCTCTTTAATTCGCCCTACCGCCATGGCCAGCATCACACCTAGCGCCAATCCACACCTTATTTTCATCTTGTTCATTCCCCGGATGGTGTGCAGTTCAAAGCCAAAGGAGACGTCTAACCGGCTGTTCACTCGTTCTACGCTAGTGCGTTTGTTGTATTTCTTTTCCCACTTGTAACTTGCCCGATCAATCGGCGTGAAGATCCTTCGATCTTCCGATAGCGGGATTCGAAGCCCTTGCGCCACCGGACATACCGCCTGGCCCTGGCAGATGATTCCGTACTGCCTGGCCGGACATAATTTCTTTAAGGTATTGCGGTCTTTTTCAAATCCCCCATTGGCCATTTCTCGTTTGGTATTTGTTTTTGGACAATAACAGTAAACGTTGCCTTTATAGTTATAAGTTACATTGGTTCTTCCGCTAAGCAAGCGCGTTTCTTCCCCGTCTCTCCACATGTTGCGTATGTCGATCACCGGTTTGATTTGATACTGATCCCAACACTTCTCGATCAGTTTTGTATCATCATAGCCTTTGTCACCCGTCCATATTTCTGTTATCCGCAAAATCTCCGGCTGCTTCTCTTCCATCTGTTCAAGTAAGGCATGCCCTTCTCTAGTGTCCGAGGCCGAGGCTTTCGTGACTTTATAGGCTACTGGTAATTCATAGGTGGCATCCACGACTAAATGCAGTTTGTAGCCAAACCACTTTACGATTTTTTCCCAGAGGCTACCATCTTTGTGCTGTCCCCGGTATTCTTTTTTCCCGTAATTGGCATCCGTATCCCGCCGGCCATCCGTGGTCTCGTTTCCATTCTGGTGCCTGGCAAAAGAGGGGATGGCTTTGCTGTCTACGGCCAGGTGCTTACCGAAGTCAGGCAATAGTTCCCGCATCTGCTTAACCAGCTTTTCGAAAATCTTATCCACTTCTTCGGTATGTGTTAATATCTTTTTCAAAAATCGTGTATATACCCATGCCGGGGGTACCTGGTTAAAAAAACCGCACATCTCTCGTAACTGTCCGTTCCGAGCTAATTCCCGACGCAGTTTTTCTATAGTTTCGTGTTGGAAGACTATTCCTGCCAATAGGGAATTCCACATGGCTCGCACCGGATAATCATCCCGACCTTTATAGCGCTCTTGTTCCAGTTGTCTCATAAGTTCTTCGTCCGGCATATATTCCAGCACAAGACGCAGCCGTTTTAAATCACCTAATTCTTCGATTTCTTTCCAGCCAAAAATGCGGAGTTGTGGTATAATAGCCATACAGGTGAACCTCCTTGGTTTAATGTGTTGTTTGTTGCTACTATTTTACCATGGAAATATTCACCTGTCTTTTCTTTTTTCTATCCTGGGGTGGATTTTTCAGTAACCCCTGATTTCTGCCCCGCAAAACCGTATTTTTCGTTTTATTATGGGGTAAAATCTTTTTTTGTGTTCCTTCTAACGCTTATGCGGTCTAGCTTCCCGAACATCGCAAAAAGCTCTAATTGTTATGTGAAGAAAGGAGATGCCGATGTCGTTAGATTTCTATGATTATCAGGGAAGATCATATGCTTACTCTGATGATGGAGAAACTATCTACACTTTTTCGGGTATCCCCATCGCTTACATTAGTAATGATTCCATCTACTCTTTCAGCGGAAAGCATCTCGGTTATTTTAATGATGGAATAATTCGTGACCAGCATGGAGATTCTTTACTTTTTACAGACGGTTCATCTGGTGGTCCAATGAAACCCATGAAGATGATGAAGCCGATGAAAGGTATGAAACGAATGAAGCCGATAAAAGGAATGAAGCAAATGAAGCCCATGCGGCCGATGAAAACCCTCAGTTGGTCATCCTTAACTCCAGAAGGGGTATTTGGGCACTAGACACGTAACAAGGCAATCCAGACGACCACTTGCAACGTCAGCTGATTTTGAATATTATGGGAAAATAAAATGAATATTCAAGAATTAATTTCTCAGGCAGGAAAACATCTTAGAGATGAGTTTGAAAGAATAAAAAATACTAATCCTCATTATGCTGATAGAGGTTTTGAAACTGAAAAAATTCTTCAAGATTTTCTCAATAATCATTTGCCTAAAAGATTTGCTGCCGGTTCAGGATTTATAATTGATCAGCAAAACAACATTAGTCCCCAAACAGACGTAATCATTTACGATGCCTTAAATAGCCCTATTTATAGGTATGGCCCAAATTCTCTTATTTTACCGAGCGATAACGTAGCAGCCGCGATAGAAGTGAAGTCATCTTTATGTAAAGATGAGCTAGAAGATGCCTCGAAAAAAATATCTTTAATTAAAAAACTCTCGAAAACCCCAATTACCAATGTCGATCAACCTGTTACATTTAACTCACTTATCACTACTAAAACTCTTGGAATAGTTTTCGCTTACGATTCAAAAACTTCTCTTGAAACGCTTGCTGATAATCTTCGTGAAATCAACCAAGACCTACCTTATGATCAATGGATAGATACTGTTGTTGTTCTTGATAAAGGAGTTATCGGGTATATCCTACAAAATCCCTTTGAGAAAGATTTTATGGGATGGTTTGGAGGTGCAGAATCATCAGAATTTCCCGTTCTTCCTATATACTTACACTTAGTCAAAGAAGATTTGGGAGAGTTAACCTTAAATAGGTTTATTGTAAATTTAATGGCTCACTTAACATTCTATCGTAGAAGGTCTACGGTTGTTTTAGAAAGCGTAATGGGCAAAAAAAATTCTCAGTGCATGACGCTCCAAGGATACCAATTTAATCTAAAACGAGAGATTGTTCCAGTGGAAGCTTCACATCTTGACGGAAACCTACTACCCTCAATGGTAAAATTCAACTTATATTCCACAAAAGATGGAATATTCGTTGGTCAAATTGCATGGATTCCCTGGCAAGATGGTGGTGCACTAAGTTATTCGGGGCGTCTTGGCCCTCCCGATTTATTTTTTCTACCATATTTTGAAGCTTTAAAAACGAGGGGGATTGTTATACCCGGAACGAAAAATAACAATTTGTGGCTATCATCCGTTATTCCTTTATCTAAAGAAAAATTTATCGAGATATCAGAAAAAATAAGCGGACAAGTAGTTGCGAAGTATTATATTGGTGACGAGGACATTAAAGATTTCCCGAAAACTTTAGATGAATACAATAAATTAATGGAAAAGAAAAAAATCAATCCATAACAATTCACTGCGAGAGACTGTAAGATATCGGGGAACGGTTGTAATAGCTCAATAATTCGGGAACTTCTTCTAAATTTTCGTAAGGGTCTGATAAATCTAGATTCCTAATGTCTTCTTAAATTATTAGAATATGGCAGGAAGTATTTCTTTATTACACTTTTATCATATTTTAAGAAATTATAGTACATTAAATGTTGAGACCCTTTATATTTGTATAGGTGAAAATAAATGGCTGATCAAAATATAGATGCTTTGGTAATTCATCATAAACCAATAAATGAAATAATATTAAAAAGACTAATTTTAATATTTGATCACATTCATATTATTAATCCCGAGGAAAATCATTATTTAATACCCGATAAAGTGGCTAAAATCTATTCTAGTAAAATGAAACTTACGCTTTCAAATTATGGGATATTATATAATGGAAATGTTTATGAAAAAATGGAAAATCAGCTAATAGATAAATTTGGTTACGCATATCATAAGGGTATTATTAGAATAGATGATCTCAAAGCGGGAAGATTTTACAATAAATATTGGTTGCCGTTGAGATTGGCATATGATTTTGATACTGCTAATAAATCTTTGATTGATTTATCAAAAAATTTACTTGAGAAAAATCCTAATGTGAATATGAACAATGGTATAATCCGTGGATTTTTTGCTCAACCATCAGGAAATAAAATATATCCCGATATACCTAAAATGCTCGATGTTTTTTCTGAAGAAGAAAATAAGAAGTATAAATATAATATACAATCATTTTCTATTATTGGGAAATTAAATAGATCATTGGCTGTTTGTGGTGAGTATAACTTAATTCCGGTTTTTATAGATTCAATTATTGCTAAAATGTTTATAAAAAAATATGAAATAGCCAAAGGTAATCTTGAAACTGAATTGAATAACAAATTCAAAGGAACAAATAATATTGAATTGCAAAATGTCCAACACTTATTATACAAAATGTCAGAAATTATTCTACCTGATAAAATAATTACAGAAATTCCAATAAAAGAGCTTATTATAGCAAGGAATAATACTTTTCAGGAATTATATAAATTACGTCGAAAATTATTAAGTTCTATAACATTTTTGGCTAAAAACAAATTTGATTCAAATTTTATAAAAGAAGCAGAAATATTTATCAACAAAGAGTTTGAACCACAATTAAAAGAATATTATTCAAAATTTTGGGGATTTATTGAAAAATTTTTAGGTTATCCAACTGTTTTTACTTTTGCATCTTTAGGTTCTAGTATTGGATTAATGCAATTTTTATCACCCCTTGAAGTAGCCTTCCTTTCTGGGATATCGGCAACAGTCGGTACAGCGGTTACTAAATTAACGGACTATATAATAAAAAAAGATAAAAGTAAATTTAGAAATACATATAGTTATTTTTTAAATTTTAGAAACTAAATTATATACTTAAGGGAATTATTGTTATAGACAAATAGAGAGGGTATATCAATTCAATAATTCGATAACTTTTAGAGGAAACCTTGTAGGATCTGTCAGGTTTCTTAACCAGACGCTCGAGTTTTTAGGTGTTATGATAGATAGAAGTTCTAAAATAAGACATCGTAAAACGGAATGCTAATCCATAGAAGAAAAAATGTGTCCTTATTTTCCTAAAAGGGAGTGATTAATTAAAATGAAGTACAATGCTAAAATTATTAATTCAGAAGTTCAAATATTTTTAGGAGCTGGTGCATCAAAATGTTTGGGAAAGTGGCTTATGATTGAATTCATTGATAATTTATTTTCACAACTAGATAAAGATGAGAGAAAAATATTAGATACTATTATTGAATATAAGGAAAAAGATTTAGAAATAGTTTTGCAAGAATTAAATTCATTAATCGATAAAAGTTATCTAAGTGATTTAAAAAAAATAAATGGATTAATGGATCTAATAGATTCCTCTGGAGAGCTAGCACGATTGCATACATTCGTCGAATCGCAACATAGGGGAACCAATAACTATGGATTTACACCACCGGAAATAGCAAAATTATTCAATTCATTAATAAAAAAATGTAATGATATAAAAATAAAAATTGAAAATCTAATATTTGAGCATTATGGTGAAGTTAATAGTGATTTAGTAGTAGAATTATATGTGCCTATTTTTGATTTTTTAAAAAAACAATATGGATTATTTACTGTTCCTGTCTTTACAACAAATTATGACAATGTAATTGAAAAATTGAATGAATCGGGAAAATATAAAATAATTGATGGTTTTGAAACTCAACAAACCAAAAAATTCATATGGAAAAGAAAAGCATTCGATAACTTCAAACCAAAAAAAAATAATATCAATATTCCATTATTCAAATTGCATGGATCAGTTACTTGGTATGAAAAAAATGGTGAAATACTATATTTAGAAATTCCTTTTAATAGTAGAAAAAATAAAAATGTAAATAATGTGTTAGTTTTTCCTACTCAAAATAAAATATGTATCGAAGATCCATTTTATTCAGCATACGAGTATTTTCATAGATGTATAGATAAATCTAAATTACTGATTGTAATAGGATATTCTTTCAGAGATTATGACACTCTTACAAAAATTAAAAGTTCGTTAGACTATAATGGTAATCTAAAAATTATTATATTTGATGCTAAAGCAGAAAAATACAAGAAGGAGATATTTAATAATAGTTCTAAAGTAATTCCAATAAATTCTAATTTTAATTTTGATAGTGTAAAATTTTTATTAGAAAAAATTGAAATTTAGATTTTTAAAGGGTTGCCTAGAGAAGGAATATTTGATATGGTTTTAGATAGATATTTTTGCCAAAAATGCGTTAAAGAATTAACAAAAAATCAAAGATCCTGTCCGAATTGTGGATGTGATAATATTTTTGTAAAGAAAAACCTTAAAGGTGTATTGACATTAAAAGGATTTAGAAGAATAAGGGAAAAATCAGCAGGTTTTAAAAAATTTGTAATAGAAATACTTAAAGAGTGGCAATCAAACAAAGATAAGAAAAAGTATCCAAAAGGAGTTAATATATATCGAGTAATTAACAAGAAAGACCCCACGAAAGACGATAGCTATCAAGAAAGAATAGTGGACGAAAAAACTGGAAAGATTTGTCGTGATATCAAAGAACCATTAAACAAACACAGAAAAATAAGTTAAGAAAAATAACTTGACTAACTCATATTTTAGTTTAAAAAAGTTTAAAGACAATTCGAAAAGTTCTGCCTATTGAACTTCTCGGGGAGCCGGGTAGGATTCGAACTTTTTAAATATAAAGAGCATGGTTATTCTAGCTCAACGATTTGGTAACTTTTTCTAACTTTTTCTCAGGGGTCTAATAAATCCAGGTTCCCGATGCCTTCTAAATGATTAAAATATGGCAGGAGATAGAATTTTTTAAGGTTTTATCGTATTTCAAGAATAGAGTATGCTAAATGCAAAGATCTGTCCTCTCGTTTATTCCACATAATTTTAAAATTATTTTCTATGCCTTCACCAAACCTACAATTAAAATTGTAAAATCCAATAAAGAAATAGTATAATCTAAATAATTTATTTAACCGCACTACACAAATTAATTCAAGGGATAGGAAGGATTTAAAATGAAAATAATAGCAGTAGATTATGACGGGGTCATTAGTGACAGTGCTTTAAAATCTTTATTTACAAGTCATAATGCCTATTGTAAATACTTTGGTTCGAAAGTAAAAAGAAATTTTGGCGGAGAATTATTTACTTTTGATAATTGGGAAGAGATACAAAAACAATATAAGAAAGAAATGGATGATTACCGCCGCCTAAGGTCTTATATTGAATTACCGGGTGATTTTTTCGCTATTATTAAAGTTATGGAAGAACAGGTTCAGATTAAGGACCAACAGGAATTCGTTGCTTATCGTAACCAGCTTCAATTCGATTATATTTTTTTTCGAGAATTATTTTTTCAAGAAAAAGAGAAATGGCAGGAAAAGAGTTTTAGAAAATGGTTTTTTCTGTCACCTGTTTTTAAGGAAGTCATCAAGGGGATTCAGCGATTTACAAAGGAAGGTCAAAAAATTGTCATTGCTACTTCCAATCTTGGGGAAGCCATTCATTGTGCCTTTCAACCGGAATATCTTGGTTTTGAGATGGACATCGAAGATATTTTTGATAAAAACTTTGGCAAGCATAAAGCAGAGCATATGCAGGCCATCGCCAAAAAATATGATGCCAAATTAGATGAGATTTATTTTATCGATGACCAGCTAAGCTATCTTAAAGGAACTGATACCCTGGGAGTTCATGTTTTTTTGGCCGGATGGGGTTATTGTACCGAAAGCCAGAAAGAGGAAGCAAAAAAGGAAAAGATCACCGTAATTGAAGAGGAAAAGGATTTTTATCCGGTGTTAAAGAAAGCCTTAAGTTAGGTCAAACGATTCAATTCAAGTTGTACAACCCTATGAAGAAATAGTATAATTAAAAAAACTCGTTTCACAGCACGACACGAAATAATCAGAAAAAAGAAAAAACTAAGAATAGATTATAACTTAAATGAATAAAGAGCGATGAGTGGAGATATTTGAATGGATAATCAGAAAATGAACAGAGGACAAATAAAAGCAATCCGGGGAAGTGTGGTTGATGCTTTTTTCCCGCAGTTCCTGCCCAAGATTAATTACCAATTGAAATCCCACGAAGCGATTATCGAGGTAACCCTTCATCTTGATGCCAATACGGTGAGAGGGATAGCTTTAACCCCTACTCAGGGGCTAAAAAGGGGAGATGAAATCATTGACATGGGACATCCCTTGCAAGTACCCGTGGGGTCCGGATTATTGGGACGAATGTTTAATGTTTTTGGAGAACCGATTGATGGAGGAGATGTTTTAACGCCTGAAAAATTAGTACCGATATATCAAAAATCTCTTCCTCTTGCCGAACGGGCTACGGCGACAGATATTTATGAGACCGGGATAAAGGTAATTGATGTTCTGGCTCCTTTGGAAAAAGGTGGAAAGGCCGGTTTATTTGGCGGTGCCGGAGTCGGCAAGACGGTTCTGATTATGGAGATGATTCACAATATGGCTTTGGAACATGAAGGGGTGAGCCTCTTTTGCGGCATCGGCG
>Ga0210003_1004665_pt1 | contig 10748 bp, 11 predicted proteins | sample LantaG_FD_182804 | JGI IMG/M metagenome (GOLD analysis project Ga0210003, IMG submission 182804) | Deep subsurface microbial communities from Baltic Sea to uncover new lineages of life (NeLLi) - Landsort_02402 metaG (SPAdes) (version 2) | ecosystem: Environmental > Aquatic > Marine > Oceanic >...
TCAAGGCCGGTCGCCCCGGCCGTATAGGTGTACATATCCGCCGTAACCTTAAGACCTTCGGCCCGCGCCTTTTCAATCCTTCCAATCATAGCGTCGAGTTTAGGCCAATTCGCTTTGCCGGCGACTTTCATATGATACAGCTCGACGGCGACGTTTGCCTTCCGCGAGATGGTTATCAATTCATCCACGGCTTCGAGCAGATTGTTGCCTTCGCTGCGAAGGTGCGAAATATATATTCCGCCGTATTGGCCCGCCACTTCGGCAAGAGCGATAAGTTCATCCGTGTCGGCATACACGCCGGGAGCGTAAATTAATGCCGAACCGACGCCCAACGCTCCCTCCCGCATTGCCTGGCCGACCAATCGCCGCATTTGTTGAAGTTCCATATAAGTTGGCGCCCGGTCCTGGTATCCGAGACAGTGGATACGAACGGTCGAAGCACCGACAAAAGAGGCGACGTTGGTCGATACACCTTTTCTTTCAAGGTATTCGAGATATTCTCCGAGTGTTGTCCATTCGACGTCGAACTTAATGTCCCCCTGAGATTCGAACATGTCCCGCTTCATTATCTCGCTGAGAGGCCCCATCGAGAATCCTTCACCCATCACCTCAAGAGTCACGCCCTGACGAATATCGCTCTGCGATCTGCCGTCCTCTATAAGAGAGTCGGTAGCCCAGCTCAGCATATTGATAAAACCGGGAGCTACGGCGAGACCTTCGGCGTTAATCACCAAATTCGCATCGGCTTCAAGCTGCCCTATAGCTGCGATACGATCACCTTCAATCGCCACATCGGCAAGATACGACTTCCCGCCGGAGCCATCGTATATCCGGCCTGATTTTATTACGACATCATACGCCCCGGAACAGTCGAAAACACAGGCACTTGATACGAACAGTGTTGCACAGAAAAATAAACCAACTCTTCGCATGATTTTCTCCTACACGCCAGTTTTGGGTACTTGTCAACCATAACAAAACAGACTACCGGCTCGGAAAGCAAGACTCAAGTTATAAATCCCGCACATCCCGAATCAATTTTACCGGAGTAGTTACATAGTCTGGATTCCTGCCTTAGCAGGAATGACAAACATAGCGCGGGGAACAGCAGAAAGGTTCATTATAGTTCCCAGTGTAAGCGAAAAAAAGCTGTAATAGGACTAACCGTCGGATTTAGAGTTCAATGTACTGCTTAGGCTCAAATGCAGTTGTCATTGACCATGTTGTGGCTTTGCCGTTTTTCAGGATGTAGGGGATCATGACTTCATAGCCCTGGAGCTCGATCCAGGGTTTCAGAAATGGGAAATCTTTAACGATCATTTTCTTGAGTTCCAGATCGTCAAACATCTCCACGGTCCCTTCGATACGGACCTGGCGGTTTTCATCGCCGGCGGCGTAGAAGCACATCTCGACTGCCGGGTTGGCCTGCAATTGTTTGTTGACATCCTTGTCCCTGCCTGTGCTGAATAAGATACCATCCTCATCGGCTCGACATATCATCATCATACGGGTATGCGGCTGATTGCCGTCGGTCGTGGCGAGGCTGAACATAGGGTTTTTTGTCACGAATTCGAAGACTTCTTCTTTAGTCATGATGAGACTCCTTCAATTACACCTCTTTATTGAGTACTTTCTTCTCCTTCATACATGGTTTACACAACTACGAAATGTATGTCGTATCGCATCTCAAGCATTTTCGCTAATTTCTCGTATGGTTAAGTTTTGAGCCATATTGTCCAGATTATCATCCCATTCGCCGTTCCATGCAACCTCAAAAACGTTATATTGTTCTGAAATATATCCGTCGGCAATCACCTGCAGACAATATCGTACAGCATCACCCTTGCGAACGTAACCTTGAAAGTTATTTGGATACCAATAAAGAGTTGGTTTAAAACACGTTCCACCTTCTGTTAGCTGGCCAAAATCTATATACCCTTCTTTGCTTATACTAACAAGTGATGGTGTAAATGGAGCAGGTGACCAGACGTATTGCATTGGAATAGGCATTGGAATCTGCCTGAACTCTCCATCGGGACCTCGTTGATTGATTGAGCAAAGCATAACACGGCAATTCTCAGCAGATCTCCAATGACATCGATTAGCAACTTTTAAGTGATAATAGATAACCCGGCGTCCATCTGTAAATACAGTTACTGTGCCACGAAGATTGTGTGGCAATATGATCAATTTGAGTGGTGATAGTTTTGAACGCACCCAGTCTCCCCATATAGCCATAATCGCCACCGCAAGGGTACCAACGGCGATTAAAGTCTGAATGATTAGAGACACGATACAATATTGATTACTACCACTGTCCATTTTTGGCACCTCTATCGAAACCATGTCTGCTTAAAGTACTGTTCCAGCAGAAAAACTGCAATTAGCCACTTATTTCTTCACTATCTTCTCTTTGCCGTTCATGTATGGCCGGAGAACTTTCGGTATCGTTATCGAGCCGTCGGCGTTCTGGTAAAGCTCCATGATAGGGATCAGGACTCGTGGCGAGGCGATAACGGTATTGTTAAGCGTATGACAGAAAACGTTCTTCTTCGTGTCGGAATCTTTGTAGCGGAGATTCATTCGACGGGCCTGGAACTCGTAGAACTTGCTGGCGCTGTGGGTTTCGCAATAATTGCCGCGTGAGGGCATCCATGTCTCGATATCGAATTTCTTGGCCTGGCCTCGTCCGAGATCGCCAGTGCAGACGTTAACGATACGGTAGGGCAGCTCGAGTGCCTGCATGACGGCTTCGGCGTTGGATAAAATCTCATCGTGGAATTTCCTGCTCGCCTCGGCACTGTTTTCACAGATCACGACCTGCTCGACCTTATCGAACTGATGGATTCGGTACAGGCCGTAGGTGTCTTTGCCCGCGGCGCCTGCCTCTCGCCGAAAGCAGCTCGACAAAGCGACATATTTCAACGGCAGCTCATCGGCATCCAAAATCTCACCCATCCGGTAAGCCGTCAGTGGCACCTCCGCGGTGCCGACCAGGTTAAGCTGGTCCTTTTCCATCCGGTAGGTCTGCTCTTCAGAGCCGGGGTAGTAGCCCGTCCCCCGCATCGCCTCATCCTTCATCAGAAGCGGTACCGACAATGGGACATAACCCTTGCCAACCATACAATCCATCGCGAAGCGCAGGACCGCCCAGTGCAGCAGGGCACCGTCGCATTTAAGGAAATAATTTCTCGATCCGGCTAATTTTACGCCCCGCTCGATATCCATCATGCCAAGAGCCTGGCCTAGTTGAACGTGGTCTTTCGGCTCGAAATCGAACTGCCGGACTTCGCCCTCTTTCCTTATTTCGGTATTTTCCGTATCGTCCTTGCCAAGCGGTACATCATCATCCGCCGGCTGAGGAACCTGCTGCATAATCTCGTCGAACTGAGGCTGGAGTTCTTTGACTTCTTTCTGTAAATCTATTTCGTCGCTTTTCAATTCTGAAAGTGTTACGAGGGCAGAGTCTTTTTCATCACCTGATAAAGTAGAAATGGATTTGCCAAGGCGGTTTTTATCTGTGGCAATATTTTGTAACATTGCATTGTTATAACGAAGCTTGGCATCCACTTCAATCAATCTGTCGATATCGGCAGTGAATTTCTTGGCCTGACAGGCGTCTTTGAATTTCTGCGGATTCTCACGTATTTGTTTAATGTCAATCATTATCAGTCCTGATATTTTTTAATAATTACCACGTTGTTTTGTCCGCCGAAGCCGAAGGATTCGTTCATCGCGATATCGACCGGCATTTTTCTGGGCTTATTGGGAACATAATCCAAATCGAGCGCGGGGTCGGGATCGTTCAGATTCGTTGTGGGCGGTACGATATTGTCCCGGATTGCCAGAACGCAGGTAATCAGCTCGGCGGCACCGGCGGCGCCAATCAAATGGCCCAGCATGCTCTTGACGCTGCTGGCGGGGGTGTTCTTCGCTTCTTCTTTGAAAACCGATTTGATTGCCTTTGTTTCGACCGAATCGTTCTCGGCAGTGCTCGTACCGTGCGTATTGATGTAATTGACGTCTTTGTAAGTTATACCGGCATCGGCGAGTGCCGCATTTATCGCCAGGGCCGCACCTCTGCCTTCTTCGTGCATATCGGTGACACGGAACGCATCTGAACTGCTGCCGTAGCCGATTACTTCGGCCAGAATTTCGACACCTCTCTTTTTCGCAGAAGTGAGGGATTCGAGGATAAGTATCGCCGCGCCTTCGCCGAGCACGAAGCCGTCCCTGCTGGCAGAGAACGGTCTCGATGCCGTCTCAGGACTGTCGTTCCTCGTCGACAGGGCCGTCAGACGGTTGAAGCCCGTGACGCCCAGCGGATGTATCATCGAATGCGCGCCGCCTGCTATCATCACATCGGCGTCGCCTTTGCGAATCAGCATTGTAGCCTCGCCGGCAGCCTGAGTACTGGCCGCACAGGCCGTCAGGCAACTGCGTGTCGGCCCGCGGGCACCGGTTAGCATGGCCAGATGAGCGGCGGGCATATTCGGCTCCTGCTCAAGCTCGCAGATAGGGCTCATCCGGTCGAAAGCGACCTTTGCCCACCTGCCCCAGTCCATCTCGTTCTTTTCCGCGTCCCACCCATCAAGGATTGCTGCAAAAAATACATCGTTATCTACGGAACCTTCGCCCGCTCCGAGATAGATTCCCAATCTGCTGCGATCTATTCCATCGTTCGGCTCGTCGGCTTCCACATCAATCGCCGCCTGCCGGCAAGCCTGAGCCGCCGCCCCGACGACAAAGCCGGCACCACGGTTGCTATGTTCGTGCAGGTGAGGATTCTTCGTATATTGTGAATAGTCGTAGTCTTTGACTTCGGCATCGAATGTTGTGGGAAACGTCGAAGCGTCGAAAATTGTAGTTTTTGCAACACCACTTTTACCGGCTAATATGGCTTGCCAAAGCGTTTCGACATCGTGCCCCAGAGGGCAAACAATCCCCATTCCGGTTATTACTACTCGTTCAGTCATTTGTTACATCTTTATAATTTTCTGCTATCAACAAGACTTTGAACAACGAATATCGAATATTGGATATTCAATCCGGTGCTTTGAGTATCACCGCGGCGGTTTGTCCGCCGTAGGTGTAGCTGCAGCACAACGCAAATCGGACATTTTTTTCCTGCGATTGATTGACAATATTCAGATTGCACCCGGCGGCTTTCCTGTCGCAGTTTTTCGCTGCGGGGATTATTCCATCTCGCATAGCACAAAGCGCGGCGATGACATCAACCGCTCCGCTTGCAGCGCCCGTATTGCTCAGCATACTTTTGGTCGGCCAGACGGGTATTTTTGCCGCCGCGTCACCAAGTACCGCCTGGATTGCATTCGCCTCGGCAAGATCATCAGCGGGCACTCCTGTGCCGTGCGGGATAATCAGGTCCAAATCATCCGGGCGGATCTGCGCCTCGGCCATAGCCTTTTCTATGGCGATCCGAATACCCTTACCGTCAGGCTCGATATGTTCGTACGCAGGATTGATACTGTTGCTTTGTCCGAGACCGATGAGTTCAGCGTAAATTTTTGCATCTCGTTTCTCGGCATGTTGAAGTTCTTCGAGTATGACGATGCCGGCGGCTTCGCCGAAAACCGAGCCTTTGGCATCGGCGTCAAAAGGCCTGCAGGCAGAAGCGGGCTCATCATTGTTTTCGCTTGTGGCTCTTTTCAGCAGGCACTGACGAATCATAATTATCGGATTGACTTTTGCCTCTGCGCCGCCGGCCAGAGCAATATCACTGCTTCCGCGGGCAATAACCTGGGTCGCTTCAATGATCGCCAGATGCCCGGCCGTCTCAGCACTGGTAATTGTATTGCTTGGCCCCTGTATGTCGTGAATAATCCCGACATGGCATGCGAGCATGTTGGGCAGATATTTCAACAGCCATAAAGGAGTTACCAGACCGAGACCATCGGTGCCCCATTTGCGAATGTCGAACTTGCCGTCTGTCGCGCTTGCCGCCACGGCGGGGGCCAGCTCGACCAGGTCGCAGCTTATCAAGCCGGCACCGATATTGATTGCCACACGCTCGGGGTCAACGTTGATATTCTCAGGATCGATACCTTTGGTGACAAGACCGGCGTGGATAAAAGCTTCGTTTGCCGCGATTACGGCCAGCTCGATATCCCTTGACATAAGCTTAATGGCTTTGCGATGGGTCTTCGGCACATAATCCCGGATTTTGTAATCGGGGACCTGGCCGGCCAATTTACAGCTAAAACCCACGGGATCAAATGCCGTAATTGTGTCTATCCCAACCCTGCCGGCACAAAGAGAAGCCCACGTGTCACCGGCGGTTAGTCCGAGAGGAGTGATTTGCCCAAAACCTGTTATTGCTACACGAGCGGAATCCATCAATTTTGCTCCGACTCTTTTCCGGCACCCGCAAGCACATCCCGCAGAAGTGACTTAAAAACCGATGTGTCGTCGCCAAATACGAAGTTCTCCTCCGGAAATTCTTTGCCCGCCAGATTCCGGTCTATATGGCTGAACATTAAATCGATCTCGGCGATTAGCTTTTCCGAACATGTGATACGACCGCTTGTGCTGGCCGCCTCATGAGCGATTGATTCGATTGTCGCTTCTAATTTGATAGTATCTCCCGGCTTTACGTAGTCGAAAAAGACGGCTTTTTTAATCTTTGCAAGGATCACTTTTTCCCGGAACTTCTTTGCCTCGCCGACAAGGATTCCCGCTGTCTGGGCCATCGCTTCAATACACAAGCTCTCCGGCATCACCGGAAAACCGGGAAAATGGTCGTGCAGATGCTCTTCGGCAAGCGTGACGTTCTTGAGCGTCACGGCACGTTTGCCGCTTTCGAACTCAATAAATTTATCTATCCAAATCCAACGCATTTATCGCCGGGGCTCTTTTCGCGGCGGATTGCGAATCAGCAGCCCCGCCTATATTAAAGTTAGCGGCAGATTGACTTTTAACCATCCTGCCGCTGAGACTATAAAGACGATTTTCGCTAAGATGATTAAGCCGCATTGAGCTTATTATCAACGAAGTTAATGATTGCATTGACGGTGAATAAGTCACCCATTTTGTTAATATCGGGATCTTTCTCGAATTCCGACAGGTCCGTATGAGGCATCTTTTCCCGTAGTTCGGTCAGACCCTTTTCGGTCAATTTGCCGTTATGGATAAATTCGGAATTGTTCATCAAATCTTCAGCGGGAAATAACTCTTCCCGGGGGATTTTGATTCCGAACGCTTTTTCCAGTCGAAACACAATGTCCAAAAAGTCAATGCTCTCAGCTCCCAAATCTCCCATCAAGGTCGCTTCAATCGTAACCTCATCGTCGTCAACTCCCAGCGCCTCGATAAGAACTTCCCGAACTTGCTGTTCAATTTCGTCGCGACTCATTGCCATATTTATTCTACCTCCAGTATTCTTAATTGCTTAACAATCCTTGTTAAATGACTTTGATTCTCGGTTATTTGCTTCTAAACGATGGAATTATCTTAGCAGTTCCCACCGTTTTTTTAAACTCTCAATGACATCGGCATCTACTGCGGCCATTGCCGAATCTTTATCAGCTAAATTAAAATGTTTCAAGGCGAACCGAGCCTCGACAATTAGATTGCCTTCCGATATACCGACGCCGGAGAAGCTGCTGACATTTTCTTCGATAGTCCTGGCTTTGACCGTATATTCTATCTGGGAACCTGGTGCCAGGAAACTCTTATACTTTACATTCCTTGCCTGTTCAAGCAATATCATGCTGTGAGCGAAATTTTCCGTCTGTCGCACCAGCCACGAAGCCGATTCGATCAGTCCTTCCAGCAGCAGCACGCCGGGCAGAACCGGGAACGTCGGAAAGTGGTCGGCCAGATATTCCTCAGACAGAGAAACGTTCTTGACCGCCTTTATTTGCTTGCCGGCTTCAAGCGAAACAACTTTATCAATCAGTATAAATCTCATAAATTAGCATTTACCCGGCGGTTTCGCCGCCGATTTCCACAAACTACAATATAAATTCCGCAATACGATACACAAGAAGTAATTGTTTTTCCAGCGTTTTTTCGCTTTATCTGCACTTTGTGCATAAATCAGTGAAAGTATATAGCAGGAGTATCTGGATTTTATCCCGGTTTTTTGTTATAATAAACAATTGGGTAGTTTAGTGGAATGCCATTATATCATCGGCGTCGGGGGCGTACAAGAGAGTTTCAGGAAGCTGTTAATGTATATCAGGTTTTTGATATCAATATTTGTTCTGTTGGTGAGTCAGACAAGCGTTTTATGGGCTGAGCCTTTAAAAATCATTATCGTAACCGGCAACGCCGGATCGGAACGCGGCTACACTGAATTCCTGCAGGAAATATACAGGGGAAATGTCGAAGTTAATATTGACGCCGACAGATATAACGAAAAACTCAGCGACAAGAAGAAACTCGAGCTCGAAGCCGCCGACCTGGTTATTGTCTCACGGGACCTACCCAGCAAAGATTATAATGCCGATTCTGAATTCTGGAGCGGATTGGGCGTGCCTATCCTCAATCATAATATCAAGCTTGCCCGAAGCGATGCGAATAAATACTGGGATTGGCTGGCCGGCAGCGACATAAGTACAAGCGCTTTTACACATCTGGCCGTCGCCTATGCCGGCGATGAGATATTCGCAGGCGTCGATACATCTTCCGGCTCCGTGGAAATATTCACCGAGGGCAAAGAAATCGACCACTCGAACCAGGCATCCGCAGGCAGCGGCACAGTCGTAGCCACGATCAACGGCAGCGTAGTAATCGCCCGCTGGCTCGGCAATGAGACGCTTTATTATGATAATTCTTATTACGCCCCCGGCGCCGCTCGCGTATTCTTTGCGCTGCCGAAAAATACATACGAGTTCTTCGATGACGCTACTGAGAATGCAAAGTTGATGCTGGAAAACGCTGTGCTTTCGCTGTTGCCTATAGACCGGCCGACTGGCGATATCGACTACGACGGCGATGTCGACTTCCATGATTACGCTATTTTCGCCAGATGCTGGAGGAATTCCGGAATCACAGAAAATTCTCCCTGCATTCAGGCCGACCTTACTGGCGATATGAATATAGATACGGACGATTTGGTGTTATTTGCCGATTCATGGCTCGACGGTATTGATACAACTGTCCCCGAGCCGAACGTTATGATCTGGCAAGTCGAACCAGTGACGAGATCGACATCCTCGATATACACCGAAGCAACCATCGCCACCGATACTCAAAACGGCATCGAGTATTACTTCCAGTGCATATCAGGCAACGGGCCGGACAGCGGCTGGCAGTACAGCAATGTTTTCGAACCGAACGGCCTGGCCATGGGCACGGAATATACCTATAGAGCGAAGGCCCGCGATACTTCAGGCAATCTCAATGAGACCGACTGGTCAATCCCCGTGATAGCCAGAACATTCAAAATATTCTATGAAATTGCCGATGCCTCGGCAGCAGTGGCCCTAGCGCCGGGCCTTTTTGTCGTAGCCGACGATGAGACTAATAAACTCAGAATGTATGATGTTAATAATCCGGGCTCTGCTGCGATTGCCGACGCAAAAATCGGAGATTATTTGAATATCGATCCCTGCCACCCTGAGATCGACATCGAAGGTGCAACATGGTTTAACGGCAGAATTTTCTGGATAACATCGCACGGTAGAAACAAGGACGGCAAATACTGGTACAGCCGCAATCAGTTCTTTGCAACGACCGTCACTTTGGAAAGCAATGAGCTAAATGTCACGGTAGACGGCAATTATACGAATCTGTTAGATGACTTAATCGCATACGATTCGATTTACAATCTGGGTCTTGCCGATGCAATCGGAGTAGTTGACGGCCACGTCGACACGAACAATATTCCAGACCTTGCCCCGAAAGATCAGGGATTGAACATCGAAGGGCTCTGCGCCGCCGCCGACGGCAGCTCCTTGCTCATCGGCTTTAGAAATCCAAGGCCCAAGCCTGAAGATAAAAAGCTGGGACTTATCCTCCGGCTAAACAATCCTGAAGCTGTGGTCCTAAGCGGCGCGGCCCCTGACTTTGCTCCGCCGCTGGCGGTGGATCTGGACGGCTTCGGAATACGTAGTATCGAATACTCGCACGCGCTCGGCCAATACCTGATCATGGCCGGCTCACAAAAATCCGGCTCAGATAAACCGCTGCAAACACTCTATAAATACCATATAGCAACGGGACTGCTGACCAAACTGGCGGATTTTCCATTTATCACGCCCGAAGCGATGTTCCAGTTCCCGGGCAGCAATGATATTCACCTGCTCAGCGACGATGGGACATTGTTAGTAGATACTCCCGACGGCTCCATCGAGAACAAGTACCTACCCAAAGAACAAAGAACCTTCCGCGCCCACCAGATAACACCATAACATTGCCTTGGTTTTTCAACCCCCAGATAAATCTGGGGGCTAAATAAAATTGGCTTTGTTTGGCTTTGAATTGGCTTTGTTTTTTCGCCGTCCCAAAGCGTAAAATTCTTCATAATCACCTTTCATAGAGATACTTATGCTCATTTTGCCCATTTCGAAATTGGCTTTGTTTTTTCAAATTAAGCTCAATTTTTCGTCGTTTTCTACTCTTTTTCACCTGTTTTTTTCATTATTTCGCCTTTTTCCCTTCGAAAATTGGCTTTGTTTTTTCAAATTAACCGCAGAGTTCGCAAAGACCGCAGAGAAGTAAGATAATACATTGTTATTTAAAAGCTCCGCGAACTCGGCGTTCTCGGCGGTAAAACATAAATT
>Ga0210003_1004667_pt1 | contig 10744 bp, 5 predicted proteins | sample LantaG_FD_182804 | JGI IMG/M metagenome (GOLD analysis project Ga0210003, IMG submission 182804) | Deep subsurface microbial communities from Baltic Sea to uncover new lineages of life (NeLLi) - Landsort_02402 metaG (SPAdes) (version 2) | ecosystem: Environmental > Aquatic > Marine > Oceanic >...
AACATACTATACTGAATCGTCGTATCAAAGTTTCTGTTGCAGTAGTAATAATTTTGACGTGCTTCATTGTTCTGAAATTCACGCATGGGTCCCGGCTTTTTAAAAAATATGTATGCAATCCTATTCCGAAATCCGTGAGGAATATTAAGACACATGGAAAGGGTTGGCCTTCATGGGATATCTTTGGCTACAAGTACGTTATGCACTTCGAGATTGGTAAGGCTGATTTACCACTTATCCTCAGTTCAAAGCAATTTAAGGAGGTAGAATGGTTCAAATATGAAAATGGCTCACTTACATGGGGAGATACTCCTCCATGGGAAAAAAATAATGAAGGTTGGTCCTCGGTAGCGCCAAAATCCCATTGGGAGGCAGAAAGCCTGGGTTTGTATCCACAATATAAGGGACAATCGGGACCTGCATGGTTTAAACCTAACGATTGGGGTAACCCCAAGGTATATGTCTTCAAGGAGAGAAACATCAGCTATCAGCAACAGATACAGATTTTGATATACAATGAGGGACTTGCGGAGGCCTATCTTGTTGAGTACTTTGAGGGACACTGGTAGCTAAATTTTCCGCATCTTATGGAACCGGAAAGTCTGGGGTGTAGAGCTGGGGGCATTATACATATCTTCAGGCCGGAGTAGGGCCTTTCGAAATCGTTTGAGGAGGCGCTTGCAAACAATTCTTGGTGCAGGTATAATCCGGCATGATATTGGTCCATTATTAGGTTAATTTCTGGAGGTATTTTATGGATCGTCGTGATTTTCTTAAAGCTGGCGTAGCTTCGGTGACACTTTCGGGTCTCGGCGCATACGCCGGGGAATCTACCCAGCAAAAACCCAGACGCGTCGGAATAATCGGCACTGGCTGGTACGGCAAGAGCGCACACTTCCGTTTGCTTCAGATCGAACCGGTCGAAGTTGTCGCTCTGTGCGACGTGGATAAGAACATGGTGGCTGAAGCGGCCGAGATGATCGCCGCCCGGCAGGTCTCGAAAAATACGCCCCGAACCTACGGCGACTACCGCGAGATGCTAAAGCGGGAAAAGCTCGATATTGTTCATATCGCGACGCCCGACCACTGGCATGCTCTGGCGATGATTGCCGCTGTCAAGGCGGGGGCCGACGTTTACGTCGAGAAGCCCATCAGCGTGGATGTCGTCGAGGGCCAGGCGATGCTTGCCGCGGCACGAAAGTACAAGCGTGTCGTACAGGTGAATATGCAGCGGCGAAGTACGCCTCACCTGATCGAAGCCCGCGAGAATATCATCAAAGCCGGCAAGCTCGGCAAAATCGGTCACGTCGAGATTTGCTGCTATTACCCCATGCGCGCCCGGGGCAATCCGCCCGATACGGCTCCGCCCGAAAATCTCGATTACGACATGTGGACGGGACCGGCCCCGATGCGGCCTTATTGTTCGTGGAAGCACCCGCGGGGCTGGCGGGCTTTCATGGAATACAGCAACGGTATCATCGGTGACATGGGCGTGCATATGCTCGATATGGTTCGCTGGTTGGTCGATCTGGGCTGGCCGAAGACCATCAGCTCGTCCGGCGGTATACTGATGGACAAGGAAAGCAGGTCCAACATCAGCGATACCCTGGTAGCCACGTTTGATTTCGGCAAGCTGCCGGTGGTCTGGACGCATCGCACCTGGGGCAATCCGGTCGATCGGGAATATCCGTGGGCGGGTTTCATCTACGGCGACAAAGGAACGCTCAAGGCCGACGTCCACAAGTACGATTTTATTCCGCGCGGCAGAGATGGCGAAAAGGCCCACGGCGATGCGCTCTACGAGTACGAGAAATACCCAGAGGACAAGACCGAGAAGGACCTGGAACGCCACGTGGCCGCACCCATGCGGCGGCACTGGCGGAACTTTCTCGATGCGATTGATTCCCGCGGCAGGCCCGTATGCGATATCGAAGAAGGTTATATCACCGCTGCATCATGCATCCTGGCCAATATCTCGTGCAAGCTCGGCAGGAGCCTGGCCTGGGACCACGAAAAGGGACGGGTCATAGACGATGACGAAGCAAATAGTCTTTTGAGCCGGCCGTATCGTCAGCCGTGGGTCCATCCCGATCCGCGAACCGTCTGAATTCGGCCGGATATAACATAAGAGCGAGACATAAGTGTGAAGGTTCAATGCGAATTATGTCCGAAGTTGTGCCTGATTGAGCCCGGCCAGAGCGGCGAATGCCGGGTGCGAATCAATATCGACGGCGTGCTGCGAACCGTCGTCTACGGGTATCCCTGCTCCATTCATATCGATCCGGTCGAGAAGAAGCCGCTCTTTCATTTCCTGCCGGGCAGCAGCATTCTTTCGATAGCGACTGTCGGCTGCAACCTCCACTGCAAAAACTGCCAGAACTGGGAGATTTCGCAGGCGAATCCCGAGGACGGAACGGTCCCGGCGTATAATTGCCCGCCGGAAAGACTCATCGCCGAAGCGAATAAATATCAGTGCCCGTCTATCGCCTATACATACACTGATCCGATTGTCTATTACGAGTACACGTATGATAGCGCGAAGCTGGCGCATGAAGCCGGGATGCGGAACGTTCTCGTTACAGCCGGGTACGTGAACGAGCAGCCGTGGAAGAAACTTCTCCAGCATGTCGACGCGGCGAATATCGATTTGAAAGCGATGACCGAGGATTTCTATCGCCAGGTTTGCTCGGCGACGTTGAAGCCGGTCCAGAACGCCCTGATTCTGGCCAGGGCGAGCGAAATACTGGTTGAAGTAACGAACCTTGTGATTCCCACGCTGAATGACGAACCCGAGCAGTTGCGCGAGCTTGCGAGCTGGATTAAAATGAATCTGGGCGCCGATACGCCGCTGCACTTTTCCGGATTTTATCCCCGCTACCAAATGCGTAATTTGCCGGCGACCTCGCTGAGAACACTGGAGAAAGCCCGCAAGATTGCGATGGACGAAGGGCTGAATTACGTATATATCGGTAACGTTGCCAGCAAGGAAGGGCAGAATACATATTGCCCGGCCTGTAAGAACCTGCTGATCGAACGCAGCGGCTATACGATTCTGAAGAACCGGCTCAGACAGGGCCGATGTCCCGATTGCGGTAAAGAAATATATGGAGTCTGGAGATGACACGCAGGAAATTTGTTCGAAAACTCGCGGGAGCAGGATTAACAATTGTCGCAGGAGCATCATGGTTTTTAAAGAAAGCTGCGCCCCGTAAATTCATACGGGCTGTTGGATTCAAAAAATATCATGGTTCGGTAAGACCTTTGGGTGATATTTCAAAACAAGGTAAATGGAGCGGTTGATATGGATAAGCATTTATTTAAACTACCGGCACTATGCGTTTGTGTGCTCGGTCTTCTTCTTGTAAGCGTTTGTAAAAAAGAAACTCCCGCTCCATCGAACGGGGCGGCTACGGTATCATCGGAAAAGCCCGCCGAGCCTGTAAAAGTCGTTCTGCGTTCGTCGCTGGCCGGCAGTTGGTATTCCAGCGATCCTGAAGAACTTAAAGAGCAGTTCGCGAGTTTCTTCGAAAAAGCCGAACCTGAAACGATAGAAAATGTCATCGCCCTGATTCTGCCTCATGCGGGTTATCAATGGTCCGGGCAAACCGCCGCCTTCGGACTCAAAACGATTGGGAAAACTTACAAGAGAATTGTCATTATCGGACCGAGCCATCGTACTGCAATGGAAGAAATCATCAGTGTTCCAAGAGCGACACATTTTGAAACACCTCTGGGACAGATACCGCTGGATACGGAATTCATGGACAAGCTTCTAAAGTTTCCGATGGTTCAAAACGTGCCGCATGCGCATCAATCGGAAAACAGTATCGAGATGGAGTTGCCGATATTGCAATACTGTCAGGAAGATTTCAAACTCGTGCCGATTGTCGCCGGACAATGCTCGCTTGATGTTGTTGAAAAGGCCGGGACCATTCTAAAAAGCCTGGTGGACGAGGACACTCTTGTTATCGCAAGCTCGGACTTTGTGCATTACGGTTCGGATTATGGCTATGTCCCGTTCACGGAAAACATTCCCGAGCAAATAAAGAAAGTAGATATGGGAGCTTATCAGTACATCGCCAACCTGGATGCGAAAGGCTTTATGGAATACAAGCGAAAGACAGGTGCGACAATTTGCGGGTCTGTACCAATATCGATTCTGCTTTCCATGATGAGCGAACCATCAAAGGCACATTTAATAAAATATGAAGCTTCCGGAGAATTGACCGGCGATTTTTCCAATTCCGTCAGTTATATGTCTATTGCCTTTTCAGGGGCATGGGTAAAACCTGCCGAGATTGAGCCGAAGACGAATAATTCGGAATTGACCGAGGAGGACAAGAAGCAACTTTTATCGCTGGCCCGCAAAACTATGGTTTACGCCCTGCAGAATCGTCGCGTTCCGGAGGCGTCCGATCTTGGGATTGAAATCAGCGATGCGATGCTGCCTGCCCGGGCGGCGTTCGTGACATTGAAGAAAAATTCGCAGCTTCGCGGCTGTATCGGCGATATTTTCCCACAGCGGCCTTTGTATAAGTCGGTCATAACAAACGCGATTCACGCCTGCGTGAACGACAGGCGTTTTTCGCAGGTATCGCAGGATGAACTAAAAGACATCACAATTGAAATCTCCGCGCTAACAGCTCTTGCGCCAATTAAATCGCCGGATGAAATACGCATAGGCATCGACGGCGTCGTTCTAAATAAAGACGGTCACTCCGCCGTTTTTCTGCCGCAGGTCGCGCCCGAGCAGGGCTGGGATGTCGAGCAGATGCTCACGCAATTATCCCGGAAAGCCGGATTGGCCGCCGATGGATGGAAAGAAGGCGCGAGCTTTCTGGTCTTTCAGGCGGAAGTTTTTGGTGAGAATGAGAAATGAGATTCGCCCGAGGCTTGCTGATATTCAGTTACGGCCTGTTTTCCATCGCCGCCCAGACTTTGCTTTTCCGCGAGTTCGTCACCACCTTCGAAGGCAATGATATCAGCGTCGGAATCTTTTTCGGCTCCTGGTTTTTATGGGTCGGCTTAGGAGCGTTGCTCGTTCGCAAAGCGGAAACTCTTGCCGAAAAGCTGCTCGGAAGAATTGAATTTCTGTTTCTGGTTTACCTGCCGGCTTTTGTGCTTCAGACGATATTGATCATTCAGGCGCGTCAGCTTGCAGGCATAGAATCATACGCCCTCTGGTCCATTCGGGACATTCTTCTCGTATCGATAATCGTCAATGCCCCGATAAGCCTCGTCACGGGGATGCTGTTTCCGATTGTCTGCCGCTGGGTCGGGTCCGGCCCGATTCAGCAGGGCGGGAGATTCCCCGTCTCGCACGTGTACATGATCGAGGCGGCGGGAAGTTTCGCCGGCGGCATCGGGGTGACTATTATGCTGGGTTTCAGTATAAGCCCGGCGAGGATTTTCTTTTTGCTCGCTTTCATTTTGTCATTGTCGGTATTTCTCGTTCGGCTTGCCGGGCTTTTTATCCCGGACCCGCGAAGGGCCGCCAAACTCTCAGGCCAGCTGCTTGCCTGTGCGTTATCTTTTTTAGTGCCCCTTGTTGTTTGTCTTTGCTTTGTCCTGGGATTTGATGAATCCTTAATGAGTCGTATGCGGGTTATTAAATGGACGAAGCTGCTGCCAAAGAATGCTCTCGAAGGTTCGTTCCAGACCGCCCAGGCCGAGTATCTATACGGCTCTTACCAGGGCCAGTGGATTGCGGTTCGCGAAGGCAGCGTGGCGGAGGCGTTGCCCGACGAGAGTGCCGCTGGACGAATCGCAGCGATCGCCCTGTGCCAGAAGCCCGATGCGAGGAAAGTACTGGTAATCGGTTCGGGACTCGGCCTTTGCAGCGGACTTCTGCAACTGCCGCAGATTGAAAAAGTCACCTGGACACATTGCGACAGCGAGTATGTCCAGAAGGTCAATGAATTCATACCGCCGGAGCTTAAAATCACCGACAAGCGTTTCGAACCACTTGCCGCCGACGTGCGCTCTCTGCTGGGTAACAAGCATGAATCATTTGACATCGTCATCCTCAATCTGCCCGACGCGACCAGTTCAGTTCTCAACCGTTATTATACGCTCGAATTCTATCACCAAATCAAAGAGTCTTTGGTGCCGAATGGCGTTCTGGCGGTTCGAACAGCAGGGGGCGAGAACATTATGGGCACCGAGCTTGTCAATCTCGGCGCCTCGACGAAGCAAACGCTTGAGAAGGTTTTCTCGCAGCTTGTTCTGGCGCCCGGCGAAGACACATGGTTTATTGCATCCGATTCCGAAAGTATCACAGGTGAGCCCGGCATTCTGCGGGACCGTTTCGCTTCGATAAATGACGCAGAGAGTCTTTTTGCACCTGAGGGTTTGCTTTCGGTTTATCTGCCGGATCGTGCAGAAGCAGCGATAAAGAATTATTCAAATGCGGACCTGCCGGAGCAGTTTCTGGTAAATCGTGATTCGAGACCTCTGACACATCTGTACAGCTTGCTACTCGCAGCCAAGCAATCAGGGGCGCCGGCGGCACGACTTATCAAGCACCTGGTTCTTGCCGGTCCATTGGCTTTTCTTATCCCCATACTGGTCATTGTTGTATTAAGGATTATTTATATTCTAAAATCGACCGGACAGGACAAAGCCGCAAGCTTCGACAGCAGCTTCCTGATTTTCTCGGCAGGAGCGGTCGGAATCGGGACAGTGATTGTTCTAATGTATCTTTACCAAACCCGCTTCGGCTCGCTGTATTTTTACATCGGGATAGTTTCATCTCTGTTTATGGCGGGACTGACTGCCGGAGCGGCTTCGGTGCGACGCTTTTTGGCAGAAGAGAAAAATCATCGCGGCGAAAGACTATTGCTGCTCGTGATATTTGTACATTCACTCTTGCTCTGTACGATCGCTTTTTGGCCGGGCGAGCAGTGGACACACGTGACATTTGCGATTGCGTTCGTCCTGTGCGGTCTCTGTACCGGCTGTTACTTTCCGATAGCCGCCGGACAATTAGCCGGTTCCGGCTTCGAGACAGGCCGTGCGGGCGGCATGCTCGAAACCGCCGACCATATCGGGGCGGCAGCAGGGGGGGCGGTGACAAGCCTTGCCCTGGTTCCCGTCCTCGGGGCTAAAATGGCGCTGCTGGTATCTTTGATGCTCATTCTGGCGAATATACCGCCGGCGGTGCTGAAGATTACCAGGCCGGAGAAGGCGTGGTTTTCGGACACAACAGTTTTGAGGTTTCACAGCCTCGGCTACATCTTATTCGGCATCGGGGCATCAGTCGTTTTGTGCTCCAACCTGCTGACTTATGCCGGAGCACATCTCAGACCGTCGCTGCCGCAATCTTCGGTCCAGGCGCTTGCGGGCGAATTTCGCACAGAGCAGCAATCCGCCGCCCTGCTCGACGGCTCTCGTAAAATCGAATATTTCAGAGTCCTGGACGCCAACGATCGACCCGCCGGATACATCTTCAGTTCGGAAGACGTGGCGCCCGAAGTTCGCGGTTTCGGCGGGAAGATAAATCTTGCCGTCCACGTGGACGACCACGACGGGAGCCTCCTCGGCTTTCACATGATACGTTCGAACGAAACTCCGGCGTATCTTGAGCTTCTCAGCCAGTGGTGCGATTCTCTAATCGGCCGCAATCTCTTTCAGTCTGAGCCTTTCGCCGATATTCACGGCGTAACCGGAGCGACCGTCAGCTCCGAAGCCATTATCTCGGCGCTGCAGGCATCAGGACAAAGATTCGCCGCAGAAGTCCTCGGCAGGCCGGTCGAACCGCTCGCCGAACAACGAGCGCATCGGGCAAAATATCTGCCGGACATTCACGCAATATATCTGATTGGCGCTTTCGCCCTTGCCTTAATCGTAACATATTTTGGCGGTTTTTGGAGCCGGCTGGTCGTTCTATGCCTGAGCTTCGGCGTCGGGGGACTATGGCTTAATGCACAATACTCCAGCGAACAAATTGTCACCATACTATCCTGGCAAACACCTGTGATAGCAGTAACAGGGGCGTTTTTATTCATTGCAGGAATACCGCTTCTTGTCGTTATCTTCGGCAATCTTTACTGCGGCTACATTTGTCCCTTCGGGGCGGCACAGGAACTTATCGGCTACGTCCTGCCCGGAAGATTCAGGCCGCCAATCTCAAACGAATCGATGCGAAAGGCAAGATTTGTAAAATACGTCATTCTCCTGATTGTGGTTATCGTGTTCTTCGCCTCAAGAGACCGCACAGCGTTGGTGGCCGACCCGCTCATTTCGGTATTCGGCCGGCAGTTTACAGCTCACGATTTCAGATCGGCATTACTTTTTATCGTCGCAGCGGCCTTGCTCGGCTCGCTTTTCTGGCCTCGTTTCTGGTGCCGGTATTTGTGTCCCGCCGGGGCCTTTCTGTCGCTTCTTAATCATGTTGCAATACTCAAACGATACCTGCCGGCGAAGAAATTCGGCAGATGCCAATTCGGTCTTACCGGCAGGGACAACGCCGATTGCATACAATGTGACAAGTGCCGGTTCGAAAAGTTCGACAGCACGGCAACAAAAAGACGAGAATCCGTTGGGGCATTTGCCGCCTGCGTGCTTATAGTAGCGTTATTCATTTCGACTGTTTCGGCAGACAGATTCCTAAAGGTGGTTCCCGCCGGGGCCGATGCGGTTGCCATCTCGACATCGGGCGGCCAGTCAAGAGACATCGACGTGCAGCGAGTTCGCACAATGATCCGTGAGAAAAAACTCTCTGACAAAGAGGCCGAGTTCTACAAGAAGGTCGAGTGAATGTTGATCAACTCTACTTCCAGACAGAATTAAGATCGTAAATCTCCAGAGATTGAACTTCGGTATTTCTGCCCTTCGTGAAGATTTCGAGCGACTTCGAATTGTCGGCGAGAATCACGCCTATCGGCATGTAAACTCTGCCGTCGTTGGCGAATATCTCTATGGACGTGCGATCCACCAGCAGTTCAAGCCGGATTTTACCGTCCACCGGCTTCAAAGGAGCCGTCTTATTCTGGCAGGAGAGCTGCTGTTTTTGGACATCGTATACAACCGGAATGTCCCGGATAACAAAACCAGTCTGTCGGACGTCACCGACCTTCAGTTCGGCACGAATATGAAACACCTCACCTGAAATACCGGAAAGCAGATTCTCTGCCGGTTTCAGAATTTCGTTCTTCCACCGCCATTGCTTCTTATGGAGTTTTTCGATTTCGCGAACAGGTTCGGCGAACATGCGAGGTCCTTCTTCGGTCGTCCGCAGAGTTAATGTCACCGGAAACAGCATCATCTGATTAAACGGCATGCCGGGCGTTGCTACCCGGCCCCAGGCTATCTGGATTCGCCTGCCGTCATCGACGGGAATATTGCTGAACGTCTGGGAAGCATAGAAGCAGTTGCCGTGCTGGAAGGCTATCGGGCCTGCTTCACTTACGAATTGCCTGCCGTCGAAATTGCCAATTAAATACTCCCCGCTGCCGCCGTATAATATCCATTTCTCATTATTTCGGTCACCATCAACCGGCAGCGCGAAAAGTTCAGGGCACTCATGAAAGCACTTAATCCTGCTCTGCAATTCCCACGATTTCAAATCTTTGGATGTGAGAAATCCCATCGTTTTATCATCCAGGTACAGCGCCATTACCCATTGACTCGTCGGCTCGTGCCAGATGACTTTGGGATCGCGATTGCCGCCGTTGATATGGCCCACAACCGGATTATGCTCATACACTTTCAAGGTTCTACCGCGATCGTTACTATAGGCGATCGACTGGGTGAAGGGCTGGTCTTTGGACATCGGGTTCGTCCCGCCGGCGGAAGTGTAGATGCATACGATAACTTTTTCGTCACCGGTTTGGAAACCTGCGGTATTGTTTACATCGACTACTGCCGAGCCGGAAAAAATCGTGCCCAGCCGGTCGGGATGAATTGCGTCACCAAGCTCTCTCCAGTGGATCATATCTTCGCTTACGGCATGTCCCCATGTCATATTACCCCAGCTCCAACCGTAGGGATTGTGCTGATAGAAGAGGTGATATTCCCCGTCATAATAGACCAACCCATTAGAATCATTGTTCCAGCCGCGTTTAGACGTGAAATGAAACTGCGGGCGTAATTTTTCCCGGTAGATATTTTCTTCGCCGATGTAGGTGTCTGCCTGGTAAACCGAGTCGAATCCTTTAGTTCGGCCCGGTTCATATCTGTCTATGCGAAGCAGGGCCTTTTTGCCTGCAAAGCCGCTGACGTCCAGAAACACCCAGAAGTCGGGCTCGCCGGCTGCCAGTTCGATCTCAAATTCCCGTACGATTTTATCATCGACGATCAAATGAATAAGGTGTTTCTTTGCTCCGTTTTTGACCGGGAAATTAAGGTATTTCTTTTCCAGCAGAAACTCACGGGTCTTGTCCGTCAGCACTTCGATCTTATTATCGCTTTGGATTATATGGTCCACGTTTATATGTCCCCAGCCCCCGGTTTGCTTATCGATAATCTGTATTTGAGCTTTTCGGCCGAGCAGTTCCGAGACATCCCAGCCGGACCAGTTTAACTCTTCCGAGCCACCCGGCTTGTCGTTTGGGCCTGTGGCGGTGCGCGCGACTTTACCTTCCACAAGCAGATTGATGCAGGTCTTGCCGGGATATTTTCCGCCGCCGATAAGGAAATCGAAGTATTTGCGTTTGATCCCGAATGCCGGAGAAGTTAGCGTGCCCGTAGTGTTGTCACCCTTGTAGTACGTATTGACCAGCCCCTTGCCTTCGAAGCCAGTCAC
>Ga0210003_1004668_pt1 | contig 10744 bp, 9 predicted proteins | sample LantaG_FD_182804 | JGI IMG/M metagenome (GOLD analysis project Ga0210003, IMG submission 182804) | Deep subsurface microbial communities from Baltic Sea to uncover new lineages of life (NeLLi) - Landsort_02402 metaG (SPAdes) (version 2) | ecosystem: Environmental > Aquatic > Marine > Oceanic >...
TTATCGTTACTCTGGGTAATGTCCCCACTCAACATCTTTTAGAAACCACTCAGGGAATCACTAAAATTCGAGGCCAGTGGTTTGATTGGTTAGGAGGAATAAAGATATTTCCTATGTTTCATCCCAGTTATTTATTAAGAAACGAAGCAACTTTCCCGGGCAGCCCCAAAGAACTAACCTGGAAGGATATAAAAACTCTCAAAAAAGCTATTGATGAACTTTAGAAATATTATTTAATGATCTCTTAACAGTTATCCATTTACTAAATTTATTATTTCATCAAAATTTAAACAACTTAATTCTGATTTATCTACTGTCCTTCCTAATTTACGAAAATCATATTCAACATTTTTGACTCAATTTTTACTTATGAATCAGCCTGTCGATCATGGCTGCAACCATCAGCAAATCTGAAAAGATTTCATCTTCTATCTTGGTTTTTATTGTGTATAACCGACCGAAACCTTGGATTAAACCTGTTAACTTGATACCTCCGCGCTCAATAATACCTTTTAAATTATTCTCAAATTTCGGATCCTTATAAAGAGCAACATCAAAACCTTTCATAGCTAAGTGTCTGGCGAAAATACATCCACTATTTTCGGCACCTAATATTGCAATTTTTTTAATCATTTACGCATCTCTCTATTTAGATTATTTACCACTATGTTCATAGCGGGCTATTTTCTTCTCGTCCAGCTCAACACCAAGGCCGGGTCTGTCACTTACCTTAATTACACCATTCTCAATATGAAGACTTCCCTCTTTTAAAATATCATCCTTTATTCGAAGCGTTGACATTAGAGCAGCTGAAAAGGGAATAACGTTGGGAAGTGAGACGGCAAATTGCAGACTTGCCGCTACGCTGCCACCGGTTTCGACCATGCTGTTAATATATATAGGAATATTGGCAGCTTCCATTATTGCAGCAATCTTTTTGGCTTTATAAAAACCTTCACTTTTTTGAAGCTTAACGCTAACAATATCAACCGCATTTCGCTTAGCTAAAATCATTGCATCAAAAATTGAATAAAGGCTTTCATCAGCTGAAATAGGTACATTAACCGCTTCCCGAACCCGTGCAAGTCCATCAATATCCCAGGAGGGAACTGGTTGTTCAACCCAAGCAACATTATAAGCTTCCATTTTGTGAATACACTGAATGGCAATCTGGGAAGTCCATCCTTGATTGGCATCAGGAATGATAATCACTTTGTCGCCCACAGCTTTTCGCACTGCGGCAACCCGTTCGACTTCAACATCAGGATCATTATACCCCACTTTGATCATCAGCGAGCAGAATCCGCGCTTCACTGCATCTTTTGCTTCTCTTGCATTAGTTTCCGCATCCGGTCCCATCAGCGGCCATAAAAGAGGAAATTCTTTTCTAAAGCAACCACCTAATAGTTTGTAAATCGGCACATTAAGATGTTTGCCCAAGATATCGTAAAGTGCAATACCAATAGCTGCTTTTGCAAATGAGTTGCCCTTTACAGTTTTGTCCATACGTTGATGAATTAAACCGATATTAAACGGGTCCATACCTTTAATTGCAGGAAATAAATAGTTTTTTAAAATGCTAAAAACGGATTCGGGGCTCTCGTCTGAAAAAATCGGACAGGGAGAAGTATCACCAATACCATATAATCCATTGTTAGTATGAAGCTTTATCACAACGGAAGTAGCTTCAGTTTGAGTTCCGAATGACAGGGTATAGGGAATAATCGTCGGAATACTAATGAGTATAATTTCTATCTCTGTTATTTTCATATTTTTCTCCATCGTTTTTATATATCATTTTTTTATATTCGCCAAATAGGGGGGGGCAAGTATAGTTATCCATTTACTAAATTTATCATTTCGTCAGAATTTAAACCACTTAATCCTAATTTGTCTACCGTTCTTCCTGATTCCCAAAAATCCATATTTAACATTGTTGAACCAATTTTTATAATAGAATCTATATTAGGTGTAGAAATACCTAATTGATGTCCTATTGATGCGATCGGAACTAAACTCATTGGAATGTCTTCAGTTAAATATCTAATATTTATTGCAGTCGGAGCTTTTACTCCTTTATATGCTGTGTTATTTTGAATAGCTTGATATAATGAATCAGCTTTAACCCCATAAGATTCTTTTAGAAACTCTATTGCAGATTGTACTTTTACTTTAAGGGCTTTTGCAACTTCTAATCTTTCTCTATCAATATTCTCTAAAACAGTAGCGACTACGGGAGTTATTCCTTCATGATAATAATCAAACTTTTCTCCCGATTCAATCCTTGCACTATTTAAAATAGTTGGTGCCGGATGAAAAATTGCTCCAATATTATTTAGGCTAGTCTCTAATACATTTATTGCTGGAACAAATTGGGGATAAGCTTTATTTAATACTTTTAAAAGTCTCTCTATTTTTTTTGCTGGAAATGAAGCGATAGAAAGTGATTTTTTTACACCATAAATTACTACTTTTGTAGAACTAATTTTTCTGCAAGCATAAATCAAAGTCTGTGCTTCTCCTATAATGGGTTTATTTTTTATTTTTTCTTGTATTAATATTTTACTGAACTCAAGTGCTCCTCCGGTTCTACCTGGATTCAATACCACTATTTGATTATCCTTTAAATAAGGCGCACAATCTCTGGCTATTTTTGCATGGGCATTAGCAGGAGTAACAATCATAATAAGCTCAGCGCCGTCAAGAGCTAGTCCGATATTATTAGTTATCTTGTTTAAAACAGCAAATCCTTCTTCTACTCCTTCTAATTCTATTCCTCTTTTTGAGATGATTGGTTCCAATTCTCCTACAAATATGCTATACAAATTAATCTTATGCCCTGTTAAAGCTAAGTGTGAAGCAATTGCCAGACCGCCATTACCTGCACCAATTACTGTTATTTTCATGCAATTATTTCTCCCTTCTTTTTCCTCTTATTTTTAAGTATCATAAGTGCAACAACGGTTCCCATTCCGGCAAAACCCAGCAAATCGCTTGTAAAATTAGGTATAATCAGGCACAACGAAGACAAGGCTAAAATTATACGTGTTTGAATATTTATATTTTCTATAATAAAATACCCTTCTAAACTTCCTGCAAAACTTAATATTCCTAATAAAGAAGTAATTAAAATCCAAAAAACTTCTCCAATAGATGTATCGATTAATAACAACGAGGGAGATAAGGCAAATATATAAGGCATTATAAAAGCAGCTAATGCAAGTTTGAATGCTGTAAATCCTGTTTTTATATTATCTGCTTTAGCAATCGATGCTGCTAGATAAGCGCTTAAAGCAACTGGAGGAGTAATAGCAGCAAAAACACCAAAATAAAATATAAAAAGATGTGCTGCAATAGGGATAACTCCCATTTTTGTTAATGCGGGAGCTACCAAAGTTGCTAAAATTACATATAGAGCAGTGGTTGGCATTCCCATTCCAAATATTATACAGGCAATCATAGTTAAAAATAAGCCCAAAATAAGGTTTCCGGAAGATAAATTAACAATTAAACCAGCAAATTTCAAACCCAAGCCAGTTAAGGTGACGACTCCCACTATAATACCCGCTGTAGCACAAGCAGCTATTATGCTTAACGCATTAGTTGCGCCTTTTTCAAACGCCACAAGCAATTTTTTTGGTGTTAATCTTGTATCTTTACTAATCATACTTACTATAAAAGTTACTATAATCGCGTAAAAAGAAGCTTTTATAGGACTATATCCTGCAAGCAAAAAATAGATGATAGCTATAGGCGAAAATATTAAATGTCCACCCTTTTTCAATGTTGGGATTAATTTGGGTAATTTTTCTTTAGCTATACCAGTTAGTCCTAATTTACCTGCTCTAAAATCTACCATAATTCCCACTGCAAGAAAGTATAATAATGCCGGAAGTGCGGCATAAAGTATTAATTTACCATAAGAAATTCCAAGCATTTCCGCCATGATAAAGGCAGCAGCCCCCATAACCGGAGGAGCAATCTGTCCACCTGCAGAAGCAGCTGCTTCGACTCCACCTGCAAACTCAGGAGGATATCCTACACTTTTCATTAAAGGTATGGTAAAAGTTCCTGTTCCAATAACATTAGCCAAAGAGCTCCCTGAAATCATTCCCATTAGACCACTAGATAAAACCGCAGCTTTAGCTGGCCCTCCTCGAGATTTACCGGTTAAGGCAAAAGCAAAATCTATAAAAAAGCGAGAACCTCCTGTTGCTTCCAATAAAGCCCCGAATAAAACAAAAGTAAACACAAAAGTGGAGGATACATATATAGCTACTCCGTATAATCCTTGGTCTGTTAAATACATATGTTCAATAATTCTTTTTAACTTATAACCTTTATGGGCTAATTCCGCGGGCATATAAGCACCAAAATAAGCATATAATAAAAATACTAAAGCAAGTATTACCATGGGCCAACCCATAACCCTGCGGGTTGCTTCCAAAACTAAAACTATTGCAATAAACCCCATTAGCAAGTCTAAAGAAGTAGGATCACCAGCTCTATATATTAACTCCTTATATTCGATAACTTTATACAAACCTATGGAGATGTTTAATAATACTAGTAAATAATCAATTAACGTAATTTTTTTAATTTGTAATTTAGACCGAGGATAAAGTAAAAAAGTTAATATTAACGCAAAAGAAAGATGAATAGCTCTATGTTGCATAGCGGGTAACATCCTAAATCCTGCAGAATAAAATTGAAAAATAGACATTGAGACGGCTATTAGGGTAACCATTAATGCTTCCTTCCCTATTAATTCCCTTCTTATGCCGAATTCTTGATCATCATATTGTTTTTTCGTATTAACTAATCCTTCTACGGCCATATTTAACCTCCCTTACGTTTTTTTTCTTAACAGAAAACAAATTCTATTTATTATCGAAATCTTCTTATTGCTAATTTCTAGAGCATTACTTTCGCTAACTAAAAATCTTAAATCATAAGCTCTGCCACTTAATATTAATTCTGGTTTTGAAATAAAACTTACCCGGAATATAAAACCAGGTATTTTTTTATTTATATTTTCGATTACCATTTCACCGTTTTGATAGCTAAAATCACCCTCCGGGGTGCTTGGCATTCCCCAACCTAAATCTTTAATAATTGTTTTAGTAAGTAATATATTATAGTTTTTATCAATTTCAAAAAATTCAAATACTGGAGTTAATTGAACAGAATGTTTTATCTTGGTTGCAAAAATGTATCCCGGAAATATTTTCTCTTGAAATAATATCTCATCTTTGTTAACATTTTCAATTTCTAAAACATGCATATTTGGAACATTAAGTATAATAACAAATAAAATAAATAATATTATTATGACAAATAATTTCGATTTACAACTACTTCGCAGTACCATCATCTTTCAAACCTTCAACGTAAGGCTTTCTTTTCAAAAAAGAAAGCCTTACGTTCTTTCATGTATTACCTTAAAAAGAGTTTTGTTTTACCTTATATTACCTATTTTAAAAGGCCAATTTCTTTGTAATATTTTTCGGCACCTGGATGTAAAGGTATACTCATTCCAATAAGTGCAGTCTCTAATGTAATATTTATACCTTGAGCATGTGTCTCTACAAGAACATCTAAATGTTCAAAAATTGCTTTAGTTATCTCATAAACAACATCCGTACTTATATCTTCGCGAACAGATAGAAGAGCAGGAGATGCTACTGTAAACACATCCTCATTAACACCATTATATGAACCGGCTAGTATAGTATTACCTCCTAAAAATGGATAATCTTTTGAAAATTTTTCAAATATCTCCTTGTCAACAGATACCAAAGAAATATCCATTGAGGCTGCAGCTTCTATTACTGCAGCAGTAGGTAATCCTGCCCCGACAACTGCACAATCTACAGTTCTATCTTTTAAAGCTGTAACTCCTTCAGCAAAAGATAAAAACTCCGGGCGAATATCATCATATGTGATCCCGTACATGCTTAACAGTATTTGTACAGTCCTTTCAGTTCCACTACCAACTGGACCAGTAACAACCCTTTTGCCTTTTAAATCATTTATATTTTTTATGCCCAAACTTTTTCTTGTAACAAATTGAAATGTTTCAGGATATAGAGCTGCAATTCCTCTTATATTTTTTACTGCTTTATCAAATGGATCATCTCCGGAATAGGCAGCAAAAGTAGTGTTAGATGCTCCCATTAAAAAATCTACTTCACCTTGTCCAGCCATCTTCAAATTTGCTACAGATGCTCCTGTGCTCTCAGCATTTAATTCTACCCCGGGAACAAATTTACTAACTATATTTGCTATAGCTCCACCAATAGGATAATATGTACCTGCTAATCCACCTGTTGCCAAACTAAATCTTTCTACTCCAGCAGCAAAAACATTTGAACAGCTTAATATTAAGATTAAAACCAGTACTAATGTTACAATTTCTATTTTTTTAAATTTCATTCTAAATTTTTCTCCTTTTAATTTAATTTTTTACTTAAACATATAATCACTTTAAATTTCTAACATATTATTTTTTATCACACCCTTTCTCCTTAATTTTAATAAATATGTATCCTTTTCTTTTTTTACCCCCATTTATCTCACTTTAGATATATTTATTAAAATTAGTCTTCGATTTCAGATAAATTACCAATTAAAAGGTTCTTGCCATAGATTAAATTTGATTCCTATATCTTTTTTTGCTGCTTCTTTATATATTCTTGAAGCAACCATAATATCTTCAGATCCCATTCCAACCGGAGAAAATAAAATTCTTTCTTTTTCATTTTCTCTGCCTGATTTTTCTTTAATTATTATTTCTCCAATGGTTGAGTAAAGGTCTTCTTTTTTGAATTTTCCATTTTTATACATATGAGCAATAGTAAATATGCCACGGTGCAGCACTTCCTCCCAACTATCTACTACAAATTTATCAAAACTTATTATAGCTTCTGCTTCGCATTCATTTCCTCCAACTTGCGAATAAAAAACTCCCTCTTTAAACCAATCTTCTTTTATAATTGGATTTACGGCTGTAGTAGCGGTTACTACAACATCTGCATCCTCTATTGTTTTTTGTACATTATTACTTGCTTCGATTTTTAATTTTAATTTTTCAGACATCTTCTCAGCCCAATCAGAAGCTTTTTGTGTATTCACATCATAGATAAACACTTTTTTTAAGTTTTTTAAAACTTCATTTAACGCCATAAGCTGGGTTTTATTTTGCACACCAGCTCCAATAAGACCTACAACTTCTGAATTACTTCTGGCTAAATATTTTGCGCCTATTCCTGTAACTGCACCGGTTCTCATTGCACTGATAAGAGTCCCATCCATTATTGCTATTGGAGTTAACTTATCTGGATCATTTAATATTGTTACCGCTGAAGCTCGTGGAAGGTTATATTTTGATGGGTTTAAAGGAGCACTTCCAATCCACTTAATCCCAGGTGTATTTATATTTCCACCGACATATCCAGGCATACAATTTATTCGACCTTTTGTTTCTTCTGACTTAATATCTCCCCACCTTAGTACTGTCTTGCTTGGAAAAATTACTTCTCCTTTTGCTTTTAAAGAAAAAAATCTTTCTATATCTCCTAAAGTTTTTTGCATATTTAGTCCACCACATTTAATTACATCTTCTTGGCTTAATAATCTTAGTGTAAGAGGTCCCATCTTTTGCTCCTTTTTTAAATGGAATTTGTATTTTAGAAAATTAACATTTTTAAATTTATTTATCTGAATAAAATACTCCGTATTCTTTGATATATTTCTCAACTTCCTTTAATCTTGCGAGTGCTTTCCTACCTTTTTTATACGTAGTAAGACTAAGTATAAAATTAATTAAACTTAGTGGTGCAACATAAGAACCGATATATCCTGTTGAATTAATGTTAATAGGTATTAAATAATCACAATCTTCACTAAACGGAGTTAGTATATCATCAGTAAAGACTACGGTTTTTATTTCTTTCTTTTTTGCAAATTTAATTAACTTTACTGTTTCCTTTGTGTATCTTGGAAATGCAAAGCAAATTAAAATATCTTTTTTTGTAACTGCCAGGCTTTGATCAAATAAACTACAATTTATATTGTTCAATATTTTTACATTATTATCCATTATCATGTTTAAAGAAATCCCAAAAAATATAGCCAAAGAAGCTGAGCTTCTTAAACCTAATACATAGATATTTTTTGCCTTCAAGATATCATCAACTACATTTACTAAAGTTGTAACGTTTATATTTCTTTTAGTATTTTTAATGTTTTCTATATCCAAATTAATAACTCGTGAATATAGAGATTCAAATTGTTCTATCCCTTTTAGATTTGAATTTACATCTGAAGTCTTTGTTTTATCGACAAATGCAGCATAACTAATTTTTCTTTTAATCATAGCTTGAATATCCGACTGCATAAAACCATATCCTTCGTATCCTAGAGTATTTGATAATCGTAAAACAGTTGATTGACTCGTGTGAACTTTTCGGGCAAGTTTAGCTGCTGACATAAAGCCAACTTCCATATAATTATCTAATATAAATTTAATAAGTTTCCTTTGCATTGGGTTTAATTTATTGCTGTTTTCTTTTACTTTTTTAAATAATTCTCCACCCTGCTCTTTCAATATTAATTCCACCTCCTTTTAAAATGTTGATTTTCAGTTATTAATAAAATGTTATAATAAAGCATTAAAGGCATTACTTATCTTGATTAATAAACTAAATTAATAATGCTTTTTATGCACCAATATTTTATAATTGTTGCACTTTATACATCATAATATTATTATACGACATAAAATTTAAAAATCCTTCTTTTTTTCGAAAATAATTTAAATTTTTTTTAATTAGCTAATCATTTGTGGAATATTAACGTTCAAAAAATATTCTTAAGTAGAATTTTAATAATTAAACTAAGGATTCTGGGGATAAAAAGGGATTAAAAAACCTCCGAGGGAATTTAGGGGGAACTTTAAAAAAATTATTTTTCTATTTCATTATTCTTTTTCACGATTATTATCTCGAAAGTCAATCTGTTACAAAAAGCCTTCTTTGCCATTTTCTATAGGAAAATTTAGATAATTTAATAATATTTTAAGTTTCATTAGATTTTCTAATTATATACCAGAGTTTTACCGGTTTAGACATCTTTATTCTGATAATTTGTTTAGCATGGGGGGCAACATCTATCTCTTCCCCATCTTCATCCCACATTTTCTCGATTTTCTGGGTAAAAAAATCATCATCCGGACCAAATATTTCAATTTCATCTCCTACAAATATCCTGTTTTTCTGTTCTATGGTAGCCATCTGATTGCTTGCGTTATAATCAAGTATTAGTCCGGAAAAATCGTAAGTCTTGATATAAGCACTACTATCATATCTTTGTTCCTCGCCGCCTGGTTTGGCAAAATAAAATCCGGTAGTAAAATATCTATAACTTACTTTTTTTATCTCATTTAACCATTTTTCAGCAACAAAATCTTCCTTCGGTTTTGAAAAATAACTATCAATAAGCTGCCGATAAGCCTTAACCACAGTAGCCACATAATACGAACTCTTCATTCTCCCTTCAATCTTAAAAACAGAAATTCCTGCTTCTATCAATGAAGGAATATGTTCTATCATACACAAGTCTTTGGAATTAAAAATATAGGTCCCCTTCTCATCCTCATACACCGGGAAATATTCCCCAGGCCTTGTCTCTTCCATAAGATTATATCTCCATCTGCAGGAATGCGCACAATCTCCCCGGTTAGCATCCCGGCCTACCATATAGTTACTTAAAAGGCATCTACCCGAATAGGAAATACACATAGCTCCGTGTATAAATGTTTCAATTTTCATATTAGGAGGAGATTTTTCTATTATCTCTTTTATCTCTTCTAAAGATAGTTCCCGAGCCAGAATAACTCTTCTAACCCCTTGTTCATACCAAAAATTAACTGCCGCATAATTAGTAGTGCTTGCCTGGGTACTTAAATGAACTTCCATCTCCGGGATAATATTCTTAACTATCTTTAGTACCCCCGGATCCGAAATTATCAGGGCATCCAAATCCAGTTCCTTTAACTTAGCTACATATTTGGGTAATCCCACCAGGTCTTCATTGTGAGGTATTATATTAAGAGTCAAGTAAATCCTTTTCCTTCTATCATGCGCAAATTTTATTCCTTCAGCTAATTGCTCCAGAGTAAAGTTTTTTGCTCCCGCCCTTAATCCAAAATTTTCGCCACCTAAATATACTGCATCAGCCCCATAAATAAACGCAATCTTTAATTTTTCTAAATTACCAGCCGGGGCCAATAACTCCGGTTTTTTCATTTTTTGCCTCCCTTAAATTAAAGTAATTGACTATTTAATTGCCATTTTGCTTTTATATTTTTAAAAATATATTATAATGATAACATAGTTTTAATCAATTAACCTAATAGGCTGGGAGAATATGGTATCAAGTATACAGTATCGAGTATTATCGAGCATTGAGCTGAAAATCAGTTAGTTGGTTATTTAGTGAGATGGTTAAGAAAAAGGATAAGAAAACCAAGAATTAGAATAACGAGAGAAGGTGAAAAAAATGAAAGTAAAAAATCTTTTAAATAATTTAGATATAATCGCCCCTTTTTTCTTGCAAGAAAGTTTTGATAACAGCGGCATTCAATTTGCTGACCTTAATGCCCCTGTAATAAAAATTTTACTATCCTTAGATGTAACTCAAGGTGTCTTGGATGAGGCTTTAGAAAATAAGGCAAATTTAATTA
>Ga0210003_1004670_pt1 | contig 10741 bp, 9 predicted proteins | sample LantaG_FD_182804 | JGI IMG/M metagenome (GOLD analysis project Ga0210003, IMG submission 182804) | Deep subsurface microbial communities from Baltic Sea to uncover new lineages of life (NeLLi) - Landsort_02402 metaG (SPAdes) (version 2) | ecosystem: Environmental > Aquatic > Marine > Oceanic >...
GGAAGGTACTCCTGAGCGACGAGCAGGGGAAACCTGCTTCGGCCGTTTGGGATAGTGTCAGAGGCGTGGCACGGGTGGAATACCATTGGCTGATGGGGGCAACTCCTGTCCGCTGCGGCGTCTACTATGGTCCTGACGCCAAAGTAGTGGAGCGTCGCGTCCTGAGCGGTGAAACGCATACAGTGAAGACGGGATATTATTAGAACTTACCGGTAAGGCTGTCGGCGGTGCAGACTCCCCCCCCCATCACGGCCTGCCGTGCGGGCAGGCACATGACAGACGCGGAACAACGGGTGGCTGCTGAAGCGGAAGGATCGTCCTGCTGGTCGTGAAATCCCGCCCTCAATGGCCTGTCGACAGTGCGCAGCCCTTGCAGAGGCCTTCGGCCCTGTAGAAATGTTCGGAGCAGAAATTCCTGCCGCAGGTTTCGCACCGATATGCGTGGGCTTCGCATAGAATCTTCCTGCATGCGGCACACTGTGCCGCATGCGAGGTGCATACCTGGGCCCCGCATTGCTTGCACTGCACGATGCACAGCAGGCACAGGCTCCGGCCGCACACGCTGCATTGGTGCGTGTGCTCCGGGCAGGTTGTGTTGCCGCATTCCGAACAGACGAGCGCGTGCGCCGTGCACAGTGGCTTGCGGCAGACCGAACACCGGCTGATTTCCGCCCGGGGCACCGTTGCGCCGCAGTGTGCGCATCGCAAAACCGCACCGGCGGATTGCCGGGCTGCATCGGCAGGGCGCAGGCCCGCGTTGCCCGACCCGGCGGGTTGCTGCACCGGACCGTGTGAATGCACGCCCGGCAGGCTGGGGGCGTTCTTCCCGCACACACCGCAACGATCCGCATGCTTGGGGCAGGTTGCATTGCCGCATATCGGGCAGATGTGAGCGTGTTCGGTGCATAGCGGCTCGCGGCATACCGAGCACTGCCGGACGTGCTCCAGGCACGCCATCGCTCCGCACACCGAGCAGGGGATGGTGCAATCGGGGCAGCCGGCCAGGCCGCATATCGAGCAGGGCTGCACGTGCTCGGAGCAAACCGTCTGCCCGCATTGGGGGCAGGCGGTTCCGCAGGTGGAGCATATCAGCCGCCCGCACTGCTGGCACGATTCGAGCCGGCACATCAGGCAGAATTCGCGGCCGCATCTGGCGCAGGCGACGAGGCAGTCGGTGCAGACGCGGTGGCCGTTTACGCATGTGACGAGTGGTTTGTTTTCTGCGCGGCAGTTCCGGCACTGGTTGTCTGCGGCGATGGAACCGGCGGCGGCGATCCACGTCGATGGCGACATGTCGCGGCGGTCGGTCGGCAGCAGGTCTGTGTGTTCGTCGGCCCAGCGGGCGGCGGCGCCGTTGAGGGGGCTTTTGTTGTTGTAGCTCTGATATGCGAGCATCTCGCCTATGCGGATGATGAGGTTCAGCAGCGATTCGCCGGCCGCCCAGTGATCGCCGATGCAGATGGCGTGGGGCGCGATGTTGGGGTGGAAAACGGGCGTGAGCATCCGGCATTGGGGTGCCTGGCGCGGATAGGCGAGCGTCAGGTATACTTCGGCCACGTGCTCGGTGCGTTCGACTATGCGGCTGTCGGCCGTTTCGACCAGGCTCCGCACCTTGTATTCGATCTGGTAGCGGTCGGGCGGATTGCTTGAAACGCCGCGGATGCTCACGGCCGGATGGCCGTGCAACGCCTGCCTGATCTGCTCGTAATCGGATTGCAGCCGCCTCAGTCGAACGCTCATTGTTCTTTGTCCATATGGTTGTCTAAGCCGCCGCCGTGTATCTTCTCGATGGCCAGCCCGGCCTGTTTCTCGAGCATCTCGACCAATTCCGACACGCTGATGGCGAAGCCGATGCCTTCGGTCGGAAGGCCCGTCTTGAGGGTGTTGATGCCTACCAGTGCTCCGGTGCTGTCGTACAGGCCTCCGCCGCTGTTGCCGGGATTCAGCGGCGTTTGCGTCTGAATTATTTGCAGCAATCCGCCCGAGTAATTCTGCTTGCGTATAGCCGAAACCACTCCCCTGCTGTACGACCAGCCGAGGCCGATGGGGTTGCCCACGGCGAAAACCGTTTCGCCGATGGATAGCTTCGGCGCGATGCGTACGCCGACGTGTGCGGGGGGCGCGTGCAGCAGCGGGCACAGCAGAACGGCGATGTCCACGCCCTCGGGTGCAAGCCACTTGACGGATGCCGTGGCCCGGATGGCGTCGGCGAATGTGACGTCGATCGTGCCTGATTTCCTGCCGCCGGCGTTGATAACGTGCTTGTTTGTAATAATCAGGACGGCGCCGTCGCGATGGTCAAGCACCACGCCCGAGCCTTGGCTGGCTGCGAGGCCCGAGCGGCACGACAGCAGGACGTTTGCCTGCAGGGCGCGCCGGATGTGCGGCGGCACGTTCTCGAGATCGGCGGCTTCAATTTCGTCTCCGCCGATCGGTCCGGTCGGTATTTCCGCCCTGCGGCCTGCCACCGGCATGAGATATTTCACCACAAGAAATGCCGACCAGCCGACGATGTCCAGCGCGCCGATGACGATGGCAAGTGCGGCGATCCACGCGCCCTTGCGCCTGCCCCGGCCTGTGATCGTGCCGGCGGCGATGATTCCGAGCACCACGGCCGCAAAACCGGGGAATCCGAATGCGACCGTTCCGCAGATGGCGAGTATTAACGCCACGATGGCGAGGCGGGATGTTTTGCGCTTGCCGGTGAACTGCGGCGCAGCCATGCACGAAGGCACCGGCAGCGGATCGGTTCGGCTGACATCATCCAGCGATATCCTCATATCCACCGCTCCGCGCTCTTCAGGCGCAATTGCAGCGTCTGCACATTCATACGAGCAGCATCTGCCGGCTTGCTCCCAGCATTCCGCATGCTGCACGTGGCCGCACCTGTTGCACCTGCCGATAGCCTGGCCGGCTTCTATGATATCCTGGCAGCAGGGGCATGTTTGCCCGGCCTCGAGGATTCCTGCCTGGAGAAATGTTACTTCTGTCATGCCTTCTTACTCATTGCGATCACAGCAGTATGATCAGCAGTATCAGGATCATGTATACGGCGCTCAGACCCACGCTGAAATACGCAAGCAGGCGGTGTGCTCCGCCGATGCGTTGCAGCGTGTCGTGCGATTTATTCACCCAGAATGCTCCGAAAACCAAGGTGATCGGCGCCAGGAAACCGAAAAGGCTCAGGATGAACAGCCACGTGACGGTTTTCTTGGCGGGCGCCACTTCGCCTTCCCGCCGGCGCCACGACCTGAACTCCTCGTGTGTCATCGGCACCGCCGAGGGAAAATGCGAACGGCAGAACCTGCACTTCAACGCGCTCGCCTTGATCTCATTTCCGCACTTGGGGCAGACCTTGACGTCGCCCCAGGCGTCGGAGCGGGCGGTGTCGCCGTCGCTCGCTTTAACCGTCTGCGGCATCAGCTCGCAGCCGTAGGTGGCGCACCCGCCCACTTCGTCCCAGCATTCGCGGTGATAGGCCGAGCGGCACTTGGGGCACAGGCAGGCGGGTTCTGAACGCTCGATCACGGTCTGGCAGATGCTGCACATGCGGCCGGCCAGCGAACCCGGTTCGGCGTCAACAATTTCGCCGCTGGCGCTCGATGCCGGCACGGTGTTTACGTTGCCGCATGCCGGGCACAGCACCGGTTTTCCCGCCAGCTTCGGGGAAGCCGACAGTTTCTGCCCGCAGGCGCAGGAGTAGATGATTCGCTCGTCGTTCATCGGATTCTGCCGAACCTGATTATGATCCAGCCGACGCTGAGTAATCCGCCGATGGCGCCCAGGATGAACCCGGCAGTGGCCATGCCGCCGCCTGTCAGCCTGCCTCGGCCGGCCTCGATCTCCCGCTTGGCCTTGCTGCCGTAGATCATGGCCAACGGGCCGGTTATGATGCCAATGCAGAAGAAAGACACTATCCCCAGCACCAGCGACGCGGTGGCGGCTCCGCAGGTTCTGGGAGGCATTCTGTGCCGCCGAGCAGTTGTGGATTGAAACTCGCCGCAATGGCGGCATTTTTTGGCACTGGCCTGGATCGGCTCGCCGCAGAACTTGCAGGGCTTCTGCCCGGCCATGGCAGTTGCTGCGATTTCGCCGGAAGGTGTTGCGGTCCCGGCGTCCTGCTGGATGCCGGGCAGAGGCGCATTGCTGCAGCCAGGCGTCGAGCAACCGCCGTTGCTTTCCCAGCAGGATTCGTGGAGCGTCTCGCCGCAGGCTTCGCAATTGCGGATGCGCTGCCCGAGGAATATTTCGGTTCCGCAAGATGGACATACGTGCCCGGCGATGGCCCTGTTGGCCACCATCCGCGCCGGCAGGCCGGCGGCATCATGCTCCACCGGCTGCACGTCCGGTGCCGCCCCCACGTCCGCAAACGGGATTTCTATGACCTGGCCGCAATTGGCGCACTGGCCTTTCCTGCCGGCGTCGGAATCGGCGGCCTCGAATTCCCGTCCGCAATTCGGGCACGTTACGTGTATTGCCATTCCTTCTCCTTCACATTGCTTTCAGCGTGGGCTATCGCGTACGCTAAATTCGATCGGCTGCTGCTATGACAAGCACCCAAGAACCCACAAGAACGAGAACAGACAGCACTATCGCTGCGATCGCGTATCCGGTGCCGGTCAGGTGCTCCGGGTGCCGTCGGATGGCTCGCCACGCCTTTATGCCATAGACGATACCGAAAATCGGCAGAATAACCTGGAATACAAGAATGCCCGCTATGGCCGTGTGCAATGCTTCCTTCGCAGCCATGCTCTTCCGCCTGACATACTCGTCGGTGAGCCAGTGATGGACGATCACCCAGCCGATGTCGTCGATGCGGTACTTGTGCTTGCGGTCATCAAACACTACGATCAGCTTCCTCTTCTTGAGGACAACCGATTCGCGATTCGCGCTCGCCTGCATGTCTCCGCCCGCAGTCATCACATTCAGGCGGCCGCCCGCGATCCGCATGATCACGTTGTCGGGAACAAGCGAGCCGGCCTTGACGATGAAAGACCTCGGCAGACTCTTACGCTGCTCGTCATCCATCAGCTCGCCGCAGTAGGGGCATTCGGCCGCATCCGCCGGCACTTCTTCGGCGCACATCGGGCAGTGAATCATTTCCGTGGACGCCGCAGACGCAAACGCCGCAACGGAAAAATCATTCTGCGCCTGCTCCGCCGGCTGTGCCTTCGCGCACGCGGCGCAGCCGTTATGTTGCGCCCAGCAGCCGCTGTGGCTGACACTCGAGCATTGCGGGCACGTTACCACTTCGTCGCCCAGCAGAAACGCCTTGCTGCACGCGGTGCAGGGCTTTCCGGCAACCATGCGATTAGCCCGAGCCTTCACGGCATCTGTCCAATCCTGCTGTTCCATCAGTTGGTTCTCCCGGCCGGGGCGCGCTCTGAGGCGGCCGCTCAGCCGCTCGAGGCCCGCTCCGAATATTCCAGCACCGTCTTGCCGATGGTGATCTGGTCGCCGTCGATAAGCATCTGGCTGTTCACACGCCGGCCGTTCACGAACGTTCCGATGGGCGTTTTCAGGTCCTGAATCTCGCTGCGGGCGCCGGTCTTGCGAATCAGTGCGTGCCTGGGTTCAACGTCCGGATCCTTGAATAGATATACCTCGCACTTGGGCGAGCTGCCCAGCGTGGTGGGGTTTCGATAGATGACGAACTGCTTGCCCGCCAGCGGCCCGGCCTTCATCAGCAGCCATGCGTTTTTCGAGAAATGCTCGACAAGCCCGATCATCAGGCCCGTGCTAAGCCCGATCACACCGAAGCCGAATACCCGGCTGACCGCTGCCTCCGATTCGATGCCGGTGCTGGCGGCTATCTTGATCCAGGGTTCGAAGAACATTCCGCCAATCAGCCCGCCGAGCATCCCGCCCAGGAATCCGTTGAGAGCGAGTTTCTTGCTGCGCAGCGCAACGCCCTGCCCCAGCCCCACGGTCATCCCGAGCACGCCCCATGTCAGCGAGCGCCCGATGATGAACAGCAGCAGCGGAAAACCGGTCAGCGTATCGCTGGTCCACATTTCGCCACCTGCCGCTGCGTCTGTCAGCACCTGGAACAAGCCCAGGACCATGCTGCTTGGAAGGATACCGATGGTGCCGCCCACTGCGGCGATGCCTATGCCGCAGGCGCCGCATAGCAGGCCGCGGGTGATGTTGCGCGACATGACACCGTCTGCCGCAGCCACCATCCCCGCTACGCACGTGCCGATTATGGCGAAAGCGAAGATGCTTATCAGGAAACCTTCTTCCTGCGTCTTCTCCACGTCCAGCCACGGGTCGGCCGTATGCTCCGGCGGAATGTTCCGCACCGTTATCCGGGTAGCGATGAAGACGGCCTCGCCCGACGGCATGACCATCCCGCGCACTTCCATCGGCATACCCTCGGCGAGGTCGTCGAGATTCGTGATGCGCGCATACTCGCCGATCCCCTTCACACGCGTGACGTTGCCGTGGGTATATACCTCTGTCCCGTTGACCTTCAGCACGATACCCTGCTGCCGGCTGAAAGTGGAAAGCTCCATGCTTTCGGCGCGGCCCCAGATCGAGAGGTTGTCGTACATGTGCGGCTCGATGATCCTCCACCCGATGATGCCGCCGATCAGCCCGGCCATGGAAAGGAAGAACATGCTGTTGAACATGATCCGGCGCCACAAGGGCAGGCGGTTGAAGCCGGGCATCGCCTGCTGGAGTGCATGCTGCTCGTCGAGGCGCATGTCCACCTCGGCCGAAAACAGCTCGTCGTTTGTCAGGCGTATCTTGTCGGGCATGCTCGGCACCTCCTTGTCCTATTGTTCGGACTGCGGCGGCTCCTGCTGTTTGGGAGCAAACTCCGGCAGTAGCTTGTCGATCTGGCCCTGCGACTCCGGCATCAGTTGAACGGACAGGCTTCTCAGATGAGCCGCGTATGCGTGGCGTTCTTCCGCGCCGGCGCTGCTCTTGTCGTCCAGTAGTTGCCGTGCCTGATAGGCGCAAAGCTGAACGACGGCGACCTTGGTGACGGCGACATCACTGGGGAGCGAAGCCACCGCACCCAGACGGTCCGCGAGCCTGCCGGCCTGGCTGTATTCTTCGGATATCCTGTTGAGGCGGCTGTGTGCGGCCAGGATCATCTCCTGCGCGGATTTAAGCTGCTTTTCGAGGGATGCGGCGGCGGCTTGCGGATCGGCCTCTGCGGAATCGGTGCTCGGGTTTCGCACCTCGGCGAGGAGCCTACGGAGGCGGCTGTGGGCCGAGTCGAGTTCACCGGTGACGGACTTGATGCGCATGTCGAGGCCGTCGCGGAAAATTCCGCTGCGGATAAGGGCTTCGATCAACCTCGACTGATCGCCCCCCTGCCCGCTGCGGCTTCCCATCGTGAAGCCGCCCCACAATGCGACCAGCACTGCGATGGCCGCAATGTACAGGCCGCTGCGGGATTCCTCGGCGGGCCGCTGTGTCCAGGGGCTGCCTGAAGGTGCGCTGTGCGCCGGCTCGCGGGCCTGCCCGGCAGCATTCGTATCGGCGGCAGGTTTGGCGGCCGCCGACTTTGCTTCGGTGTCGAGGTCGTAGCACAGCTTGCCGCCCATCCAGTAGCGGCGCAGTCTGCTCGATTCGCCGTTCTTCCAGATGAACAGCCCCCGCTGGTCGCTCACCGGATCATAAACAAACGCGACCTGGTGGGGCATGTTGAAAAAATTGTCCTGGATGAACTGGTCCATATCCGAAAGGAAAACGCCGAAGCCCGGGTGCGTGTGATACCACCCGACTATGCTGAGGTCCGGTGCTTCGGAATCCATCTGCTGATGGATGCGCTCCCAGGTTTCGTGGGTGAAGGTAACCTGCGAGCCGGTGCGGCGCGTGGCTGCCCCGGCGAATGCTTTCTGGATGGCGAGGTATGGGCCTTGGCTGTCTTTGCAGAGCTTGCCGGCCAGCACGCCGCACAGCTCGACCTGCTGATCGCTGCGGGCGTGGTTCTTGACGGCTTCGAAGGCTTCTTCTGAAACAACAACGCGATATTCTAAAGCTTCGGCCGCCGGGAACGGCTGCGTGCCGGCCTGCGACGCGTCGATCTGGCTGACGTCGATCCTGGGCGCGCCTGCGTCTTCAGACTTCGTGATGTCGTCCTGCCTGTCGCTGTTTTTCTTGTCCATTTATCGCGCTCCGTTATGAATTTTGGGACAGGCACCGATCCACATCGCCGAAGAATGACATCGGCTCGTGTAGGGGCGGGTCTCTGTGCCCGCCCTTCTTATGCCGCGCCATCTTTCGGCATACAAAGCACTCAACTTCACGCCATTCGTGCCTGTCCCCAATTTCTTACCCATTTTCGCGCTTCCCCGCCGATACGCGCAATATCTCCCCGTGATCGCCCGCCACCAGATACGCCCGCGTGGCTGAAGCGGAGCGCCCGATGATGATGTCGTAAGGCGGCAACCCGACCTCCAGCGGCGACTTGTCCAGCAGGTCCGGCCTGTCCGCCCCGACCCCGTGCATCATTCGTGGGAATCTGATGTTGCCGCAGGTTTCGCACCGGGCATCGTTTTCGGTCACCTTGCCAAGCGATGTGAAAACAGGGTCGCGGCGGTCGCACTGGACGCACTCGAGCTGCTCGAGGATTTCGCGGCTGAACTCGAGCGTGGCGTCGGGGTCAAGGTCCGTCTTCGCCCGAGCCAGAATTTCGCCGAGGGTCATCTCGCTCGATTTCTGCGGCAGTTCGACGATCTCGCCGAAGGTTTCGTGAGCCAGGCAATCTTCCCGCTCGGGATACGCCACCGGATACACGTCGTTGATCTGCCCGTTTATAACCATTCCCGCGCCGCCGGCCACAGGCAGGCCGTGGATGAGCTTCAGCATCTCCTGGCACTGGAATCCGGCCACAATCGAGGAGGTGGTCGCGGTCGTGGGCGTGTGGCCGGTTTGCATCTGCTCGCGGCTGAGCAGCGCGCACGAGCGCCGTGCCTCGAGCATCTGCCAGTCGACCTCGCTCATAGTGCATTCGTAGCAGGCGCCGGAATCCGGCAGGAAGGTTCGCACCACGCCGCTCAGCCCCTCGATGGCGCCGTCGATCCACGGGCGGCCGACTCTCCGGCAGACCTGGTTGACGGCCACGCGGGCCTCGCGGTTGTCAAGCCCGCAGATCACCACGTCGGCCCAGCGGAAAACGCCGGCGCCGAGGTCGTAGACGATGTTGCCCACGAACGGCGTAACTTGCATCTGCGGGCAGAGCCTGGCTGCGCGTCGCGCGGCGACTTCTGCCTTCATCAGGCCGATGTCTGAATCGCGGAAAAGGACGCTGCGGGCGAGGTTGGAAAGCTCGATGCGGTCGAGATCGGCCACGAAAACATTGCCGATGCCGAGCAGGGCGAGGTTCTTGAGAATCTCGTTGCCGAGCGCGCCGGCTCCTATCACGAGCACCCGGGCGCGCTCGAGGCGCGGCTGATCCCACCATTCGATGAGCTGCTGGCGATGAAACCGCCCTTCATCAGCAAGCTCGCCGGTAATTCTCAGAAGATCTTCCATGGCACCCCTCGCGGCAGCCGCAGTTGCCGCCGCCGGCCGTGATTTCCGCTTGCAGCCTCAGGATATCGTCGTTGCGAACGCCCGCTGCCGCGAGCGTCTGGTCGTCGAATAGCTGTCGGCCGGTGGCCTTATGATGAAACTTGTAGCTCATCAACTGGCCGTCGGGGCTGTGGCGGGGAAAATTCAGCCGATTCACGAGCACCGCGATGATCCGGTTGACAGGAGCATCGTCGGGCAATTCGACGATCTGGCGCTTATTGCCGGTGGCGTCCCAAACCTGAACCGTAATCATGCCCATGCGGCCGATCCTCCTCACGTAGCGCTGCGCGGGCAGGCGAATCCTCGCCCGCCTGCTCCTTCATATGCGATTGCCAGGCGACAAGTATATGAAATGCGCCGGCGTTGTCAAGAAAAAATTTGACTGAGGCGCGTGGGGACACGGACGAGCACGGACTGACACGGGCGGGCACGGCCGGCCTGAATGTGGGCGGGAGATGAATGCGGGCGGGAGATGAATGCTGGCGGAACGCCCGCGATCCCAGGTTGCGCATTTCCGGCCGGCCCCTGCGCCGGCGCCGGCGGTGGCAGGTCTGGTACAGGTGCTACAGGCTTGCTGTCAGCGGCTTGCGGAATTCTGCGGTCACGTTCCCGCCAAAGGCGGCATCGCTGCAGAAGCGCCAACCCAGCAACGCCAGTGCTTCCGCCGCCAGAAGCATCCGCTGGTGTGCGAAATCTTCGTTGGCTGCGCGGGCGAACTCCGGCGAGTGGCCCGGAATCCGTTCGCGGCAGATGCCGAAGTAAACGTGCGCCGCCGGCAGCACATTCGCGACGTCGCCGAAATCGCTGGATGCCCGACCCGGCTCCCCAACGACCGGCTCCATGCCGAGCCGCTGCGCTATGCTGAAGTATTCGCTGTTGAGAAGGCTGTTGATTCTGCCCGCCTGATACGGCGTGCTCTCCTCGATGATCTCCGCTTCCGTGGCCGTCATCAGCGCCGCCCCCTGAGCAATTGCCTCAAAACGCGCCAGCATCGCGTCGAGCGCCAGCGCATCGGCGCCGCGTAGATAGAAGCTGCACGACGCCCGGCGCGGCACGATGTTGGCCGCCTCGCCGCCTTCGATGACTATGCCGTGCACTCGGGTGTTGTCGGGCAGATGCTGCCGCCACGCATTGACGCCCGCAAACAGCAGCATCAGGGCGTCGAGGGCGTTGCGGCCCGATTGCGGGCTGGCTGCCGCGTGGGCCGACT